>Ga0299907_10002589_pt1 | contig 11239 bp, 10 predicted proteins | sample RVTome_16_FD_198680 | JGI IMG/M metagenome (GOLD analysis project Ga0299907, IMG submission 198680) | Soil microbial communities from uranium-contaminated site in the Upper Colorado River Basin, Wyoming, United States - RVT152D67 (version 2) ...
GAAAGATCCGGTCGAGCGATGGGCCGCCGAAGTACGAGGAGGCTGCCCGCAATCGCCACATCGTGGCGGGAAGCCGAGCGGTGACGGTCGGCAGATCGTGGAGAGGCGATCGAAGACGCGACCCCGTTGGATGGTTGATGAAGGCCGTGAGTGGGACGCCAAGCGCCACAAGGGCTTCGGTCAATGCCCCGGCGTATCGACCGAGGCCAGCCCGTCCCTGAGCAGCCGGCGAGAGGTCTACGCACATGGTCACCTCTCGGTCGGTCCCTGCGGGCACGGGTGGAGGCTATCCGGTCCATCACGCACCGAGAGATCGTCGCGGACGGATCTGGCCGTCCTCTCGAAGAGCGTGCGATCCGCGATCACCTGACCTGATGTTCTGGTGGCGACCCACCGGTACACTCGCCGAGTGCCTCGGTCACCCGTCGGTCCACCCACGTGGCTGTGCGCATAGCAATCGATGCGAGGTCGGCGATCCCGCAATCGCGGACCGGGATCGGGTACTACACGTGGCACCTGGTCGATCTGCTGCCACGGATGGATCCCGAGACCACGTACATCGCGTGGTACCTCGACGTGCGGGGCGCGCTGGCCTTCAAGGACAGACGAAGGCTCTTCGACCATGTCGATGTCCCGAACCTGATCGACCGACGGACACCGATCCCGGCCAGATGGTTCGAGCGGCTCTCTTCGCGATTCGACGTGCCTCGGCTCGAGTGGATGTGCCGATTCGACGTCCTGTTCGCTCCGAATTTCGTTCCGCCGCCAACGCGGAAACGGTCGCTCGTACTCACCGTTCATGACCTGGCCTACAAGCTGTTCCCGCATACCGCCCCGTTGGCCACGAGGGCGTGGCTCTCCCGGCTCGATGCGGCCCTCGCTCGCGCGTCGAGGGTCATCGTGGTGTCCGAACAGAGCCGCCACGACCTCCTGGATACGTATCGGGTGGAGCCTGAGCGTGTATCGGTCGTGCCGTTGGGCGTGGACACCGACCTGTTCACGCCCGCGCCTCCGCGGGCGATCGACTCGGTCCGACGCCGTTACGGGATCGAGGGGCCGTACCTCATGTCCCTGGGCGCGCTCGAGCCGAGGAAGAACCTCCCGGCGACCATCCGCGCGTTCGCGTCGCTGCCAGAGGATCTGCGACCTGCACTGGTGCTGGTGGGTTCGGCCTCTCCATGGAATCGGGAAGGCTGGGATCTCGTCCGGTCGGCACTCGATGAGCTCTCGACCCCCGTCCGAAAGAGGATCGTGCTGACGGGCTATGTTCCGGAGGCCGAGAAGGTCGCGTTGCTCAGCGGAGCGGAAGCGCTCGTCTACCCGTCCCTCTACGAAGGTTTCGGCCTTCCGGTCATCGAGGCGATGGCCTGCGGGACGCCGGTCCTCACGTCGAACACCTCCGCGCTGCCCGAAACGGCGGGGAACGCAGCTCTCCTCGTCGATCCCAAGGACGCCGAGGCGATCGGGGAGGGCCTTCAGCGCCTGCTGACCGACCGGTCGCTTCGCCGAGCGATGCGAGACGCCGGCACGGCGCGGGCGAGCGCTTTCACCTGGGAGGCGACCGCTCGGCAGACGGCCGACATCTTGCGCGAGGCCAAGGCGTAGCAGGTCGGTTCGGCTCTGAGTCGCCCGGACGATCTAGGGGCGTACCTCGACCTCGCCTCGATGTGCGGACGCGTTCCGACGGATCCGTCCGAAGATCTCCGTGAGCTCGTCATCCGAGTGAACGACTTCATCGTCCGGCCCTGCTTGCTCAGGGAGCCCACCAACGGCGGACACGATGGCGGGCGTTCCGAGCGCCCGGCCGCGGGCGAGGGCGCCCGACGACCACGCGCGTGTGTACGGAAGCACGAGATGGTCCGCCGCGGTGACCCAGGCGTCGAAGTCCTCGTCGCTCTGGAAGCTCTCGATCAACGTGACACCGTCGGTCTCCTCGGCGAGCGCACGGAGTTCGGCCGCGTAGGCCACATGTGTCCGCCGAGCGTCGCGGACAGACCCGACGATCACGAGTTCGCCCGGACCCTCCGATCCCGCGAACGCGCGGACGGCGCGTTCGAACCCTTTCCACGGATGGAGGAAGCCAGCACAGAGGAACAGCGGGGGTTCGGGGTCCAGTCCGAGGTGTCGACGGGCCTTCTCCCGGTCGCCAGGACCTCGCACGTGGACCCCATCACGATGCTCGATCAGCTGTGCGCGGACCCGGATGCGATAGTCGTGTTCGAGCCTCCGACGCTCCGCATCCGTGTGGAAGAGCAGCTGGCCACGCGCGAACGCTCGCCGAAGGATCACGTGGTCAGGACGCCACCACCGCGCACGATGGGCCTCGTGGACCACGATCTCGACCGTGGGCCATCGGCGGATCAAGGACAGGAGCGCGAGCGAACTTCGGATCTTCGAGACGATCGCTCTCGGGCCGGACCGATTGTGCAGTCCGGGTTCGAAATGGACGATGATGCGATCCCACGAAGCGCCGCGCCGCTCCGCTTCTCGGAATCCTCCGCCACCCATGAATCCGACCCGCACGTCACCCTCGCCATCGAGCGGCGTGATCACCGTGACCTCGTGGCCTTCCGAACGGAGGCGTTGGGCCTGTGCATGGGCATAGGACCCGATCCCACAGTGCCGAGGCGGATAGGAAGACACGATACCGATGCGCATAGCCGCAGCTTATCGCCGAAGGTCGTTGGGTCTCGCCCGCGGGATGACCGGCGCGCGCTTCTGGCGATCCAACAGCACGAGGAGTGGGAACACGATCGTCGCACGGATCATCCTCGGCCACCGACGCGGCTCCAGCGCCAGGCGCCACGCCCACTCCAGCCCGACACTCCTGAGCAACGGCGGCGCGCGCCGCAGGTCCGTGGCCCACATGTCGAACGAACCACCGATCCCGATCATGATGCGGGCGGTCGGGAAGAAGGCGGCGTGCTGGGCGATCCAGCGCTCCTGCTTCGGAGCTCCGAAGGCGACCAGCACGATCGCCGGCGAGAGGGCGGCGACGTCACTGGTGAGGTCGACATCGAGTTCGGCTGGATGTGCGAACCCGTCATCCGTGATCGTGGCGTCCCCGCCGACGACATGGATCCGCACGCCCGGGAGCCGTTGCCGCCACCGCTGTGCGGCTCGCTCGGCCACCCCTTGTCTGCCGCCGACGAATGCGATGATCGCATCCCTCTCGGCGCCGATCCGAACCAACATCTCGGCGATCTCTACGCCCGGCCACCGCCGTACGGGTCGGCGGGTCCGCAGCGTTTCAACCAACGCCACACCGGTGCCGTCGGGCAAGGCCAGGTCGGCTGACCGAAGGACCTCCGCGTACGCGGGATCGTCACGAGCTCGCAGGAGGATCTCCGGGTTCGGGGTGAAGATCCGAACCGTGCGGTCCGCACGGAGGAAGCGATCGCAGAGCTCTCTGAGCTGTCGCTCCGAGTCGAGGTGATGGAGCCTGACGCCGAAGATCTGCGACATCACGGAGAGCCCGGCGCGGCGACCGCCGATCTCAGCGTCGCGGAAGGTCTGGAGTCGACGCTCACCTTCTTGCCTCCGGTCCCCGGCTGTCCCATCCAGGCTCACCGTACCTTCTGATCACCCCGGCACCCTCCACCACGTGCGGGCGTGGAGCGACGATCGACACTGACGAAGGGTCCGCACCTGATCGGTCGTGACACGCGCGTGTTGGCGGGCACCGATGGAACCGGTCGTAGTACCTTCGCCGCCGTGAAGGAACGGCTCTGGAAGCTGGTGCGCAAGATCTCTTGGCGTTTTCGGACGCGGAGGATGCAGCGGTTCTGTGATTCCTTCTCGATCGCGCCGGACACGCTCGTCCTCGACATCGGTGGATCGGGCGAGATATGGGACGCGTCCCCCACGCGGCCACGCCTGGTGATCCTGAACATGGCTGAGATCGCACCGGTGTCTGGTGTCTGGATCGTCCGGGCCGACGCCCGACACCTGCCCTTCCGCGATGCCGCGTTCCCGGTGGTGTTCTCGAACTCGGTCATGGAACACGTCGGTGATCACGGCAGCCAGCAGCGATATGCCGCGGAGGTACGCCGCGTCGGTCGAAGCTATTTCGTACAGACGGGCAACCAGCGTTTCCCGGTGGAGCTTCATTACATGACACCGTTCATCCATTGGCTTCCGAAGCCGTGGCAGCGACGGCTGATCCGGCATTTCACGGTATGGGGGTTGATGGTCCGACCGTCGGTTGAGGACGCTGCTGCATTGCTCGACGAGCTGCGTCTTCCCACCGAGCAGGAGGTGCGTGCATGCTTCCCGGACGCCGAGATGGAGTTCGAGCGTCTGTTCGGGATGAAGAAGGCGTTGATCGCGGTCAAACGCCCCAGCGGTTGACCGAGACGCTTCCTGACGCCATCCATGCCGCCAAGAACACTCGGATCCGGAGCTCGTCACGCTGTGCCTGCGTATCGGATCGGTCAACAGCCGCCCGCCCTCCACACGACGCCCACGACCCTCGGTGAGCCGTGGAGTGCTGAAGCGCCGCAGCTGCCTCTTGCTCGCCATGATCCTCTTCGCTTCGGCATGCACGGCCGTCTCGACGACCGAGGACCGACCCACTCCGAAGCGATGGCAGCGGCATCTGTTCATCGAGGACAACTGGGGACTGACGCAGCTCACCCGACGGGACCGGGAAGCGACACCGATGCTCTCCGCGTTCGACTTCTCGCAGCCGCCGCGGCCGCCCGTGCCGCTGCCGGAGCGAGACGACTGCAAGGGTCCGAGACTCCCCGAGAACGAGGATGGCCCGAGCTCAACCGGCCTCCGTTGTAGCCTGTCGCGCGATGGACGACGATCGCCCGCCCACGACCGTTCCTGGCACGGAACCCTGGGAAGGGACGACCCGGGAGCTCGCCGCGGCGCTCCGAGAACTCGTCGCGCGACTGCGTGACGAGCAGGATCAGCCGCTCCCCGAGGGAGAGCCGTTCCTCCAGTCACCCTCCTCCGTGCGACGGAGGCTGAAGGAGCTCGTGTTCCGCACCACGCGGCCAGCGACACGCCGCTTCGACCGGCTCAGCGCCGATCTGGCGATGATCGCGAGCGACCTCGCATCGCGACTGGCGGAGGCCGAGGAGGTCATGCGGAAGGCACGTGGCGACTACGAGCGGTTGGAGGTGGCGCTCCGCGCTCTCTCGCCGTCGGCGACCGCGACGAGCGGAAGCGCGGTCTGGACGGAGATCCCGGACGGCTACTACTGGGCGTTCGAGCAGCGCATGCGCGGGGCGGCCAGGTCGATCGAGGATCGCCTGCGTGGCTACGAGAACCTCGTCGTGCCACTGCACGAGGCCTTCGCGTCGGCCGATGAGAGCCGCCCCCGCTGGGTCGATCTCGGATGCGGTCAGGGGGAGTTCTGCACCCTCCTTCGAGAATGGGGATGGGACGTTGAGGGCGTCGATGCATCACCTGACGCGGTCGAGGCGTGCCGAGCTCGCGGGATCGATGTGACGCTGGCCGACGTCCTCGCCTATCTCGAGACGCGGCCCGACGACCCGGTCGGCGGGATCAGCGCGATCCAGCTGATCGAGCATCTTCCGAGGCGCGCCTGGGTCCATCTGTTCGAGGAGATCCACCGAGCGCTCTCCCCGGGAGGTGCTCTCCTGCTGGAGACCATCAACGGCCAGAACCCCGATGCGATCGCCGACTACTTCGTCGCGGATGTCACCCACACCTGGCCGGGGCATCCGGAAACGCTGCGCCTCATGGCCGAGCACGCGGGCTTCCCGCGGGTCGAGGTGCGCTTCCTCCATGAGGATCATCGGGGAAGGGCGCAGGACGTCGCGATCTGGGCGGTCAAGGCGCCACGATGACGCGGACCGACGACGGCGACGGAAGCCGGGAGCCCGATCGTGGCGACCGGCCCGGCGCTCCGCCGGGCGGGACGGATGACGTGACGGCTGACCTCGCCCGGGAGGTCTACTGGGCGGGCGACGGCGTCTCTCGGCTTCCCGCCGATGCCCGCTCGCTCCGCGAGCGGCTGGACGCGTTCACGTTCCAGATGAGGGTCGACCAGCGGCAGGCGGTGCCCATCGGCGAGACGTTCCTCGGCTCCACCGCGGGCTGGAAGCGGGGACTCAAGCAGTTCGTGTGGCGTCTCACCCGGTTCTCGACGATGCGCTACGACCGGCTGCTCGCAGAGCTCGCGGAGATGGACGGCGAGCTGGCGCGCCGCCTCGTGGCGATGGAGGAGGAGCTCGCCCGTCTGCGCCGCGAGCTCGGGGATCGCGACGGTGAGGAGCCGTGAGGGTCGCCGTTCTCCATCCCCAGACGGCGTTCACGCGGGGCGGCGCCGAGCTCCACACCGAGGCCCTCGTACGGGCGCTCCGGGGATCGGGGCACGAGGCCGAGGAGGTGACGATCGCTGGCAAGTGGTATCCCGCGACCGAGCTCGCGCACCAGATGGCCGTGTGGCGGAGCTTCGACATCTCCGAATCGAACGGGTTGAAGGTCGACGCGGTGATCGCTCTGAAGTTCCCTGCCTACTTGGCGCCGCACGAGCGGAAGATCGTGTGGCTGATCCATCAACACCGCTCGGCCTACGAGCTCTGGGATCACCCGGACTTCGCCGACCTCTCCCGGCAGGAGGAGGGCCCGACGATCCGCACGCTGGTGTGGAACTCGGACCGTCTCGGGCTCGGCGAGGCCAAGCGGATCTTCACGAACTCGAAGAACGTCGCGGAGCGGCTGGGGACCTCGCTCGGCCTGAAGGGCGAGGTGCTCTACCACCGATCGCCGGCGACGGAGGCCCTCCTCTCGCGCGACCCGGAGGACCTCGGCGACTACCTGTTCTATCCCAGCCGGCTGGAGATCCTGAAACGGCAGTCCCTCGCGATCGATGCGATGCGCCAGGTGACGACTCCGGTGAAGCTCGTCCTCGTGGGACGGGGTCCCGATGAGCGCTCGCTCCGGGAGCGGATCGCCGCGCACGGTCTGCAGGACCGGGTTCGGCTCGAAGTGGGCGTTTCCGACGAGCGGCTGCACGGGCTGTACCGAGGCGCGCTGGGCGTGTACTTCGGGCCGTTCGACGAAGACTTCGGGTACGTCACGATCGAGGGGTTCGCAGCCGCCCGGCCCGTCGTGACGCTCACCGACAGCGGGGGACCGCTCGAGTTCGTCCACCACGAGGGGTCGGGGCTGGTGGCGACGCCCGAGCCGAAGGCGATCGCCGGCGCGTTCGATCGGCTCTGGTCCGATCGGGAGGCGGCGCGCGCGTGGGGTCTCGAGGGGCACCGCCTCGTCCGCGAGACGGTGCCGGAGTGGCCTGCGGTCGTCGCCCGGTTGCTCGGATGAACCCACGGCTCCGCACGATCGCGGGTCGGATGGCGCGGCGCGTCGGACTGCGGCGTCGGGCGACGTCCGGCCGCCAAACGAACGGGCGGCTGGCGTTCGTCGGTCCGATGCCGCCGGCGGCCACCGGGATCGCGTCGTACGACCGAGCGGTGATGGACGGACTCCGGCGTACCGGGTTCCTGCACCGGCATCGGACCGACGTGGTCTGGCCGGTGCGCTCGTCGCAGGGCCGGAAGCTCGCCGAGTACGACCTCGGGATCTACCAGCTCGGCAACAACGCGAGGTTCCACGGGCAGATCTACCGGTTGGCGGTTGCGTCGCCCGGACTGATCGTCCTCCACGATCTCGCGTTCGACGGGCTCGTCCTCCGCCTCGCGAGGGAGGGCGACCCGGCCGCCCTCGCGGCGGCGCGCGAGGCCGTGACGCTCCGCTCGCGGATCACCGATCCCGACATCGCGATGCACGAACCCCTGCGGTCCGTGTGGTGTGCGGCCGTGGCCAGGGCGTCGCGGGGCATCGTCGTCCACTCCGCGTTCTGCAAGCGCTACCTCGAGTCGGTGGGGGTCCGCACGCCGATCTTCACGGTGCCCCACCCGGTGGTGGACGACCAGGCCTCGATGCGGGGGGCGGAGCCACGCGCGCGCGAGCTCCGCGCGCCGCTCGAGGCGGCGGGGGCGCGCATCGTCGTGGTCGCGCCCGGCGACATCAACGAGGCGAAGTGCCTGCCGGCTCTGGTCGAAGCGATCGCGGACCTCCCTCACGACGTCCACGCGGTGCTCGTGGGGCGCCGCATCCCGGGGACGGACATCGCGGCGGCGATCGCCGCCCACGGCTTGGGGGATCGGGTCACCGTGCAGCACGACGTTCCGGACGGCGACTTCCGTGCGTGGCTCATGGCCGCCGACATCGCGGTCGACCTCCGGTTCCCGCATCGAGGCGAGGTCAGCGGATCGCTCGCGATGGCGATGGTGGCGGGTGTCCCGACGCTCGTCTCGGCGACCGGGACGTACCTCGACATCCCGGAGGACCTGGTGGTGCGCGTCGCTCCCGGTCCGGCCGATCCCCAGGAGCTCGCGCGGCGGATCCGCGAGCTCCGGGACGACCCGGAACGGCGCGCGCGGATCGGCGTGGCCGCGCGTGCCCACATGGCTCGGCTCCGGGACTCGGATGCAACCGCGAGGGGCTACGAGGAGGCGATCCTCGCGACGCGTGCGATCGTCGCCGACCCCACCCGGCCGTTGCTCACGCGCTGGGCGGAGAGCCTCGCCGCCGTCGGCATCGACGACGCGCTCGTGCAGGAGGGCTACGGCGTCTCCTACGCCCGCGCCCTCGAAAGCTTCGAACGAACGCCATGACCGTTCCGCGGTGCGGCGCAGGGCCGTTGCTACACTCGCGATGCTCGTCCTGACCAGGGCGTTCGTCCACGAACAGGAGCCTGGATCATCGCCTCGACCACCGCCGTCGAACGCACGTCCGAGTCCCCCCGACTCCGGGTGGGCCCTCGACTCCGCGAGCTGATCGCGCACCGAGAGGTGCTCGTCAATCTGATCCGCAAGGAGCTGAAGGTGAAGTACACGGCGTCGGTGCTCGGCGCCGTCTGGTCGCTCCTGAACCCGGTCGTCTTCCTGGCCGTCTTCTCGTTCGTCGCCGCGGTGTTCCGGAACCGGGTCCCGGACTTCCCCGTGTTCCTGTTGTCCGGGCTGCTTGCGTGGAACTTCTTCGCGAACACGATGCAGGGAGGGGCCAGCTCCGTGATCGACAACGCGAACCTCGTCAAGAAGATGGCGTTCCCGAGGGAGATCCTGCCGTTGTCGTCCGTCGGCGTCGCCTTGTTCGACTTCGGCCTGCAGTCCGCCGTATTCCTCGTGTTCATCGGCGTGTCGGGGCATGGGTTCCATCTGCCCGAGCTGTGGTTGCTCCCGCTCGTGCTCGTGGTCACGATCGTGTTCGCGACCGCGCTCACCCTGTGGACCGCGGCCCTCAACGTGCGCTACCGCGACGTCGGTCACCTCCTGAACCTCGCGCTGCTCGTGTGGTTCTGGGCGACGCCGATCGTCTACCAAGGATGGCTGGTGCAGGACAAGCTCGAGTCGATCCGGATCCTGGGGTTCGATGCATGGGTGCTCTACCTGCTGAATCCGGTCGCCGTGATCGTGCTGGGCTTCCAGCGCGCGCTCTACGGGGTCGTCGTCCCCGCGGCCGGGGAGGATCCCGTCCTGCCGCTGATCAGTTTGTCCGGCCAGGCCGGCATGCTCCTCGCGCTCCTCGGCGTCTCGGTCCTGCTCCTGTTCCTCGCCTGGCGCTCGTTCTTCCACCGGTCGGGTGACTTCGCGGAGGAGCTGTGACGACGGCGATCCGGATCGACGGCATCTCGAAGATGTTCCGGCTCTACCGGGAGCGCCCCACGTCCCTCAAGCAGCGTCTCCTGGTGTCCCGCTCCCGATCCGAGGAGTTCTGGGCGCTGCGAGACATCACGTTCGACATCGCCGAGGGGTCCTCGATGGGCCTGATCGGCCACAACGGATCCGGGAAGACCACGTTGCTCAAATGCATCGCCGGCATCCTGCGTCCGACCGCCGGCACGATCCGCTACCACGGCCGCCTCGCTGCGCTGCTCGAGCTCGGCGCCGGCTTCCACCCCGATCTCACGGGCCGGGAGAACGTCTACCTCAACGCCTCGTTCCTCGGCCTCTCCCGACGCGAGACCGACCGCATCTTCGACGATGTCGTGGCCTTCGCCGAGCTCGAGGACTTCATGGACAACCAGGTGAAGTTCTACTCCTCGGGCATGCTCGTGCGGCTCGGTTTCGCCGTTGCCGTGCACGTGGATCCGGAGGTGCTCCTGATCGACGAGGTGCTGGCCGTGGGGGACGAGTCCTTCCAGCGTCGGTGCCTCGATCGCATCCGCCGGTTCCAGGCGGATGGCCGCACCATCGTGCTGGTCACGCACGCGCTCGACGTCGTCCGAGACGTCTGCGACGAGGCCGTGATGCTCGACCACGGCACGATGCACGCGATCGGGACGCCGGACGACGTGGTGCGCACGATGCGGCACCGGATGCTGAGCGACGATCCCACGTTCGTCCCGGAACAAGGGAGCCGCGAGGTGGAGATCTCCGGCGTCGCGATCGAGTCGGAGGGAGGCTTCCGGGACACCGTGCGTCCAGGCGAAGGGCTCACGATCACGGTGGACCTCCGTGCGGACGTGCCCGTCACCGACGCGGCGGTATCGTTCGCGATCGTGTCCGGCTCGACCAACCACCCGGTGCTCGAGGGGAAGACGTCGGAGCTCGGCGTGAGCCTCGGCCCCGTCGACCGCAAGAAGCGCGTCCGGTTCCGGATCCCCCCCGCGCCCTGGGTGAGCGGCACCTACTTCGTCACGGTCGGATTGGATTCGGCCGACGGCCGTCTGTTCCACGTGCAGACCCAGCACTACCCGCTGACGGTCCCCGACGTCGACCACGCCGTCCATGCCCTCGCGGCGCGACCGACCGTGGAGATCGAGGACCTGTGAGCGCCGACCGCACCGATGCGACCGCCGACGGTCGCACCGGCAACGACCCCATCCCTACCAATCCTGGCCGTACCAGTCCTGGCCACACCTCTCCGGGGGAAACGAGTCATCTCATGCTGATCGCACTGATCCTGCTCTCCGTCGTACTCGCCGCCGTCGCCCAGCTCACGCTGAAGCACGGGATGGATCAGGTCGCCGCCGGAACCGGCGTGTTGCGGTTCGGGACGGATTCCCTCCGCGACGTCGTGACGACGCCCGCGGTCTGGCTCGGCCTCTTCCTGTTCGGCCTCTCCGCGGTCGTCTGGCTCTCGGTCCTGTCGCGCACCGCGCTCTCGTTCGCGTACCCGTTCGCCTCGCTCACGTACGTCCTGATCCTCCTGGCCGACCGGTTCGTCCTCGACCAGGAGATCCCGGCCCTTCGAT
>Ga0299907_10002590_pt1 | contig 11237 bp, 11 predicted proteins | sample RVTome_16_FD_198680 | JGI IMG/M metagenome (GOLD analysis project Ga0299907, IMG submission 198680) | Soil microbial communities from uranium-contaminated site in the Upper Colorado River Basin, Wyoming, United States - RVT152D67 (version 2) ...
TGCATCCGGCGCCTGGCCACGTCGACGTACATCCAGTCGACGATCTGCGACTTGCTGAAGCGGATTTCCTGGCCTTCTCTTACGTGCCTGACCAGGCGCGGCATGTTGCCCAGCCTTCCCTTGAAGAAATCTCCGTCCCTGCTGAACGGCACGATCCAGAAATACTCCGTGTCCCTGTCGTCGGATACGGGCACCTTGACTGCGAAGGCGCTCGCATTCGCCGGCGGCGACGCCGCAGTCCGCAGGAAATCGTCCAGCGTCAGCCTCGCCTTGCGCAAGGCCGCTGCCATGGCCGGATCTTCGTCCTGCATGCGAACGATATCCTCGCGTCGGCTGCGATCGACGAGACCCTGCGCTGCCGCGGGAGGAAACGCCAAGGCGGTCAGGAGCAACGCCGCCAGGATTTGCACAATGCTTGCCACCATATGGCCTCTACTTTCATAGTTGGCATATAGAGCGGTTGCACAGCGCCACGATCCGGCAGGGACGACCGTTCCACGAGGCAATACAGCACGTTAGCTTCAATAATGACAAAGGCGATCAGCGGAAAGCGCGGTGCTGTGCGGCAGATTTATTTTTCGCGGGCCAAATCCAAAAGTCCCTGTTTGACGTTTTATCGGATGACGTCCAACGGAATCGAACTGATGAAACCTGCATGGCTGCATCTCCTTGAAGAAAACGCGGATGACGTGAGGCCGGGGACCTCGACGGGGGTCGGCCAAACCAGCGACTACAGCATCTTGCGCGCGAAAGCCCGCGAACTGATCGAGGCCGGGAACCTGCCCAACCGCCGCCCGGATCGCATGTGGGGAGGGCCAAGCGTAGGGGCGCAATGCACGATTTGTGGCGCGCCTGTGAAGCAGGACGAGCTCGAATTGGAGATGGAATTCATCCCCGACGCGGGTCCGGGCCCGAGCAAACACCATGTCCACATCCGCTGCTTTTCCGCGCTGGAGTTTGAAATGCGCAGCCGCCAGCCTGACGGGGACGTGAGGTGAGCCGCCGAGCCTTGTCGGGAGCGGCCAAAATCGGCAAGATGGCCAGCCATGGGTGCGCCGGAAGACGCGGGAAACGATCGCCATGAGGGTTCCACGGGAACCCTGGGCGATCTGCTCTATGCCGACAAGACGAAGACTCCGGTATCCGAGAAGGAGTGGGTGGGGCTCGTCCAGTCCATCGCCGCGGGCGATCAGCATGCGCTGCATGCGCTGTACGAACGCACGCACCGGATCGTATTCACATTGATCGTGCGAATCACCGACAACCGGGAGACCGCCGAAGAGGCGACGCTGGACGTGTTTCACGACGTGTGGCGGCGAGCGTCGGCGTACGATGCCGCCAACGGAACCGTGGTCGGATGGATCATGAACCAGGCGCGCTCCAGAGCGATCGACCGCTTGCGGCTCGAACAGCGCAAGAAGCGCGTCAACCATCATCCGGACAGCCCGGAACCGGCGACAGCCGCGTGTGAGCCCCACGAGGCCCTCGAGCTCGGGGAGCAGGCCCGGCTCCTGCGGGATGCCTTGACGCTCCTCACGCCGCAGGAGCGGCAGGTGATCGAGACGGCGTTCTTTTCCGAGTTGACGTATGCCGAAGTCGCGGCGCGGCTGAACCAGCCGCTGGGAACCGTCAAGACGCGAATCCGTTCCGGACTGGGCAAACTGCGGCAGGTCCTGGCGAGGGAAGCAAAGCCATGAGTTCAGCATCCGACGAGCACGGGCCGGAGCACTCGGAGCTGGTGCTCATGTACGCCCTGCAAGCCCTCCCTTCGAGCGAAATGCCCGCCTTGGAAGCGCAGCTTTCCTGGTGTGACGAATGCCGCAAGGAGATGGAGACGCTTCGCCCGGTCCGGGACTCCTTCGTCTCCTGGCCGACCGACGTGCTGCGCCCACCGGCATCCTTATGGGGACGCCTCGCGCAGCGGGTCGCAGCCGAAACGGGCGGCGAACCGGTGTCGCCGGGGCCGCAGCATTGGGTAGAACCGGAATGGGAAGAAGCCGCGCCCGGCATCTCCTGCAAGCTGCTCGCGACCGATACGGACAGAGACCGCGTCAGCATGCTGGTACGACTCGCGCCGGGCGTCGACTATCCGCCTCACCGCCATGCCGGCGTCGAAGAGCTGCATCTGCTCCAGGGCGAGCTGATGATCGACGACAGGAAGCTCTACCCCGGGGATTACAACCGGGCGGAACCCGGAACCGCCGATAGCCGTGTCTGGAGCGAAACCGGCTGCACCTGCGTGCTCATTACCTCCACCCGAGACGCGCTTCGTTGATGTCTTGAAACATGCCGCGAGGGGTTCGCGGACTTCGCTAGGCTGCGTCGACCACGAATTGTGGCCAGAACTCAGGCCTGAACTCTGCCACGTTCCGCAAAGTGATTTTGCATCAGCCGGCTTGGGTCGCTGATCCTAGACCATCGTGAGGCAGGGAGCTTCGAATTCGTTGCCCGATTTCTATGACGCTCGAAGCGCGCTTGCGCGCCTCGACCTGCCGCCTTTCTTCCAGCGCTGTGTGCACCGCGACGTACTCCAGCGTGAGCTTGTGCTTGGGCGTCAGATAGATCAGTGGCTTCGCGCACTCATGCGATTCGCAGACCTTGACTGAAGACGAGAGATACGGCTGAAGCACGGGCAGACCTTCGTCGATGAGTTCCTGCACCATCTTCTGCGGCAGGCGCGCGCGCGGCAGAAACTGGTTCACTACGATGCCTTCTACCATCAGCCCGACGTTATGATCGGCGCGGATCTCGGCGATGTCCTTGAGCAGCGAATAAAGCGCCCGGCGCGAGAAATTGTCGCAATCGAAGGGAATGAGCAGACAGTCGGTTGCGATCAGCGCAGAACGCGTGAAGAAGTTGAGCGCAGGCGGCGTGTCGATGTAGATGAAATCGTACTTCTTGTCGAGCTCGGCGAGCGCCTCGCGCAGCTTGAAGACCTTGTAGCGCGATTCGAGCTTGCCCTGCTGATCGGCAAGCATGGGATGCGAGGGCAGCACGTCGAGACGCTCGAAGCGCGTGCCATGGACGAACTCGTCCGGTTTCTTCGGACGGTGAGGGAAGCCGAGGATTTCCTCGAAGAAATCGGCCAGCGTCGGCTCGAGCTCCCGGCCGTTCTTGCCGAGCAGGTACTGCGTGGAATTGCCCTGCGGATCGAGATCGACGACCAGCACGCGGGCGCCGCCCGCGGCGCTCACTGCGGCCAAGTTACAGGTGATTGTGGATTTGCCGACACCGCCCTTGTGATTGAACACGACCCGTCGCATGGTTTCTCCCTTGTTCTTTGCATGCGTGGCTGGGGCTGCACGTACGCGGCGCATCATAACGGAACAATACGGGGATGCCTAATCGCTTCCGCGATGCGACCACAACAAATAGTAGTGACAAGCACCAACATACCATATGTAGTGGTAATTGATCTCTATGGCGAGGAACCAGCCTCCCAGATTCATCAATAGGGCCCGGTCCTCATGCCCTCCCCGCCGTTCTGGGAAAGCGAGCCATCGCCGGCATAGTCCTTGCATGTGTCGGACATCCATTCAGGAGGCAATCACAATGGATCCGAAATCCGAAAAGCCTTTGCGCCTGTTCGTTAACCCGTTCACGGTCTGGACCGAAGTCGCGTTGAAGACCGGACACGCGATGTGGGCATCGGCGTATGCGGCTGCCGCGCGGTCGAATACTGCGAAGGTGGCCGTGATCCCCACCGCCGACGCGCCCGCGCCGAGGGTGCGCAATGCGAAAGTCGCCGTGCTGCCTGCGGCTAATGCGCCGCGTAAGGCGCGGGCACCCGTCCGGCAGGCTTCGAAAGCGGCTCGCTTGAAAACGACGCGGGCAAAGCCGCGTAGCAAGGCAAACGCCAAGCGCCGCGCCAAGCGCTAGGCAGCGAGTCCGCAGGCCACCGCTCGAGCGAGCCGCTTGATCATTGTCCAGGCCCTGGGCAACACTGTGCCCTTCTCACGAACGAGGAGGAGGACGGACAGTGAAGCCACGATCGATCGCCACAGCCTGCGCGGCTTTCACGCTCGCCCTGAGCGTCGCCGCCGACGGCCACGCGCAGGACACGAGCTACCCGAATAAGCCGGTCAGGCTGCTCATCGGCTTCCCGCCGGGCGGGCTGCTCGACACCGTATCGCGCATCGTCGGCGAGCGGATGTCGGCGCTGCTCGGCCAGCCGTTCGTCGTGGAGGCGCGTCCCGGCGCGGGAGGCTTGATTGCCACGACCGCCCTCGCCAAGGCGGCACCCGATGGCTACACGTTGATGATGATCAACGACAACCACGCGCTGAATCCCTTCATCCTCAAGGAGGTGCCGTACGACAGCGTCAAGGATTTCGCGCCGATCGGGTTCGTCGGCAGCACGCCGCTGGTGTTCAACGCTTACCCCGGGCTGGGCCTGAAGTCGCTCAAGGACCTGGTGGAGATGGCGAAGGCGAAGAACGGCGGCCTCACCTACGGCTCGGTCGGTCCCGGCAGCCTCCCGCATCTCAGCACCGCGCTCTTCGCGCGTGCTGCAGGGGTCAGCATGACCCACGTGCCCTACAAGGGAGGCGCACCCGCCCTCACCGACCTGGTCGGAGGGCACATCAACACCATGATGACCTCGCTCGTCGTGAGCAAGGCGCACATCGACGCCGGCAGGCTCGCGCCGCTCGCGGTGGCGTGGAAGCACCGTCTGGAGCCCCTTCCCAACGTTCCCACCACGGCGGAAGCCGGCTACCCGCTCGACGCGGCGTACTGGTTCGGCCTGATGGCGCCGGCCGGCACGCCACCGGCGGTCATCGGGAAACTCGAGAAGGCGCTCGGCGACACCGTTGCCCAGCCCGAAGTCCGCAAGCGCCTCGCCGACATGGGAACCCTCGTCACCCCGATGAACGCCAAGGAGTTCGGCGCGTTCATCCAGAGCGAGATGGCGAAATGGCGGGACGCGGTCAGGAACGCGAACGTGAAGATCGAATGAAGGCCTGTGCCATATACTCACTTGCGCAGGTCAACCAACCCAAAAGAAAGGGCTCGCCATGGCAGGTTCCAGCTTCGATTCGCGGCGCCGGTTCCTCAACGATGCAGGGCGGATTGTCTCGGCGGCCGGCCTGGCGGCGGCCTGGCCTACGCTGGTCCGCGCGCAGGGCAAGCCGATCACCGTGGGCTTCCTGTACACCGGCGTGCGGCAGGACTACGGCTGGAACCAGGCGCATACCGTCGCGGCCCGGCAGATCGGCAAGCTCGGCGGGGTGAAGGTGATCGAGCAGGAGAACGTGCCGGAGACCGCCGAGGCGGAGAAGGTCATGGAGAGCATGATCCGGCTCGACGGCACGCGGGTGCTGTTCCCCACCTCCTTCGGCTACTGGCCGTTCATCCTCAAGATCGCCGCCAAGTATCCCGACGTGCTGTTCGTGCACGCGGGCGGGCTGTGGAAGGAAGGCGATCCCAAGAACACCATCGGCTACCGCGGCTACATGGAAGAGCCGCATTACCTTTGCGGCATCGCGGCGGGCCGCATGTCGAAGACCGGCAAGATCGGCTTCATCGGCGCGAAGCCCCTGTACTTCATCTTCAACAACTGCAACGGCTACATCCTCGGCGCGCGCTCGGTCAACCCGAAAGCCACCTGCCAGGTGGTGATCACCGGCGATTGGAACAACCCGGTGAAGGAAGCCGAGGCCGTCAACAGCATGGTCGACCAGGGCGTCGATGTCATCGTCGGCAACTGCGACAGCCCGAAGGTGGTGATCGAGACCGCCGAGCGGCGCGGCGTCTACTCCTGCGGCTACCACACCGACCTTTCGGCGCTCGCCCCCAAGGGCTTCCTCACCGGCGCGGAGTGGAACTGGGGCAAGGGCGCCGACTTCGTGCGCGCCTGGCAGACCAAGGGTACGTATCCGAACCTCCTGCGCGGCGGATTCAAGCGCGACATGGTGAACCTGTCGCCCTTCGGAAAGGCGGTCCCCGAGGCCGTGCGCGCCGAGGTGCTTAAGGCGCGCCAGGCCTTCGCCGATGACAAGCTCGCGCTCTACCAGGGCCCGCTGCGCGACAACGAGGGCAACCTGGTGCTGAAGGCAGGCCAGAGAATCGACAACGAGGACAACAAGTACAAGCTCGGCGTGAAGTTCCTCGTCGAGGGAGCGATCGGGAAGACCGGCCTCGCCCGCTGATGCGGGCGCGCGCGGAAACCGCGCTCATCACGGCGGGCGCGCTGGCGCTCGCCTTCGCGCTGTTTGGCCTGTTTTTGCTGGCCAATCGCCTGAACCCGCTGGAAGTCTATGCGGTACTTTGGCTCGGCGGCTTCGGCACGTCGTTCTCGCTGCAGGCCACGCTCACGCAGGCCGCGCCGCTCATGCTCACGGCGCTGTGCGTGGCGATTCCCGCGCGTGCCGGCCTGCTCGTCATCGGCGGCGAGGGGGCGCTGGTTGCCGGGGGCGTTTGCGCGGTGCTCGCCGGCGTCGCCGCCGCCGGGCTGCCTGCCGCCATGGGCACGGTGCTGGTGTGCGCGGCCGGCGCCGCCGCCGGGGGCGCGTGGATCGCCATGGCCGGCGCGCTGAAGCACCTGCGCGGGGTGAACGAGACGATCTCGACGCTGCTGCTCAACTACATCGCCATCGCCCTGTTGAACCATCTCGTCAGCGGGCCGATCCGCGACCACGCCGTCTCGCTCAAGGTCACGAGCTGGTCGATCCCGCAAGCCTACATGGTCGACGCGATCCCGGGCATAGGCGTGCATTGGGGCCTCGCGCTCGGCGTGCTCGCCTGCCTTGCCGCCTACGTTCTGCTCAGGTACTCGGTGCCCGGCTTCGCCATCGCGGTGCTCGGCGGCAACGCGCGCGCCGCGCAGCTCGTCGGGCTGCCGATCGGGCGCCTGACGCTCCTCGCCTGCGCGCTCGGAGGCGCCGCGGCAGGCTTGGCCGGAGCGGTCGAGATCGTGGCCGTGCACGGCGCGGCGAGCAGCTCGCTCGTCGTCGGCTTCGGCTATGCCGGGATCCTGGTGGCCTTCCTCGCGCGGCAGAACCCGCTGGCGATTGTCTTTTTCGCCTTCCTTGTCGGCGGCATTTCGGCGAGCGGCGGGCTGATGCAGCGGCGCTTCGACATGCCGGATGCGGCCACGCAGGTCCTGCAGGGCATGATTTTCCTTTGCGTGCTGGGCTCCAACGCGCTATACGGCAGGCTGCGCGTGTTCCGGGTAGCCGGAGCGGGCGCATGACCGGGAGCGAGCTCGGCTGGTGGGGCGTGGCACTCGCCGTGGTTGGCGGCGCCATACGCGTTTCCACGCCCTATCTCTTCGTCAGCCTGGGCGAGACGCTCACCGAGAAGAGCGGGCGTGTCAACCTCGGCCTCGAGGGCACCTTGCTCATGGGAGCGATGAGCGGCTACGGCGCTTCCTACCTGACCGGCTCGCCCTGGCTCGGCGTGCTGGCGGCCGCCGCCTCGGGCGCCCTGCTCGGGCTGCTGCACGCGGCGGTGAGCAACCTGCCGCGGGTCAACGATATCGCGGTGGGCATCGCGCTTTTCATCTTCGGCAGCGGCCTCGCGTTCTTCCTGGGCAAGCCGTTCGTGCAGCCGCAGGCGCCGCGGCTGCCGACCCTCGCGCTCGGCGGTTTCAGCGATGCGCCGGCGATCCGCGCGGCGCTGGAGGTGAGCCCGCTTTTTTTCATCGGCATCGCCCTCGCCTTCGCCATGCACTGGGCCCTGCCGAACACCCGCTGGGGCCTGATCGTGCGCGCGGTCGGCGACAACGCGGAAGCCGCGCGAACGGCGGGCTATCCGGTGAACCTGACGCGCACGCTCGCCACCACGCTCGGCGGCGTGTTCGCCGGCGTGGCCGGCGCTTTCCTGTCGCTCTCCTATCCCGGGACCTGGGCCGAGGGCCTGTCGAGCGGACAGGGGCTGATGGCGGTTGCGCTCGTCATCTTCGCCCGCTGGCACCCGGTGCATTGCGTCTGGGTGTCGCTGCTTTTCGGCGGCGCCTCCGCGCTGGGCCCCGCGCTGCAGACCGTCGGCGTGACGGGCTACTACTATCTGACCGGCGCCGCACCCTACGTGCTGACGCTCGCACTGCTCATCGCAAGCTCCTCGCGCCGCCATCGCCTCGCTGGCGCGCCCGGCGAGCTGTCCATCAATCGCTGAGCCGATGACGCCGCGCCCGCCCCCGCTCATCGAGGCGATCGACCTCTCCAAGCGCTTCGGCGCCGTGCAGGCGCTGGACGGGGTCTCGGTGCGCTTCGAGCCCGGCAGCTTTCATGCCCTGCTCGGCGAAAACGGCGCGGGCAAGAGCACGCTCGTCAAATGCCTCATGGGATTCCACGCCGTCGACTCGGGCACCTTGCGCATCGACGGCAAGGCACAGGCCATTGCCGATCCGAAAGCCGCGCACGCGCTCGGCCTGGGCATGGTCTACCAGCATTTCACCCTGGTGCCGAGCATGACCGTGGCCGAGAACCTGGTGCTCGCCCGGCCGGACCTGCCGCAGGTCATCGACTGGCGCGCCGAGCGCAAAGGCATCGATGCCTTCCTCGCGCGCATGCCGTTCACCCTGGATCCGGAGGCGCCGGCGGTGGCGCTGGCGGCAGGCGAGAAGCAGAAGCTCGAGATCCTGAAGCAGCTCTATCTCGGCGCCCGCGTCCTCATCCTCGACGAGCCCACCAGCGTGCTCACGCCGCAGGAGGCCGACGAAGTGCTCGGCCATGCCCGCAGGCTCGCCGATGCAGGCGGTCTCACGGTGGTGCTGATCACGCACAAGTTCCGCGAGGTGCGCGCCTACGCGCGCGAGGTGACCGTGCTGCGGGGCGGGCGCAACGCGGGCGGCGGCAGCGTCGCCGCGCTGGACAGCGAAGCGCTGGTGCGCATGACATTCGGCGAGCGCCCGCTGCCCGTAGCCGCCCAGCGCGGCGGCGCGGGCGCCGGCGAGCGCTACTTCGAGCTGCGTGGGCTGAACGCGCTGAACGACCGCGGCGTGGCCGCGGTTCGGGATCTGACGCTGCACGTTGCGCGCGGCGAGATCGTCGGCGTCGCGGGCGTCTCGGGCAACGGACAGCGGGAGCTGGTCGAGACGATTGCCGGGCAGCGCGAGCCCGAAAGCGGCGCAATCGCCGTCGCGGGCCGGCCTTACGGGCGCACCCGCGCCGAGATGCGCTCGCGCGGCGTGTTCCTGCTCGCCGAGGAGCCGCTTGCCTCGAGCTGCGTTCGATCGATGTCGGTGGCCGAGAACCTGGCGCTGCGCGACTTCGATGCCGCGCCGTTCGCGCGCGCGGGCGGGCGCGTCGATTTCAAGGCGATCGAGGTGCGCGCGCGCAGCCTGATCGAAGCGTTCCGCATCCGCTGCGCCGGGCCGCACGCCCGCATCGATACGCTTTCCGGCGGCAACGTGCAGCGCGCGGTGCTTGCGCGCGAGCTTTCCGGCAACGTGCAGCTCCTGGTGGCGCAGAACCCCTGCCTCGGCCTGGACTTCGCCGCGACCCGCGAGATCCGCGGAAAGATTCTCGAGGCGCGCAATCGCGGCGCGGCGGTGCTGCTGGTGAGCGAAGACCTGGACGAGCTGCTCGAGCTCGCCGACCGCATCGTGGTCATGCTCGAAGGGCGTATCGTGTACGAGACCGACCGCGCCCGCGCAGCCGCAGAGGCGATCGGGCGCCACATGACGGAAGGAAGCAGGCGATGAGCGATCGACGATTTACCGTGATCCGCAACGGCCTGGTGCTGGGCGCCGGCGCGGCGCGCGCCATGCCGCTCGATATCCTGATCGAGGACGGGCGCGTCCGCGAGGTGGGTCCGGCCGGAATGGCCGCACCGGCAGACGCCGAGCCGGTCGATGCCGCCGATCGGCTCGTCATCCCCGGCCTCGTCAACTCCCACACCCATGCCCATGGCGGGCTCGCGAAAGGCGCGGTCGCCGACCGGCAGCCGCTCGAAGTGTTCCTTACGGGAAGCGGCGCGTTGAACGGCTCGCGCACCCTGGAGGACAAGTACCTGAGCGCGAAGCTGAGTGCGGTCGACATGGTGCGCAAGGGCTGCACCGCGGCATACGACCTCTTCGTGGAGTATCCCGTGCCGTCCATCGAGGGCGTGGATGCGGTGGCGCGCGCCTACCGCGATGTCGGCATGCGCGCGGTGATCGCGCCGATGATGGCCGACCAGACCCTCTACCAGGCCTATCCCGGGCTGGTGGAGGCGCTACCCGAATCGCTGCGCGCCACGGCACGGCGCGCGGCAGCCGCGCCTTATGCCGAGAGCCTCAAGGCGTGCCGCGCGATTCTCCAGAGCTGGTCGTTCGACCGCGACTTCGTGCGCCCCGCCCTGGGACCCACCATCCCGCTGCACTGCTCCGATGAGTTCCTTGCCGGTTGCCGCAATTTGTCCCGCGAGTTCGAGGTCGGCCTGCAAACGCACTTGGCGGAGTCGGCCGCGCAGGCCGCCGTCGCGCTGCGGCGCTATGGCCGCAGCCTCACCGCGCACCTCGACGCGCTGGGCCTGCTGAACGAGCGCTTCAGCGCCGCGCACGCCATCTGGCTCGACCACGACGACATGGCGCGCATCGCCGGCAAGGGCGGCGCGGTAGCGCACAATCCGCTGAGCAATCTGCGGCTCGGCTCCGGGCTCGCCGCCGTGCGCGCCATGCTCGACCGCGGGCTTGCGGTCGGCATCGGCACCGACGCGGTGGCCACCTCGGATACGCAGAACATGTTCGAGGCGGCGCGCCTCGCGGCCTACCTTTCGCGCCTGCGCGGGCCCGAGTACTCGCAGTGGCTCTCGGCAGAGGAAGCCTTTCGCCTCGCGACCGAGGGAAGCGCACGCGTGCTCGGCTTTGCGGGCAAGCTCGGCACCCTCGCGCCCGGGGCATTCGCCGACCTGGTGTTCCTCGACCTCGCCCACATCAACTACGTCCCGCTGCGCGACGCCCTGCTGCAGCTCGTGAACGGCGAAAGCGGCACGGCCATCGATGCGGTGATGGTGGGCGGCCGCTTCGTGATGCGCGCGAGCCGTTTGCTCACGGTGGACGAGGCGAGGCTGCGCCGCGATGCCGAAGCGGCGCGCGACCGGCTGGACCCGGCCAACGAGGCCGCCCTCGCTACCGCGCGCCTGCTGGAGAGCTGGGTCGGCGCGTTCTGCATCGCGCATGCGCGCTCGGCCGAGCTACCGCAGCGGCGCCTCGCACCCGACTGATACTGTCTACCGCGAATTCTGGCGCGCCCGGCAGGATTTGAACCCACGACCCCGGGCGCACTAAAGCCGGTTGTGGGCCCGTGCGGGCC
>Ga0299907_10002591_pt1 | contig 11235 bp, 7 predicted proteins | sample RVTome_16_FD_198680 | JGI IMG/M metagenome (GOLD analysis project Ga0299907, IMG submission 198680) | Soil microbial communities from uranium-contaminated site in the Upper Colorado River Basin, Wyoming, United States - RVT152D67 (version 2) ...
CGCCTTCGGTGGCCTCACCCGTCACGACGTTCTGACCGGTCAAGCACGCGCAGCCGTCCTTCACGGTCGACACGCCGGGGATGACGTCGGTGGCGAGGTCGGCCGCGTCCTTGGCGTCGGACTTGCCGCCCTTGCCGCCGACGAGGCCGGGCAGCGCGCAGCCGAGCATGCGGCAACCGATGCCGGCGGGGCTGAGCGCGACGGCGAGGTCGAGGCCCTTCATGGCGAAGCCCTTCGCCTGCTCGATCTGCGGGCCGAAGCGCTCCTTGAACGCGTCCTTCGCCGCCTTGGCCTTGTCGATCGCCTGCTTGCCGAGGTCCTTCGCAAAGGCCCACGCCTTGTCGAGTCCGGCCGCCTTGCCGATCGTCAGCAGGACGCCGCCGGCCTTCTTCGCGCCGGCCACGACCTTGCTGCCGATCGTCTTCGCGACGCCCCACGCCTTCGACCCGAATGACTTCGCCTTCGCCCACGCTTTCGACCCGAGCGACTTCGTCTTCGCCCACGCTTTCGACCCGAGCGACTTCGCGGTGGCCAGCGCCTTGTCGGTCAAGCGCTTCACGCCCGCGAGGCCCTTGTCGACGAGCGCCTTCGCACCCGCGACGGCGCGGCTGCCGAGGTCCTTCGCCTTGTTCCACAGCGCGGTGATGCGCTCCTTGGCGAACGACGTCGCCTTGCTCGCGAAGTCCTTCGCCGTGGCGAGCGCCTTCGACCCGACGGTCTTCGCCGCGGCCAAGGCCTTCGCTCCGGCATCCTTCGCGGCGGACAACGCCTTCGCGGCCCACTTCCTGGCCGCGCTCGTTGCCTTGTCGACGAGGCTCCTCGCCGCGTTCATCACGAACGACAGCAGCCCGGCGGCTTTGCCGAGGATCTTCTGCGCGACGCCGGCGACCTTCGACGCCGCTCCACCGGTGAGCTTGTCGGCGACCCCGAGCAACTTGCCGCCGACGTCACGCGCCTTGGACAGGATCGCGGTGCCGATCTCCTTCGCCTTGCCGAGAGCGGCCTTCCCCGCGTTGGCGACGGCCGACATCACGGCGGCGCCCTTTGCCTTCGCCCCGTTCCACAACGCCTTCGCCTTGGCCTTCGCCGCACCGAGCGCCGCGGTGGCCTTGCCCTTGGCCCACGCCACCGCCTTCCCGCCGGCGGCCTTCGCGCCGTTCCACGCCTTGCCGGCGAGTCCCTTCACCTTGCCGGCCGCGGCGGACGCGGCGTTCCTCACGGTGTCGACGACGCGGTGCGCGGCCTTCCTCGCCATCTCGCGCCCGCGGTCGGTGAGCAGCATCGCGGGACCGAGGAGCAACGGCCCGTACTTCTTGCCGAGCGCCAGCGCCTTCTTGCCCGCCGACTTCGCGCCGTCCCACGCCTTCGAAACGATCGGGGCGACCTTGCCGTACACGGCACCGGCCATCGCTCCCGCGGCCTTGCACAGGCTGCCGACGGAGAGCTTGCTGGCGACACCCTTCGCGAACGACAGCGCCTTGCCGCCGAGCTGCTTCGCCTTGGCGACGGCGGCTGCGGCCTTCGCCTTCACCGCGCTGACCGCGTTGCTGACCTTCGTCTTGATCTTCGCGGCGACCGCCTTCGCTGCGTTCGACGCCTTCTGCCACACGGTGCGGCCTAGCGACGTCGCCTTGCCGAACACCTTCGTGCCGAACGCGAGCGCCTTGCCCACGAGCGCGCCGCCCGCCTGCCTCGCCTTGTTGAACACGCCCGTCGCCTTCGTGACGACGGTGGTGACGAGGCCGTTGGCCTTGTCCCTGGCCCACGTGAGGGCGCGTTGACCCGCGTCCATCACGCTCGAGACGACCTTCGAGACAGCTTGCTTCGCGCCGTCGAGCACCTTGGTCGCCGCGCCCTTCACGGCGTCCCACGCCTTGCTGCCCGCGGCCTTCAAGCCGCCTAGCGCGGCCGTGGCGGCCGAGCGTGCCGTGTCCATCGCCTTGCTACCGAGCTGTACCGCCGTGTCGTACGCCTTGGCGCCGAGGGAGCGGATGGCGCCCATGGCCTTCTCGGCCAACCTCTTCGCCGCTTCGAGCGGGTTGAGCGAACCGACGTCGAAGCGCTGCACGGGCGCGCCAACAGCGGGCGCTGCCTTGCGCTGTACCGCCGCGAGCCGGGACAGCGACGACGCCGCCGTGTCTGTCTCTTCTTTGTCCTCGTCCTGCGAGCGCTCGCCGCCACACGTGCCACCGCAACCGCAGGAGCCGCCGCAGCCGCTGCGCTGGATGGTCTGCGCAGTGACGGGCGATGGCGGTGCGCGGCTCGGGACGGCTTGGCGCGAGCGCACTGACGCGGCGCGGCGCTGCACGATGCGCGGTCGCGGCCTCGACGCCGCCGTCGGGCGCGCTCGCCTTCTGGCCACGGTCGCGACCGACGTCGACGGGCGCGACGGCGGGCGGCGCCGCGCCGGCGACTGCGGGCGCGACCGCGGACGTGGTTGCGGTCGCCGCGTCGACGATGCGCCACCGAGCATCCCTGCGACTGCTGCGTTGCCTGCGGTCCGCTGCAGGCGGCGCACGGCATCAGGGTCGAGCGTGGCCACGTCCGTCATGGCTTGCGCCACGACGAGGTCGAGCGGTGCCGCTGACGTCTCGCTCGGGCCCGCGGCGACGACGGCGTTGGACGGGCCCGTGCGTGTCGGTCCCGCTGACTGCCGGGCCGCGGAGGTGCGCACCGTCGCCGCCATCTCCTCGCGAACCTACCGGAGCCCGCTCTGCCCGATCGGGCAATGTTGGGCAGTCCTCGTTTTGGTCAGCGGCAGATCAACCGTTGGCCTGCGCCACGGCCAGGTCGTACCACGGGCCGAACTCGGACTCGACGCACAGGCGGCCGAGCTTGCGGTACTCGCGCTGGGTGGCACGCATGAGGTCGAGCATGCCGATCGGCCGGCCGGTCTCCGCCGCGAAGTACGCGGCGGTGATCGCGATCGAGCGGATGTTGCCGCCCGACAGCTCGAAGCGCGCCGCGGCGAACTCGAGGTCGACGTCGTCGTCTCGCGGTACGGACGAGCCGAGGCACCGGTCCCACAGCACGCGCCGGTACTCGGGCTCGGGCAGCGGGAAGTCGATCACCGCGTCGAGCCGGCGGGCGAACGCCTCGTCGAGGTTGGCCCGCAGGTTGGTGGACAGCACGGCCAGGCCGTCGAAGCTCTCCATCCGCTGCAGCAGGTAGGCGACCTCGATGTTGGCGTAGCGGTCGTGGGCATCGCGCACCTCGGAGCGCTTGCCGAACAACGCGTCCGCCTCGTCGAAGAGCAGCACGCCGTTGATGCCGTCCGCCTCGCCGAAGATGCGCTCGAGGTTCTTTTCTGTCTCACCCACGTACTTGTCTACGACCGTGGCCAAGTTGATCGAGTACAGGTCGAGCCCGAGCTCGCCGGCGATGACCTCCGCCGACATCGTCTTGCCGGTGCCCGAGTCGCCGGCGAAGAGCGCGGTGATGCCCCGGCCCCTGCCGCCACCAGGGCGCAGGCCCCACTCGTCGATCACGCGCTCGCGATGGCGCGCCCTGGCCGCGAGCTCCTGCAGGCCGGTGAGCGTCGGCGGCGGCAGCACGAGGTCGTCCCAGCCCACGTCGGGCTCGATGCGGCGGGCGAGCGCTTCGAGGCCGGCCGCGTTCTGGGCGCGAGCACCGGCCCTCAGGTGGTTGGCGCTCACGTTCTGGCCGTCGGCGGCCGCTTGGAGCGTGGCCGCGGTGGCCGCCCTGTGGACCTGCTCGGGTGTGAGCCGGAAGTGGACGGTGATGTCGGCGGGACCGTCGTCACCGTCGAGATCGGTGATCCCGGCGCCATCGGTGATCTTGGCCACCTCGGCCACCGGGCCGCGGCCGTCGAGCGCGGCCAACCACTGCCGCCACAGACGGGCCCGCTCTCCGCCCGTGGGCGGGTCCACGTCCACCAGCACCGGCACGATGCGGCTCCAAGCCGGTTCCCAACTGCGCTTGCCCACCAGGAGGACGGGCGGGCGGTCGCCGGCCGCGACGCCTCCGTCGCTGTCGCTGCTCTCGCGAGCGGTGAGCGACGGCGGGTCGGGCTCGGCGAAGGCCCGCACCGCTTGCGGCCCGCGATCGGCCAACGCTTCGACAGGGCCGGCCAGCAAGCCGGCGCCGCGCAGCATGGCCTCGCGGACCGCGATACGAGCCACCGCAGCCACCTCCTCGGCTTGACCGAGGCGTGACAGGTCGACGGCCAGCACCGGACGGCCTGCGCGCGCCAACGCGGCGGCGGCGAGGCTGCGACCCGACGCGCCCGGGCGCTCCTTGAGGTACGCGAGCCCGGCGCCCGCGGCGATCGCGCGCGCCAGCGGTTCGGCGTCGGGCGCGGCCTCGGGGGACGCGGGGGCGAGCAGGTCGACGAGCGCGGGGTCCGGCGAGTCGTCGCCCAGCAGGTGCGCGGCCACGCGGTCGGGCACCTGCAGCGAGCGCGTGAGGAACGGGCGGGCCGGGTCCTCGATCGTGACCAGCTCGTGCGCGACCAGCGGGCCTGCCGGCGACAGCCGCTGGCGGGCCAGCCCCGACGCGGGCGGCAGGCCGGCCATCTCGATGGCGAGGCCGATCGTGGCCCGCCGCCGCGTCACGTCGTCGTTGAGGTAGCCGTAGAGCTTCTCGAAGCGGCTGTCGAGGTCGGGCGCGAGCACGAGCAGCAGCAGCTCGACGTCGACCGGGGACAAGCCGAACGTCGAGGCCAGCCGGCGCAGTCGGATGTCGGCGCCTTCGCCGGCAGCGCGGTCGGCGTCGGCTTCGAGGCGGCGCAAGAGGGCGACGCTGTCGCCGTCGGGCGGCGGCGGGGGACTCGCCGCGCCCGCGAGCAGGCGGTCGACGTGCTCGTCCGACAGGTACAGCCCGCGGAACGGGTCGTCGGGGTTGGCGTCCGACGTGCGGCGCGCCGCCACCGTCGTCCGCACGCGGACCTCGACGATCGCGAGGCGCCCGAGCAGGTGGGCGAGCGACGGGTCGCCGGTCATGTCAGCTTGGGGCCGAGCTTCGCCGTCTGGGCCGACGCCGTCGCCGGTGAACGTCACGGCCATCCGGGAGCGCTACTTCTCGGACGACTGGATCGTGAGCCCACCGCCGCTCCCGTTGCGACCGCCACCCAAGCGGGTGAACGGATCCGCGGCAGCGGCCACCTCCTCCGGCGTCGGCTCCTCCGGCGGCATGCGGCCCTCGACGTCGTCGGCTTGGTCCTCCGGCCCGAAGAACGAGAACGCGGGCGGCGAGTCGACGAGCGGCGCGACATCCGCCATGCGGCCGAGGTCGAACGGCACCGCGCACACCAGGTCCAACGACGGCTTGAGCTCGCCGCCGAGCGCCGACCACACGTCGGACAGGGCGCGGTCCTCGGGCGGCGGGAGCGCGATCGTGACGTCGATGGGCCAGCCCTGCTCGCCCAGCGCCCCCGCGATCGACTCCTGCGGGATGCGGTCGTTGCGCAGGAAGCACAGCAGCATGGCGGACAGCAGCCGGTGCTCGTCCTCGGGGCGCTGCGTCCACGCGGTGATGAGGTAGGACAGCTTGAACGTGCGCGGCGGCGTGCTCGACGACGTCTTGCGGCCTTGCTCGTTGCGCACGAACACCTCGCCGGCGTGGCGGCGGCGCATGTCCTCGCGGATGTCGTACAGGTAGATGTCGATCGTCGGGGTGTTGCGCCGAGACGCCCAGTCCTTGGTGGGCGCCTCGAACAGCACCTCGACGTCGGCACCGTTGATCACGTCGCGCCGCACGATGTTGCGGAGCGTCTCGTCGACGTCGTGGATCATCGCGGCCTCAGATCAGCCCGTTGCGCATGGCGTAGGCCACCGCGTGGGAGCGGTTGCGCAGGTTGAGGCGGGCGGTGACGTCGTGGATGACGTTCTTGATCGTGCGCTCGCTGTACGCGAGCTGGCCCGCGATCTCGGACGTGTCGTAGCCGTCGGCGACGAGGCGCAGCACCTCGATCTCGCGCTCGGTCAGGCCGGTGAGCGTGAGCCCCCGCGGCGACAGCACCTGGCGCTGGAGGCGGCCGACGTGCTCGAGCAGGCGGCCGAGCAGGTCGGACGGCACGCTGCCGTCGCCTGCGCCCGCGGCGAGGATGCTCTCGACGAGCCGTTCGGGGTTGGCTTCCGAGCGGCGCAGCAGCCCGCACGCGCCGGCTTCGATGCCGCCGATCATGCCGGCGTCGTCCAGACGGGTGACGACGAGCACCACCCGCGGGATGCCGTTGCGTTGGATGGCGCGCACGGTGCGCGCCGCCTCTTCGTCGACCTCGTCGGACACGACGATCGCGACCTCGGCGCGATCGACGTCGTCGTCGACCACCTGGACCTCCGGCCTGGCGCGGAGCTGGCTGGCCAGCCCGGCCTGGGAGATGGGGTCGGCTGCATACACGTACACCCGGATTCGATCCATGTCGCCCCTCGTCGCCTTCGCACGCAGGGTGCCCCGCCGGGGACGCCCTCCCAATGGTCCGGCCGGACTGTCGCGCTCGCCCCTCATCGGGCACTTCACGAGGGCTCAACGGGCAGCCGATCGCGCTGAAGGTTTCCTGAAGGGGCACCTGGCGAGGCGGTCCTCCGCGAGCGAGCGTGGGGTGGGGCTACGGTCCGCAATGTGGGTGCACGAGCGTCGTTGAGCGCGGGGACGGTGACGGTGGTCCCCGGTGGCGAAGGAGCCGTCGAGATCCGCATCGCGAACACCGGGGCGGTGGTCGACTCGTTCACGGTCACCGTCGTGGGCGCGGCGGCGGACTGGGCGAGCGTGGAGCCACCGACCGCCTCGCTGTTCCCGGGCGCGGACCAGACCGTGCGCGTGGTGTTCCGCCCGCCCCGTTCGGCGGACGTGGCCGCGGGCGACGTGCCGTTCGGTGTGCGCGTCACCTCGCGGGAGGACCCGGGCGGCTCGGTGACCGAGGAAGGTGTGGTCACCGTCGCGCCGTTCGCCGTGGTGTCGCTCGAGCTCACGCCGCGCACGTCGCGCGGGTCACGCCGCATGGTGCATGACGTCGCCGTCACCAACGACGGCAACCAGTCGGCCGAGGTCACGTTGCAAGCGGCTGACCCCGATCGTGCGCTGGCGTTCGCCGTCGACCCACCCTCGGTCTCGGTTGCACCGGGTCAGGCGACGTTCGCGCGCGTGAAGGTGCGTCCCGCGAAGACGTTCGGCTCCGGCCCGCCGATCACGCACCTGTTCCAAGTCGTGGCGACTTCCGCCGGCGCCGGCAGCGGCGAGCCCGTTGCCGTTGCCGACGGCATGGCGGTGCAGGAGGCGACGCGCCCGCCGTGGCTCAAGCGGGCGGTGGTGTGGTCGCTGCTCGGGTTGATCTTGCTGGCCGCGCTCTGGTTCGCGCTCTTGAAGCCGACGGTGCGGTCCGCCGCGAAGGAAGCGGCGCGAGAAGAGACGGCCCCGCCCACCATCGGTCCGGGCGGTGGGTCGTCAGGGTCGGGATCGGGCGGCTCGTCGTCGTCCGGGTCTGATGACTCGACGACCGGGACCGCGGCCACAGGAGCGGGCACGAGCACGCCGATCGACGGCCGCCTGTTCCTCACCGACAAGGGCTCGACGGACTTCACGGTGCCGGACGGCGGCGCGCTGCAGCTCACCGACATCGTGTTGCAGAACCCGGCTGGCAACACGGGCACGCTGCGCATCCAGCGCGGCGACACCGCGTTGCTCGTGGTCGAGCTCGGCAACTTCCGCGACCTCGACTACCACTTCGTCGCGCCGATCGTGTTCGCGGCCGGGCAGAAGCTCGTGCTCTCGGCCGAGTGCACGTCGCCCGGGTGCACGCCCGGCGCGTACTTCGCCGGCTTCCTCGTGCGGGGCTAGGGCGCCGGTGCGCAAGGTGCTCGCCGCTGCCGGGTGCCTGTTGGTGGCGCTCGTCGTGACGTCGGTCGCGCCGGCGGCGCGGCCCGCCGCTGCGCAGTCGGCGCCGCCCGCGATCACGATCGATCCCACGTCTGACACCGCGGCGACCTCGGGCACGTGGACGATCCAGGTGTCCGGCGTGCGGTGGGCTGCGGGCCGCGTCGTCAGCATCAGCTTCGCCGGCGTCGGTGCGGGCTCGGCCACGCCGGCCTCCAACGGCACGTTCACCACCACGATCACGCCGGCGCGGCGCACTGCCGGTCAATACGACGTCGTCGCGAGCCAGAACCCGTGCTCGCCGACCGCGGTGTGCACCGTCACAGCCTCGGCCACGTTCACCGCGGTGCCGGTGCTCACGCTCGACCCGCCCTGCAGCACCACGGGCACGCCGCAGACGCTCACCGTCTCGGGCGCGGGTTGGGGCCCGGGCTTCGCGGTCACCGTCACCTACGACGTTCCGTCCGAGACGATCAAGACCGTGAGCGCGGGGAAGGATGGCACGTTCTCCGTAACCTTCGACGTCACACCGCCGAACCGTGACGTGGTCGTGCGCGCCGAGCAGGGCCGGACGGAGAGCGACGTGCGCGTCACGTGGTCTCGGTGCCCACCGCCCGGTGTCACCACGACGAGCACGACGGCCACCACGATCCCGCCGATCACCACTGCGCCCGTGGCTACGACGACCACGGCTCCCGGTACGCCGACGACGTCGCCGGTGGTGACGGTGCCGCCGACGCCGGGCGTCGTGCTGACGGTGGTGCCGTCGCTCGGCCCTCCTGGGTTCGTCGCGCTGGCGAAGGGCACGGGCTTCCCGCCCGGTCCGGTGTCGCTCGCGTGGGTGCAGGGCATCGGAACGTTCACCGCGACGGCGGACGCCACCGGCGCGTTCGAGACGTCGGTGCTCGTGTTCCCGCGCGACCGGCTCGGGCCGCGGCTGCTCGTCGCCAGCGGGACGGTCAACGCCAGCGCGCCGTTCCTCGTGGTGCCGAGCACGGTGCAGCCTTCGGGCAAGGACGTCGCGCAGATCACGCGCACCCGCCGCCTGCTGCAGCGCTGATCCGGCTCTTGGCCGCGCTCATGCCGGTATACCGGCATGAGCGCGGCCAAAACACCGAGGGCTAGCGTCGGCGACCGATGAAGTTCCATTGGTTCCACCTCATGCCCTACCCGTACCTGCCGGACGACTTCCGGCAGCGGTACCGGTCGGTGTGGGTCGACCCGCCACCCCACCTTTACGACCCGGTGAAGGGCCACGCCGTCTACAACGACTACCTCGACGAGCTCGAGCACGCCGACCAGCTCGGCTTCGACGGCATCTGCGTCAACGAGCACCACCAGAACGCGTACGGGCTGATGCCGTCGCCCAACTTGATGGCCGCGGCGCTGGCCCGGCGCACGTCGAAGGCGAAGATCGTCGTGATGGGCAACTCGGTGGCGTTGTACAACCCGCCGATCCGCGTCGCCGAGGAGTTCGCGATGCTCGACGTGCTGTCGGGCGGGCGGCTCGTCGCCGGCTTCCCCGTCGGCACGCCGATGGACACGTGCTTCGGCTACGGCGAGACACCGGCGACGTTGCGCGAGAAGTACCGCGAAGGCGTCGACCTCATCATGCGGTCGTGGCAGGCGGACGAGCCGTTCGTGTTCAACGGCAAGTACACGCAGCTGCGGTACGTGAACGTGTGGCCGCGCCCGATCCAGACGCCGCACCCGCCGGTCTGGATCCCCGGCGGCGGCAGCGTCGAGACGTGGGAGTGGTGCGTCGAGCACGACTACCTCTACGCCTACCTGAGCTACTTCGGCTACCAGAACGGACTCAAGGTGATGGACGGCTACTGGGAGACCGTCGAGCGTCTCGGTGCAGAGCCCAACCCGTACCGCGCCGGCTTCCTGCAGTTCGTGGGCGTGGCCGACAACGACGCGCACGCGGAGGAGCTGTACGCCGAGCACGCGATCTACTTCTACAACCGGTGCCTGCACGTCTTCCGCGGGTTCGCGTCGCCGCCCGGTTACACGTCGGTCGAGACCGTCAAGCGCGGCATCGAGAGCCAGATCGCGGCTGCCGCAGCGATGGGCGCGGCGGACCTCACGTGGAAGGACATCGTCGACCGCGGCTACGTCGTGGCCGGCTCGCCGGCGACGGTGGCCGACCGCTTGAACGACATGGCCGACCGCATGCGCGTCGGGCACCTCATGCTGCTGCTCCAGTTCGGCGACATGCCGAAGGAGAAGGTGCTCGACAACTCTGCACGGTTCGCGGCGGACGTGATGCCGAGGCTGCGCGACCGGTTCTCCGACTGGGAGGACCGTTGGTGGCCGGTGGACACGCTCGACTCCTCGGCGATGGCCGAGCCGGCGGCGCTGCCGTCGTGACGGCGATGGGCGTCACCGGCGACGCGCTCCGCACCGACGTCGTGCAGGGCCCGTGGGGCTTCCCGACGGTCGTGCACCGGGGCGGCAACCCGTCGGCTTCCGGTGGACCGCTGGTGTTCCTGCACGCAGCGGCTGCCGTCAACCCGCACGACCCGCTGCTGCTGGCGCTGGCCGAACGCTTCGAGGTGATCGCGCCCGTTCATCCGGGCTTCGCGGACCTCGCCGAGCTCGACGAGATCCGCGACGTACACGACATGGCGCTGTACTACGACGACTTGTTCGCGGCGCTCGGGTTGGACGGCGCGCCGGTCGTCGGCCACTCGCTGGGCGGCATGTTCGCGGCCGAGCTCGCCGCGCACGTACCCCATCGCGTCAGCCGGCTCGTGCTCGCCGCGCCGGTCGGGTTGTGGAACGACGAGTACCCCGTGGCCGACCTCTTCATCACGTTCCCCGGCGGCATCAACGACCTCGTGTGGGCCGATCCCTCCGGCGACGCGGCGCAGCGCTTCATGGCCGCCGCGGCGAAGCCCACCGGCGTCGGCGACGACGCGCCCGTGCACGACAACCCGATGATCGCCACGCTGATCGGTCTGTTGCAGGGGTTGACCGCGGCGGGGAAGTTCTTGTGGCCGATCCCGGACAAGGGCTTGTCGCGCCGCTTGCGCCGCATCACCGCGCAGACCCTCATCGTGTGGGGTGCCGCCGACAAGCTGGCGCCCGCTCGCTACGCCGAGGACTTCGCCCGCGGCATCCCGTCGTCCAAGGTCGAGGTGCTCGACAACGCCGGGCACATGGTGCCGTACGAGCGACAGGACGCCTTCGTCGACCTCGTGACGACGTTCTTGCGCGGCTGAGCCGCGGTACTCGCGGCTGGCGTTACGCGGTTTGGCCGGACGCGGCCGTCCGCGCCCGGAAGATCGTGTCCCGGAAGTAGCGCAGCTCGGCCACGGACTCCCGGATGTCGTCGAGGGCGCGGTGCCCACCGGCCTTGTTCGGCGCACCCGCCAGCGACTCGGGATACCAGCGGCG
>Ga0299907_10002593_pt1 | contig 11234 bp, 8 predicted proteins | sample RVTome_16_FD_198680 | JGI IMG/M metagenome (GOLD analysis project Ga0299907, IMG submission 198680) | Soil microbial communities from uranium-contaminated site in the Upper Colorado River Basin, Wyoming, United States - RVT152D67 (version 2) ...
TTCGATCGTCGGGCTCCAGGACGGTGGCTCCTCCTCCCCCAGGAAGCGCCACGGACAGTTGGTCGCGGCGTCGGCGTGGTTGCGGCAATAGCCCTCGGGCAGCGCGCCCCAGGGCAGCTCGAGCACCGGCTCGTCGTAGCGCTGGTCGCCGGTGGCCGGGTCGTTGCCAGCGGCGCCGTTGAAGAAGCGGTCGGGGAAGACCTGGTAGATGACGGCGTCCTTCGCCCATTCCGGCGCGCTGAAGTCGGGCTCGTAGACGGTCAGGGCGTACGAGAAGTCGATCTCGTCGTCGCTGGTCGCCCCGAGGCCGCCGTCGAGCGCCGCCGTGTTGTCGGCGTAGTAGTCGGTGTCGGTTCCGTCGCTGACGATGAAGCGGTACCAGAGGTTGTCGGGCGCGGCGTTGGGCAGCGTGGCTGCCCAGAAGTCGCAGCTTTCCCCTGCCAGGCCGGGCTCGTAGCAGTCGACGTCAGCCGCCGCGCGGGTCATCGTGAGGATCTGCTGGGCCAGGGCATTGACGCTGTAGACACGCAGGCTGACGCCGGTCACGTCGTCATGGAACGTGCGCAGGCGGAGCGTGACCGGCGTGCCGGCCGGCACCGCACCGCCCGGCGTGCGGTAGAGCAGCTCGCGCGAGTCGTGGCGCAGGCCGTCCCACTCGACATTGTTGTCAGACTCACCGCCGCTCGGCGGCGTGACGGTGATGGCCAGCGCGTTGGTCGCCGAGACGAAGCTGAAGGCCACCATCGAGCCGGCGGCCGGAACGCTGAACGGGATGTCCGCACCGTTGGGGGCGCCGCCAGCGCCGTAGTTCTCGTCCCACGCCTCGTTGATCGCCGCTTTAGCCCAGTAGTCGCCGGCAGGCAGAGCGGCGGTGGACATGGTGTAGGTGCCGTCGCCGTCGGGATCCTGCAGCCACGAGCGCAGGCAGGCGGGATCCCAGTCGCCCGAGCAGCCGAGCTCGCTCTGGTAGCTGCCCGGAGCGGTCGCGATGCGGCTCGAGAGGCTGTCGGTGACCCAGTGGCTCTTGTGGTCGTAGTAGAAGCGGACCGTCGTAGGGCTGACGACATTGAGCGTCAGATTGGTCAGCCCCGGTGGGTAGGCCTCGTCCCAGCTGCCGTTCAGTGCGACCTTGTACTCCCAGTTGCCCGCGGGAACGCTGAACTCACCGCGCCAGACGTCGTTGTTGGCCGTATGGCTCAGCTGCGTCGCCGCGCAGCCAGGATCCCAGTCGAAAGCGCAACCGAGCTCGCTCTGCAGGCTGCCGACGAGAGTGACCGTGGCTGGGTCGGCGGTGTGGCCGGCACTGACCAATGGCGGCGCGAGCCGGCCCACGCCGGCCGGCGAGAGGGCGACCAGCGCGGCCAACAGGACAGCAAGAAACGAGCGCACCGGGCGATGCAATCCGAGCATCCAGACCTCCCCACGTCCGGCGGCCGCCACTGGGCCGGCGGCCACGGTCGGCGGCAAGGTAGCACTTCGGGACGGTCGCGCGTCATACCCGCGGCCCGCCGAAATCGAGGCGCAGCACGACCTGCCGACTACAATCAGCGCGCCCGATGACCCGTTTTGCTCGCCTGGCGGCGGCCGCCGCCACGACCACCTACGTCCTGATCGTGATCGGTGCGATCGTGCGCAGCACCGGCTCGGGCATGGGCTGCCCCGACTGGCCGACCTGCCACGGCGCGTGGATACCGCCGCTGGGCGACAACGCCGCCTGGATCGAATGGATCCATCGCTCGGTGGCCGCTCTCGTCGGCGTGCTCGTGGTCGGCCTGGCGGTGCTGGCCATGGTCGACCATCGGCGCCAGCGCTCGATCGTCGGCGCCAGCGTTGCCGCGGTCGTGGTCACCGGCGCGCAGGCTTGGCTGGGCAAGATCACCGTCGACACGAACAACGCCGGCGAGTGGGTCACCGCCCACCTGGCGATGGCGATGATCCTGCTCGCCCTGCTCGCCTTCGTCTTCGTCCGCACGCGCTACCCGGCCGACCTGCCGGCGCGCGGACGAAGCCAGCGCCTGACGCTGGCCGTGGCCTTCGCCGCCCTGGCCGTCTATGCCGTGATGCTGTTCGGTGCCCACGTCACCGCCAGCGGTGCGTCGTTGATCTTCCCCGACTGGCCGCTGTTCAACGGCCAGCTCCTGCCCCAGTTCGCGGCCGACCCGGTGATCGCCTCGCTCCAGCTGGCACACTTCCTGCACCGCTTCGTCGCGCTGGTGGTCGGTTTCATCGTGCTCGGCGTGGCGTGGGCGTGCTGGCGCGCCGTTCGTGCGCGGCGGGCGAACCAGACCGTCCTGTTGCTGACCGGCGGGGCGGGGGCGCTCTACGCCGTGCAGGCGATCGTCGGTGCGGCGCAGATCTGGACGCTGCTCGAGGCGTGGGCCGTCGCCCTCCACCTGGCCCTCGGGGGGGCGATCTGGGGCATGCTCGCGGCGGCTGTCTACGTGTGCTACTTCGACGCGCGCACCGAGCCCGTCGAGGTGCAGGCGGGGGACGATCGGGGGGCCGCCCGGAGCGCCACGCCGACCCGCCTGCGTGACCGCGTGGGAGCTTACGTGGCGCTGACCAAGCCGCGCATCATCGAGCTGTTGCTGGTCACGACGGTGCCGGCGATGGTGCTCGCCGCGCGCGGCTTGCCGCCGCTCGAGCTGGTGCTCTGGACGCTCGTCGGCGGCACGCTCGCCGCCGGTGCGGCCAACGCCATCAACTGCTACCTCGATCGCGACATCGACGAACTGATGACGCGCACGCGACGCCGGCCACTGCCCGCGCACACCGTCGATCCCGAGAACGCGCTCATCTTCGGGCTGGCCCTCGGCGTGGTCGCCTTCGGTGTGATGGCCGTCCTGGTCAACCTGGTGGCGGCTTTCCTGACGCTTGTCGCGATGGCCTTCTACGTGGTCGTCTACACCATGCTGCTCAAGCGCTCGACACCGCAGAACATCGTCCTCGGCGGCGCGGCCGGGGCACTGCCGCCGGTCATCGGCTGGGCGGCCGTGACGGGCGACATCACGCTGCCCGCGCTGCTCCTGTTCGCGATCGTCTTCTACTGGACGCCGCCCCACTTCTGGGCGCTCTCGCTGCGCCTGCGGCGCGACTACGAGGCGGCCGGCGTGCCGATGCTGCCCGTCGTGCGCGGCGTGACGGAGACGACACGCCAGATCGGCCTGTACACGGTGCTGATGGTCGCGCTGACGCTGGTCTTCTTCGCCGCCGCGCAGATGGGCCTCGTCTTCCTGGCCGGGGCCGTGCTGCTGGGCGGTTTGTTCCTGGTCCAGGCAGTGGCGATGTGGCGTGAGGGCACCGACCGGCGCGCCGTGCGCCTCTACCGCTACTCGATCACCTACCTGACCGGCCTGTTCGGGCTGATCGTCCTCGACGTCTTCGTCTACCTGCCGCTGTAGCGCAGGAGCGCCGCACCCGGTCGCATTGAGTCGGTCCGCCGCTCAGGCTTGCTCGCGCCGGCGCTGCGCGGCCAGCTCGCGGTCCAGGCGGGCGTCGGCGCGCCGGCCGGCCTCCTCTTCCGCTCGTAACCAGACCCAGACGGCCAGGATCAGCGCCAGCAGGAAGATCAGGTCGCCGCCGGCCCACATGATCCCGCCGGCCAGCTGCTGGTCGGCCAGCGGCGTCGGCCCCCACGACCGATCGAGGGTCAGATAGTGCTGGTAGAGCACCGTTGGCGCCGACAGGATCGCCACGCCCAGGAAGGCATTGAACGGCATGCCCAGGAACAGGTAGCCGATGCGAGCTGGGTGCGGCATGCGCCACGGTGACGGGTCGGCGCCGACCGCCGGCCACCAGAAGAGCAGCGCCAGACCGAGGTACAGGCCGTGCTCGAGGACGTGAGTCGCTTCGTCGTGCAGCGCAGCTTCATAGAGCGGGCTGAAGTGGCTGGCCCACATCATTCCGGCGAAGAGCACCCAGGCGACGACCGGGAACGACACGATGCGCAGGGGCAGCGAGTGAAGCAGCGGCAGGATCGCCCGCTGGCGCAGGCGCGGCGACGAGACGCGCAGCAACAGCGTGATCGGCGCGCCCAGCACCAGCAGCGGCGCAGCGACCATCGTCAGCAGCAGGTGCTGGACCATGTGCACCGAGAACAGCGTCGTGTCGTACGTCGCGACCGGTGATGCCAGCGCGATCAGCAGTGCGCCCAACCCGGCGTACCACGACCATGCCCGCCAGCGCGGCACCGGGTTGGCCGGGTGCTCGCGCGCCACTGCCCGAACGGCGGCCCAGTAGGCCAGCCACAGCCCGGCCAGCGGCAGCACGATGTGCGGCTCGAGCGACCATGCCAGCGCGACGCTCAGCAGTGATGTCGGCTCGGGCGCGACGCCGTGGGCGAGGACGGCCGCCGGCATCAGCGCGGCCACGAGCCAGGCCAGCATGGCCGCCGGCAGCGACCCGAAGGCGATCGAGACCGGCCGAGGCGCCGCCGGAGAGCGCGGTGACGGGCTCGCGGAGGATCGGCGCGCGCCGCGCGCGCCGGCTGGTGCCGCGCTTACGACGTCACGCTTCACGCCTTATTATGTGAACGCTCGCCCAAAGCGAGCTTGCGCCGCGTGGAAACCCAGCTCAACTCCCAGCTGAGGAACACACCTGCCCGTGGTCGGACCGGACCTGCGAAAACCCAGTGCGAGGCTGCTCGACTGGCGCCCAGCGCTACCTCGTCCAGCCGTCGTTGCTGTCCTGATCGGCCTGCTGGCGCTGGTACTGGCCGCCTGCGCGGCCGCCGGCGAGGGCGGGACCACCGGCGGCAGCGGCCCAGGGCTCTTCCCGGTCGAACCGGCAACCGAGCAGGGCCAGGAAACCTTCGACCTCTACCCGATCGTTTTCTGGATCGCCGTGGGCGTATTCGTGCTCGTCGAGGGCTGGCTCATCTGGATCGTGTTGCGTTACCGGCGCCGGCGCGGTGACGACGTCCTGCCCGCGCAGACCCACGGCCACAACGGCCTCGAGATCGTGTGGACGCTCATCCCGGCGCTGATCGTCACCGGCCTGTTCGTCGGCACCGTCGACAAGCTCGGCCGGATCGACCGGCTGGTCGACCAGCCTGACGTCGTGATCGACGTCATCGGCTTCCAATGGCAGTGGCAGTTCGACTATCCGGCCGAAGGCCTGAGCTTCGTCGGCTCGGGCCGGACCGGACCGGTCATGGCCCTGCCCGTCAACGAGCGCGTGCGCATCAGGCTCCAAGCACGCGACGTAATTCACGCATTCTACGTGCCGCAGTTCCTGTACAAGCGCGACGCCATTCCCGGGCGGGTCAACGAGTTCGAGGTGGTGGTCAACGAGCCGGGCACCTATGGCGGCCAGTGCGCCGAGTTCTGCGGCCTCGCCCACGCAGACATGTTCTTCACCGTCGAGGCGATGACGCGCGCCGACTACGACGTCTGGGTCACCGCGCGCCAGGAGGAGGCCAACCGGACGCCACCGCCGGCCGGCGAAGGGCAGACGATCGAGCTCACCGCCGTCGACGCGTTGACCTTCGAGCCCGAATCGCTCACGGCGCAGGCCGACGTGCCGATCATCTTCCAGTTCCAGAACGTCGATACGCTCCAGCCGCACGACGTCGCCATCGAGGGTGTCGGCGAGGGTGGCGAGGCGTGGGTCGGCACGCCTTTCACCAACCCCGGCGAGTCGAACACATACACGGCGCCGGCGCTACCGGCCGGCGAGTACGAGTTCTTCTGCTCGATCCACCCGACGACCATGCGCGGCATCCTCACCGTAAGTCCTTGAGCAGCGAGGAGTAGACGAGGGCAATGGCAACGACGACACTCGCGCCCCGCGCCGCGACCTACCGTCGCTCGCGGCTTTACGAGTGGCTGACCACGACCGATCACAAGAAGATCGGCGTCCTGTACATCTCGACCGCCTTCTTCTTCTTCATCGTCGGCGGCATCTACGCGCTGCTCATCCGGCTCGAGCTGGCCGTGCCGGGCCTCCAGTTCGTCGACCCGAACACCTACAACCAGGCCTTCACGATCCACGGCACGACGATGATCTTCTTCTTCGTCATGCCGATGATGACCGGCCTGGCCAACTACATCGTGCCGCTGCAGCTGGGCGCGGCCGACATGGCCTTCCCGCGCATCAACGCCCTCTCGTACTGGATGGTGCCCCTCTCAGGCCTGCTGCTGTACAGCGGCTACGCCTTCGGCGGCGCGGCCAACGCGGGCTGGACGGGCTACACCCCGCTGTCGGGCACGTCGGGCGGGCGCGCCTTCGAGGGCCTGGGCATCGACTTGTGGATCGCCGGCCTGGTGCTCGTTGGCACGAGCTCGATCCTCGGCGCGATCAACTTCATCGCCACCATCTTCAAGATGCGCGCGCCGGGCCTGACGCTGATGCGCATGCCGCTGTTCGTCTGGAACACGCTGGTCACGAGCGTACTGCTGCTGTTCGCTGTGCCGGTGCTGACGGCCGGCTTCATGATGCTGTTCATCGACCGCAACTACGGTGGCGGCTTCTTCGACCCGGCCCTCGGTGGCAACCCGATCCTGTGGCAGCACCTGTTCTGGTTCTTCGGCCACCCCGAGGTGTACATCCTGATCCTGCCCGCCTTCGGCATCGTGTCGGAGATCGTGCCGGTCTTCTCGCGCCGGCCGCTGTTCGGTTACAAGGCATTCGTCTTCGCCACGGCTTCGATCGGCGCGCTCGGCTTCTCGGTGTGGGCGCACCACATGTTCACGACCGGCGCGGTGTACCTGCCCTTCTTCAGTTTCTTCACCTTCCTGATCGCCGTCCCGACGGGCATCAAGTTCTTCAACTGGCTGGCCACCATGACGCGCGGCAAGGTCACCTTCTCGACGCCGATGCTGTTCGCGATGGGCTTCATCTCGCTCTTCCTCATCGGCGGCCTCGACGGCGCGTTCCTCGCCGTGGTGCCGTTCGACTTCCACGTCCAGGACACCTACTGGGTCGTCTCGCACCTGCACTACGTGCTCGTCGCCGGGTCCGTGTTCGGCATCTTCGCCGCGCTGTATTACTGGTTCCCGAAGATGAGTGGCCGGATGCTCGACGAGCGGCTGGGCAAGCTGCAGTGGGTGCTGCTCTTCGTGGGCACCAACCTGACCTTCTTCCCGCAGCACCTGCTCGGGCTCGACGGGATGATCCGGCGCGTCGCCGACTACGCTCCCAACCCGGGCTGGACCGAGTGGAACTTCCTGTCGTCGATCGGCGCTTTCATGATCGCGATCAGCGTGTTGCCCTTCCTGTGGAACGTCTTCGTCACGCTGCGCAGGCCGCAGGACGCGCCCGACGACCCGTGGGACGCCAACACGCTCGAGTGGGCGACGACCAGCCCGCCGCCGCCGTACAACTTCGACGTGCTGCCGCCGGTCCGCTCCGAACGGCCGCTCTTTGACCTCAAGCACGGCGCGGTCGACGCCCACGGCGTGGCCCTGCCCGCCGCCCGCGGCGAGACGCACGAGGAGACGCGCGCCGACGCGCCCGAGGAGGTGCTCGGCGAGCCGATCGAGGGCCACGAGGCCGGCGAGGCGCGCGGCGAGGCCGCGCCGGGGGTCTCGGCGTCGGCGCCCGACGCCCGCGCGCACGAGGAGCGTCCGCGGCGCGGAGACGAGGCATGACCGCCGGCGCCGAGGTCGTCCGCGCCCCGCACACGCAGGCGGATCCGCATGCCGGCGCGGGCCACACCGACACCGGCATCAACACCGCCCTGCTGGGCATGCTGCTGTTCATCGGCAGTGAGGTGATGTTCTTCGCCGGTCTCTTCGCGGCCTACTTCAACGCCCGTGCGGCCGCGCCGCTGTGGCCGCCCGAGGGCTTCGAGCACGTCATCGAGCCCAACCTGCTCGTCATCAGCGCGACGACGATTCTCGTGCTCAGCTCGTTGACCATGCAGTGGGGCATATGGCGCATCCGCAAGGGCGACCGGGCGGGCATGAACCGCGCACTGATCGTCACGCTTGTGCTGGGCGTGCTCTTTCTGGGCATGCAGGCTTACGACTACTGGGAGCTGCTCCACCACGACCCGCCCTTCGGCATCAACACGGGCATCTACGGCACGCTCTTCTACACGCTGACCGGTTTCCACGGCGCGCACGTCTTCGGTGGCGTGGTCGGCATCAGCGTCGTCCTGCTGCGCGGGCTGGCCGGCCAGTTCTCGGCCCGCCATCACGTCGCCGTCGAGGCGGTCAGCGCCTACTGGCACTTCGTCGACGTGGTCTGGATCGCATTGTTCGCCACGCTGTACTTCTTGAAGTAGGAGCGCGACCGTGTTCATCTGGCGCAACGCGATCGTGCTCGGGGCGGGCTTCATGGCCGTCGGGGTGCTGTACCTGTTCCTGCAGGGCGGCGATGCGACCCTCGACCGGGCCGGCGTGACGATGCTGGTGCTCCTCGGCGGGGCGATGATGTTCACCTTCGTCATCCTGCTGCGCGGCTCGCGGGGCCTTTGACCGTCACCGCGGCGGCCGATCATGGTTGACCATGCCTGAGCAGGACCCCGACCTGTTCGATCGCATCCTGGAGCTGCTGGCTGCGCTGATCATGCCGGTCTGGAGCGACCTGTTCGCGCTCATCCCGATCGTGCTGCTGCTGATCCTGGTGGCGTTCTTCGCGCTGATGGCGCTGATGTGGCGCAACGCCGGGCGGCGCAACCGGCCGCCCATGTTGCCCAGCCTCGGGGCGCCACCGCCGCCGGCAGGCGTGCACCTGCCCGGACCTTCACGCTGGCCATTCGTGGTTCCCCTCGGGGCGACGCTGCTGCTCTTTGCCATCCTGCTGCCGTCGCGTGACGCCGACGGCCAGGTCTTCTTGCCGGTCAACATCACGCTATTTGGACTGGGCCTGCTGGTGACGTTCGTCGCCATCGGCGGCTGGCTGCTCGACGCGATGAAGGAGTGGCGCCACACGGCGGCCGAGCACCCCGCGCCGGCCGGCCGGGAGCTGGCCATCGCGGCCACCGACCACCCCGCCCTGGCGCTGTTGCCCGGCGCGGTCGTCGTCCGACCAGCCGAGCCGCCGCCGGCGCCCGAACCGCCGCCGGGCGTGCACATGCCCGGCCCCAGCCCGTGGCCGTTCTTCGCCCCGATCGGCCTGACGGTGATGTTCTTCGGCCTCATCCTCAACCCGCTCCTGGTCGTCATCGGTCTGATCATGGCGATCATCTCGGCGGCGGGCTGGCTGCGCGAGGCGAGCCGCGAGTGGCGCAGCGTCGACGAGGTCGGCCACGCCGTGCCCCAGACGCATGACCCCGAGCGCGCCTGGCCCAAGCGCCTGGTGCCTGTCTTCGCCGCTTTCCTCGGCCTGGGCCTGCTCGTGCTGGCCATGCCCACCCTCGGCGCGTGGCTCGAGGGCCTGCGCCCGGCCGATGCGACGCCGACGCCGATGGTCGTGCCGGCCCAGCCGGTGATCTCGGCGCGCAGCGCGGTCTCGTTCGATACGCGCACCCTCATCGTGCCCTGCTGCCGCGACTTCGAGCTGGACTTCGACAACCAGGATCCGGGCGTGCCACACGACGTCGTGATCAGCGACAGCGCCGCCGGCCAGACCGTCTACTTCGACGGCGACATCATCACCGGCCCGGACACGATCACCTACCAGGTGCCGGCCCTGGCCGACGGCGACTACTACTTCTTCTGCTCGATCCACCCCAACATGAACGGCACGGTCATGGCCCGCCCCGAGACTGGCGAGGGTGGCGGGTTGCCGCCGGGTCCGCCCGTCCCGCCGAGCGAGCCGCCACCGGCACCCTGAGCGGGTCGAGTCGCCGGCGACTTGCCGGCGCCGTGCTGGTTGCCGTTGGCCTTCTCGTCGCCGTGGTCGTCGCGGCGCTGTCCTTCGGCCGCCCTGACGTGATCGTCGTCACCGGCTCGCCGCTGCTCGGCAAGCCTGCGCCAGCCTTCAGCCTTGAAGGCTTGCACGGCGGTCGCACCAGCCTGGCCGACTTCAGGGGCCGGCCGTTGATTGTCAACTTCTGGGCCAGCTGGTGCATCCCCTGCCGCGAGGAGTTCCCGCTGCTGCGCGCCGCCCTCGATCGCCATGCGGCGGCCGGACTGGAGGTCGTGGGCATCGTCCATGACGATGACCCGGCCAGCGCCGACCACTTTGCCGCCACCTACGGCGCCACCTGGCCGCTGGCGCTCGACCCGGCCGACGAGGCGTGGCGCGCGTACGGCGGCACCTTCCTGCCGCTGACCTTCTTCGTCGGCCGCGACGGCGTCGTCCGCGCGGTCAGCTACGGCACGCCGACCGAGGCCGCCCTGGACGCCCAGATCGCGAAGATCAGCGGCGAGTAGCCCCGTGGGCGTGGCGCGCGCCGGTCGCGCGGAGTCGGGCCGGCGGTGGCGGTCGCCCTCAGCCGGGCCGTGCTCCAGCCGACACGATCCCCTCCAGCCGGCCGCGATTCAGGGCGATGAGCGCGGCCGGCACCAGCGCCAGCAGTGCGCCGCCGGCGACAAGCCCAGGTAGGCCGAGCGCCTCGAGGATCAGCCCGGCTCCGATCGACAGCCCGGCCGCCGACAGCACCGACAGCATGTCGCTCGCACCGAGCAGCCGGCCACGCTCGGCCGGTCGCGCGGCGTCGGCCAGGATGGCCGTCGCGGCCACGTAGGCGATGTTCCAGCCCACGCCGACGGCGAACATGCCCGGCACGAAATTGAGCAGCTGGCCACCGGGCAGTAGCAGCAGCACGCCGCCGGCCAGCACGAGCAGCCCGACCAGCACCGAGCGGAAGCGGCCGATCGCCTCGACCAGCCGACCGACAACGAGCACCAAGCCGAACATCCCCACGAAGTGGATGCTGACGGTCAACGTAACCGCGCCCAGATCGTGGCCGTGCTGATGCAGGACCAGCCCGGCCATGGCCATGACCGACGTCATCACGCCCTGCGCCAGCAGGGCGGCCAGCAGGGCCAGCGGCACCATCGGTAGGCGCAGCAACTCGGCCAACGGCCGCGCCGCCGGCGCCGCGGAGCCGGTCGGCTCGGCGGCGGCGCGCAGCCGTTCGGCGATCTCGCGCGGGTCGGTCCGGATCAGCAGCAGCACAGCGGCGCCGGCGAGCAGGATGCCCGCCGCCACCGGCCAGGGCGCTGCCAGGGCCTCGGCCCCGAAGCCGCGCGCGGCAGCCAGCAGCGGCCCGAAGACGATCGGCGCCCCAACCGCGCCGAAAGCAGCCCCGATGAGCACGAAGGCGATGCCGCGCGGCCGGCGCGCCGGCGGGTACATGTCGGCTCCCGCCACGCGCGCCAGATTGGCACCACCACCGCCGG
>Ga0299907_10002594_pt1 | contig 11234 bp, 10 predicted proteins | sample RVTome_16_FD_198680 | JGI IMG/M metagenome (GOLD analysis project Ga0299907, IMG submission 198680) | Soil microbial communities from uranium-contaminated site in the Upper Colorado River Basin, Wyoming, United States - RVT152D67 (version 2) ...
GGATCCAGTTCCTCGGCGAGGAGTTCGCCGAGTTGGGTAGCGTTGGGGAGCTACGTCACCTGATCGATCGCAAGCTGGGTTCCCCCGCCTGAGGGCAGCCACTGGAGGCTGTGCCGCCGGTTCCTACAGCCCTCATTGATCGGGTACCCACCACTCGCCGTGGTCGGTCTCCGTGACCAAGCGATAGTCGGATTCGAGCAGCCCCCTCAGTTGTTCGGTGGAGGTCAGGCTTTCGGCCCAGTTGTCGACGAAGACCCAATCTGCGGGACTCTGCCGCAGTTGCTCCATGGCCTGGGCATTCAAATCCGGGGTGCCACGGGCTGTCAGCCAGGGACTGATCGGAATCGCCTGCGGACGGTCAGCGAGCCAAGCAGCTCTGTTGTCTGTTCCATACACGGTGTCTCCGGGGGCGATGTCGACCCTCTCCAGAGCGTCTGCCAAACGTCCGTACTCGGGCTCGAGCGCGGATTGGAAATCAAGCGTGTCTCCCGCATAGCCGAAACGGTGGTTCAAACCTTCGACCATCCTTGGTGATTCGACCACCACAGCTGGAACCAGGGTCAGTATCGCCAAGAGCGTGAGTGGTGTCCGCAACTTAGGAGGGCTCTCGACGATTTGGTCCAGCCCGAACACCGCGAGGAGTGCGGCTGGAAACAGTGCCAGCGAGGCCTGGTAAGTCCACCACGTCTGGACGAGAACCACCGCCGCGCTCACCGCGATAGCGGTTGAAGCCAGCAGAAACAGCGTTCGGGACGTCGGGTAGTTCCTGCGCCTCATCAGAGCAATGACACCGAGGAATAGCAATGGGAGGTATATGACTGCGCTACGAAAGATGAGTTTGTGTAGAACGGTGTCGGTCTTATCGCCGATGATCGAGAGTGGATAGGTCACGAATGTGAACCACAGAGTGTCGAGCCCTCCATTGGCTGCGAACCAAACGACCATTCCCAGCAACGGAATCGCCACGCCGACTAGTTGCCATCCCAGGAACCGAAATATCGATCGGACAGGTCTTGGGCTTCCTCGGCTCATGGTCAGAGCGGCTACGATCGCCACCACAGCTGGAATCGCAACCAGGAGCAGCTTCAGCCAGCCCAGCAGGCCGACGCATAACCCCGCTGCGATCAGGCGACCGGCTGACGAGCTCTGATCCTTCCCAGCTCTGGTCGATGGGAGCGAGAGGATGAGGTGTCCCAGGATCAGGGGGCCGGCCAGGATCTCAACTTGCCCGGGGTCGTGCCGTCGTGCCAGGAAGTAGAACCAACCAGCCGTCAGGATGGGGTACCAAAAGGCGACATTTCCGTTGATCAGTCGTCGTCGGAGCCAGATCGCACCCGCGAACCCGCCGGCTGCCAGGTAGATCAGTTCGAGTAGGTGGAACCCTGCTTCGGAGAATCCGAACAAGCTTCCGCCGGCCAGGAAGAAGTAGAAGATTCCCGGCTGCTTCGGATCCCAGACATCCTCGTAGAGAGTGGCTCCCTGATCCATCATCCGCGCGTAGTTGGCGAAGGTGGCCTGGTCATTGTGAAACGGGAGGTTGAGCTTCATGAAGCCCAGGACCGCCACCACCGAGAGAGCGACGATCACTATCACCCAGAGGGAGCGACCCCCGGATGCCTCGGCTCGTGGCGAGCCGGTGGCTTTTACGGTCACTACCGAACTCCCTTCCCCTTCGAGAACCCAGATTACCGCTTTTGCAGCGCGCTGCTAGTTTCCGGTGCACAGGGGCTTCCGTAACAGGCACACCGCAAAAGCTGCGTCTTGTGGTCAGTGATCACGTTTAGTAGTCTCTGGACAAGGCGGAGATTGGGAGTTCTGCAATGTTTGAAGTGGGGGGCGGTCAGATGTGCGGAGACGTGTTCGCATGACGATTCTTCCATCGGACCAAGACGCATCGGGTCGTTCGTTCGGAGCGGAGGAGATAGATCTCCTTACCGAGGTGATCGAATCAGGCCGGCTGTTCGCTCCGAAGGGGCGATTTGTCAAAGACCTCGAAACCGGGTTCGCAAGGTGGTTGGGGGTCGACCACAGCGTCGCCAGCAGCTCAGGGACGGCAGCGATCCACACGGCACTCGCCGCGATCGACCCCGAGCCTGGTGACGAGGTGATCACGACGTCGATCACCGACATCGGAGGGCTGACTCCGATCCTCTATCAGGGGGCGTTGCCCGTGTTCGCGGACGTCGACGCCAGGACCGGGAACGTCACCGCGGAAACCGTTGAGGACAGGATCTCAGAGCGCACCAGGGCGATCATGGTCACGCACTTGTTCGGCAATCCCGCCCAGGTCAGGGAGATCTGCGATCTGGCCGATCGCTACGACGTACCAGTGGTCGAAGACTGCGCCCAGGCGTTCGGTGCCACGGTCGCCGGTGCGAAGGTCGGAGGATTCGGTGTGATGGGCACCTTCAGCTTGCAGCAGGGCAAGCACATCACCACGGGTGAAGGCGGGCTGACTGCGACCACCGACCCCCACTTCGCCAAGATGATGCGTCTCTTCGTAAACAAGGCATGGGATTACGAGGATCCCACCGACCACGACTTCCTCGCGTTGAACTACCGAATGGCCGAGTTGCAGGGCGCGGTGGGACTGGCACAGCTGGATCGCCTGGACGCCGGTGTGGAGACCCGTCGAGCCAACGCTCGATCGCTCGACGAGCGGATCGCGGCCATCGATGGCATCGAGCCGGTGACAGTCGCCCCCGACGCCGCTTCGAGCTACTGGCGGTACTGCCTGCTTGTCGACGGGAACGCCGTCACCGGTGGTCCCGATGCTTTGGCTGAGAAGTTGAGAGATCTCGGGGTTGCGTCGGCCCCCAGATACATCAAGAAGCCGGCCTTCCGGACGAGGGTCTTCGCCGAGCAGAAGACGTTCGGTTCGAGCAGGTGGCCGTTCACGCTCGCCCGACCGGAAGCCGTCGACTACTCCGACGAGCTCTTTCCCGGGACACTCGACTTCCTCCGGCACGTCCTGGTTCTCCCATGGAACGAGCGGATGGACGACGGTCACATCGATCGCATCGCAGAGGCTCTCGCCACAGGTGTGGCCGGACTCGGACAGGAGGCAGCATGACCCGTCTTCGACTTGGGCTCGTGGGCGCCGGGCGCATCAGTGGCGCCTACGCCGATGTGCTCGGTGACTGCGAAGCGGTGGAGGTGGTGGGGGTGGCCGACGTGGCTGCCGAGGCCGCAGGTGCGCTGGCAGATCGGCTCGAGAGTGCGTCGTTTGGGTCACACCTCGACCTTGCGAAGAAGGCACGACCCGATGCGGTGGTGATCTGCACACCTCCGAACACCCATGCCGAGATCTCCCTCGAGTTGATGTCACGGGGTATACACGTCATGTGCGAGAAGCCACTCGCCCTGTCCCCTGCGGAGGCGGTCAAGATGCTCTCCGCAGCCGAGGAGAGCGGTGTGACTCTGACGATGGCGTCGAAGTTCCGCTACGTCGAGGACGTTGTGCGGGCGCGGTCCATCGTGCAGTCCGGTGTGCTCGGTGAGATCATCCTGTTGGAGAACACGTTCGCATCCCGTGTAGACATGTCATCGCGCTGGAACTCGAAATCCGAGGTATCTGGAGGCGGTGTCCTCATTGACAACGGGACCCACTCTGTGGACGTCGTCAGGTACTTCCTGGGCCCGATCGCCGAGGTCATGGCGGTGGAGGGGAAGCGTGCCCAGACTCTGACCGTCGAGGACACGGCGCAGCTCTTCCTGAGAGGCGTCGATGGCGCCCGAGCGACGATCGACCTCTCCTGGAGCATCGACAAAGAGCGTCCGTGGTATCTCGAGGTCTACGGATCTGAGGGCACGATCCAGGTGGGCTGGGGTAGCTCTCGTTATCGCCAGCGCACCAGCAACGATTGGGTCGAGTTCGGATCCGGGTACGACAAGACCCAGGCCATGCACGATCAGATCGCGAACTTCGCCCGGGCCATCGACGGGCAAGAGCCGCTGCGCATCACGGGAGTCGATGCTCTCGCCTCGGTCGACGTGATGGAGGCCGCGTACAGGTCGCTCTCCCAGGACGATTGGATCGAGGTCGGGTCGAGCCGCACGCTCGCACACGCCTAGTGGCGACGCGCATCCACCCCACGGCCCTCATCGAGGACACAGTCGAGATCGGCGACGGGACCGCGGTGTGGGATAACGTGCACATCCGCGGACCGGCCAAAATCGGTGCTGATTGCATCGTCGGGGAGAAGACGTATATCGCCTACGACGTTGTGATCGCCGACCGGGTGAAGATGAACGCCCGGGTTTACATATGCGCCGGTGTGACCATCGAGACCGGCGTCATGCTCAGCGCAGGAGTGACTTTCACGAACGATCGGTTTCCCCGCGCCACGACCCCGGACCTCAGCGAGTTGCGACCGTCGGAGCCGGACGAGGACACCCTGCCCACACTCGTCAGGGAGGGTGCGACGATCGGCGCCGGAGTAGTTGTCGGCCCCGGATTGGAGATCGGCCGATTCGCCATGATCGGCATGGGCTCGGTCGTCACCAGATCCGTCACCGACTTCCAACTCGTCTTGGGCAACCCTGCCCGGCTGGCGGGAGCCGTATGCCGTTGCGGTGAGCCCGTGGCTAAGCGAAGCGAGGACGGGACTATCGCGGATGGAGAAACCACCTGCCACCGGTGTGGCCGGGGCTATACGATCGAATCGGGATCGGTCTTGGAGCATCTCTCGTGAGCTCCTGGGGCGTCGTCGGCGGAGGCATGCTGGGCTCGGCGCTTGCGATGCAGTTGGCACGCGACGGCCACGAGACCACTCTCTTCGAGGCCGCTCCCACCCTCGGTGGCCTGGCATCGGCCTGGTCCTTGGGGCCAATCGTGTGGGATCGGCACTACCACGTCACCCTCGCCTCTGACCGGCACACGCGCTGGATCCTCTCCGAGTTGGGGCTCGAGGACGAGATTCGTTGGGTGGAGACCCGAACCGGGAGTTGGTTCGATGGCCGGCTCTACTCCATGTCCAACACGATGGACTACGTCAAGTTCCCGCCGCTATCGGTGGTCGACAAGGCTCGACTCGCCTGGACGATCCTGAGAGGCTCGAGGATCGAGGATTGGGAGCGTCTGGAACAGATCCCCGTGGAGAGGTGGCTCCGATCCATGTCGGGCGACCGAGTCTTCGACAAGTTTTGGCTCCCGCTCCTGCAGTCGAAGCTCGGTGACTCCTACAGCGACACATCCGCCGCCTTCATCTGGGCAACCATCCAGCGTCTCTATGCAGCTCGCAGCTCCGGGGTGAAGAAGGAGATGTTCGGATACGTGCCCGGAGGGTACGCGCGGATCCTCGATCGACTCCGGGAAGTGCTCGAGGAGATGGGCGTGAACGTGCGTGTCGACACTCGCGTCAGCGCGGTCAGTCCCGGGCCCACGGTCACCGTGGGGGAGGAGGAGCATCGCTTCGACCATGTGGTGGTGACTGCTGTTCCCCCAATCGCCTCGCGTCTCGTCAAGGGCCTGTCGTCTGACGAGCAAGAGACCCTGGAAGGCATCCGATACCAGGGAATCGTCTGTGCTTCGCTATTGACCAGCCAACCTCTCAGCGGGTACTACCTGACCTATCTCCACGACCCGGCGCCGTTCACCGCCGTGGTGGAGATGTCGGCCTTCGTCGATGTCGCCGAGTTCGGTGGCAACACTCTGATCTACCTGCCCAAGTACTGCGCTTCCGACGACCCTCTTTTTGCCGAGCCCGATGAGTCGATCGAGCAGCGGTTTCTCGAAGGGTTGGCGATGGTCTACCCGAAGTTCGACCCCGGATCGGTGATGGCGGTTCGTATCTCTCGAGTCCGCAACGTATTCCCGATCGCCGGCCTGAGCTATTCGAAGAGCGTGCCCGGCTTCGACACCTCGATCCCGGGCGTTCACCTAGCCTCCTCGGCTCAGATCGTCAACGGGACACTCAACGTCAACGAGACCGTCGAGCTGGCGAAACGTGGCGCGGCACACTTCCGCGAACTAGATCCCTCGATCCTGACCTGACGACAGCCGAGCGACGAGCTCGGCGGGTCGGGGTGGCGTACCCGATGGGTCAGGGGAAGACGTCTGAGGACGTGATCTCGGACTCGACGTCGATGACCCGGTTCGACACTTCGTTGCCCTGGTACCAGAGCTCTTCGAAGTAGCGCTTGCTTTGCGCCGAGACGATTCCGAGGCTGATCAGCTGTGTGGCGAAGATCAATGCCACACCGCCGATCACGAAGGTGTGTGGGCTCGCCGAGAAGGCGGCGGCCGCAGCGTCGGAGATCATGTTGTTGATCGGCCCCGTTTGATCCGGTATGGCCGTGATGACATGAGCTGTGGCCCACCCCAAGGCATAGACCGCAACGAGCAGGAAGACCGCACCAGGGAGGATGAAGAACATGAACGGTCTGAAGATGAAACCTGAGAAGAGAAAGTCGAGGGTGGTCCGGATGATGCTGAAGCTGCCACGACGCTTCTTGGTGTCCTCCTCGTCGCGAGTCCATCGCAGATGCGCCGGAATCTCGACGACTCGCTCTCGCAGGAGACTGGTCTTGTAGATGATCTCAGCGTTCAATTGGTTGTCGACCGACTTGAGGGTGAGTCTCTTGATGAACCGGGCGTCGTATGCCCGAACCATTCCTGTGGTCGTCGAGACGTGACTCAGCGAGAGAGTGCTGAGAATCCGGTTGGCCACTTTGCTCAGAAAGGCACGGAGGCGGGGAACCCCTTCCACGGATCCGCCTTCCATATAGGGGGAGGCCACCACTACTTTGGCGCCCGTCGTATCGATAGTGGACACCAGCTGATCGACATGCTCCGGGCTGTAGCTCAGATCCGCGTCGAAGGTCACGACATACTCGCCTCGCGACGCCTTGAAACCGGTCTTCAGCGCCTGGCCCAGGCCGAGATTGGTGATGTGCTCCACCACCGACACCCGGTCGTGCCCCATGGCGAAACGCCGGGCCTCCTCACCGGTGTCGTCGCCGCTCCCGTCATCGACCACGATCACCTCCCAATCGAAGCCGGCATCGAGGAGATGATCACATAGCGTCTCGAGACTCTCGTACAGGTGGGAGGCCTCGTTGTATGCAGGCACGACTATAGACACCAACAGGCCCGACGACGAGGTGCTCCTCTTTGGCGAGCGATCAGAAACCACCACTACCCCCTGAGACTCCGGATCTCAATCTAGTGGAGATCAGGTCGACCTGAACCACGGATCGCATTCAGCGCGACTCCAGGAGCAGGCGAATGGCGTCGACGGATCTCTCTGACGCGTGACCATCTCCATATGGAGAGGGCGTTTCGGAGAGGCGACTCAGGTTGCGGGAGAGGTTCGACAGCCAGTCGACGGCCACGGCCCCGATCTTCTCTGGCGAAGCCAACGTGCAGAACGTGTCGAGCACCTCGGGCCGCTCCGTGGAGCGTCGCACGACGACCATCGGACGTTTCAACACCGAGACTTCCTCCTGCACACCACCTGAGTCACCGATCGCCAGTGCGCTCTCGGCAAGAAGACCGAGAAACTGCACGTAGCCAATGGGATCCATCAGACGCAGGGGCCCTCCGTCACGGTCGAGGCCGTGACGATCGATTTGTGCCCTCGTGCGCGGGTGGACAGGAAGGAGCACGGGCAGATCGATCGAGCGCAATTGATCGAGAATGATCGCGAGACGCTCGGGATCATCGACGTTCTCGGGGCGGTGAAAGGTTGACAGCGCAAATCGCTCCCGCTCGACGTCATTCTGAGTCAGGATTTCGGCCCGCGCACTCTCATCGGGAAGGAGGTGGTTGACGGCATCGACGACAGTGTTTCCCGTTATGGCAATCCGCTTATCGTCGATCCCTTCGGTCAGCAGGTTGCTCCTCGAAACCTGGGTTGGCGCCAGGCAGAGATCCGTCAGATGGTCGGTGATCACTCGATTGTGCTCCTCGGGCATTGCCCGGTCGAAGCTGCGCAGACCGGCTTCGACGTGAACCAACGGGATATCGCGGGCGTTGGCCGCCAACGCCGCGGCGACCGTCGAATTGGTGTCGCCTTGCGCGATCACGCATGTCGGTGAGATCTCGGCGAATAGCTCGTCGAGGGCACTGGTGGCGTTGCCGATCTGAGCGCCCCGGCTTTGCCCGCCGACACCGAGTGTGGTGACCGGTGGGAGCAAACCGAAGGCTGTGAAGAACGAATCGGACAGTCGGACGTCATAATGCTGTCCGGTGTGTACCAGTCGGGGCTCGGGCCGAATTTTGGCGACTATCGGTGCCAGCTTGATTATCTCGGGACGCGTGCCGAGCACAACGACGGTGCCGTCGAGTGAGTTCATGGTCGACTCCGGATCGAAGCCATTGGTTCGGCGTCCTCAAACGCGAATGGGCGGAGCAGCTCTATCGGTTTGTGAAAGTGATGTAGTGGCATACCGGGGGTGGGATCGGCAGGGTCCTAGGTCCCCTGAAGTCATCTGCCTGCGGGTGACGCTCCATCAGGCCGCGTCGATCGCCGTGGCCGACTCGTCGAGCTTGGCGACTACCACGTCGGGGCCCACCGCTGGAGGGTGAACTCGGTACGCCCGACACCCGCTTGGTCGTAGGCGCGCCAGTACTGCTCTGGGAGCGGGGAGGGTCCTTTTGACCGCCCTCCGGGTGACCCGTGACACCGGGACGTGAGAGTGCTCGGGGAACCACAGAGGGTCGAATCCCCCCGCCTCGACCTCCCTGGCCAGATGATGGCACCGAGTTGCCGTATGGCTGGAGAACATGAACACTCCGTATTCCATCCCCTCACCGTATCCAATGAGTCTCGAGCAACGCATCCTCGACGAGATCGCCGCATGCGGCCCGATGCCGTTCGAACGGTTCATGGCGATCTCGCTCTACGACTCCGATGGCTTCTTCGGGGGAGATCACCTTCGCTCAGACAAGGCTGGAGACTTCCTCACATCACCGGAGGTGAGCTCGCTGTTCGGGGAAAGCATTGCTCGTTTTGTCAGGGGCGTCCACGAGCGGATCGGCGAGCCTTTCCAGGTCGTCGAGGTCGGCGGCGGATCCGGCTCGTTGCTCCGATCTCTCCTGGCCGCCCACCCCGTCGAGGCGGTCGCCGTGGAGACTTCCCCCGCGGCGAGAGCGGCCTTGTCAGACCTAGCCATCGTTGCGGAGGAAATGCCGGAGCGGATCCGCGGTGTCGTCATCGCCAACGAGCTGTTGGACAATCTCCCGATGGCCCTGGCACAGAAGGAGGCCGGGGCGTGGCGGGAACGCTGGGTGGGAGCCGATGGGTCGGATCTCGTCTTCGTGGACACCGATCCCCGGCCGGACGTCGCCGCCTGGTTGGATGAGTATGCCGGGCCCGTTCCGGACGGGGGCTGGGTCGAGGTGCAACTCGTGGCGCGCTCATGGCTCGACGACGTCGTGGGCCGAATGGAGGCGGGCGCGATCGTTCTCATCGACTATGGCGATACCAGCGAAGGGCTCCTGCCCCGGCGACAGGACGGCACTCTCCGAACCTACCGGGCCCATCATCTGGGCCCACATCCACTCGACGAGCCAGGGGAGACCGACATCACCGCCGACGTGAACTTCAGCGCCCTCCTCGACGTGCACCCGGGCGCGACACTCCAACGTCAGGACGACTTCCTCGCCGATCTCGGGCTTCGGCAGCATCTGTCCGATTTGAGAAGGGCTGAGCTGACGGCGGCTCGAGCGGACGACGACCTCGAGCGTCTCCGTCTCCGCACCCTGAAGACGGAGGCCGAGACCCTCCTCCACCCCCGCGGTCTCGGTGACTTCCGGGTCTTAGTGGTGCAGATACCGTGAAACCGCGTGTCCGGGTGAAGCGTCCTAGTGTCATGAACGCGCGGATCACCGCTCTGTTGACAATCGTCGGGCTCTCGCTGGTGGCCTGCGGGCAGGCGGGCGAAGGCTCGTCGACTACCGACGCGAGTGACAGCACCACGACCTCGGCGGCCTCCCCGTCGACGACCGCCGACGGAGATTCGAGTACCACGGAGACGACCATGACCAGAGAACCCACTGTCTCCGAGGCGGCGATCACCCACCTCGCCGCCAAGCTCGGGATTCCCGAAAACGAAGTGCAGGTCATCGAGGTCCGGATCGTGGAATGGCCCGACGGCTCCCTCGGGTGCCCCGAAGAGGGGAAGCTCTACACCCAAGCCGTGGTCGAGGGGGTGCAGGTGGTCTTGGAGGCCAACGAGCGAATCTTCGACTATCACGCCGGATCCGACGGTGAGCCGTTCCTCTGCCCTTCCGATGAGAGAGATGGCGGCTACGACTTCGTGCCCCCTCCTGGATTCGACGAGTCCTGATTGAATAAGAGAGGGGGCGCCAGTAGGCGCCCCCTCTCACTCAGTGGTCGTCTGATCTCAGGTGTCCACCTCCACGAGTGTGAGGTCGAAGAGACCATCACCGTCGTTGTGTCCAACCGCACCGAGATAGCTGGTGCCCGTATCGAGACCCGACCATTCGGCAACGATCGTCTCTGTAGCTCCGAGGACGGCGTCCTCAGGCTCCGTCGTGACAGCGAGGCTCCCACTGTCAGCCTCCAATGGGACGTCCCAAGTGTGCGCCGAGTAGTCAACGGTCAACCCTGTTGTCTCCCAGCCGTGCACGAACAACGTGTACACGCCGTCATCGGGCTCAGTCAGCTCGATCAACTCGGATGTTCCTCCTGCACCGGAGATCGCCACGAGTTGGCCATCCTCGTCGTACATGTAGAGGTCTAGGTCGATCGCCGAGTCGGGTGGAGCGAGATCCTCCGTGTTGAGGGTTAGACGCCAGAAGGCGCTCCCATTGATAGGAATCTCGTGGGATGTCGTCCCCGTGGGGTCGTTGGGGTCGAAGCTCTGATCCGGATCGTCTCCGACCTGTCCCGCAACGGGCACGTCCGCTGCGAGGCCGTGAGCCGTGGCGTCGTACTCACCGTCGTATCCGAAGGTGACTTCGAAGCTGGTGCTTCCCTCGGCTCCCGTCCCGCTCACGGCTGCCGGAGCGTCGAGCGCAGCTGCCGCCACCGCGATGGGGCTGCGAACCTCGTACCCGCGACCCTTCCAGGTGAGCGAGCCGAATCTCCAATCACCAACGGGGGCGTCCTCGTTCTCGAAAGTGATCTCGAACGAGACCGTGTCGCCCGGGGCCACGGTGAGACGGCTCGGCGAGACTTCGACGTCGAAGCCGTCCGGCTCGTCGACATCCGCCCGGACCCGAAGCGTGTTGTCAGAGACATTGGTCACCGAGCGGAGAACCGTCA
>Ga0299907_10002596_pt1 | contig 11228 bp, 7 predicted proteins | sample RVTome_16_FD_198680 | JGI IMG/M metagenome (GOLD analysis project Ga0299907, IMG submission 198680) | Soil microbial communities from uranium-contaminated site in the Upper Colorado River Basin, Wyoming, United States - RVT152D67 (version 2) ...
TACCGTCAAGATCCTCATAACGGCCAGCGAGAACTGCATAGATTACCTTTTCTTTTGAATCAGCTTGTACACCATAAATCCCATTATTCCATTCTGCATGACTTGTAACATCGAACCTCTCGATTATATCCTTTTCATTAAGGTCAATTGCATATATAGAGTCATGCTCAAGCCTGGTCTGATTATTATGGAATATGCCACCCGCATAAAGTACATTTGAAACTGGATCTACTGAGATATCATGGAATTTATCTCGCTCATTCTCACCAACTTTAATTGTATCAGGTGCTTGTAATGCGTCAGGCGCTTGTAATGCAGGTCGATGCAAGTCGATATTAGTTAGCTGCTGGGTCCTCAAATGTAACAAATGCCATACCGGCCTGATCAACGACGCCCCATTCGCATTGTCTCTCCTCATAGTTGGCATTTTGATATTCCTTTAAATGTTCCACCTGTAGACACATTGAATATCGTTGTCCTACAGTTGCATTGTCGACAGTAAATGCATAATGCCACATGTTACTGTCATGAAAATCAATGTAATCATCTGACGGCCAGACAGGTTTGATCGTGTTCTGTGGAGTGAAGTCGGTTCCGTTATATGTCCAGGTTAAGGCCTCACCAGAAGTACCGTTAGGATTGAATAGAGTTGCCGTGAGAGTCGAGTCAATAGTTAGCGGAATTGATCTAGGAGCAATGAATAGTATGATCGTGCTCGAAACTGCTTGGGCGTCCATTAATGCAATCATTGCCAAGGCAAATACAATAACACTTAACAACGTTAAAGCGCAAAATATCAGTTTCATGTTCGTATCTATCGCTTCTTAATTATTAGTATTATCGGTCGATTGGCACTCAAGGTCAGTCAGGCTGCCCACAATTGATTAAATTCAGCTCCGAATGGCTCGTCATCCTTATCGGTTAGCCAAATTGTGCATACTTCAGCAAGATGGCAATTCGGGTTCGTGTTGTGATTGTAGTTTTCATCTACGAACTCCCAATAGGCGAAGGCATCAGTGTCAGTATTACTACAGCTAATATTTCTGAATTCACCAGCAAATCAATTCAGTGAATCAACTAGAAACTGTAATCTGAAGAAGAACCGGCTTGCCTACATAACCAATCATTTTAACTTTCACTTTATTCCTGTCTGAGGTCATTTGGGTTTGTGATGTTGGGGTAGGGCAGCTTTAGCATATTTCCAAATGCTAGCTACCAACTGACGGTGGAGAAGAACCAACTGACGGTGGACAGTGACTTTTTAATTTTTGTAACGTTTTTCTACGACTGAAACTCAAATGTCTGCGCAGGAATTATCTTAACTGAGTCTCATAAAACAGGACATGAATGAATTTTCAGACAAATCCCACCTAACCCGCTTCAATCTTGATCATTTCTTTAAATCCTACTGAATAATACTACCAACAACAGTATGGATTTGAATTCCACTCCGTTGGCGTTATTCATGTAGACCCTTCACAGATATCAAATTAGATAGTGGAGTCGAGAAATTGATCTCTGTATACAGCGTACACAGTCGGAAAAAGTTTTAATGTCGCAATTTTTAATTTTGATTGAACAAAATTGAACGGTACTTTGAACGTCAGCTGAACACCCCATAAGGTAAATCTTTTTGAACATTTTGAACGTTTTAAGCGTTCAATTACAGGAACATAGTGGTTATGGCCAAGCCATTGACTATTATGGAAATGATGAAGCTGGTCGATGCCAAGAATGGGTAGATGGTCTGGATTTAGCAGTCGAGATATACAATGCACTTTTCGAGGCAAACCTGTCTGATCCGGATAGTACCTTTGACACAAGAAATTTAGAAGCCAATATGGAGGTACAAGTGGGTGCTGAGATAGATAGGTATAACGCATTCTGTGCCTCTAGCTAACAAAGCTAACTTTGATGCCACTTCTTTGTTTCAACTCTGATACTATTTTGCTTGTCGTCTTAAAAGAGACCCAGGAGTGATGGTACCCACAAGAAACCTGAAGGCTGCAGCAAGATGAGATCTCAATTAATGCAGCAATGTATATTTTTGCGGATAGACCATCCCCCTTTAGTCTGTCCTGAATAAGAATTCTCAGTATAAACCGTTGGGCAGGATGACCAATACCTTATACTTCTCCGGATTCAGACTATCATTAAGTAATTTCTTCTATGTTGTCTAATACTACTTCTCCTGGAGCCCCTGTGAGTTTGAATATCTTCTCCAAATTACCTTCATACCCTTCTTCTTTCAATTTCTCTCGTATTGGATATGGATATTGGCAGGCACTGTTCCCATAGAATTTTTCTAACTTGATTAGAAGATCCGTTAACACAATATCTATTATGAATTCGTTCACACTTCCATGGTTGTACCTTACTGCCATGTCACGTAACCATGACATTTGATACTTTTTGAACTGTAGGCCGTTGACAGTTACCACTTCTTGCTTTTTTCTTGATTTCGTCCCCCCCCCATTCATTTTCATGCATAAGTTCTCGTGGTCAGCTAAATAGTTTCCTATCACGTTTCATGAAATGATGAATATTAGAACATGTTCGCGCTTACGCGTATTGCTATAGTTGCTTGTTTCGTTTACCTTTTTTTTTGTTACAGAAATTTGCATACTTTTGAGCCCAATTGCTTGTTTGGCCGCCAGTATGCCTTTGGGATACCTGAGGTGACGGCAAGAAAGTGAAACACTTTTGATTATTTTGTTGATAGCACCAATTTTCTGGCAAAAGATACAATGAGTATCACAGTAAAAACCCCCAGGGAGAGTATCTAAAGACTATTCATTAGAGATTAGAATACCGATGAATTTTTATACCAATCCCACGGTAGATCATGCCCATTTCTATCTGCCTAGGTCAACAATAATATGAGTCTCAACATTGGCAACAATCCTCTAAACATGTGACCGCACCCCAAAATCATCTAGATATAGATTTGTTTTATGCTTTTTAATGAAAGTACCTTAAGAGTACCGATGCGCGGAAAGATACCAAGAGGCCTGTGGGGTTGGTGGCACAAATTCATTCGCAACCAGAAGTCTTGGCAACCCCTAAAAAATAAAGAGACTGAGGAAAGTTCGTACTTTTTCTATATCTCTAAGGAAGAGTTAGCTGGATCACTCGACTCGCTGATATCAATTAGTGTCTATCAGGAAAAACATCAATCAAACCACAAGGACGAATTAGTTGATTATGGGTTAATGTGCACATAAAGTCCCTACGGTCATTGGTTTGGTTGAATACTTGGCCAATTACTCGAACTATTCATCAGATTTTACTCCTGCCAGTTCCAATAGGTAGTTATCGAGATCTTGACTTCACCTCTCGTAGGAGCTTGATCCAAAGGCATTGATTCGTATGATCTGGCAATTATGGCCATTTGTGTTCCATTACATCGATTTTGCAATAACTAGTTATTAAGGATAATTTTCTTGTTTATTTTAAAGTAATATTATTAATTACTGTTCATATAGTCTATCCGCGGATTCAGTGTTGACAAGTGACAGTATTTCCATCTGTAAATCAGGGCGAAGACGTTTGGCTTAAAACGCAAGTAACTGGACGTTACGACCCGAACCAACTCAAGGATAGCTGCTATCATCAATGCACAAGGTGTGCCGTATTATTTAGCTGTGACAATGACCAAACTCGTATTGAGACAAGTCTAAGGAAAGTATGTGGAAACCCGTTTTATTACGGCAAGTGTAGGACTTGCAAGAGGAATTAACACCCACCAATAAATTAAAAATGGGCGCCAGACGGCATTTAAGGTGTTGATCGATCAGTACGACAAGAAATGTTTTTGAAATCTTTGTAATAATGTTGTTTTATCATATTGGCTAGGTTGCTCATCTCATTCAAGTCGTTAAAATCATTCCTGTTGTTAACCTTTAATCCTAAAGAACGTAGCTCATTCAACCACCATTCATTTTTTTCATGTAATTCGTGTACAATAGCCATTGGCTCTCTTCGTCTTAGGGATAGGTGTTTGCATTTAATAAACATGAGAGTACGAATTAGATTGACACAGACATAAATTCAATACTTCGTATTACGCCAAATAGCCCCCTAGATGCCACGAATTGAACGATCTAAAGATTTAGAAAATAGTGTCAGATCTTATTTCAAGTTTTACTAATAGTTGCGGAGAGAATTATCCGATCTAGGGAGTTAATAATTCAGATAAAGGTTTGGGATTCGATGGAACCATTTGGAGTTCGATCAATCAATCCTTCTTCTTTCTATTCTCGAATCTCATCAAGTCAATTCTGAATGACGTGGGTTAAAAATCATGGAGTATGGTCGCAATGTCAGACCCTGGATATCGTTGATCCAGATAACTACAAAACTACCACGCTTGCAGTTGCAGGCCAATATGATTATATGATTATGACGCAGCGTTATGACGAATCATCTGAACCCATTTGTGCCCTGGATATGCTTACGAAGTTTAAAATTGACTAGCAATTTCTTTTGATAGGTAAAGACCCAGTCCTTGTTCCTCGAATTAATTCATTTCATCTCTTATACATGATTGTTTACGAATTTTATGTGCGTTGCTAGCGGAATTTCTGCGTCAAATGGCAATCCCCAAGAAAATAGAGGAACCCTAATAAACTACGTTCCAGCTGTCAGATAATTCAACTAATGCTAATTAATTCGTGGAGCAAATATGCATGAATAATGGTTGCAAAGCTAATTGGTATAGAACAAAATCATTCTTTTAGGTACTTCCAATAATAGAAGCTGACATTAGTTTAACTAGTGCCAGTTTATCGCGCCAATTTAAAATGACCCGCTTTCTCGTTGTCCTTGTTACGGCTCAGCTGGACATAGTTTTCATTCCCACGAAGCTTAACTGGATGTGTGTTAAATTGATTCTTGAAAAATTCTCAAATGTAAATGATATACTGCAACATCAAGGCCAGCACAGAGGTTTTGCAAGCTCTAAAAAAGTGATTAACTGGAAATAAGAGGGAAGTAGGGTCTTCCCAGAAACCTAAGAAAACCACATTCTCTATAGTTAGTTCCGTTGTACTCGTACAGGCAGTCAATAAATTGATATGACTAAAACCTTATCAGTATTATTGTGGTTTCAGTCATGGTGCACGAGCAGTACTCAAGGAAGATGCATTTGGAGAGCGCCTCCCATCAAATGCTTATCACTATGATAAAGGGACGTACCATTTACTCAAAATGTCAAATTTCCGACAAATTTAGGTACTGCTAAACAACGATAATTCCTAACGTACTTTCCTGACCTTAAATTTCTTCATTTTATCGTCACTCCCATATGCACTGGAAAGTTGTATAACCTATAACTCAGTAGATACTTAGGAATGAATGAAGCGGTTTCAGCAATGAGATGTCTTGTATTGGGGTGGTAGGTTACAGCTGGTTAACGGGTATCCAAGGTTGTCAGCACTCTCGTTGATCGGAGCAGCTACTATTGCCGACAAATTTAACCGATTTGAATTTGTAAAGTTAAGAATATGATCTACGAGAGTTTATCTTTTTCTTAGCGACATGCAGCAATGTTGATGAGTTCAATGCAGCTTATTTCAGAGCTAATAGTCATGGGAGCTTGATGCGGTATACTCACCTTATGTCAAATAAAGAATATTTAAATCCTCAATGCGCAATATTATGTAGGCAGGGGTATCTTGCAATGCCACAGCAATTAACCAATTTGATCATGGTGGTTGGATTTGAATGGATAATTATCATCGCTGTAATCGTAATCCTATTTTTCGGAGTGAAGAAGATACCACAATTAGCTAGATCATTTGGAAAAGCTTCAGCGGAATTCCGGAAATCCAAACTGGAAGCAGATCGAGAATTAGCGCTTTTGAAAGATCAAACAGACGTCTCTAATATAGATAGGGAAAAATTGGAAACGATAGCTGATACACTGGGGATTGATTACAGTAATAAGAATGATGATGAGCTGAGAAACGCAATTAACAAGGAAGTAGCCAAAGAAAGGAAATGATGCGGTTATATTTATGAAGTCGTTTAAAACAAATTGGCGCAAATCGATAGAGATAGCTAAGAGATCACGCACAAATCTAATATCATTGGTTAATCTAAACTCGTTTTACTTGTTCTAAATTAGTGAGGATCAACAGTTATACTTCTTTAGAAAAATCTCTCTTTCTCATCTGATTCTTCAAGTTTCTCGACCGAATGAGTCTTCGGATCCACTGATTATCTAGAAAGCAAAACTTACAGGTCTCTACTCGCTAGCTAGATCTTGGGCATGATCAGGTAGGAATATTCAATATTGTGACTTCTCGATCCCTTCTATAAGAAATTAAAGGAATAATCCTGTCTTTTTCCGGTCCTGCTAATAGGTAGATCGTAATGACTCCTAGTGATGGGTTGACCATGAGTCAGGGGTTAACCACTATAGTCTTTTGTCAAATGATTACCCAAGGAGGGAGAGGGGACAAGTGATCAAAGGAACATGACAAATTTGAATGAAATCTATGAAATCCGTTCCATTTATTTTCCTCACATTTCTCATTCCTCAAACCATAAATCACTTTTCCTTGTTCATTGATCTACGTAGTTATGTGAAGAACACAAATATTGAAGGCATACATCTGATGGGAATGTGACTTAAACACGAACCATTCTAAAAAATCAAATACTGTCCAGAGGATTAGTCGTACAGCCTTATTTCATACTCTTGATCGAAATTTTGGGATGATGTATCGTAGAATTGATTGGTTCTCCGATATTGTTTCTATCTAAGGAACAAATGATATTGCCTTCAACTTCCTGACTCCTAGAATGATCAAAGGTATATTAGTTTAAAGTAATTGATTTTACAGGCTCCTCTCTATTAATTTCGGCCTTTACATCATGTTATGATAGTTGGTGTGTGGAAAACGAAATGCGTTACAAGTAGGAAAACGACAAAGACTTGTTGGCATCAAAGCTTGTATGCCTATAACGATTTCAACACATTGATAAGAAGTTAGAGCATGATTTTGGCCATGGATCTGGATCTAGTGAGGAATAGCTTAAGTAGAAGAATCATCGGACTTGCTGATATCCTTCCAACAGTCTAAGTTTTACCTAATCCTGAAAATTATTAAAGCTTTAAAGCTAGAATTTGATATTGATGAAATGGTTAGACTGCTACTAAAATCTTGTTGCCTTCCAAACGCTGAATTCCTTCTCGACTTTTTTCTAAACCAAGGTAACTATTCCCATACTTATCTCGAACAGTTACATTTTTTTAGCAAGTCGCAATATTTCAGCGTTCTGCAGACTTGTCGAATCATAATCCATTTGACTTAAGACAAATAATCGATGGGGAGCAACGTTTCTAAAGTTGGTATCGAGGAAAATATATATAAGTACCTAATGCTAGATCAAAATTAGATGCCGTCATCAACAAAAAAGAAAACAGCAGTTAGTTCAAAGAAAAAGAGCTCAACTGCAAAAGGAACAAAGGCAGCAAAGAAAGGTAAGAAATCCAAAAGCAAGTAAAATGTGGTCGACAACTCTTTTTTTGCTTCATGCAAAGAGTAGAGTATTTGATGGAATATGATACTCTTTTGCAATATTTTTTCTATTTGTCTAGCTAAGTACTTTTGCAGTAGCTATTAGACAACATTAGATTCTACCAACTCTCTGCCAGCTAACGCAATTACCATGCTATGATCGCCAGCTAGTCGAATTAAATATGATTGGTTGTGGAAAGAAAACGGCTTGGATTGTGTCGAGTATAGTCATCACAGTCAACCATAAATATGAAGTATCGCTTGGTTCTGTTGTGTAGCCTGAGACCGAAGAGCATGTTCCATTTATTGATTCGGTCAACAGTCACTTGATAACCGTTAGCTAATACTTAACTCTGGTACAAAGAATAGTGAAGAAATAATTTTCAAACGAATCTTGGAACATAGTAAAGGAGTACACTTTCTCATTATCTTATTCTTTACATGAAATCCATTACTAACTTGAATAACCACAACCAAAGGTTTAGTGGTGTTATTGGCATGTTAGAATGCACCACCACCGTTTAGAATGTCAATTTTGTGACAACATCTTGGATCTTCGAGTAGCTTTATGAGCAGAAGCTGGATAGAAAGAATCTTGCATAATATAATTTTAGCCATGTTTGTATCTGACTTTTTTTGATTTGATAGTTGTAGGGCAAGACTATTTATCGACTCTGGTTCACTATTTAAACAATACAACAGATCTGAAGCTAGCAAGATTTATTTTATCAAAAACCTCCAAGCAGCCTAAAGTTGAGGAAATGGTATTAAATTGTTCAATGTTCGTTCAAGTGACTTAAAGTTCAGTTAATGGTAACGCACATTCTGGTTAACTTTAGTTTAAGGAATTCACGGTCTCAACATATTTAATATCTTATACTCATTATTTGATTCAGATGAGGGCATTTTAGGCATTGTTGACACAATATCAAGGTTCTGCGTAATGGTACCAATGACTCATAGGGGCCGGAATACGAAGACATGGCTTGGTGAACCCGAACATCGTCCTATCAAATAGGGTATCTTTTTTTGATTTGGCCAACGTTCGATCGAGGATCCAATTCTGCACCGACAAAATGCAAATGCACCAGTCAGTGATTATTTGTTAAAGACACTATGAAATCTTTGCTCACTAGGATAGGCTAATGTTGATCACAGGAGTCAAGTATTCAACATTTATACTTTCAGGTAATCCATTGCCCTGAAGCTGGTACAAATAAATACATAATATCATAGCAAGATTATCTATTTATTGAAGCTGATAAACAGAAACCAATTTTCAAGTAATCCTAAAATTTAGGTACCAATTCTGATCATATCATCATTGCCTAACGAACAAGTATTGATTGAAGGATTTGCGACTGAGAAAGGTACTTCTCGATATGTGAGATATGCTGTCAATGAAAAAGGCAAACCTGAAAGCCATTTTCGCATTTTTGATGGTCTAAATCTATCAAGCCTTGGTATGGGAACCTATTTGGGAGATGCTACAGATTACGAAGATGAGGCAATCGAAAACGCGATCTATGAATCCATCAAATCTGGGGCAATGAATGTGATCGATACTGCGATCAACTATCGAGCCATGAAATCGGAGAAGTCCATTGGAAGGGCATTGTTGCGTCTTATAAGAGATCGCATTATTTCAAGAGATCAGGTTTTCATCTCAACTAAGAACGGTTACATCACAAATGACGGAGATTTTCCTGCTATAGGGATGATGGAATATATGCAGAAGATGTACATATCTCCTGGACTGATAAGTCAGAGCGATATAAGCGCTAGCTACAATGTATTAAATCCTACGTACATTGAGAGATGCATCGATAGGTCACTGTACAATATGAATCTAAGTACCATTGATCTGGTGTATGTGCATAATTCCTTTGAAAGTTGGTATCAGGATGTCACCAAGGAGGAATACATTGAAATGCTTAGGAAGGTTTTTCAGGTTTATGAGAGGTATCGGTCGAAAAACAAAATACGTTACTACGGAATGGCGACCTGGACTTGCTTTAGGGTACCTTATGGTAGTAGTGAATACTTATCACTTGAAGAGATTGTAAATCTAGCTCAAAGTGTCAACGAAGGTAAATCAAATGATCATGGTTTTCGGTTTATCCAACTACCCTACAACCTAGCATACAGTGAAGCGTTGCTTCTAAAAAATCAAAACGTTGGTGTCGAGAAGAATCTATCAATTTTAGAAGCTGCGTCAAAGTTAAATATCGGAGTTTTTACTAGCATTCCTCTTTTTCAAGGGAGGCTTCTTCACGCCAATATCCCTAGCTACAATTCAGAGTTAACCGATCCAGTTGCGAAGCTAGTTCAAGTGGTACGTTCAACTCCTTCGGTTATAGCACCCCTATTAGGTCAAAAAAAGCCAGAACATGTAGAGCAGAATCTGAAGATAGCTGATACGCCGCCGATGCAAGTTGAGGAGTTTAGGAGCGCGATTAAAGTTCTGTTAGGCAAGACATAGATACGGATCTAAGCAATCCGATATTATTACGAAAAAAAGGTTATGACCATCACCATTAGGTTTTAACATCTTCGATGCCAATCAGATTGCTTGCGTAAATGTACGTCTATTCTCTCCGCCAAAAAGTTGAACGGCATTCCTTTATGTTCTGTTGAGACCCAATTGGATTTCTTATTGCTGTCACTACATGATCGTCGCCGATATAGCATCGAGGCGCCTAGTATTTTTTACGACGAGATTGGCGATCAAAAAAGAGCCCCCCTTTTTCAAGTTCAGTGCATACTGCTAACGTACGTTATCTGCATCGCATACTGAACCTCAGAACGATTCTGAAGGAAAATTTCTGCTAATATCGATGGTAAGACCTGCATCACAGATATTAATCCCGGTTTCGTCAATTCAAGGAATAGTTCCTAGCAATCTGCCACGTAGCCTTACTCGAGCTAGTCAGGTCAAATAATTACAATGAAATTTGGTTGAACCTTCTATACGTCAGCGACGATAATTTAATAAAATTATGATATCCATGGAAAGTGCACGTGGTTAGGCGCATTCATTTGATAGACAAATGTGTCCAAAAAGTGTCCGTTGACATTGCTTTAATGCATTGCATTTAATGATAATGTCCAATCTTACTATAGTGATTTGAACTTACAACCTTCAAACTCTGAATGATTATGCTGGCAGATATTTCAGATCGAGTGGCAGATCTATTCGTAAAGATTCCGTGTGTTTATATCCTCTTAATGTCAGAACATCACTCTTGCTTGGTAAACCTCTTTCTGTTAATACGTCTAATGCACATGATTTTGCGCGTTAATTAATTATTTTTTGGTACTTCTATTGATCGAAACACCGAGATACATGTAGAAGCAGTTCGCATAAATTCATAATATTTCGCCAGGAAAATTAACTGAAAAATTAGACGTGAGGAGGCTCAAACAAGGGGAAACGAGACCCATTAGCATCTACGAAGTCAAAATTCAAACTATCGTATTGCTTTGCAGCGAATATTACATTATTGTTGATTCTTCCAGCGAGTATTGGAATTATCCCAGCATCTTCTGCAAAGCTGGCCACCAATCTTCCACTTAGGTTTGGGGTTGTACCGAAAGAAAGACATCTTATTACCACATACTGCACAATAGTTGATTCTCTTTTCGAATTCCTTGCTCTTCAAGGAATAACATCGCTTGCAAAGGATTAGGCTTGTGTCCAGG
>Ga0299907_10002597_pt1 | contig 11226 bp, 8 predicted proteins | sample RVTome_16_FD_198680 | JGI IMG/M metagenome (GOLD analysis project Ga0299907, IMG submission 198680) | Soil microbial communities from uranium-contaminated site in the Upper Colorado River Basin, Wyoming, United States - RVT152D67 (version 2) ...
GATGAGGCGGTCGACGGACGGCTCGATGCGGTCGAGCACGGGCTTCGGGTACACGCCGAGGAACACCACGAGCACGACGAGCGGCAGCATGACCGCGCGCTCCCGCCATGTCATGTCGGGGATCGTGGCGTTGTCACCGGTCGGCTCGCCGTGGAACACGCGCTGGTACGCCCACAGCAGGTACAGCGCGGCGAGGATCACGCCCGACGCGCCGACTACCGCCCACCACCGGTGCGTCACGAACGTGCCGATCAGGATCAGGAACTCGCCGACGAACCCGTTCAGCCCGGGCAGGCCGATCGAGCTCAACATGATCACCATGAACACGCCGGCCAGCACCGGTGCCGGTTTCTGCAGCCCGTGCAGCTCGGAGATCAACCGCGTGTGGCGGCGCTCGTAGATCATCCCGACGAGCAGGAACAGCGCGCCGGTGGAGATGCCGTGGTTCACCATCTGCAGCACGCCGCCGGTAAGGCCTTGGCTGGTGAAGGCGAACGTGCCCAGCACGATGAAGCCGAGGTGGGCCACCGACGAGTAGGCGACGAGGCGTTTGAGGTCCTTCTGCATCGTCGCCACCACGGCGCCGTACGTGATCCCGATGACCGCGAGCGTGAGCAGCAGCGGCGCCAGATCCACCGCTGCCCGCGGGAAGAGGTAGAGCCCGAAGCGCAGGAGGCCGTACGTGCCGAGCTTCAGCAGCACGCCGGCCAGGATCACCGAGCCGGCGGTTGGCGCCTCGGTGTGGGCGTCGGGCAGCCACGTGTGCACGGGGAACAACGGCACCTTCACCGCGAACGCGATGCCGAAGGCGAGGAACAGCCAGCGGGCCGTGCTCGCCGCGATCGACTGCGCCTCGGCCAGCTCGACGACGTCGAACGTGAGCGTGCCCGTCGCCCCGCGGTGCAAGAACACGAGCGTGAGCAGCCCCACGAGCAGGAACGCGGAGCCGAAGAGCGTGTAGAGGAAGAACTTGATCGACGCGTAGGCGCGGTTCTCGTAGCCCCAGCCCGCGATGAGGAAGTACATCGGCAGCAGCACGAGCTCGAAGAAGAGGAAGAACAGCAGCAGGTCGAGGCTCACAAACACCCCGAGGCATGCGGTCTCGAGCACGAGCAGCCACGCGGTGTACGACTTCACGTCGCGGCGCACGGTCGGCCCGGCCAGCGCGATCGGGAACAGCACGGCGGTGAGCACGACGAGCCACAGCGAGATGCCGTCGACACCGAGCTTCCACTGCACGCCGAGGTCCTTGATCCACGGATGCTCGGAGAGGAACTGGAACTCGTCGGCGCCGACCTTGAAGTTCACCGCCACCATCACGGCGAGCACGCCGGCCATCAGCGCGAAGAGCAGGCCCACGAGCTTGATCAGCGCTTCGAGCCGGCGGGGAACGAGCGCGACGACGACCGCACCGATCACCGGCAGCAGCACGAGCGACGTGAGCAGCGGGAAGCCTGGCGTGTCGCTCGCCTCGGCGATTGCCGACGACGCGGCACCCGTGACGGAACCGAGCACACCGACCAGGCCGAGCACGCCGGTCACCCCGCCACCCGGAAGGCCGTCCACGCCAGCAGCAGCACGATGCCGGCGGTGATGCCGAGGGCGTAGTTGCGCACGTAGCCCGTCTGCAGCTTGCGCAGCTGGGTCCCGCTTGACCGCACGATGGCGGCGACGCCGTTGACGGCGCCGTCGACCACCTTGGCGTCGACCACGTACGCCGTCTTGCCGGCCAGCCACCGGCCGGGCCCGCCGAAGAACGCGGCGTAGGCGGTGTCGAGGTAGAGCGCGCGGCGCAGTGGCACCGGTTCGAACGCGGCGTTCGCGTCGGGCCGCTGCTTGTACCACCGCGCGTAGGCCACTGCGATGCCGGCAACCGCGGCTGCGAGCGCGACGGCGGCCAGGCCGAACTTCAGCGAACCCGACGCGTCGTGCGCGTGCAGCGCCTCTCCGAAGCTCGGCTCCAGCCACTTCTCGAGGAACAACCACGGTTTGCCGAACGGAAGGTTGAGCGCACCGCCCAGCACCGACAGCGCGGCGAGCACCACTAGGGGGATGGTCATCGTCAACGGCGACTCGTGTGGCTTCTGCGCATGCGCGTGCGCGTTCTCGCCGGCGGCGTCACCGCGGTCGTCACAGCGCGGCTCGCCGAAGAACACGAGGAACACCTGCCGGCTCATGTAGTAGGCGGTGAGCAGCGCCGTGAGCAGCCCGACGCCCCACAGCAGGTAGCCGGTGGCGTCGCCCTTCACCCATGCGCCGAGCAGGATCTCGTCCTTCGACCAGAAGCCGGCGAACGGGAACACGCCGGAGATGGCGAGCCAGCCCACGAGGAACGTGGCGTACGTGACCGGCATCCACTTGCGCAGGCCGCCCATGCGCTTCATGTCCTGCTCGTCGTGGAGGCCGTGGATCACCGAGCCGGCACCGAGGAAGAGCAACGCCTTGAAGAACGCGTGCGTGACCATGTGGAAGATCGCGGCCACGAAGCTGCCGGTGCCCACGGCGAGCACCATGTAGCCGAGCTGGCTGACCGTGGAGTACGCGAGCACGCGCTTGATGTCGTCCTGCGCACATGCGACGAGCGCGGCGAACAGCGCGGTGGCGCCGCCGACCAAGCCGATGGTGGTGAGCGTCGCCGGGTCCGCCACCTCGAGGATGGGCGCCACCCGGCACAGCAGGTACACGCCGGCGGTCACCATCGTGGCCGCGTGGATGAGGGCGGACACCGGCGTTGGGCCTTCCATCGCGTCGGGTAGCCACACGAGCAGTGGCAGCTGCGCCGACTTGCCCGCGGCGCCCAGGAACAGCAGCAAACCGACCGCCGTAGCGGTGCCCGTGGCGAGTTGCTCGGTCGAGGCGAACACGTCGAGGTAGTCGAGCGAGCCGACGGCGCCGAACAGCAGGAACGTGGCGACCATGAACCCGAAGTCGCCGATGCGGTTGGTGACGAACGCCTTCTTGCCCGCCACTGCCGCCGTCTCGCGCGTGAACCAGAACGAGATGAGGAAGTACGAGCACGCGCCCACGCCCTCCCACCCGAGGAACGTGAGCACGAAGTTGTCCGCCAGCACGAGCGTGAGCATCGAGAACGCGAACAGGTTCAAGTACAGGAAGAACGTGGGGAACCGCTCGTCGTGGGCCATGTAGCCGATCGAATACAGGTGGATGAGGCTGCCGACGCCGGTGACGAACAGCGCCATCGTGATCGAGAGCGGGTCGGCGAGGAACGCGACGTGTAGGTCGAGACCACCAACGCTGATCCAGTCGAACAACCTCGTGACGTGGTGGCGTTCTTCAGCTTCGAGGCCGACCATCGCGGCGAACATGACGACGGTCGTGGCGAACGCGCCCGCGCACATGAGCGTGGCGAGCCAACCGGCCCAGGGGCGCCCCAGCCGGCGACCGGCGACTAGCAGGACCAGCGCACCGGCCAGCGGGAAGGCAGGGACGAGCCAGAGGGCGTCGAGCGTCTCCATCAGCGTTCTCTAGCTAGCCCTTCAACATGTGGAGGTCGTCCGCCGTCGCGCCGACGCGCCTGCGGTAGATGGCGACGATGATGCCGAGCCCGACGACGACCTCGGCGGCGGCCACCACGAGCACGAAGAACACGACGGCTTGGCCGCCCACGTCGTTGAGCATGCGGGCCATCGTCACGAACGACAGGTTGACCGCGTTGAGCATCAGCTCGACGCACATGAACATCACGAGCACGTTGCGCCGGTAGAGCAGGCCGATGGCGCCGATGGTGAAGATCACCGCGGCCAGTCCCAGGTACCACTCGCCGCCGAGCGTCACGACTCCACCTTCTCTTGGAGGTCTTGGTTCACTTCGACCAGCTCGGCCGCTCGCAGCTCGGCCAGCTCTTCCTTGGTCAGCCGCCGGGCGAGGACCACCGCGCCGACCACGGCGATCACGAGCAGCACACCGGTGATCTCGAACGGCAGCAGGAAGTCCGTGAACAACGAGCGGCCGAGCTGCTCGACGTTCTCGACCGGCTCGACACCGGGCGCAGCGGTGACCTGGGCCGCCCCCCGCACCGACTCCTCGCCGGTCACCCAGCTGGAGCCGAGCTGGAAGAGCGCGATCACGAGGAACAGCACCGCGAGACCGAGTGCGGCGCCCACGACGCGCTGGCCGCGCAACGGCTCGTCGTCGATGTCCTCCTCGCGGTCGACGCCCACGAGCATGATCACGAAGAGGAACAGCACGACGATGGCGCCGGCGTACACGATCACTTGCACGGCGGCGAGGAAGTGCGCCTCCTGCGCCACGAACAGCACGGCGACCCCGAGCAGCGTCGCGACCAGTGACAGCGCCGAGTGCACGGGATGGCGCGAGAAGACGACGCCGAGCGCGCCGGCCACCATGACCACCGCGCACACGGCGAACACGCCGGTGTCGACGTTGCTCGCGTTCGCCGCCAGCACCCCCAGCGTTGCCGTCATCGCTTCGCTCGCACGTCAGACACCGCCCCGGTTCGACGACAGCACGATCCACGCCTCGCCCGTCTCCTCGTCGCTCTCGGCCTGCGCGGGTTCGGGGTCGCGCACGCCGTAGCCGAGCTCGCCCGACCACTGCACCGTGCCCTCGAACGAGGCCGCGCCGTTGGGCGACGTGGCCCGCACCCAAGCCGACGTGCGGTTCTCGTCGTCCTCGGTCCAGTGCTCCCACGGCAGATGCTGGGGGCGGCCGTCATCACCGACCAGCAGCTCGTCCTTGGTGTAGATCGCGTCCTCCCGGTTCTGGAACGAGAACTCGAACAGCTTCGTCTCGGTGATCGCCTCCGTCGGGCATGCCTCGACGCACAGGTCGCAGTGGATGCAGCGCAGGAAGTTGATCTCGTAGACGAAGCCGTAGCGCTCGCCGGGCGACACCGGCGCGTCGGGAGGGTTGTCCTTGCCGCGCACGTAGATGCAGCGGGCCGGGCAGACGCCGGCGCACAGCTCGCAGCCGATGCACTTCTCCATACCGTCCTCGTAGCGGTTGAGGACGTGGCGGCCGTGCATGCGGTCCGGCTTCGGCCGCTTGACCTTCGGATATTCGATGGTGACGCGCGGCAGGAAGATCTGCCGGAACGTCACGCGGAAGCCGTCGAGGCTACCCATGGAGGTCCTCCTCCGACACGGTCGCACGCCCGAGCTGCAGCGAGCGCAGCAACATCACGAAGCACACGCCGAGGCCTGCCGCGCCGCCGCCGAGCCACAGGAGGCGCGACTGCGTGTCGGTGCCCGACACCTGGATGGCGCCGATCACGAGCAGCCACCCCAGCGCGATCGGGATCAGCACCTTCCAGCCGAGGTCCATGAGCTGGTCGTAGCGCAGCCGCGGCAGCGTGGCACGGAACCACACGTACACGAACAGGAACACGACCACCTTCAGCAGGAACCACACCGGCGACACGGAGGTGAGGATCGGCACGTCGAGGGGGATCGTCGGCCCGCCGAGGAACAGCGTCACGATCACGCACGACATCGTGATCGTGTTCATGAACTCGGCGAGGAAGAAGAGCGCGAAGCGGATCGACGAGTACTCGGTGTGGAAGCCGCCCACCAGCTCTTGCTCGGCCTCGACGAGGTCGAACGGCGGCCGGTTGAGCTCGGCGGTCGCGGCCACGAGGAACACGACGAAGGGCACGAAGCCGAGCCGCAGCACGTTCCACCGCATCAGCGAGTCGGCCTGCGACGCAACGATGTCGCTCGTGTAGAGCGAGCCGGCCACCAACACCACGGTCGCGACCGACAGGCCGAGCGCAGCCTCGTAGCTGATCATCTGCGCGGTCGCGCGCACGGAGCCGAGCAGCGGGTACTTCGAACCCGACGCCCAGCCCGCGAGCATCACGCCGTAGACCGCGAGCGACGACATCGCTAGCACCAGCAGGACGCCGACGGGCGGGTCGGCGAGCTGCAGCCTCGTCGTGTGGCCCGCGATCGTGATCGTCCCACCGAACGGCACGACCGCGAAGCTGAGGAACGCCGGCACGATGGCGAGGTACGGCGCGAGCCGGAACACGATGCGGTCGCTGCGGTCGGGCAGCAAGTCTTCCTTGAAGAAGAACTTGATGCCGTCGGCCAGCGTTTGCAGGATCCCCCACGGCCCGGCGCGGTTGGGGCCGATGCGGTTCTGCATGTCGGCAATGACCTTGCGCTCGAACCAGATCATCAGCATCACGGCCACGAGCAGCGCCGCGAACACGAACAGCGTCTTGCCCGCGACGATGAGGAAGACCGTGAGGTCGATCGGGCCTTCGAGCATGGGGTCGCCTGCGGCGAGCAGTGGGGTCGCGAGCATGCTCATGTAACGGACTCGATCGCGATCTCGTTGGCGGGCGCGCCGGCCTCGACGATGGCGGCAGCGTCGACACCAACTTCGGTCCGAGCCTCGCCGGACGGGCCCTCGACGTTGAACGGCAGCCATGCCGAGCCGCGCGGCTGGTTGGGATCGGCCTCGACGGTGACGGTGGTCGTAAGGCGGTTGGCCCGCAGGCGCACCTCGCCGCCACTGGGCACGCCGAGGCGCTCGAGGTCGCTCGGGTTGACGCGCAGCACGGGCGTGCGGGCGAGCTGTGCGAGCGACGGCGACATGCGAACCGTGACGCCGTTGTCGTACAGCTCCCGCCCCGCCACGAGCCGCAGCGCGTACGCATCGGGCTTCACCGGCGGCGGCGGCTCGGTGCTCTCCGGCGTCCACTTCAAGGGTTTTGGGCGCGCCGAGGCCCGCATATGGGCTTCAGCGCGCCCAAAAGCCTCATCGACAGCGTGGGCCTCGAAGATCGTCTCGCCCTGGGTCTCGACTTCGGCGAAGCCGGGGGTGGACGAGGGGTCGGCGGAGGCGTCGATCTCGGGCACGGGCGGCGCCTCGGCCGGCAGCGGGGCGAGGGCGCCGTCGCGGTAGGGACGCGACGCCAGCAGCGAGCGCGTGATGCCCGCGTGCACTGCGGACACGCGCTCGATCTCGTCCCAGATCGCGTCGAGAGACGTGAACCCGAGGTCCGCGCCGAGGCGGGACGCGAGCTCCACCGCGATCGTCCAGTCGGGCCACGCCACGTCCGGCGCGGTGATCTTCTGGCCGAGGCGCGTGACGCGGCCTTCGAGGTTCGTGGTGGTGCCAGACCGTTCGGCGAACGTTGCCGCGGGCAACACGACGTCGGCCGTGCGCGACGACGCGGTGAGGAAGCAGTCGACCGCTACGACGAACCCGACACGGTCGAGCGCGCGACGCGCCAGCTCGCGGTCGGGGAAGTCGGACAACGGGTCGGCGCCGAGCAGCACGAGCGCGTGCAACTCGCCGTCAGCCGCAGCCCGCAGGATGCCCTCGGTGTCGCGGCCGGCAGTCGACGGCACTTTCGCCCACCCATTGGACGCGAACCAGTCGCGCCCCTCAGCCAGCGTGACGCGCCCTGGCAGCAGGCCGGGCGCGAGCCCCATGTCGATGGCGCCGTGCACGTTGCCGCGCCGCAGCCCGCTGAGGAACCGTACGCCCGGCAGCTTCGCCAGCTCGGCCGCGGCAGCGACGACGGACGACGCGGGCTCCGCCAGCGACGGCCGGCCCAGCACGACGACCGGCGAGTCGCCCACCAGCTGGCGCACGTCAGCCGTCCCCGTCCCCGTCCCGTCGACGAGGCGCGCCACCGCGGCGTGTGCTTCGCCAGGCAGGTAAGGCACGAACGTCGACGCGTACCGCGTCAGGCCCGAGCGGCGGGGCGCGACCTCGATCACGGGAACGCGCTCTTCGACGGCCGCGCCGCGCAAGCGCAGGAAGAGCACCGGCAGCTCTTCCTTGAGATCGCCTGCGAGCACGATCACCGACGAGGCGCGGCGCGCGTCGTCGATCGTGGCGCGCGGCAAGCCGACCACCACCTCGGCGGGCAAGCCGTCGCCGAGCTGCGCGTCGACGTTGTCCGTGCCGAGCACACCCTTGGCCAGCTTCGCCCATGCGTACGCGTCCTCGTTGGCGAGCCGCGCGCCGCCGATCACCCCGATCGCCGACTCGCCGTACGCGGTGGCCGCGTCGGACAGCCCTTGCGCGGCAGCGGCCAGCGCGTCGCTCCACGTCGCGTCGCCCAACGTGTCGCCGGACTTCACCAACGGCCGGCCGAGGCGCTCGCCGTTGTTCACGGCCTCGTAGGAGAAGCGGCCCTTGTCGCACAGCCAGCCGTGGTTGACCGGGTCGCTGTCGAGGCCGAGATAGCGGGTGAGAACGTCCTGCGACGACTGCACCGCGATGCGGCACCCCACTGCGCACTGCGTACACGTGGACTCGACCTGTTCGAGGTCCCACGGCCGGGCCTTGAAGCGGTAGGGCTTGGCCAGCAACGCGCCGACGGGGCAGAGCTGCACGGTGTTGCCGCTGAAGTACGACGCGAACGGCTCTCCGGGGAAGGTGTTCACCTCGAGGTGCGCGCCTCGGCCCACGAACTCGATCAACGGGTCGCCGGCGATCTCGTCCGCGAAGCGCGTGCAACGGTCGCACTGGATGCAGCGCTCGCGATCGATCAGCACGAGGTCGCTCAGCGCGATCGGCTTCTCCCAGTGGCGCTTCTCCTCGACGAAGCGCGTCTCGCCGGGCCCGTAGGCGAAGGTCTGGTCCTGCAGTGGGCACTCGCCGCCCTTGTCGCAGACCGGGCAGTCGAGCGGGTGGTTCACGAGCAACATCTCGAGGACCCCGTCCTGCACCTTCCTCACCGCCGGCGACGTGGTGACGACCTCTTGGCCCTCGGCCACCGGCACGTAGCAGGCCGGCTGCAGCATCGGCCCGCGCGGCGTGACGACCTCGACCATGCACATGCGGCACATTCCGACCGGCCGCATGCGCGGGTGGTAGCAGAAGCGCGGGATGTAGACGCCCGCGCGCTCGGCCGCGGCGATGATCATCTCGCCCGGCTTGGCCTCGACTGCCTTGCCGTCGACGGTGATGCTCACGACGTCTGGCGGCGTCTCGCTCTTGGCCACATCAGTCATACGGGCACGCACCGTCTTTGATGTGCACGAGGAACTCGTCGCGGAACATGCCGAGCGCAGAGATGATCGGCGGTGGGATCGAAGGGCCGAGCGGGCAGATCGTGGTCATTGCTGGCGGGAACTTCGACGGCCAACCGACGCCCGGCGAGATGTTGTCGCAGACATCCACGAGCAGGTCGAGGTCTTCGATCCGGCCTGCTCCCGACTCGAGGCGGTACATGATCTTCTCGAGCCAGTTGCTGCCCTCGCGACACGGCGTGCACTGCCCACATGACTCGCGCGAGTAGAAGCGGACGAGGCGCCAGGAGGCGCGCACCATGCAGGTGCTCTCGTCCATCGCGATCACCGAGCCCGAACCCAACATCGAGCCCGCTTCGTTCTTCACCTTGCTCTCGTCGAGCGGGAAGTCGATGCGCTCGGGCCCAAACCAGAACGACGACGCGCCGCCAGGGATGAAGGCCTTGAGGCTCTTGCCGCCGCGGATGCCACCGCCGTACCGCGGGTCGTACAACAGGTCGCGGAAACTGTTCTTGGCCAGCTCGACCTCGTAGTTGCCGGGCCGGTTCACGTGGCCGGCCACGGCGAACAGGCGCGTACCGGTCGCCTGTGACTCGCCGAGCGCGGCGAACGCGTCGCCGCCGTTCGTGATGATCCACGGGATGTTCGCCATCGTCTCGACGTTGTTGACGACGGTCGGCGCGCCGTACAAGCCGATGACGGCGGGGTAATAGGGCGGCTTGATGCGCGGGAACCCGCGCTTGCCTTCCAAGCTCTCGAGCAACGCCGTCTCGTCGCCGCAGATGTACGCGCCGGCGCCGGGGTGGACCACGACGTCGACGGAGAAACCTGAACCGAAAATGTCGTAGCCGATCGCGCCGTGCTCGTAGGCCTCGTTGACGGCTTGGGTCATGCGCTCGATGCCGAGGGCGAACTCGCCGCGGACGTAGATGAACACCCGCGCCGCTCCGATGGCCTTCGCGGTGATGAGTGCGCCCTCGACGATGGCGTGCGGGTCCTGCTCGATGAGCATGTGATCCTTGAACGTGGCCGGCTCGCTCTCGTCGCCGTTCACGACCAGGTACACCGGCTCGGCCTTGCGCAGCATCGACCACTTGCGCCCGGCCGGGAACCCAGCGCCGCCACGCCCGAGGAGATTGGCCTCGTCCACCTCCTGCTGCACGTCCTCGGCTGACATCGTGAGCGCACGGCGCAGCGCCTCGTAGCCGCCGTCGGCCAGGTACGCCCGCAGCGTCCAGGACTCGGGGATGCCGATGCGGCGCGTGACGATCGGGTCGACGGTGGTCGGCACTACGCCTTCTTCCCTGCCTTGCGCGCGGTCGTCGCCTTCTTCGCGGCGGCGGGCTTTGGCGGGGTGTCGGCGAGCAGCCCGACGGCTCGCTGCACGCGGCTCAACGTGCCGTGCGGCGGCACTGTGTCGGCAAGGCGACCGGCGCGCAGGTCGTCGACGAGCCCGTCGAAGTCCGAGTGCGTGACGTCACCGAAGAACCGCCAGTTGACGGCAAGACACGGCGCGTTGCCGCAGAGCCCGATGCACTCGACCTCCTCGAGCGTGAAGACGCCGTCGTCGGTAGTCGCCCCCGCGCTGATGCCCAGCGACTCCTCGGCGTGATCGAGCAGGTCGTATCCCCCCTGCAGCATGCAGGCGATGTTCGTGCACACCGATACCAGGTATCGACCGACAGGGTGCATGAAGAACATGTCGTAGAAACTGGCCGTGCCGTACACCTCGGCCGGCGTGAGCTCGAGCAGCTCGGCCACGTGCGCCATGCCGTCGGTGGTGAGGTTGCCGTCCTGCTCCTGCACGAGGTGCAGCAGCGGCACGAGCGCGCTCCGAGCCTGCGGGTACAGCGCGATCGTGGCACGCGCGCGCGCTTCGTTTTCCTTCGTCAAACGAGCCACGCACGCACCTACCTGTCGACCTCGCCCATCACCGGGTCGACCGAGGAGATCACCGCAACTGCGTCAGCGACCAGCCCGCCATGCATCATCACCGGCAACGTTTGCAGATTGACGAAAGACGGTCCGCGGATGTGCAGGCGGTAGGGCTTGGCCGAGCCGTCGGACACGAGGTAGCAGCCCAGCTCGCCGCGCGGCGACTCGACCGCCACGTACACCTCGCCCTCGGGCACCTTGAAGCCCTCGGTGAAGATCTTGAAGTGGTGGATCAGCGCCTCCATCGACTCGTCGATGCGGGCCCGCGGCGGCGGCGTGACCTTCTTGTCCTGCACCTTGTAGTCGCCCGGCGGCA
>Ga0299907_10002598_pt1 | contig 11225 bp, 10 predicted proteins | sample RVTome_16_FD_198680 | JGI IMG/M metagenome (GOLD analysis project Ga0299907, IMG submission 198680) | Soil microbial communities from uranium-contaminated site in the Upper Colorado River Basin, Wyoming, United States - RVT152D67 (version 2) ...
TGACACGAAAGACCGCCGCGCCCGCGCCATCGTGGCGGGGAACGGCGGTCTGTGATCGACGCAGAGTGCGCTGATCGAGATCGGACTAGCTGTTGCGCTCATCGTCGTCGGAGGCCGACGGCGTGTGTGCTGATGGGGTGTGAGCCGATGGCGTGTGCGCTGACGGCGTGTGGGCCGACGGCGTATGGGCGGACGGCGTGTGAGCGGACGGGGTATGCGCATGTCCCTCGGTGTCGTCGTCGTCCTCACGCGGCGTGTTCGCGTTCGGCGTGTTCGCGTTCGGCGTGTTCGCCCAAGGCGTGTTTGCGTTCGGCGTGTTCGCGTTCGGCGTGTTCGCCGCCTTCGGAATGAACTTGTGTCCCTCGGTGTCCTTGGTTTCCTTGGTCTCGTCGTTCACTTGGATCGCTCTCCTGTCGTTATCGGTTTCGTGGCCCCTCCCCGGTTGGAGGCACAGCTGAAGAGTAGGTAGTGTATCCACATCCAACAATCCCGAAGCCAACGCGATTCATGTCGCTTTCGTGACTGGTTTCCTGTCACGCGGCCGGAGGGTTCTGCGGACGACGGGTCGCGTGGGCTTTCGACGCGCTACTTCACGGAATCCAGCCTGGTCGAACATCGACTTCGCGCCGAAGAACATCGAATCTGGATGGCTCGCCTGACCACGGTCCACGGGGTAGCCCTCCAGCATCCGCGCGCCCTGCGATCGCGCGTAGGCGATCGCCGCGTCGAGCATGCGAGCGGCCAGCCCGCGACCACGCCCTTCAGGCGCCACGAAGAAGCAGACGATCGACCATACCGGGCGATCGTCCACCGGCTTCATGATCGGCGAGCGCTGGAGCCGGTCGTAGCCCTCGCGCGGACCAAGCGAGACCCATGCCAGCGGCACGCCATCCACGTAACCGATGAGCCCGGGCACCTGACCGCCGTCGACCAGCCGCTGCATCGCTCGCCGATTCCTGGCACCGGTTCCTGTGTCGCCGCCCTTCCGGTAGTACTGGCAGAAGCAGGTGCGCACGATCGGCCGATCGAAGAGCGCGACCAGGTCTCCCCAGCGCTCCTTGGTGACCGGGTGGACCTCGAATCGGTTCACGTGCCCATCATCCCCCGGAGACCGCTGGCTGTCATTGGCCCGGCAGCTGATGTCGATCCCCTCCGTGCAGCACAGCCACACGGCTACACGGGTGCACGGGTGCAGGGGTGCACGGACGACGTCGACACCGCCATGGCGCCTCCAATGAGCACACCCGGAAGCCAGAGGGCAATGTCTTCGAAAATGTCGAGTCTGCGAACCGCCATTCGTTGGCAGAGTGACGGCGGGAATCGCCCGCCCACGCACGAGGACCATCCCGTGATCCATTACTTGCTCTCCGTTCACACCACCGGCGCTCCGCAGCCGCAGCCATCGGCGGAAGACATGCAGAGATCCTCCACCCTGATCGCCGAATTGGATGCCGAGATGCGCTCAGCCGGTGCCTGGGTCGCCGCTGGCCGCCTCCACCGTCCCGACGCGACCACGGTCGTGGAGTCGCACAAAGGCAGGATCCGCACGACCGACGGCCCGTTCGTCGAGGCGAAGGAGCAGATCGCCGGCTTTTACATCATCCAGGCGGCTGACTTGGACGTCGCCCTGGGCTGGGCATCCAAGGCGAGCGAGGCCGTCGGGATGCCCATCGAAGTGCGGCCCTTCGTCGACGTGACCATCGGCTGAGGTTGCAGGCCGGTGTGACAATGCCCGGCAGGAGGCGGCGAGAAGGTGGGGAGACGCGGCATAGCGGCAGCGCTGAGCGTGGCGCTGGTGGCTGCCTCAGCACTAGCCACTCCGCCCGAAGCGACGGCGGCGGTGGGGCACTGGAGCGCTAGCGGCCCGTTCGGGGGCACCGTCCGCGCCATCGCAATCAATCCCGACGACCCTCAGCTCATGCTCGTCGGCACCCACGGCGGAGGCATCGTCCGCAGCACCGATGGCGGGAGCACCTGGAATCCGACCCTGGGCCTGCCGAAGGCGGAGCTGGTCTTCGACATCACCTACGCCCAATCGAACCCGTCGATCGTCTACGCCGGGACCCTTGGCTTCGGCGCCGTGCGCAGCGACGACGGCGGGCAGACCTGGTCCCAGATCTATAGCGTCGCCACGGTCATCGAGATCGAGGCCGACCCCTTCGACCCGGAGACCGTGTTCCTGACGGAGACGACCCTCCGTCGCAGCCAGGACGGCGGCGAGACCTGGGAGGACGTCTGGCCGATCGAGCAGGGGGGCGAGGTCATCGCGAGCGCGCCATCACAGGCGGGGCGCTTCTACTTCAGCAGCGGAACCAGCGTCTACCGGACCGATGACTGGGGTGAGACCTGGGAGGGCGGCGGCGACACGGAGTGGTGGATCGAGGACATGGCTGTGGATCCCACCAATGCCGACCGGCTGTTCGCTGGCACCGCCTCAGGTGTGTATCGGTCCATCAATGGCGCGGACAGCTGGCATGACGCCGATGACGGACTGCCGATCGAAGGCGGTTACACCCGCCGGATCCACAGCATCGAGATCGATCCTACGGCCCCGACCGTGGTCTATGCCGTGGCCGAGTGGGTCGGCGGCCGCGTCTTCCGATCAGCGGATAGCGGCCGCCAATGGAGCGCAGTCGGCCTGGACATCACCACGCTGCCCGCCTGGACGATCACCGCGCACCCGACGAACGACGACCGCCTGTTCGTCGGCATGGAAAACGACGGCGTTCTTCGCACCAACGACGCGCGCCAGACGTGGCAGCGCAGGAACCACGGGAACGTCGCCAGCAACATCGCGAGCCTGCATGCCCTGCCGGGCACCCAGAAGGTGGCGATGGCGGGGACCATCGGGCAGGGAGTCTTCCGGACCTGGGATGGCGGCGCGAGTTGGTCAAACGTGGGATTGCGGGGCCTGGATGTCGAGGCGCTGTCCGGCGGGCCCGCGGCCCCGCGGACCATCTACGCGGCCGCCATGCGTCACGGCGATGGCACCCGCGGAGGCGTGTATCGCAGCACGGATGCCGGCCTGTCTTGGACGCGCACGGCCCTGCGCAACAACTGGGTGATCGACGTGGCGGTCGCGCCATCCAACTCGCGCGTGGTGTATGCGGTCTCGCGCGGCCGAGCCTGGCGGAGCGGTGACGGCGGTGCGTCGTGGCGCGTCATCGCCGATGACTTCCTTAACTCGGTCAGCGTCCATCCGCGGCGGGCGAACACCGTCTACCTCGGCGGTCGGAGTGGGTTCTTCCGCTCGACCAACGGCGGCGGGTCCTGGGAGGTGGCAGGGCCGGGCTGGTTGCCCCTGGACGTCTGGTCGTTCGCATTCGATCCGACCAAGCCGAATGTCGTCCTGATGGCGGCCGATGGCGGCCTGTACCGGTCGCCGGATGGCGGCGACACCTGGCGCCTGGTGGAAGGTCCACCGCTCGACGCCACCAACGTCCAGGAGGTGATCTTCGATCCGGCGCATCCCGGACGTGCCTATGCGGCCGGCGTCAGCCTGGGAGGCGGGGTCTTCCGATCGAACGACCATGGTCGGACGTGGACGCGCTTCGGCAACGGCATCGCCGGCACCGACGTCGGGAATCTTGCCGTCAACGCCGCTGGTGATCGGGTCTACGCAGGGACCTCCGCCTTCAACTACGGTCACGGGGCCGGAGCGTTCGTCTACCAGTACCCCAACTGACGCCTCCGGGCCTTCTGTGAAGGGCGCCGACGACTGTCCATGATCACATGCGACCCGCCCCCTCACGCGTACGGGCGCGGCCGGTAGCGCCAGAAGAAGTAGGCGAAGCTCCCAACCAAGAGGACTGGAAGCGCCAGCACCAGGATCGACCCCAGCATCGGCGTGAGTGGCGCGATCGTTCCCTCGATTGGCGGTGGGGCTGCCAGGGGGTCGACGCGTTGTGTGCCATTGGCCGAGTACACCCAAAGATGACCGGCGGCGAGCACTCCGTCGCCGCCCCAGGCGAGCACGCGGTACCGCTGGCCAAGCTCGAAGGCGTACCCGCATGCTGCCCCATCGTGCGTGGTGGCTATCGTGAATCGGTCCCCCACCCGACCCTTTTCGACCGAGTCGACGACGAACGTGAAGAGCAGCGGGTCCAAGGACGAGCCGCCGTAGAAGGGCATCTGGCTCTCGGCGCGGACGGCCGTCCCGGTGAAGATGACTTCCGCCGCTTCCTCGTAGGTCTTGGGATTCCCTGGCATCCCCGTGAGCAGCGGGCCACCAGAGCACGCCGCAGCTGAAGCGGGAAGAGTGAGCCAGACCGCCAGGCCGATACCGACCAGCACTGTGGCGCGCTTGACCGCCCTGGAAGAGGCAGCTCTTCTCACGCCGGCAGGCTACTGCTCAGTTGGACGCCCGTCATGGGTACTTGCGGCACTCCGCGTCATCAGCATCCCGCTGAGTGGGAGCCAGCGTCAGATCGGCGCCACCCTCGCCGCGGTACCGGAGTCGCCCATCACGAAGCAGCTCGACTGTGCCGTAGTCAATGTCCCTAGCTACCGAGGACGGAAGCGGCTTGGGGGGATCGATCACCCGCCAGTAGACACCACCGTAGGGACCCATCGTGTGTCCCAAACCACACGCAGTGATCATGCCCGCCCTGTATTGCCTTCCCGGAGACAGTGGGCAGTCATCGGCTGGGTACTGTGAGTCCGCTGGATCTGCGTAGTCGCACAGCGCAGATGGCAGAGCCTCGGCGTCGCGGGCCAACACCGTGTACGAACCGTTTTCCTCAGCAGAGAGGTCTTCGGGAGCGGTCGCGATAACCAGGAACTGTTCGGGAGGCACCCCGTCGAGAGCGTAGGCGACGGGCTCGCCGGTTGGCCAGCTCGCATGCGTGATGAGTCCGTACTCCGTGAGCGTCAGCGCATCCTCGTCCAGCCAGCGGCCACCGAGAGGCGTGTAATCGAGGCCGGCCACCCGCACGATCGGAGCGCAGGAGGTGGCAGCGGCGGCGGCCGGCCCGAACCAAGGACGCACGCTCACTTCCTCCACGGGGCGCGGAGCGCATTCACCGGACGGCCCGCCCAGTCCCGCGATGAGGCCGCAGGCGCTGAGAACCAGGGCGGCCACGACACCGAGTCCGACCTTGCGGGCGACACGTTTCACGCATCCATGATGCCGGCATCGCCATTCGTGGACCGGCCGTACTTAGCACTCATCGCCCCTGCGAGGCGCAGGAAGAGGCTGGGCAGTAATGCCCAACCTCTACCGATGGTCGCGCCGGAATGGTTCAGGGCAGTGTCAGGGTGCCCTGGTACTGGATCATGAGGGTGTCCCCGCCCTCGCTGACCGTCAGCGTCCCAGAGCCCGTGGCGCCCTCGAAGATGCCGGTCCCGCTATCGACCACCCAGCTGCCGGACCACTTGGCCGGGTTGCCGAACGATACCGAGCTCCCGGGTGCCCCCCGGGACGCTCCCGGCGTGCAGCGCGTCTGCGTGTCGAGCGTCGTGAGCGTACTGCCGTCGGCGAAAGTGAGGGTCGTCAGACCGGTGGTCGTGACCGGGCACTGCGGATCGCCGGTTGGCGTCTCGCCGAGGAATTCGAAGACCTCGGTGACGAGCCCGTACCCTTGAACGACCCCCACCCCGCTCGGCGCGGAAGACCGCCCGAACGTCTCCTTGACCATGGCCTTGTAGGTGATCTCTGTCTGGGCTGCGACGAGGCTGCTGCTGAGCAGCAGCACGACCGTGGCGGCCAGGATGGGCACCGCGCGGAACATGCGGATCATGAGATGTCCCTTTCAGTCGAGCGTGACCATCGTCACGTCGGTGATGTGGGTGAGGGCTCCGCCTAGCGTCGCCTCCCAGTGGATTGGGAACGAGGCGTCCCGCAGGCACGGCGGTATGCCCTCCGGACGGAAGAAGAAGTCGGCGGGCGATGTCCCGTTGCCCACCGCGTTGGTCTGCAGGTCGGCCTTCATCGGGATCGCCAGCCCGTCGAAGTCGCAGGCCAGGGCCAGCGCGTCGACGATCAGCCAGATCGTGTAGCTCGCGTTCGGCTCCGCGCCGCGCAGGGCGTATCGCTCGGACGCGAACACCACCGGGCCGTTCGGATGGATGTTGACAACGAACCCCGAGCCGGCTGCGCCAGCGACCGGGGCCAACTCAAGCTGCTCAGTGTGGTAGACCGCATCAGCGCTGACGGCGCTCACGCTCGTCCCGACGAGCACCAGTGCGCCAATCAGCGCGACGAGAATGCCGCGGGCTGCCTTCGGCTTATGTCCGAGACGCTCTGACTCAGGTCCTCCAGATGGTGTCTCGCAATGCATAGATGCATCCCCATGACGGTTTATCGATGCATCCATGGTCGGAGTCCGAAGCCGACGCAGGCATCGGGGAAACCCACCGACTTTGGCGGGTGTCTTAAGGGGCCAGCACCCGTACCAGCTGGCTTCGCGACCGGACGTCGAGCTTCTGGTAGATCCTGGTCAGGTTCGACTCGACAGTCCGAACGGTGACGGACATGCGATCTGCCACTTCCCGGTTGGAGAGGCCGGCTGCCACCAGCTCAGCGACCTGTCGCTCCGTGGGCGTCAAACCGCTACCACTCGCAGGCGCACGCCCGTCGATTCGCGCCAGCTCTGCCGCTGCACGCTCTCCCCACTGCGGCGCGCGGATTCGCTCGAAGATGCCCGATGCCTCGTTCAGGAGCTCGCGCGCCCGCTTCTTGTCACGGACTCGGCGGTGCGCCGCACCGGCGGCGAGCAGGGATCTGCCCAGCTCGAACGGATAGCCAAGGGCGCGGAAGCCTTCCACTGACCGATCTTGCTCGGCCACGGCCGTTTCCGTGTCGCCGTTAGCCGCCGCCAGCATTCCACGGCATCGTGCCGCAGCTGCTAGTGCCCATCGGCGCCCAGTCGCATCCGCCTGCTGCTGGAGCTCCGACAGCCGCTCCTCGGCGGCCCGCAGCTCGCCGGTGACGATCAATGCCTCGATCGCATCCGGCACAGTGTGGAAGATGCCGGGCTCCGGTACGTCGATAGCTGCAGCCACCTCCGCCGCCGCCAACCCATGGTCTCGCGCCGCGGCCGGATTGCCGGCCGTCAGCTCGATGATCCCCAGCGTCGCGAGGCAGTTCAGCTCCATCCAGCGGTGCTTCTCCCGCTGTGCCATCGCAAGCGCATCACGCGTGAGCTGCCGCGCCGTGTCGAGATCGCCTCGCGATCCCAGGATGCGCGCCCGCCACGACCCAATGACTGCCGCGAAGAAGTCGGCACCGGCGTGCAGCGCCTTCTCGGCAAGCACCTCACCGTTGCGCATGGCGGTGTCCCACTCACCACGGAAGTAGTCGACGACCGTCAAGAAGTACAGCCCATCGATCTCCGCTCCGACGTCCCCGGCCGTCCGCGCCGACTCCAGGACGGCCATGGCGCGCCGGTGCGCCTCGTCCAGCTCATCGGACCAGTACAGGTGCTGGATCAGCACGCCCTCTGCTTCGAATGTTGTGCCCGCCGTCGCCCGCTCCACCTCGGCTGCGTGTTCCAGCAGGGGCAGGTTGATCCCACGGCCAAGTTGGAACTCGAGCATCGCGACCTTGGTCATTGCGCGCACCATCAGCGGTTCATCGGCCGCCGCCTCCGCGATGCGACGGGCCTCGAGTGCATGGGCGTGGGCCGCAGTCGAGTCCCCAAGCCAACACACGTACCACGCCAGGTTGTCGTGGACGTCGCCTGCAAGCACGCTGCCCGCCGGAGCATCCACCAAGGCCCGATTCCAGGCATCCACCGCCAGCTCAACGCCGTGGCTCTTGGTCAGCAGGACAGCCAGGCGGCTCAACGCTTCGGCTCGCTCCTCGCCTCCTGGGAGCTTGGCGATGCGCCGCTCCAGCAGCACGCGAGCGCGGCCCGTGTCGCCTGATGCCGCGTGCGCGGACACTGCGGCCAGGATCCGGCGTCCGGCCTCTCCGGCCTCATCCGCCGATGTAAGGCGAGCGGCATCCTCGTACAACGTTGCCGCCAGATCGGGCGCGCCGCGGGCGGCGGCGTGCTGGGCGCCACGCTCGATCAGCGCTGCAACGCCCGCCGCGGGTCGAATCGTGCCGGCCGCGAGATGTCGAGCCACGTGCTCCGGATCGGTCACGATCTGCGCCAGCCGACGGTGCAGCTGACGTCGTCGAGGGACGGACGCTGCGGCATAAGTGCCCGACGCGAGCAGCGGATGGGTGAACCAGATCTCCTGCCCGCGCAGCTGAATGACGCCGGCTGCCTCCGACTCCTCGACGGCCGAGGCCACCCGGGATGCACCCCCCACCGCCTGCTCCACCAACTGCAGAGTCGGCCTCGCCGTGGCGGAGGCCACCAGGAGGACCTCCAGCGCCGCATCGGTCAATCCGGCCAGACGCTCGGCCACGATGTCGCGCATGCGCTCCGGCATCGGCATCGGCTCGTCGGCTTGTGGGCCGCCGGCGCGCAGCCAGGCGTCGGCGATCTGCAGCGCGTAGAACGGATTGCCCCCGGTAGCCCCATGCACGCGTGCCAAGCTCGGCAGCGGGAGCGCCACGCCCAACCGCGTACGAATCAGCCGGCCAAGATCGTCGGCCGACATCGGCCCGACCTCCAGCGTTCGCTCCGGCAGGTCGTGGTCGATCCGCGTCACGATGGCGCTGAGGTCGCGTCGCGCGGCGATGAGGGTGACCGGCCGATCGACGAGGCGGCGCAGGGCAAACGACAGGGCACGGGACGTTGAGCGATCCAGCCAAGGCTCGTCATCGATGAGCACCGTCAGCGGGGCCATGCCCGCCAGCCCGCGCAGGATCTCGAGCAGCCCCTGGGCCGCCGGCCGCCAGTCACTTGAGTCTTCGCCAGGGCTGACCCGCAGCAGCGCCACGTCGATCGCCCGCCGTTGCGGCTCCGACAAGGCGGCGATGGCCTCCGGTGGGACAGCAGCTAGCAGGTCGCCGAGACCGGCGTACGGCAGGTCCCGCTCGCCGAAGGCCGGTCTGGCCTTCAGGACGTGATGCCCGGCAGCGGAGGCCATCGCGGCGGCCTGCGTCAGGAGCGTGGTCTTTCCAATCCCCGCCTCTCCGCGAACCACGATGGCCGCAGCAGCACCATCCGGCCGGAAGAGGGCAGCTGACAGCTCCGGCACGAGGTCCGGGCGGGCGATGGGCTCGGTCACGTTGGGCACGACCGGGCTCACAGTGGTCATTCGCCGGGCACCTGCGAGCTGGTGCCGTCGAGGCTACGCTCGCCACCCTCTGTTGGCAATGGGTTGGCGGGCGCGTCCCCCTCGGCCCGCTCGCCCATCCGATCGATCGCCGCATCGACCCGTTCGCGCAGCGTTTGCGTCCCGCGCTGCACGGCATCGGGGTTGTCTGGTCTCAATGGTTGAACCCTCGGTGTGCTCGTCGTCGCGGCAGCCCGTCGACGGTGTGCCGATGCTGCGGCACAGCACTCCCCCGAGCATCCGGGGAACCCACAGACTTTCAACGATCGACGAACAACCCTGTTCCCACCTCCCCAGCGCGCCTGTAGGGTTCGCACATGCCTGCGTGCCCGAACTGCGGTCATGAGAATGCGGCCGACGCCCGCTTCTGCAACTCGTGCGGCGTCGCGCTCAGCCCGGCGCAGGCCGCCCGCAACGAGCGCAAGTTCGCCACGGCCCTCTTCGCGGATCTGGTGGGCTCCACGGCGCTGACCGAGCGCGAGGATCCAGAGCTGGTGCAGTCGGTCGTGGGCCGCGCGTTCGACCGGCTCTCCGAGGAGATCACCCGCTACGAGGGCCTGCTCGAGAAGTTCATGGGCGATGCCGTGCTCGCCGTGTTCGGCGTCCCGCGCGCGCACGAAGACGACGCCGAACGGGCGGTGCGCGCAGCTCATGAGATGCAGGCGATCCTCTCCGAGCTGAATCGCGGCTTCGCGGCGGAGGGGAAACCCACGCTGCAGATGCGTATCGGCGTGGAAGCCGGTGAGGTGCTTGTCGATCTGGAGCGCGCTTCAGGGCGGCGGGATCGGATGCTGACGGGCGACGCCGTGAACACCGCATCGCGGCTGCAGACATCCGCCCAACCGGGTCACATCCTCGTCGGGCCGACCGTGTACGCGAGCACCAAGGACGTGATCGAATACCAGGAGCTCGAGCCGCTTGACCTCAAGGGCAAGGCCGAACGCGTGCCGGCCTGGCGCGTCCTGCGGATCAAGGCCAGGACCCGCGGCGAGCGTCCGCGCCTCGGGATGGAAGCGCGCATGGTTGGCCGGGACGAGGAGCTGAACGTCCTGAAACAGACCTTCCACCGCGTCCAGACCGACGACCGCCCCGCGCTGGTGACGGTGATCGGGCCTGCCGGCGTGGGCAAATCTCGGCTGATCGCCGAGCTCGAACGCCATGTCGAGGACCTGGCGGAGAACGCCTACTGGCGCAGAGGCCGATGTCTCGCCTACGCCAACACCTCGTACTCGGCCCTGGCCGATGCCGTGAAGGCCCAGTGCGAGATCTTCGATGATGACTCGGTCGAAGTGGCGGGCCGGAAGGCGGAGGCTGCTGCCCGCGAGCTGTTCGGTGACGACAGCGTGGTGCCGCAGCTCCGGGCGCTGGTCGGTGCCGGCGAGTCTCGCGGCATGAACCGCGAGGAGCTATTCGAGGCGTGGCGTCGCTTCCTCGAAAGGCTGGCCGCCCGCTACCCGCTCGTCCTGGTCCTGGACGACATCCACTGGGCCGATGACGGCCTCCTGGACTTCGTCGAGCACGTCGCGGACTGGGCGCAGGGCCCGATCATGGTTGTGGCCACGGCGCGCGCCGAGCTGTTCGAGAAGCGCCCGACTTGGGGCGGTGGCAAGCGCAACGCCACCTCGATCTACCTCGATCCGCTATCGGCCGTCGAGGGCGAAGCCATGCTCGACGACCTCCTTCCGGGGCCGATCGAGCCCCAGCTCAAACGCACGATCGTGGAGCGCAGCGAGGGCAACCCGCTGTATGTCGAGGAGATCGTCCGCAAGCTGATCGATGACGGCGTGCTGCGTGCCACCGCAGCATCCCAATGGGAGGTCGCGAAGCCCGTCGCGAACATTCAGCTCCCACGATCCGTGCAGTCCCTCATCGCCATGCGGCTGGACGGCCTGCCGGATGACGAGAAGGCAGTGCTCCAGGATGCCGCCGTCGTCGGGCGCGTCTTCTGGGTCGGCGCGGTGGTTGCCCTGACCGGCCGGCCGGCCACCGAGGTGCGGGATGCGCTGGGCAGGCTTCGTGTGAAGGAGCTGGTCGTCCCGCACGACCCCTCA
>Ga0299907_10002599_pt1 | contig 11223 bp, 8 predicted proteins | sample RVTome_16_FD_198680 | JGI IMG/M metagenome (GOLD analysis project Ga0299907, IMG submission 198680) | Soil microbial communities from uranium-contaminated site in the Upper Colorado River Basin, Wyoming, United States - RVT152D67 (version 2) ...
GTGACGTCGCTGAGCGAGGTCTGGCGCCCTGAGAATGGACCCGGTCGACACGACGGTGGAACAATGGGCTGGTGACGTCGCTGAGCGAGGTCTGGCGCCCTGAGAACGGTCAGAGCCGAAGGCAAGTGGCGGCTTCGCCGAATTCGCCCAGACCGCTCTCCACGGCTCGCCTGCACATCGGCGCCCCCGCAACTCAGGGCTGCTGACGTCGCTGAGCGAGGTCTGGCGCCCCGAGAACGGTGGCGTCGGGTTGCGGTGGGGAACCCGGGGGTCGCCGACATCGGGAACCGCTGTCTGTGGCCCACGGTTCGGTAATCTCGGCCGTGATGCCCATCTATCGACCCGATCTCGCCCAGATCGCTCCCTACGAGCCGGGACTGCCGGTCGACGAGGTCGCCCGACGTCACGGTCTCGATCCCGCCTCGATCATCAAGCTTGCCTCCAATGAGAGTCCCTGGGGACCCTTCCCCGAGGCCACCGAGGCCATGGCCCGGGCGGCGACGGGGACGAACCGCTACCCCGACAACGAGGGGTATGAACTGCGCGAGGCCCTAGCCAAACATCTGGCGGTTGACCCGGCTGCCATCTGGCTGGGAGGCGGCTCCTCCGATATCCTCCGTGCCATCGCCCTCGCGGTCGGGGGACCGGGAACCAAGGCGGTGTATGGCTGGCCTTCGTTCATCATCTATCGCCTCGGGGCGATGTGGGCGATGAGCGATCAAGCCGAAGTGCCGCTCGACAGCGACCATCGATACGACCTCGTTGCCTTGTCCGAGGCTGTCGACGATCGGACGAGCCTCGTTTTCGTCTGCAATCCGAACAACCCCAGCAGCACTCATCTCCCCACCAGCGAAGTGGTGCGGTTCGTCGAGTCGGTGCCGGAGCGGGTCACAGTCGTGGTGGACGAGGCATATCACGAGTTCGTGACCGCCGCCGACTACACATCCATGGTCGAGATGGCAGCCGAACGCCACAACCTCATCGTCACCCGCACCTTCTCCAAGATCTTTGCCCTGGCTTCGGTCCGGGTGGGGTACGCCGTCACCCATCCGAACACGATCGCCGAGATGCGGCGAGCGCAGGCCCCCTTCACTGTTACCCAGGTGGGCCAGGCGGGGGCGACGGCCTCGCTGGGCAACGCCGCGCTCCTCGCCGCCCGGATCGAGGACAATGCCCGCGGGCGGGGGCGGCTGCTCGACGGTCTCGAGGATCGAGGGATTCCGCACGCCGACAGCCAGGCGAACTTCGTGTGGTTTCGCTCATCGGCCCATGACCCGGGCACCGCCTATATCCGGGCGGGGGTGATCATCCGCACCTTCGGGAGCGAATGGGTTCGGGTGACGGTCGGCAGCGACGATGAGAACACCCGATTTCTGGAGGCTCTCGACGAAGTCGAGCGCTGAAGCTCGCTCCGATTTCCACCGTCAGCCGGTCGACCGTAAATTGTGGCACGCTTCACCCTTCTGACTCCAGGAGTCCGCCGTGTCCGCAATTGTCAGGTTCTTCGCCTCGGCCGTGCGCCGATTCCCGTGGGCGGTGCTCGCCCTTTCCGTCCTGGCCGCATCCGCCCTGAGCCCCTTCTCCACCCAGGTCGAGGTTGCCACCGGCAATGAGGGGTTTGCCCCCGATAACGCCGAGATCCAGGCCCTGGAACGTGTTTCGGAACTCTTCGGGACCGAGCAGGAAGCCGTGCTCCAGGTCGTGGTCCGCGACCCCGGGGGCGATGTCATCTCCGCCTCCGGACTGAGGGCGGCGGTGGCGGTGGAGGAGGTGATCCGGCGGGTCGGGGGTGACTCATTGGCCGAAACCACCCAGCGTCCCGGCGTGGTGTCGTTCCTCGCCCCCGTCGCCCAGGTCCAGGGCTTGCCCCTCGATCAAATGGATGACGCCACCGTCGATGAGATCTACCGGAGCTCATTGAGGCAGATGGCTCCTGAGCAGGCGGGATTCGTGACCGCGCTTCTCAGCCAGGATGGAGATGTCTCCTCGGCCTCTTCGTCGGCCGCCATCGTGCTGGCCTTCTTCCAAGGGGGCGACGGCGACGCCACCGAGGTGATGAACGCCCAGATCGAACTCGAGGAGTCGATTGCCGCCGAGCTGGAGGCGATCGAGTCAGACGTGGAGATCAGGCCCTTCAGCTTCAACCTCCTCTTCGGCGGGGTCGACTCCTTCACGAGTGAGGTGAGCCGCCTGTTCGGCTTCGCCGGGATCATCATCGTGGTGATCCTGATCTTCGTGTACTGGATGAAGCCGCGTGGGGCAGCGACGATCGGTCACGGCCTTCGTCGGGCGGTGGCCGACATGGCCATCACCATGGTCACGATCTTCATGGCCATCGGGATGATGCAGGGGGGCGGGGTACTTCTGGAGAAGATCGGTGTCATCTCAGCCTTCTCAGCCCCCACCCAGATCGTGCCCATCCTGATCATCGGGTTGGGTGTCGACTACGGGATCCACCTGATCAGTCGCTACCGGGAAGAGGTAGGAGAGGGCGAGACCGTCGACGAGAGCATGACCAGGTCGATCTCGACCTCAGGTATTGCCCTGGTGCTGGCCACGCTCACGACGGCGGTCGGATTCCTGACCAATGTGAGCAGCCCCGTCCCGGCCCTCGCCGACTTCGGCATCCTGGCGGCGGTCGGGATCTTCTTCTCGTTCCTCCTGATGATGACGTTCGTTCCCGCCGTCCGGCTGCTGCTCGATCGGCGGGCCGAACGAAACGGGCGCCTCCCGGTCGAGGCCATGGGCCAGCACAGCGAACGGCTGTTGCCGCAATTGATGGGCAGGACGGCCGTGATCGCCGAGCGCATTCCCGTCGTCGCCCTCGGGATCGCTCTGGTCCTGGGCGGACTGGGTTGGTACGGCTTCACCCAGTTGGAGACACGCTTTTCCTTCACCGACTTCCTTCCCGAGGATGACCCCGCCATCGAGACGCTCGACATCCTCACCTCGGAGTTCGGGGGAGGTTTTGGCGAGCAGACCCAGGTTCTGGTCGAGGCGCCCGACGGTGCCGACCTGGCCACCGGCGAATTCCACAACCTGATGGTCGAGGCCGTCGGAGACCTGGCCGCCCTCGACACTGTCTCGGCCTTTGACACGCCGGCCGGGCCGGTTGCCAACATGACGTCGCCGGTTGGGGTGCTCCAGCAGATGTTCATCGGGGGCCCGGAGGCGGCTCCCCCGGAGGTTCTGGCCGCCATGCAAACCGTCGGAATGGGCCAGGACCTGAAGGTTCCAGCGGGAGGCGACGTCGCTCCCCTCTATGACGTCCTGGCTGCCGCTGAGCCGGAGCAAATGGCGGCGGTGACCCACTATGACGGCGACCGCCTCGACGCCGTGCTCTTCGACGTTCGCACGACGGCCGGAGAGGGGGAGGTGGCAGAACTGCGGGACGGGTTGGATGAGATCTTCGCCGGTTTCGAGGCGGCCGGCGTATCCGCCATCGCCACCAGTCAGAACATCATCTCCGATGTCGTCGTGAATGCCCTGACGGCTTCCCAGAGCTCGTCTCTGTTCCTGACCCTGGCCACTGCCACCGTGGTCCTGATCATCTTCTTCTGGATTCGCAACCGGCGGCCGTTCCTCGGGGTGCTGACCATGGCGCCCGTCGCCCTCGTCGTGTTGTGGACCTACGGTCTGATGTACGCCGCCGGCATCCCCTTCGGGCCCGTGACGGCGACGCTCGCTGCCCTGGCCATCGGTATCGGGGTTCCGTTCACCATTCACCTCGCCCGGCGCTTCGAGGAGGACCGCCTCGAGTTCGAGGACGTGGAGGAGGCGATCCGGTCCACGACTACCCATACCGGTGGGGCCCTGGCCGGGTCGGCGTTCACCACGATGGCCGGATTCGGCATCCTCATGACATCCACCCTCGTGCCCTTCAAGCAGATGGGCCAGGTGACGTTCTTTGCCATCGGGCTCGCCCTGGTGGCCGCCATCGGTGTCCTGCCGTCGATGCTGGTGCTGTGGGAGCGCTGGCACCGCAAGCGGGCCGCGTGATCGCCTATCGTCGCGCCGGTGCCTGACCTGTCTGCCCCGAGCCTGGGCGACGCCGCCCAAAAGCTGCTGGAGAGCGAATACGGAATGGGTGTGGCCCGCTTCACCCACCTGGCTACCCACAGCAATGTGCTCTACCGAGCCGATCTCCTCGACGGCCGGCGGTTCGTGCTTCGCGTCAGCCGCCCCAGGTCCAACACCCGAACCAACATCGAACTGGAGGTCGCCTGGCTGAGCGAGTTGGTCGACGATCCACTCCTCAACATCACCACCCCGGTCCCGACTGCCTCGGGTCAGTTGGTCGCCGATTTCGACAGCGAGGAGGGCGTCCGTCATTGTGTTCTCTTCAGCTGGGTTCCGGGCGAGCCGCTCGGAGAAGGCGCCGGGACTTGGGGTTATCGCGCCTTGGGTCGCGTCTCGGCTCTCCTGCACCGCCACGGCGACTGGCGTCCACCGGAACCATCGCTCCTACGTCGTTGGGACCGGACCTTCTACTACCCACCCACGCTCGATCCGGTGGTGATCGACGACTTTCGCTTCGATGATCTGTTTAGCGGTCTGCGTCCGGAGCTCCGGCGGGCAGCCGGGCTTGCCGATGCCCTGATCGCCCGGCGTTGGAGCCAGACCGAGCCGATGGTCGTCCATGGCGACCTCCACGAGTGGAACGTCCACCTGTATTTGGGCCGAGCCTGGGTGCTCGACTTCGAGGACCTCATGCTGGCGCTGCCGGCCCAGGACATCGCCACCTCTCTCTACGCGGCACGGACGCGACCCGATCTGGAGAGCTTGATCCTTGCCTTCCGGGAGGGGTATGAGGAGCACCGGGTGTGGCCCGTGGGTGACGTCCGCGAGCTGGAGCTCTACTGGGCCGCCCGCCAGGTGATGCTCATGAACCACGCCGCTCAGGTCCTGAGTCGCCCGGAGGCGCGGCGCTACTTCGATGACGTGATGCCCTGGCTCCGTGAGTACCTGGCTCGGGCTCCTTGATCGATTCTCCTCTGGGAGGCCGGGTACCCTTTGTCCAGCACAGCGAAAGGCTCACCCCTATGCCGGCCCTGGAACTCTTCTGCACCGTGACAGCCGCGATGGCGCCGCGAATGATCGGCCACGCTCCCGCCGGAACCCGCATCGACTTCCCATTCGAGGGGGTGGCCACGGGACCCCACTGGGAAGGCGAGCGGGCGGTCAAGGGCATCGACTATGTCACAGTTCGCGGCGACGGCAACATGGAGCTCGAAATTCGGGGCACGATCGGTGAGAAGCGTGAAAGCGTCGGCTATCGCGCCAGCGGCGTGAGCATCGTCCACGAAGACAAGACGGCCTCGCCCCAGGAGTTGATAACGTTCCAGACCGGCAACGAGGATCTGGCCTGGCTCAACTCGGTAGTCGGTGTCGGGTTGGGTCACGGCGGGACTGACCTGGAACTCAACATCTACGTGGTGCGGGCCTGACATGGACCTGGGACTCATTGCCGGGACGGGCTGGGCGTCGGGGCTGAATGTCTACGCCGTGGCGCTCATCTTGGGCCTGGTAGGCAGGTTCGGCGGGGCACCAATGCCCGAGCAGCTGACCTCGACCCCGGTCCTCATCGGCGCCGGCGTGCTCTATGCGGTCGAGTTCTTTGCCGACAAGGTGCCCTACCTCGACAATATCTGGGACGCCATCCACACGGTTATCCGGCCGGTGGCGGCCGGGGCCATCGGCTACTGGCTGGCCGGTGAAGCGGGCATGTCGGAGGCGATCGGAGCCGGAACCTCAGGAGTCTTGGCGCTGGTCTCGCATTCCACCAAGGCGACCACTCGGGCCGCCGTCAACGTCTCGCCCGAGCCCGTCTCGAACATCTCATTGTCGATATTCGAGGACGGCCTGGTCGGCGGCGTGGTCGCCCTGGCCTTGGCCGCTCCGATCGTGGCGTTGGTCGTTGTCATCGTCTTCGTCATCCTGGGGGTGTGGCTGATGGTGAAGCTGTGGCGGGGGATCGCCCGTCTCTGGGCGCGGCTGGCGGAGCGGACCGCCGCTCCCGGCTGATCGTCCCACCAACGACGCGTACTCGGGACCTAGAACCGGGCGAAGCGAGCTGCCCTCTTCTCCAGAAACGCCCGCATCCCCTCCAGATGATCCGCCGACGTGCCCAGATCCCCTTGCACCCGTCGTTCTTCCGCCAGGGCACCTCTCGGATCGGAATCCGTGGCGGCGAGCAGGAGCCGGCGGGTGGCGACATAGGCGGCCGTTGGCCCCGCGGCGAGGGTGCCGGCCAGCTCCATCGCCCGCTCGACCACCTCGTCGACCGGGACCACGTCATTCGTCAGTCCGAGGCCGGCCGCTTCGGTGGCGGGGAGGCGGCGGTTGCTGAAGGTCAGCTCGACGGCTCGTGACAGGCCCAGATGGTGGGGGAGGAGCCAGGTGGTCCCGGTGTCGGGGATGAGCGCCAGGCCGGTGAAGGCCGAGAGGAAGAAGGATGTGTCGGCCATGACCCGCAGATCGCAGGCCAGCGCAATCCCCATCCCGGCCCCGGCGGCGGCGCCGTTGACAGCCGCGATCGTCGGCACCCGAGCGGCAAGCAGCGCCTCGACGATCGGGTTGAAGCGCTCGCCGATCACCCGGTACAGATCCGGACCTCCCGTCTCGTACTCACCCATCAGGTCGGAAAGGTCGGCCCCCGAGCAGAAAGCCTTGCCGGCACCGGTGATGACGGCGACCCGGGCCTCGTCACCGGCTCGCTCCAGTCCCTCTAGCAGACCGTCGCACACTTCCTGGGTGACGGCGTTGAAGCGGTCGGGTCGATCGAGGGTGACGAGCGCCACCTCGTCGCGCATTTCATAGCTGACGGACATGCGTTGGATGGTAGGCGAGGGCCCGCCGCGCCGTTCTCTGGACGGTGGCGAACGGCGGATTCAAGGGCTGGCCGCGACATGCGCATCGTATCGTTCGGCTGGGGTGTCCCAGTCGAGGGTTTTGCGTGGTCGTTCGTTGAGTAGGGCGGCGATTTCGTCGAGTTGGTCTTGGGTGTGGGCCGACAGGTCGGTTCCTTTGGGGAGGAACTGGCGGACGAGCCCGTTCCAGTTCTCGTTGGTGCCTCGTTGCCAGGGTGAGTGGGGATCGGCGAAGAACACCTCGATGTTGGTCTCGACGCTGAACCGGGCGTGGTGGGCGAGCTCTTTGCCTTGGTCCCAGGTGAGGGAACGAGCGAGATGGGCGGGGAGGCTCACCATGTTGGCTGATAGGCGCTCTGCCACGTGGGCGGCGGTCTTGTCGTCGATTTTGATCAGCATGCCAAATCGGGTGGCCCGCTCGACCACGGTGGCGACGGCGGATCTGCCGGCGGCCCCCAAGATGAGGTCACCTTCCCAGTGCCCAGGCACCGCCCGGTCTTCGACTTCGGGGGGCCGTTGGCTGATATTGACCATGTCGACGATGACTCCCCGGTGGCCGTCGGTGACCGTGCGGGAATGGGATCGGCGGCGGATCCGGCCTGTCCGCAGGGCGTGGGTGAGCTGTCTGCGCAGCTCCCCTTTGGGTTGGAGATAGACCGCCTGATAGATCGACTCGTGCGACACCCACCACTGTGGCTGGCCGGGATGCTCTTTGCGGAGTTTGGCGGCGATCTGCTCGGGGGACCACTTCTTGGTCAACAACAACCCCGTCACCGTTTCCCACAGCACGGGGCGGGTCTCCCACCACCGGTCCCTGGTCCGGCGGGCCGCCCGGTCGGCACGGTCCTGAGCCCGATGCGCCCGATACCGATGACGGCCCCCACCAGCTCTGATCTCACGGCCGACAGTTCCTCGATGCCGCCCCAACCCGGCGGCGATCGCGGCGTCGGTTTCACTCCGGGCGATGCCCAACATGATCTCCTCTCGCTCGTCGATGGTCAGAGCATCCGGCCTGGGTTTGCGTCCTGTCAGCGTCACCCGCCCATGCTCGGCGATCATGTTCTCCACCGTGGTATCAGACACGCCCCCCATCCGGGCCGCCTCCTGGTACGTCGCACCGCTCATCACGGCCCGCAACACCAGCCGGGTCTTCTCCCACGACGTCTTGGGACGTCCCATAAACACTCCTCTCGCTAGGAATGTCGCGCTCACCACTTGAAGCAGCCAACGCATAGCGATGGTTACGGTCCAAAGTTCGCGGGGGCCGTTCCTCTTCATCCAAAGAACGCCATCGCAGCTCTCCCTGTCGCTGCGCTCAGGGGGACAAAGCTCAGGGGACAACGGCTTTGACGTTTGCCTACGCTGAGCGGATGAACGACGAGCACACCGAGTTCTCGGACCGGAGGATGCCCGTGATATATCTCAGCCACGGCGCCCCGCCGCTGGCCGACGACGACGTCTGGACCCGGCAACTGGCCGATTGGTCGGCATCGATGCCCAAGCCCAGTTCGGTCCTGATGATCTCGGCCCACTGGGAGGAGGAGCCGCTGACGATGGGCGCCACAACCACGGTGCCCCTGGTCTATGACTTCTGGGGATTCCCCCAGCGTTACTTCGACGTCCAGTACCCGGCCCCCGGGGCCCCGGCCCTGGCCGACGAGGTCGCCAAGCTCCTCCACGACTCCGCCCATGCGGTCCATCGGGATCACGAGCGGGGTCTCGACCACGGCGCCTACGTGCCCCTCGTGGAGATGTACCCCGAGGCAGACGTGCCGGTCCTCCAGATCTCGATGCCGACACTCGACCCCAAGGTGCTGTTCGACGTCGGCCAGCGTCTTGCCCCGCTGCGCGACCAGGGGGTCCTCATCGTGGGTAGCGGCTTCAGCACCCACAATCTGCGCGAGATGAACTGGCATCTGGGTCCCCACGCCCACCCGCCGACCTGGTCGAGCGAGTTCGACGACTGGCTCGACCGCAGCCTGGAAGCGAGGGACGTCGACTCATTGATCGACTTCCAGCACGTGGCGCCCGCCGCCGCTTTGGCCCATCCACGGACGGAGCATTTCGCCCCCCTGTTCGTGTCTCTGGGGGCAAGCGTCGACACCGGAAACGACGCCACCTGCGCGGTGAAGGGCTTTTGGTTCGGGCTCTCGAAGCGGTCCGTCCAGTTCGACTGAGGGGCGGTCGACGTCTCCGGCCGGGCTGGACTCGCATGGGGCCGGACCGGTGTTAGCGTGGCCGGGTGGACGAGGGCGCATCGCCTAGCCCGGCCGATCTGCTCGAGGGGGTCCTCGAGCGGATAGTCGATCAACCCCAACCGATGGCGGCGCTGGCTCGGGCCTATTTCCAACGGATCCCGTGGGACGTCGGCATGGCGGTCGATCCTGCCTACCACGAGTTGGTGGGGCTGTTTGAGTTCATCCGCCATCGACCCGAGCCGATCGCCGTACGGGTCTTCAACCCGACCGTCAAAACTCACGGCTACCAGTCGCCGGGCACCGTGGTCGAGATCCATGTCGACGATGAACCGTTCCTGGTGGACTCGGTCACCAACGAACTGCACGCCCACGGCGTCCAGGTGGTGCGGGTCCTGCATCCCGTCATCGGCACCGAGCGCGACGCTGACGGCGACCTGATCGCCATCCGCCCGGCGGGGACCACGCCCACGTCTGAGTCGGTCCAGCACTACGTCCTCGACCGACTGCTCGATCCCATCGATCTGCCCGGTCTGGAGCAGCGTCTGCGCGAGGTGCTGAGCGAGGTGCGCTTGGCCGTCGGCGACTTCCCGGCCATGGTCGACATCGTGGGGCGGATGATCGAAGTCGCCGAGGGCGGTAAGGGCCATTATCCCGATGTCGACGTCGACGAGGCGGTGGCCTTCCTCGAATGGCTCCGCGACGACAACTTCGTTTTCCTCGGCTTCCGCGAGTATCGGATAGGCGACACCCCATCTGGTCGGGCATTGAGCGGCGTGGCCGGATCGGGCTTGGGGATACTCACCGACCCGAAACGCTCGCGGGCTTCCGAGCCGGTGCTGCTGTCGACCCTGCCCGACGACCTCGCCGCCCGCTACGCCGGAGGTGATCTACTGGTCATCTCCAAGACCAACCGGCTGTCGGCGGTGCATCGCCGGGCGAAGATGGACTATCTGGGGGTGCGGAGGCTGGGTCCTGACGGGGAAACCGTGGGCGAAGCCCGGCTCCTGGGACTGTTCACCTCCAAGGCGTACATGGAGAGCGTCCTGAGCATACCGGTGCTCCGCCAGAAGGTGGCCGACATCGCCGCCGCCGAGGATCTGATCGAGGGCTCCCACGACCACAAGGCGATGGTCGCCCTGGTGGAAGGATTCCCCAAAGACGAGTTGTTCGGCCTGCCCACCGAGGACCTGCGTCGTGTCCTCATGGGGCTGCTCGCCCTCCAGGAGCGGGCCCAGGTGCGGCTCTTCGTGCGCCGCGATCTGCTGCACCGCGGGGTGCGGATCCTGGTGGCTCTGCCCCGCGACCGCTACTCGTCGGACCTGGGTCGGCGTCTCCAGAATCTGTTCCTGGAGCGCTTCGGGGGCAGCACCGTCGACTACCACCTCACGATGGACCGCAGCGACATCGCCCGCCTCCATTTCACCGTCTGGGTGCCGCAGGGCCAGGTCCCCGACGTGGCCTTCGAAGAGCTCGACGCCGAAGTCACCGAGATGACGCGTTCTTGGCCCGAGCGTCTCGCCGAGCAGCTGAGCGACCGCGTCGGGCAGGCCGCCGCCGTCGCACTGGTCGACCGGTGGGCCTCCCGCCTCCCCGCCTATTACTCGGCTTCCACCCCTTTGATGGTGGCCGCCGGGGACATCGAGAACCTGGAAGAGCTGACCGTGTGCGGGAAACGGTCGCTGGTCGGGCTCCAGAACGAGAGCGAAGGGCCCGACATCCTCACCCGGGTGGCCCTCTACGACCTCGGAGGCAAGCGGGCGCTGTCCGAATTGACCCCGGCCCTCGAGGACATGGGCCTGCGGGTGGTGGAGGAAGTACCGACCAGGGTGGCGGGCGCCGACGACTTGTTCATCCACGACTTCGGCGTCGTCGACGGCGAAGGCCGCCAGATCGATCTGGCCGAGGCCGGTGAACGGGTCGCCGAGACCCTGTCGGCGGTCTGGGACGGTTCGGCCGAGAGCGACTCCCTGCATCGTCTGGTGCTGGTGGCCGGCCTGACCCACCGCCAGGTGGCCATCCTGCGCGCCTACGAGACCTATTGGCGGCGAGTCAGTTCGATCTTCACCGTCAATTACGTCAACGACACCCTGGTGGGACATCCCGGGATCGCCGCCGACCTCATCCGTCTGTTCGAACTCCGCTTCGACCCCGCCTCA
>Ga0299907_10002600_pt1 | contig 11222 bp, 5 predicted proteins | sample RVTome_16_FD_198680 | JGI IMG/M metagenome (GOLD analysis project Ga0299907, IMG submission 198680) | Soil microbial communities from uranium-contaminated site in the Upper Colorado River Basin, Wyoming, United States - RVT152D67 (version 2) ...
GCGTCGCCCGCACCGCTCCACACCGTTACGAAGCCCAGGTTGTACAGCGCGTCGACCTCGCCCTGTCGATCTCCGCTCTCGCGGACGAGAGGCAGCGCCTCCTCGAAGTGGAGCTGCGTGGCCCCATAATCGCCACCCCACCAGGCAAGACTGCCGGCCGCACCCAGCGCCTTCGCTCGGACCTCAAGCGAGGATCCTTCAAGCTCGAGCAGCTGATCGAGCGCACTCCGGCCTTCCCAGATTGGACCCCGCAGCTGCCAGAACCGCCATAGGGCGGCCGCTGTCCGCAGCCCGATCTCGGCCTCCCCCGCTTCGACGACCCAGCGAATCGCCCGCCGGAAGTTGGGGCCTTCCCGCTCGCAGCGGTCGAGCCACCGTGCCTGCTCCTCCAGCGTCAAGTGCGGCTCTGCCGCCTCTGCAAAGGCCATCAGGAAGTCGGCGAGACGACGGTAGGTGGCTTCGGCGCCGTAATCCTCGCGAAGTCGCTCGTCGGCATACTCGAGGATCGTCTCCAGCATGCCGAATCGCATCCCTCCATCCGCGGTCTCGATCGGCCTCAGGAGGCTCTGGTCGACTAACGCGCCCAGCCCGTCGAGTACTGAGATGCCCAGATCGCCTGGCTCGCATACCGCTTCGGCAGCGTCGAGTGAGCAGCCGCCCGGAAAGACCGAGAGCCGGGCGAATAGTCGCCGTTCGGGCTCTTGGAGCAGCTCGTAGCTCCAGGCGATGGCTCCGCGCATGGTCTGCTGACGCTCCGGGCGGCCGCGAGCCGTGCGCGCCGGTAGCGGGAGGTGCTGCTCGAGGCGACTTAGGATTGCGTGCGGGCTGAGAACTCGCACCTGGCTGGCGGCGAGTTCGATCGCCAGCGGCAGCCCATCGAGCCGGGCAGCGATCCCGGCAACCGCACGGGCGTCCTCTGGAGTCAATTCGAATTCCGGCCTCGCGGCACGAGCGCGGTCGATGAACAGGGAGACGGCCGCGGACCTCGATAGGTCCTCCAGTGGCTCGCCGGGGTCCGGAAGCGCGAATGGCGGAACGTCGTACTCCTGTTCGCCGTAGACGTGAAGCGCCATCCGGCTGGTTGCTAGCACCCGGAGCCCGGGCGCGGCGGAGAGGAGCTCCTCAACCGCCCCCGCGCCCTGAACCACCTGCTCGAAGTTGTCGACGATCAGCAGCAGCTCTCGGTCGCGCAGATGGACTCGTGCCGCCTTCAGCGCATCGCCGCCTGGATCCACGCTCAGCCCGAGCGCCTGCGCGATCGTCAGGGAGACGAGGTCGGGATCACCAATGGGGGCAAGATCCGCGAAGAACGCCCCGTCCGAGAACCCGCCGAGCAGCTCACCCCCAACCTCGAGTGCCAGGCGGGTCTTGCCGGCGCCACCTGGGCCAGTGAGGGTGACCAGGCGGTGATCAGCTACGAGCTCCTTCACCCGCGCCGACTCCCGCTCCCGCCCGATGAAGCGGGTGAGCTGGTTGGGGAGGTTGGTCGGTCGCGCATCGAGGGAGCGCAGGACGGGAAACTCGCGGGTCATCCCATCGATGTCCAGCTGGGAGATCCGGACCGAGAGCGCCAGGTCCTTGAGCCGATGTTCGCCCAGGTCGCGCAGGCGGAGCCCTTCGGGGAGGTCATGGGCGACCAGCGCGCGGGTGGCATCTGAGAGCAGAACCTGACCACCGTGCCCGGCGGCGGCGATACGCGCAGCGCGATTGACATCCAACCCGACGTAGTTGTCACCCCCAAGCCGCCCCTCACCGCTGTGCAGACCCATCCGAACGTTGACGCTGCTCCCGTCGGGCCATGGAGTCGCAGCCAGCGCGCGCTGGGCCTGGGCAGCCGCGGACACCGCATTCAGCGCCGAAGGGAAGACGGCGAAGAAGGCATCCCCTTCGGTGCTGACTTCCATGCCGGCATGAGCACCGATCGCGGCGCGAAGGATCTCGGAATGCGTGGCGAGGAGGGCCGCGTATTCATCACCGAGTGCAGAGAGCAGGCGCGTCGAGCCCTCGATGTCGGTGAACAGGAACGTTACCGTGCCGGTCGGCAGGCCAGGGTCAGGGGTGGATGGCATCGAACCAGTGCACCGTCACTAACCCGCCAGGAAGCCGCCGACGCGAGCCCCGACCTGGCCGGGATCATCGAGCCACGGCAGATGCCCGCCGCCCTCGATCAGGTGTAATTCCGCGGCGGGTAGCAGGCCGACAACCTGCCGCACCCGATCGACGGTGCTCTCAGGGTCGTTGGTGCCGTAAACGTACAGCGTCGGCTGCTGCAGTCGGGCGAGCTCGGATGCCTCGAAGGTGACCTCAGGTCGCCATCCGCCGCGCCCCAGCGTGGCGCGGATGAGCGCACGCTCGTTTCGCATGGTGGCGGTCTCGCGCATCAATGCCACGTGCCAATCGAGGTAGGCATCCGGGACCTGCCCGGCCTCGAGGCTTGCCCCGTGCCCATCTTGCCGGAGGATCGAGCGCGCCTGCCCGCGCGACTGCGGGAGTCGCACGATGAGCGCGCCGATCGGCGAGGCGAGCACCTTAAGGAACGTCGGGACCGGCTGCTCGTGCAGCAGGGGCGCCGCACCCGTGAGGACCACCCTGTGGACTCGGGTCGGATGGGCCGCCGCGAGCCCAAGGGCCCATGCCGCACCAACCTCCTGGCCGACAACGTGGGTCCTGTCGATACCGACCGCGTCGAGCACTCCGGTCAGCAGCTCGGCGATCACGGTCTTGTACACGTACTTCGAGTAGTCGAGGGCCGAGCTCAGCCCACAGCCGGGGCGGTCGAGGATGACACACCGAAAGCCGCTCAGCTCCCTGATCAGTGAAGCAAACGCCGCTCCAGGCCACACACCGCCATGGATGAACAGAATCGGGGTCCCAGATCCGACGATCTGCACTTGAACGCGGACGCCGGGCGACTGGAGGTCAACGAATTGCTCCGTCGGCTCCAGGCCATAGTGCTTCCAGAGCGTTGCTTCGGCATGGCGATAGCGCTCGATCCGAGCGTCAGCCGCCTTCCCGTGACCTGCCGGACCTGGCGTCACGCTTCGTACCCCGTTTGCCGGTGCGGGCTCCAAATGGCGCCCCAAGCCCGAGCGACAGATTATCCACCATTCCCCCAAGCGCCCATCGACGCCGGCTGTTCAAATCGGCCGCGACCCGGCGACGCCCGGTCGGTCGGCCGGGGTCATCGGCCAAGCCACGAGGTCCATGGTGCGGTTGGACTGGCGCCCCCCTCGTCGTCCGTCGACCGCCGGGCATACCATGCTGCCATGACCGAGCCGGACACCAGCGCCTACAAGGAGGCCATCGCCGCCGTGTTCACGGCCACCAGCGCAAGCCACGACACGGTCGGCACGCTGTTCAGCCACTTCGGCTCCCTGCTGGCGGACCGTGTCGCCCTGCGGGTCGGCGATCGCGTCCTCGACGTCGCAGCCGGAACGGGCGCGACGCTCTTCCCGGCCGCGCGGCGCATCGCCGGGCAGGGTCGCGTCGTCGCGATCGACCTGGCTCCGGGAATGGTCGACCAGCTGAACGCCGCTATCGCCGCCGGGGGGCTCACGAATGCCAAGGCGCTGGTGGCGGACGCCGAGGACCTACCGTTCTCCGACGAGTCGTTCGACGCCGTCCTCTGCGGATTCGCCCTGTTCTTCTTCCCCGACACCACGCGGGCGCTCCGCGAGTTCCGACGAGTGCTGCGCGGCGCTGGCCGCCTGGCACTTAGCACCTTCACCCGGGAGGGCTCGGCCTCCATCGCCGGTGTCTGGGAGCGGCTGTCTCCCTTCGTCGCTCCGCCGCAGCCTGTCGACGACCACCTGGACTTCGATGAGCCGGCGCAGCTGCACGAGGCGCTGGAAGCAGCGGGCTTCACCGACGTCGTCGTGGAGGTGTCTCCTTTCGAGTTGGTGCTCCCCGACTTCGACGCGTGGTGGGCCTGGATCTCGAGCATGGAGTTCCGCTCGGAGCTCGAGCGGCTGGACGAGACGACGCTGGAGCGACTTCGGGAGTCCGCCCGCGCCGAGCTGACGGTCCACCCCAGGGCCTCAGAGATTCGGATCAGGATGGATGCGCTCCTGACCCTGGCACGCAAGCCCTGATCGACCTGCGCCGTCGCACGAGGCACGCGCTCATCGCCTCGCCGCTCGGTCGGCGAGGCGCTGTGCCCCGCTGTTCGAAGTCCTGCGCCTTGGCAACCAGGCGCATGACCCCCGACGGTGCCGTCTCCGAATTCGCTGTCCAGCGCCGTGTGGCGCTATGGTGACGCCTGAGCGGGTAGGAGTGTCATGAGCGTCCCCTCCTCGCGCACGAACGGCTTCCTGTTCGCCGACCTGCGCGATTACACGAGGTACGTGGAGTCGCACGGCGACCGGGCGGCGGCCGCGCTGCTCGAAGCGTATCGGTCCCTGGTCCGTGCAGCCGTCCCCGAACACGGCGGCGCCGAGATCAAGACCGAGGGCGACAGCTTCTACGTCGTCTTCCCATCCGCCAGCAGCGCCGTGCAATGCGGCCTCGCGATCCTCACGTCCGCGGCCGAATCGAGGGCGGCCGGCGGTGCGCCGATCCAGGTCGGCATCGGCATTCATGCAGGCGAGACCGTGGAAACCCCCGAGGGCTACGTCGGGTCCGCCGTGAACGTTGCGGCCCGGGTCTGCAGTGAGGCACGAGCCGGGGAGCTGCTTGTAACCGATACGGTTCGCGCCCTCACTAGAACCTTCCTGCCGGTGCAGTTCGTCGACCGCCGGAGCCGTCGCCTTAAGGGGATCGCCGAGCCGATGGTCCTCTACCGCGTCGAACCGCTCCCGGAGGGAGTGGCGATTGGTCCTGGTCGCCGAGACACGCGACGCCTTGCGTTGGGCGCGGGCATTGGCCGCACGGCACGCGTCGGCGCGTTGCTGGTTGGACTCGTGGTCGGCGGTGCCGCTGCCGGATACCTGCTGCTCGCGGTGCAGCGACCGGACGGCGGGTCATCACAGACTGGAACACCCCACTTCAGCCCAAGTCAGTCGGTGACTGCCCCGGCCGCGTTCCCGAATCCTGAGGAGGCCGACCTCATCGCCCAGGTGCCCGCCGAATTCCGGGATTCGTGTCGTCGAAGTGACGAGCCCCGACCGACGGGCGTCCTCGCCTCCGTGCGCTGCGACCTCGCTCTCACGGCCGAGGCAGATACCGTCTGGTACGAAAGCTTCGGGTCGCTCCAGCAACTCTCGAACGTTCTTTCAGATCTCATCCTGGCCCAGGGCGTCCCGCGTGGCGACTGCGCGCCGGATGTCTTCCGAGCGCAGGGCAACTGGCAGGTGGGCAGCACGCACAGCGGGCGGCTGGTCTGCTACCAGGCCGGCGGCAGCAGCTGGATCTGGTGGAGCTACGACGCCGAGCGGACCCTGGCGCGCGCGGTTCGCGGCGGCGACACGCCAGACGATTGGTCAGGCCTGTACGAGTGGTGGACGCAGGTGCGGCTCTTCCTGCGCTAAGGCTCCTCGCGCACGACCAGCTTCTCGAGCTGCCAGAACCAATACCGCGAGCTGAGGTTGAGCTCGCCCTCCATCAGTCCGAGATCTCGACCAATCGCCTCGTGGACGCGAAAGGCCCAGCCAAACAGGGCGGCGTGGTCCTCGGCGAGGAGCTGCTGGTACTCTCGGTAGATGCGTGCCCGCTCGCGCTGGTCGTAGGTGGCGATCCCGCGGTCGAGCAGCGCGTCGACCCGTGGATCGGCAAACCCCGTGAAGTTCAGGCCACGCGGGTTCTCGGCCGAGCTGACCTGTCGCGAGCTCCACCAGTCGTCGTGCGGGTCGAATCCGCGGCCGATGGCGAGGAAGACAGCCTCGAAGGGCTCCTCGTAGCCGGCGGGGATGTGCGGGTACTCGATCAGCGGGCCGAGGACGGTGTCCTGGTCCGCCGGAATGACATTGAGTTCGATCCCGCACTCCGCCACCTGGGCGGCGACGAGGTCCATGAACTCGACGCGCGCCGCCTCGATGTTGCTGACGAAGACATCCGCCGCCAACCGCTCGCCGCCTCGCTGGTAAATGCCGTCGTTGCCCTCCGTCCAGCCGGACGACTCGATGAGGTGCCGCGCCTCATCGACGTCGCGCTCTGGGCGGACCAGATCGGGCTGGTATGCCCACGAGCCGGGCTCGATCGGCGAGTACACGACGTCGCCAGTCCCGTTGGTCGCCGCGTCGACGGTCGCCGGCCTGTCGATGCACAGCTCGACCGCCGCGCGAAGGTTCCCATCGGCGAAGAGCATCCCGTCGCGGAGGTTGTAGGCGAGCAGATAGTAGCCGGCGTCGGGGAAGGTCACGAACTGAACGTTCGCTTCGGTCGCGAGCTGGTCGTGCATCTCCGGAAAGCGCCGGGGTAGCGTCAGCCAATCGAGCTCGCCGTTGCGCAAAGCGTCGACGGCCGCTTGGGGATCTCGCATCGCGCGCACCTCGATCCGCGACGTGGCCGGCGGTCCGAGGTGGTAGGCCTCGTTGGCTTCGAAGATCGCCCGGTGGCCGTCCTCGATGGAGACGAACTTCCAAGGTCCGGTCCCGATCGGCGCGCGGTTGAACGAGAGGGTCTGGTAGGCCAGCGCCACCGCGTCGAGGCCGGTCGCGCCAAGGCTGCGGGCGAGGTTCGACAGAAAGATCGCGTTCCACTCGGCGTACATGCACACGTCAAATGTTCCGTCGGGGCGACGAAACAGGTCGCGAGGGAGGAGCTCGATGGCCGCGGCATCCAGGAGCGCTTCGGCCTCGGGAAGCAGCGACTCGCAGTCGGGGGGATCGGAGCCGAGCTGTGTGAAGATCGAGTCCGAGGCCGCCTGGTACTCCGCCGCATCGAGCTCTGGCGCCCTCGCGGCCAGCGGCGCGTAGGCGGCCTCGATCACCGCCCGCGAATCGATCATGACGTCGGGCAGCAACAGCGTCAGGACGGTGGCATCCGGTCTGGTCAGCCGGAACTCCACCGTTCGCTCGTCCAGCGCGGTGACCGATTGCAGGACCTCCCCGTAACAGGCGCCAAACGCCCACAGGCAATCCGGATGTCGGCGTCCGAGCTCATACGTATAGGCCACGTCATCGGCGGTCAGCGGCGTGCCGTCGTGGAAGGTCGTCTCGACCAGGCGGCAGGTGATCGTCAATCCATCCGCGGCGACATCGCACGGCTCCGCGGCCAGATCGGGCACGGCGGCCAGCGAGTCGTCATATCGAAACAGCCCGTTGTAGACCAGCTGGGTCGGGAGCTCCGGGCGAGAACTGGGGGGACGGAACCCGAGGGGGGTCGTGTTAGAGATGGCGAGGAATGGGGGCGGGAACGCTGGTACCTCCACCACCCCGACCACGATGAGCTCGGCAAACTCAGGGCTCGCGGATGGCGACACCTCTGGCGAGGGCGACGGAGCCGTCGTGCAGGCGATCAGCAGGGTAGCGATCAGTGCTGCTGGGAGACGGCGGTGGCGCATCCCTCATCCCGTCCGGCGTGTGTCGCGCAAGACTGACGCACGGTGATGGTGGATGCAATGGCCGGATGCCAGTTTGGTGGGCGACACTGACTCGAACCAGTGACCTCTTGCATGTCGCGTTTCGGGCCTGAGCGCTGTGATGGGAGCGTGGAGGGCCGAGCAAAATTTTCTCAGTTATGCGGTCACGATTGGCGGCCCGCTACCGGCGAAGACGAGGATGCCGATCACGCTGGTGTGCTCTCAGCGCTCGGCACCGGCTCGAGAGCGTAGGCCACCAGTTCCTCGAGACCTATGCTCCGGCCCTCGTCGCTCGCGCGCGCGTGCTCCCTTGGGCCGAGCAACAGTCGCGCCTCCTCGGCGGGATCGCCCAGGTGGCCGAACACGTCGGACAGCTCGCCGCCGATCTCCTCGTTGTAGCGCTCCGCCGCGGCTCCCAGGCGCACGGCGCGCTCCAGCCGCTCCTGGGCCAGTGCCAGCGCCGCAAGAAGCTTGAACAGGACGGGCAGTCGGCCGAGGTTGCCGAGCTCGTACCACGTTCTCAGAGCATCCTGCGCGGCCACGGTGGACCGCTCGGTATCGCCGGCCATGCGGTACACGAAGGCGAAGGCCGCCAGCCAGTCGGCGGCATCGTGCGTGCGACCAAGCCGACGGCTCACCTCTACCGCTTCGTGCACGGCCTGAGCGGCAGTGTTCACATCTCCGCCGAGACCCGTGACAAGGGGCTCGATTCGAAGCCAGGCGTCGACCAGGGCGGCGCTCGAGGTATCGCCGGCCCGCCGGTAGAACTCGATGGCCTCGCGCGCACGCGCTTCGACGGAGGCGAGATCCCGCCGCGCCGCTGCCGCCCAGGCGCTGTCGAAGAGCTCCTGGGCGATCATGGCGTCGTCGCCGATCCGTCGGTGGATCGCTAGGGCCTCCTCGTAGAGTGCCCAGGCGCGGTCGGCGTCGCCCTGCCAGTACACGAGCCCAGCCAATCCCGCGAGTGCCTTCGCCCTGGCTGGACCGCCCAGGGCCGCAGCATCGCGCGCCAACAGCGATTCCAGCCAACCCCTGCCCTCACGCAGCTCGGCCCAGTAGTGCCAGTAATCCCAAAGCGCACCGGCGGTCCGCAAGCCGACCTCGACGTCTCCGCCCTCGACCGCCCAGCGCAGCGCAGCGCGAAGGTTCCCCTCATCGCGCCGGAGCCGGTACTGCCAGCGTCGCAGGGCGGAACGGCGAAGCTCCGGCTCAGCCTCCTCGGCCAACGCGAGGAGATGATGGGCATGGCGCCTGCGCAGCTCCTCGGCATCCGGTTCCGCGTCAAGTCGCTCGTCCGCGAACTCGTTGATGACCTGGAGCATGGCGAAGCGAGACTCTCCAGCCTCCGGGACCCGATGGATCAGACTCTTGTCAGCCAGGGAGGCGAGCCCGTCAAGCGTCTCGATGCCGAGCTCAGCACCCGGGTTGCAGACCTCCTCGGCCGCCTCCAGGGTCCAGCCGCCCACGAACACTGCGAGCCGGGCGAACAGGCGCCGCTCGGCCTCGTCGAGCAGCTCGTAGCTCCAGTCGATCGCTCCCCGGAGAGTGCGCTGTCGAGCCGGCAGGTCGGGCCCGGCGCTCGCCAGGACCGGGAGGCGCCGATCGAGTCGATCGAGGATCGCCTCCGGGCTCAGGACCTTGATCCGGGCTGCGGCGAGCTCGATCGCCAGCGGCAGCCCATCGAGCCGGCTACAGATCTCAGCCACTGCGGGTGCGTTCTCGTTCGTGACCTCGAAGTCGGGCCTCACGGCGCGAGCGCGTTCGATGAATAGCGCGACGGCCTCGTACTGCGAGAGCGCGGCGGGCGGAGGCAGGTGGTGGCGGTCCGGAAGGTCAAGGGGCGGGACGCCGAATTCCTGTTCCCCGGACACGTGCAAGACCGCTCGGCTCGTGACGACGATCCGCAGCCCCGGCGAGTTGGCGAGCAGCTCGGCGACAAGCGGCGCGGCACTCACGACCTGCTCGAAGTTATCGAGGACAAGCAGCTGCTCGCGCTCGCGCAGGAAATCCTTCACCCCCTGCTCGAGGTCGCGATCGAGCGTCTCCCGGACGCCGAGTGCGGAGGCGAGAGCGGCGGCGGCGGCGGCGCGGTCACGAGCATCCTGAAGGCCGACGAAAAAGGCGCCGTCGGCGAAATCGAGCAGGAGGCGTGCTGCGAGCGCGAGCCCGAGGCGGGTCTTGCCCGTGCCCCCCGGGCCGGTCAGCGTCACCAGGCGTCGTTGCCGGAGGAGCTCGATGATAGCGCGCAGCTCCTCTTCGCGGCCGATCAGTTGTGTGGCCGATACGGGCAGATTGTTGGGCCGCGCATCGATCGAGCTGAGCGCGCCGAACTCCTGCTGGAGGCCGACGATGTCGAGCTGCCAGATCCGCTCCGCGGCCGGCAGATCCTTGAGCCTGTGCTCGCCGAGATCGCGCAGCGCGACGCCCTCCGGCAGGTCGCGGGCGACGAGCGCGCCTGTCGCGTCAGAGAGCAGCACCTGGCCGCCGTGGCCGGCCGCAGCGATCCGCGCCGCACGATGGACGTCGAGGCCGACGTAGTCGTCGCCGCCGAGTCGTCCCTCGCCGGTGTGGAGACCCATCCTCACTCGGACCGTGGCAGGCTCCGATCCCGGAATCGCAGCCAGCCCGCGCTGCGCCTCGGCAGCTGCGGTGACCGCATCGAGGGCCGAGCCAAAGACCGCGAAGAAGGCATCCCCCTCGGTGCCGAGCTCGATCCCACCGTGTCGGGCGATCGAATCACGGAGGAGCCCGTTGTGCGTCGCGAGCAGGGCAGGATATCGATCACCAAGCGCCGAAAGAAGTCGTGTCGAGCCTTCGATGTCGGTGAAGAGGAACGTCACCGTACCGACGGGCAGGCTATGCTCAGGGATCGATGGCACTCGAAAGCTCCGGCCTGGAGGTCATGGTAAGCAACCCAGTCTCGCACTGAGCGGCAAGCGCGCGATGGTGAGTTCCCGAGCGCAGGCGATGTTGACGTCTGCGCCGAGAGAGCCAGGCCCGTATCGGGCGCTGATGGGATTTGTGCAAGCACACGCGACCGTCGCAGGTTGGCCGCGCAGGGCCGGATCGAACTGCAGCCAACCGGCTAACGCAGGGCTGGCGCTTCACCGTGTGGCCCTCGCCATGCCGCACATTCTCCCAGCGAAAGACGCGGAATCTGACAACCCTGAGCGCAAAGACCGCCGGCTCAACGCGCATCGCCATTGCGGCATAAGGGTGCAGATAAGGGTCGACAGGCAACGAAATTGCCCCGATCTGAGCTCAGATCGGGCCTGAAGATGAGACTTGGTACCGCATACCGGATTCCTGGCGAAATGTCTCATGCGTCTCAGCCGCGTACACCAATGCATCCAAGAGACGCATGAGACACATGAGACAGGATCGATAAGGGTTCAGATAAGGGACGCGGGTGTGTTGATGACGGGTGCCGCCATGGCTCAGTCCTCCTCGTCGTCCTCGAAGTCCGGCCAAGCCGCGATGTCGACACCGTGGTTCTCGGGCGACGCGAGTGTCCACCACTGGGGCACATGCGTACCGTCCGCCAGGCGTCCGCCAGCTTCGAGTGCTGCCGCGACTCTTGCTTCGGCCTGATCGGCCGGCACGCTGACGTCGATGTGGGTCCGGCCACGCCCCGGCTTAGGAGGGCGGAGGCTTTGGAACGACACGTGCGGGTTACGTCGGTGCCGATCGACGACGTCTTCTTTCGGTCCAAGGCTCCTGTACCCGAGGGCTGCGGCCCAAAACGGACCTACGTCGCTGCCTGCAT
>Ga0299907_10002601_pt1 | contig 11220 bp, 8 predicted proteins | sample RVTome_16_FD_198680 | JGI IMG/M metagenome (GOLD analysis project Ga0299907, IMG submission 198680) | Soil microbial communities from uranium-contaminated site in the Upper Colorado River Basin, Wyoming, United States - RVT152D67 (version 2) ...
TGCTCGCAACCCCCCCCCCCGCTCTTTCCTGGGGCCATGCGCATTTCTACAACTTACCGAATTGGTGTAGAAAGCATGAAACTCAAAAATACGACAGGCATCGTACTCTTATTGTTTCTGTCACTGTCGGCATGTGATGAGTGGCCACCGCATAGTGAAGAGCTGATGGAGCGGCATGGAGATAGACTGGACCAGCTTGAGCAATTAAAGCAGATGGTCTCCGATCATAGTCTGGTAGCGCTCAGGCACGGGAGCGCTGCAAGCTATGTGTACATCAGCCGCGATGCAGACAAGGTACAGGAGGCGCTTGATTCGCCTCTAGGCCAGAAGCTTCGGCGCATGCTGGAAGAAGCCGATATTTATGCCGTTTACAATGATGGTCGCTCTTTCTTTTTTGACCCATCTGTTTCTGCTGAAGACGACAAATATTGGTATCGTGTGCGCATCGTATATGACAACGAGGGATTTAATACTCAAGAGTGCAAAGCTATCAAAGACCGATCGAAAGAAGATACCTGCCAGATCGAATTCGACAATGGCTGGAGGCTGGAATACAGCTGGTTTCCACTAGGCGATTCCTGATCGCCAATGGATTTGGTTCGCGTGAGGTCGACCGCAAGTGTCGAGCAGCCTCGGGGCGGTCTCTCTCCCGGGGCCCTCACCAGATCCGGACAAGAAGAATTTCCGCCACCCGGCTCCTCTGATGAAGCGACTCACGGACTAACTGCCCCGAATCTCGGCGTCCGGTGGATCAGGGCACACGCTGTGGGTATGATCCACCGATCGAGTTTCGGGCCGGCTGAACACGCAAAGGATATTGCGCAAGGGTATCAGAGCTTGCGCAGAGGCTGACTGGCACAAGCATAAGGAGGCACGATTTATGACGACAGCGCGCACGCCGGTACGCCTCGGCATGGTTGGCGGCGGACAAGGCGCCTTCATCGGCGCCGTACACCGCATGGCGGCGCGCCTCGATGGCCACTACGACTTCTGCGCCGGCGCGCTTTCCTCCGACCCCGCCCGGGCCCTGGCATCTGCGCGCGAACTGGGCCTTGCGGACGACCGCTCGTACCAGAGCTATACCGATATGATCGCCGGCGAAGCGGCCCGGGACGACGGCGTCGAGGCGATCGCGATCGTCACCCCCAACCATCTGCACTTTCCGGTCGCGAAGGCGTGCCTCGAAGGCGGATTCCACGTCATCTGCGACAAGCCAATGACGATCACCGTCGACGAAGCGCGTGAGCTCCGGCGCATCGCCGAGACCAGCAAGCGCATTCTCGCCGTAACCTACAACTATTCCGGCTACCCGATGATCCGCCAGGCGAGGGAAATGATCGCGCGCGGGGACCTGGGTACACTTCGTGTTGTGCAGGGCGAGTACGCACAGGACTGGCTCAGCGAAAATCTGGAGGAAAGCGGGCAGAAGCAGGCGGCGTGGCGCACGGATCCCGCGAAGTCCGGCGCCGGCGGCTGCATCGGCGACATCGGGACGCACATCTATCACCTGATATCGTTCGTCACTGGTCTCGAGACCGAAGCCATCTGCTCGGAACTGTCGACGTTTGTCGGGCAGCGCAAGCTCGACGACAACGCGCAGCTGATGCTGCGCTTCAAAGGTGGCGCGAAGGGCATGATCTGGGCGAGCCAGGTGGCGGTCGGCTGCGAGAACGGTCTGCAGCTGCGAGTGTTCGGCGACAAAGGCGGCATCGTGTGGCGGCAGGAGAATCCGAACGAACTTGTCTTTTCCCCGCTGGGGGAAGCGCCGCGCAGGATTACGCGGGGCGGTCACGGCGCCGGTAACGCTGCGGCGCGGGTTACGCGCATTCCGTCCGGACATCCGGAAGGCTACATCGAGGGGTTTGCGAACATTTACAGTGAGATTGCCGCGGCAGTTTTCGCGGCTCGCGACGGAAAGGCTGCGGATGCAAGCGTCATCTATCCGACCGGCGCGGACGGTGAAAAAGGCGTGGCGTTTGTCGACGCCGCGGTCCGCTCGAGCGCGGCCGGCGCCGAGTGGGTGGAGATCTAGGCCGCGTAGACAACAATAAGGAGTGGGACGTTGGCAATCAGAAAATTGAGAGCGATATGAGCACAAGAGAGCAAAAGGTTCTTTTCTGGGGCTGTTTCATTGCCCTCATTACGACTTCCACCGCATTCATTACGCGCGCCATCTTGGTCAATACCGTATGGCCGGCGGAATTCGGCCTCGATGCGGTCAGATCGCAGGAGTTGTTCGGTGCCGGCATCTGGCCGTTTGCGATCAGCATCATCCTTTTCAGCCTTGTCATCGATCGCGTCGGGTACCGTACGGCAATGTTCTTCAGTTTCGCGTGCTACGCGCTGTACGGAATCCTTGCATTGACGGCTTACAGCGTCATCCACGTGCCCGGCCTGGAGGGTCAGGCGCTGTTGGATGCTCGAAGCAGAGCCTGGAGCTTCCTGTATGCGGGCTCCGTCATATTGGGGCTCGGCAACGGCACCGTGGAAGCATTCATCAATCCGGTCGTGGCGACGCTCTTTAGTCGTGAGAAAGCAAAATGGCTCAACGTCCTGCACGCAGGCTGGCCAGCCGGTTTGGTTGCCGGTGGGATCATCACGATCGCGCTGGCCGGGGCCGTTCAGGAGGACTGGCGCATTGTCTTGTATGTTCTTGCGATTCCCTCCTTGGTCTACCTCGTAATGCTGTCCCGGGCGAAATTCCCGGTCCAGGAGCGTGTCGCGTCCGGAACCACGTATCGTGAAATGCTCGCACAGTTCGGCGTGCTTGGTGCGGCGCTGGCCGGTTTCCTGATTTTCAGGCAGCTTGGTGAGGTGTTCGGTTGGACGAACGCTGTAACGTATGGGTTGCTCGCAATATCCGTAATTGCCTATGGACTGTATTGCCGCGCGCTCGGGCATCCGATTCTGATTATCCTTTGCCTGATCATGATGCCGGTCGCCACGACCGAACTCGGGACCGACGGGGCGATCACCGGGTTGATGGCGGAGCCGATGATGCAAGCCGGCTATAACGCAGCTTGGGTTCTGGTCTATACATCTGCTCTCATGATGGTATTGCGCTTCTTCGCGGGACCGCTCGTCCTGATTCTCACGCCACTCGGTCTCCTTGCGATCTGCTCGGCGCTCGCCATCGTCGGCCTGAGCTTGCTTTCGTTTGCCTCCGGGCTGATGTTCGTGTTTGCCGCCGCGACAGTCTATGGTGTGGCCAAGACGTACTTCTGGCCGACGATGATCGCCCTTGCCTCCGAACAGTCTCCCAAAGGCGGCGCCCTGACGATCAATGCGATCGCCGGCATCGGCATGCTGACGGCCGGAATCATCGGCGGACCGCTGATCGGTTACATGCAGGAGCGGTCCGCGCAAACCGCCATCGAAGCAAGCGTTCCCGGTGTATACGACGAGATTGCGCGAGAGGACAGCTATGTTCTCGGCAGCTATTCCGCAGTAGATGCAGACAAGGTGTCCCAATTGCCGCCTGGGCGGCAGGCTGAAGTTCGAGGTGTGGAGCAATCCGCGAAGCAAAGCGCGCTGGCCAAGATCACTGTCTTTCCGGCAACGATGCTCCTGGGCTATCTCGCTCTGCTGGTCTACTTCAGAATGCGCGGCGGCTACAAGCCGGTTGCCCTCCCAAAACCTGATGTGGTGACCGGATACTGACGAAAACTGCCAGGCACGGCCGTATCGTCAGCGCCTTGCAGGCCGTATCAGAAGTTGTCGCTGGCTACGTAAGCGTCGATCAAAGCGCGTTCCCCGGCTTCGCCGTCCATCGACTTGCCGTGCTCCATGCCGATGACGCCCTGAAAGCCTTTCAGGTGGATGTGCTGGAAGATGCGGCGGTAGTTGATCTCGCCGGTCGTCGGTTCGTTGCGGCCCGGCACGTCGCCGACCTGGAAGTACGCGATCTCGTCCCAGGCCGCGTCGATGTTCGGGATGATGTTTCCTTCCTGTATCTGCTGGTGATAGATGTCGAACAGGATCTTGCACGACGGGCTGTCGACGGCGCGGCAAATCATGAAAGCCTGCGGGATTTCCGTCAGAAACATTCCCGGGTGGTCATTGAAGTTGAGCGGCTCCAGAACCATGACGAGCTCGTGCGGCTCGAGGATCTGGCTCGCCTGCCGCAGCGTTTCGACGACGTTCGCCATCTGGAAGTGCGGCTGAATTCTTGGGTCCACGTGATCCGGCACGACGGTCATCCAGGTTGCATTGACGCGCTTCGCGACCTCGATAGACCCTCGAATATCGGAAAGAAACTTCGTTCTCGACGCCTCGTCGCCGGACGTAATGCCGGGTTCCTCCCATGAGACGTCGGCGCCGACAAAAACGCCCATCTGCATGTTTCGTCGCTGTAGCGCCGCGGCGATGGCTTCCTGCTCGGATACCGGACGACCGCGCATGTCGTTGTCTTCCCACGCGGTGAAGCCTGCGTCTGCGGCGAATTCGATCTGGTCGACGATGGAACTGCCGGCCGAGTGTTCGAAGTGGCCGGCGTGGGGAGCGTAGTTGAGCTTGAATCGGGCTGCTTGCGAAAGAGCTATGTCCGGCAGAAGCGTCGTGGCGCCTGCGGCGGCGGCGGCGTGGAGGAAGGTGCGGCGGTTCAGGGCGGGGGCGCTCGACGGCATGTTGGTTTCCTCGTTCTTATTTGTGGTCACGGGATGTCGGATGGTTGGGATCGCCCGCGGGGCGGGCTCCTACAGCCCGCGAATAGTGCGGGTCGCAGGCTGCGGGCTCACCGCAGGTACCTGTCCCAGAGCGGTTTTATGGCGGTGAAGTTGCGCTCTATGGAAAGCTTCGCGTCGGCGGGATGATCGCGTTCGACAAAACCGTGCTTCAGGCCCGCCCGTTCCGCCTGCGCGAAGATCTGCTCGAACGCCACGTCTCCTTCGCCGATGTCCGCCTCGCTGCCGTTCGCATCGAGATCCTTGATGTGACACAGTTGAAACCGTCCCGGCCAGGCTTCGAAATAGGCCAGCGCATCGGCATTCCCTGCCCGCGCCCAGGCAAGGTCCAGTTCCATCGTAACGTGCGTCGGGTCCGTCTCGGCGAGCAGCACGTCGTAAGGAAGCCGGCCGTCCGTTTCCGCGAACTCGAACTCATGATTGTGATAGCCGAACGTCAGGCCGGCGCCACGACATGCCTCGCCCCAGCGATTGAAGTTGTCGGCATGTCGGTGGTAGTCGTCGAGAGTCGCTCGCTCTCCGTCCGGGACCGCCGGCACGATGACGAATTGGTGTCCTACGCCCGCTGCGTGATCGATGACGCTGTTTACGTCGGCGGCAAAGTCGCCGTAACCGATGTGCGCCGACGGTGCTCGCAGGCCGAGGTTCTCGAGGTGGCGGCGAACGTCGGCAGGCTGCATGTCGAAATAGCCGGCGAACTCGACTTCGCGGTATCCGGTGTCCGCGACGAGCTGAAGCGTCGTCACCACGTCCTCTGCCATCAGGTCGCGCACGGTGTAGAGTTGCAGCCCGAGCGGTGCCGATGCCGTCGTTCCGGCCCCGGTCACATCAGTGTCCCGCGAACAACCGGCGGTCAGGGCCGCGGCAGCGATGAGGAAATTGCGTCTGTTCATGAGGGTTCACATTCTGCCTGAGTTATCTTTGGATTCGGATGGAGCTTGAATCCGTTCCGGGGGTATATTAGTACAAATGCGAAAAAAGGGGCGATGATGACTCGAAATGGTATCAGGCGGGCGACAACCGTCGCGGCCGGACTTGCTGTGCTGGCTGCGTGCGGTGACGATGCACCACCACAGGCAGTGGAGCAAACTGACGCACCACAGGCAGTGGAGAAATCTCGAGTGACGCCAGGAGAATGGACCGCATTGTTCAACGGCGAGAACCTGGATGGCTGGCGCAGTTACAACGAAGGCGGCGCGCTGAATCCGCAATGGATCGTCGAGGATGGCGCGATCGTCCTCGAGGTCGATGAAGATGCAGATGAAACTACCGGCGGCGACCTGATCACCGTCGATCAGTACGAGAATTTCGAGCTGGAGCTCGAATGGAAAATCTCGGAAGGCGGAAACAGCGGCATATTCTTCGGCGTTCGCGAAATGCCCGGCCACGAGGTCGCCTATGAAACGGGCATCGAGATGCAGGTGCTCGACGACGACAAACACGTCGATGGAAAGACGCCGGAAACCAGCGCCGGCGCATGCTACGCTCTTTACGCCCCACAGGGAAAAGCGCTGCGCCCGGTCGGCGAGTACAACAAGGTTCGGCTGCTCGTCAATGATGGCCACGTCGAGCACTGGCTGAACGGCAAAAAGATCGTCGAGTATGTAATCGGCTCCGACGACTGGAACGAGCGCATCGCGGACTCGAAGTTCTCGAGCTGGGAGCATTTTGCTCAATACCGGGAAGGGCACATTGGCCTTCAGGACCACTCAGACAAGGTGTGGTTTCGCAACATCCGGATCCGGACTCTTTGATGGAGGAATCCTTTGATGCCGTCGTCGTCGGCTCCGGCGCAGGCGGGGGCATGGCGGCGTTCGTGCTGGCATCGAAAGGCCTGCGCGTCCTGATGCTCGAGGCCGGGCGTCACCACGATCCCTACACCGAGACGCCCATGTTCACGCCAAACCGCGACGCGCCACTGCGCGGCACCGGTACGCCAGACAAGGAATTCGGCTATTTCGACGCCACCGCCGACGGCGGCTGGGAAATGCCGGGCGAACCGTACAGCAGCGCGCCGGGCTCCGAGTTCATGTGGTGGCGCTCGCGGATGCTGGGTGGACGCACGAATCACTGGGCTCGCAATTCGTTTCGCATGGGCCCGTACGATTTCAAGCCGTACACGAGAGACGGACTGGGCGTCGACTGGCCGGTCGGATACGAGGACATCGCGCCATGGTACGACAAGACCGAAACCATCGTCGGCGTATACGGCAGGAACGACGGACTCGAGAATCATCCTGATTCGTCCCCCGGCGTGCTGCACAAACCCCCGGCGCCCCGGGTCGGCGAGCTCTACATTCAGGCGGCGTGCCGCGACCTCGGAATACCGTGCGTGCCCGCGCGCCGTGCCGTATTGACGCGGCCCATCGACAATCGGTCCGCCTGCTTCTATGCAACCGGATGCGGTCGCGGCTGTTCCATCGGCGCGGCGTTTCAGACCACGACTTCGCTCCTGCCGATGGCCCTCAAGACCGGCAACCTGACCATCGTCACGGACGCGATGGTGTACGAAGTCCGGGTCGACGACAAAGGTAAAGCAGAAGGAGTGGGCTACGTCGACAGGAATACCGGAAAGCACGAAGCGGCCTTCGGACGCTCCGTCGTTCTTGCGGCCAGCGCCGGCGAGACGGCAAGGATCCTTCTGAATTCGAAAAGCCCGAATTTCCCGGAGGGCGTCGCGAACTCGAGCGGGCAGGTGGGGCGCAACCTCATGGACACCGTAGGCGCGGCCATGAGTGCGCAGTTTCCGCTGCTCGAAAATCGGCCGGCGTATAACGAAGACGGCGCCATGGGCCTGCACCTGTACATTCCCTTCTGGCTGTACCAGGAACAGGCTCGCGGCGAACTGGGCTTTCCACGAAGCTATCACTACGAACTGAGCGCCGACGGCCGCTCGGAACCGGGCATCGGCATGGGCGGCATCGCGGGATTCGCCGGAAGTTACGGCAAGCAACTGAAAGAGGACATGCGCCGCTACTACGGCAGCTTCATGAGCTTCGTATGCCGCGGAGAGATGATTCCGAATGCCGGCTCGTATTGCGAGATCGATCCCGATACGAAAGACAAATGGGGTATTCCGACGCTCCGGTTTCATTTCAAATGGTCGGAACACGAGCTCAACATGGTCCGCCACTTTCAGAAGGCGACGAAGGAGATCATCGAGCGCATGGGTGGCAAGCTCCAGTCAGGCGACGACGCTCCGGAACAGGTCATTTCGAAAGGCGGAGAGATCATCCACGAAGTGGGTACGACGCGGATGGGCGACGATCCCGAAACGTCGGTCACCAACCAGTATGGCCAGACGTGGGACGTGAAGAACCTGTTCATTACCGACGGCGGTGTCTTCGCCAGCAAAGCGCACAAGAACCCGACACTGACCATCATGGCGCTGGCCTGGCGCAGCAGCGACTACCTGGCAGAACAACTCGGGAAGCGAAGCCTGTGACCGACGACGACAATCCGCTTCGCGTCGACCGGCGCACGACGATCAAGTGGCTTGCCGCCACGATGGCCGCCGCATATACGGGCTGTAATTCCGATGACAAGTACCTGGGCGACGAGATTCCGGCAAGGAACGGGACGTCGCTGCTTGGCATTGCGGCAAAGCACGACGGCATCGGCTACGGCGGCGATCCCGACCGCATCAATCCCCTGGTGCCCTGGGCGAGAACCATGACGGAAGGGCAGCTTCGTACCACGGCCGCGCTGTGCGACGTCATCCTGCCCGAGGACGAGCGCTCTCCGGCCGCCAGTGCGGTCGGCGTGCCGGACTTCATCGACGAATGGGTGAGTGCACCCTATCCGCAGCAGCAGGACGACCGAGCATTCATACTGCGAGGACTCGAGTCGCTCGAGCAGCAGAGCCAGGAGCGTTTCGGTTCGAGCTTCGCCTCGGCGACGGAGGAGCAGAAGACGGAACTCGTCAGCGCCATCGCCGGGGCCGGCGCCACAGGCGACCAGTCTGAGTTCTTCCAGCGCTTTCGCTACCTGAGCGTAGGCGCGTTCTACACGACCGAGGCCGGCATGGCCGATGTCGGGTACATAGGCAACGTTCCCAGCTCCGGCGAGTATCCGGGCCCCAGCGAAGAGGCCATGGCGCACCTCGCAGGCGTACTGAAGCAACTGGGACTGCCCCTGCCGACCCCGCCGAATGCCTGAATGATTCGCCACGTGCGTGGCACGTTTGACCACTTCCTTGCACGAACGACTCTGGCGATGGTAGACGATCCCTCGTAGCCTGCGCTCCGTAGTAGACAAAACAAATAACTCGGAGCGTAGGAAAAATGAACAGACGTCAATTCTGCCGAACGACGGTGGCCGGCGCTTTTGCGGCCGCTTATCCGTTTCTGGCCGGCGGGAACCGCTCCGCAGCCGTCGCGGCTGCCGACACGAGCATCGCCGGCATATCCCTGAGCGGTGCCAGCATCGAGCTGGAAAAAGCGGCAGTCAATGAACTGGCCGACAGCCTTTCGGGCTCGGTATTACTGTCGGGACATCCCGCGTATGACAACGTGCGCAAGATCTGGAACGGCATGCACGACAGGCGGCCCGCCCTCATCGCACGCTGCCGCAACGCCGAGGACATCCGTCATGCCGTCACGTTCGCCCGTGAGCGGGAACTGCTGGTTGCGGTGCGCGGCGGCGGACACAGCTGGCCGGGAAAGTCCGTCTGCGACCGCGGCATGATGATCGATCTCTCCCAGATGAACGCCGTCACGGTCGATGCGGAACGGCAGCGCGCCCTCGCCGGCGGCGGCGCGCTGTTGAACGCCCTCGACACCGCCGCGCGCGAACACGGGTTGATCACGACTGCCGGCGTCGTATCGCACACCGGCGTGGGCGGTTTCACGCTCGGCGGCGGTTTCGGACGCTTGAACCGCAAGTTCGGACTTGCAATCGACAACCTGACGGCGGCCGAGATCGTGACGGCAGACGGCACGATTCGAAACGTCAGCGAGGACGACGACGATCCCGACCTGTTCTGGGCGATTCGTGGCGGCGGCGGCAACTTCGGTGTTGTCTCCGGGTTCGAGTATCGCTTGCATCCCTTCGAACTCGAGGTGTACTCGGGCAATATCGTCTGGCCCGTAGAGCAGGCACGCGAGGTTCTGGATTTTTACGCCGACTGGTACGAGGGTCTCTCCGACGACATGTACGTCGGCCCCGCCATGCTCACCCTGCCCGACGGCACGGGCGTGGTCGTCATGGAGGTCGTCTACGCAGGCGATCCGAAGCGCGGCGAGAAAGAACTGGCACCGTTACTCGAAATCGGCAAGCCACTCGAAAACGGCGTTGCGATGAACGACTACATGATGATGCAGACGCAGGAAGACGCAGCATTCGCGCACGGTGTCCGGTCCTACGCCAAGAACGGCATGGTGAGAGAAATTACGCCGGAGCTGATCGATGCGATTATCGAATCCTACGTCCAGGATCCGCGCCTTGCGTTCTTTACGCATACCGCCGGTGGCGCGGTAAAGCGCGTCGATGAGCTCGCCACGGCATTCCCGCATCGCAACGCGGAGACGATGATCGCGGTCGCCGGCGGCTGGACCGACCCGGAAGAGGATGCCGAAGCTATCGCAATCGCCCGCGACTGGTTCGGCAAGCTCGAGCCGTTCACGGGCGGCTACTACGACAATATCGAGTACGAGGGCAAGTCGGTCGCCGGAAACTACGGACCCGCGTATCCGCGCCTGGCTCGAATCAAGGCGCGGCACGACCCGACGAATCTGTTCCGGCTGAACAGCAATATCCAGCCGGCCGCCTGAACGGATCAGGTCGCGGTCAGCACATCCTCGATCGCATCGAGCAACAACGGGTTGAACTGCTCGGGCCGCGTCATGTGCGGATAGTGGCCGACGTTCTCCATCAGCTCGACGTCGAAGTCCGCGTACTTGCGATTGGTGTCGACTTTCGTGGGGTTCGGTGCAGCGGCGTTGACCGCGCGAATCGGGACGCCCGCGTCCGACATCCAGCGCGTCATCTCGATTCTGCCGAAGTCCCTCATCAGGCCGGTACCCGTCGGAGCGCTGTGCTCGCTGCAGCTGGTCTCGCGAACGCGGTTCATGGTTTCCTCCACGCCCTCTTCCGGAAACATCTGGCGCACGAATTCACGGCAGGTGCCGACGAAGTCCGCCTCGAACGCAGCCATGAACCCTTCCATCTCCTCTCCGGAGAAGTCGAACTCGGCATCGTGCAGCGTGTCGACCGCGACGATTCCGCGAACCCGGTCGCCCGCCAGCGCAGCGGTACGCAGCGAGACGGGGCCGCCCATCGAGTGACCGACCAGCACGACGTTCGAGAGGTCGAGCTCTTCGAGAAGACCTGCGACGTCGTCGCCGAACTGGCCCACCGTCCAGTTCTCTCTGTCGGCCGTAGCATCGCCGTGACCCGGCAGGTCGACGGCAATGGTGCGGTATTGCCGGGACAGGACGGGCACCTGCTCCGACCAGAAGGTGCGGTTGCACATCCAGCAGTGGACCAGCACTACGGTGACGTCTCCCGCTCCGGCAACCGTGTAGGGCATGCGGTTGCC
>Ga0299907_10002603_pt1 | contig 11217 bp, 14 predicted proteins | sample RVTome_16_FD_198680 | JGI IMG/M metagenome (GOLD analysis project Ga0299907, IMG submission 198680) | Soil microbial communities from uranium-contaminated site in the Upper Colorado River Basin, Wyoming, United States - RVT152D67 (version 2) ...
TCTCGGCGGCGACGTCGGGGTCGCCGGAGGCGAGCGCGCCCGAGACGCAGTGGCTCACGTGGTCGTCGAGGATCTTGAAGGCGACGCTCTCGAGCGCGGTCGTGACCGCGCCGATCTGCGTGAGGACATCGATGCAGTAGCGCTCGTCCTCGACCATGCGCTCGATTCCGCGCACCTGCCCTTCGATCCGGTGGAGCCGCTTGACGAGCGCCTCCTTGTCCTGGACGTAGCCGTAGGTCTCGGTCATGCCGCCTCCCGGGGGCTCGAGAACCGCCGCAGGCGCAGCGAGTTCGCGACGACGAAGAGGCTCGAGAACGCCATCGCCGCGGCCGCGACGATCGGGTTCAGGAGCCCGGCGACCGCGAGCGGGATCGCGGCCACGTTGTAGGCGAAGGCCCAGAAGAGGTTGCCCTTGATGGTGGCGAGGACGCGGCGCGAGAGTCGGATCGCATCGGCAGCCGCACGCAGGTCGCCCGAGACGAGCGTGAGGTCGCTCGCCTCGATGGCGACGTCCGTACCCGTCCCGATGGCGATGCCGAGGTCGGCCTGCGCGAGCGCGGGAGCGTCGTTGATCCCGTCGCCCACCACGGCGACGACCTCGCCCGCCTCCTGGAGCCGGCGGACCTCCGCGGCCTTGTCGGCCGGATAGACCTCGGCGAGGACGCGCTCGACCCCAACTTCGGCCGCCACGCGGTGGGCGGTCGCCTCCACGTCCCCCGTGAGGAGGACGGGCGTGAGACCCAGACGCCTGAGCTCGAGGACCGCCTCGGCGCTCGTCGGCTTCACGGTGTCCTCGACGACCAGGGTCGCCCTGAGCTCGCCGTCCCAGCGCACCTGCACGCCGCCGTTTCCGCGCCCGACCTCGACCTCGCGACCCTCGACCCGCCCCTCGACGCCGACGCCGGGCCGGTTCCGGAACGCCTCGACGGGCGGTAGCGTCCCGACCTCGGAGCGCGCCGCGGCTGCGACGGCCTGCGCGATCGGGTGCTCGCTCGCGTCCTCGAGCGCGCCGGCCAGGCGGAGCACGTCGGCGCGCGCCGCACCGTTCGCCGGCACGACGTCTACGAGGCGCATGCGGCCCTCTGTCACCGTGCCCGTCTTGTCGAGGACGATCGTCGTCACGGCGCGCGTCCGCTCCAGGACTTCGGGCCCGCGGATGAGCACGCCGAGCTGGGCCCCGCGGCCGGTTCCGACCATGAGCGCGGTCGGGGTGGCGAGCCCGAGCGCGCAGGGGCAGGAGATGATGAGGACCGCCACGGCCGCCGTGAAGGCCGCCGCGACGTCGCCGGTGGCGAGGAGCCAGCCGGCGAGGGTGGCGAGCGAGATGGCGATGACGACGGGCACGAAAACCGCCGAGATGCGGTCGGCGAGCCGCTGCAGGGGCGCTTTCCCGGCCTGCGCGTCGGCGACAAGGCGTGCGATCTGCGCGAGCGCCGTCTCCGCGCCGACCTTCGTCGTGCGCACGACGAGCCGTCCCGACTCGTTGATCGTGGCGCCCTCGACCACCGCGCCCGGGCCGACGTCGACGGGTACGGGCTCGCCTGTCAGCATCGAGCGGTCGACGGCCGACTCGCCCTCGACCACGAGCCCGTCCGTCGCGATCTTCTCCCCCGGGCGCACGACGAACAGGTCGCCCACCTGCAGGCGCTCCACGGGGAGCGCCACCTCGGCGCCGTCCCGAAGCACTCGCGCCTCCTTGGCGCCGAGCACGAGGAGGGCACGGAGTGCGGCTCCCGAGCGCCGGCGTGCGCGGCCCTCGAGAAAACGCCCCAGCAGGATCAGGGTCGTGATGACCGTCGCGACCTCGAAGTAGACCTCGGCTCCCTCGACCGCGAGCACTGCGACGACCGACCACGTCCAGGCCGCGAGCGTCCCGAGCGAGATGAGCGTGTCCATCGTCGCCGCGCCGTGGCGGAGGTTCCTCGCGGCGGCGCGGTGGAACGGCCAGCCGGCGACGAAGACGACGGGGGTGGAGAGGGCGAGCGCGACCCACTCCCAGCCGTCGAACTGGAGCTGGGGGACCATCGCCACGAGGGCCACGGGAACGCTGAGCACCGCCGCGAGCAGCAGCCGCGCCCCGAGAGCGATCCCGCGCCGCTCGCCGTCCGCACGGGACAGGGAGGCGCGATAGCCGGCCGACTCCACCGCGCTCAGGAGATCCTCGACCCCGACGCCCTCCCGGAAACGGACAGCCGCCCTCTCGGTGGCGAAGTTGACGCTCGCCTCGACGCCCTCGACGCGGTTCAGCTTCCGCTCGATGCGGGCGGCGCAGGCCGCGCAGGTCATCCCCTCGAGCTCGAGCTCGACCTGGCTCATCGTTCCACCTCGTAGCCGGCTTCAGCGACCGCCTCGCGGAGCGCGCCGTGGTCGAGCTGCGAGCCTCGGACCGCGACGGTCTTGCTCACGAGGTCAGCCTCGGCGCTCTCGACGCCGGGCACGGCGCGAAGCTCCGTCTCGACGGCGCGCGTGCAGTGGTCGCAGTGCATTGCCGGGACACGCAGGACGGTGGTCTTGCTCATGCGGTCATCATACCACCTAGGGGTATATGGCGACCCGGTCGCGAAAGCGTCCGGCCGGCCCGACCGCCTTCACGCGCAACACGTGCGCCCGCGCACGCAGGTAGAGCCATCCGTGCGCCTTCCGGCCCACGACCCGGCGGGGATAGGAGCGCGGGCAGCGCTCGAGCCCGTAGAGCCGAGCACCCCCGCCGCCGTGGACGACGTACGTGACGCCGCGGCGCGGAGCGAACCGCTGGTAGTTGTGGTCGTGTCCGGAGAGAACGAGATCGACCCCATGGCGCTCGAAGAGCGGCACCCAGCGGCGGACGACCTCGGGATGGCTGCGGTAGGCGCCGCAGGTGTAGGCGGGATGGTGGAGGAGGACGACCTTCCAGGGCGCCGTCGCGGCGTCCAGACGCCGACGCAGCCAGCGCGTCTGGCGGTCGCCGATCCGGCTCGAGTCGAGCACGAAGAGCGCGACGTCGCCGACGCGCCGCTTGTAGAAGCGCCTCGGCATCCCCAAGAGGTCGAACTGGTAGCGCCCTCCCTGCACGCGGACGTCGTGGTTCCCGAGCGTGCCCGCGACCTCGAGATCGCGCTCCTCGGCCCAGCCGAAGCTCCTCCTCCAGTTGCGGCGGAACGCGGCGGGGCTCTCGGTGTAGTCGTTGTCGCCGAGGGTGGCGAGCACGTGCACCCGATGCGTGGCCGCGAAGCGCTCCATCGCGGCGCCCATCGTTGCCTGCGTCTCACCGCCGACGCCGAAGTCGCCGATCGCCAGGATGCCCGTGTCCGCCGACGCGGCTCCGGCGGCGACGGATCCCGCGAGCAGGGCCAGGGCAGCTGCGAACTGTTTACGAATGGTGAACCTGTAGCATGCCGCGCGGCTCGTGAGGCTTTCGCTCGTCCCACGCACGACGGAGTTCTACGACCTCTTCACGAGGGCGGGCGCGAACGCGCTCGAGGCCGCCCGCAGGGCCGAGGCTCGCTTCCGAGAGTATCCGAACTCGTCGGTGAGCCAGGCGGACATCAAGGAGATCGAGCACGAGGGCGACCGGATCACCCACGATCTCATCCAGCTCCTCAACACCCAGTACGTGACCCCGTTCGACCGCGAGGACATCTTCGCGCTCGCCACCTCGCTCGACGACGTCGTCGACCACATCGACGAGGCGTGCGACCTGCTCGACCTCTACGGCGTCCAGTCGCCCACGAAGCACGCGCTCGCGCAGTGCCGCATCCTCGTGGAGGCCGTCGAGCACCTGGCGACGGCGGTCGCGGGCCTGAAGAGCCCGGCGGGCGTGCAGGCCGAGCTCGTGGCCCTGAAGGAGCACGAGGACGAGGGCGACCGCATCCTCCACGACGCCATTGGGGAGCTCTTCCGCGACCCGCGCATCGACCCGCTGATCGTCATCCGCTGGAAGGACATCTTCGAGGCGCTCGAGGACGCCCTCGACGCCGCCGAGACCGCCGCGAACGTCATCGGCAACATCGTCGTCAAGAACGCCTAGCCTCTCGTTCTCGTGGAGCTCACGCTCGTCGCCGTCGTCGCAGTCGCGCTCTTCTTCGACTTCACGAACGGCTTCCACGACACGGCGAACTCGATCGCCACGAGCGTCTCGACGCGCGCGCTCTCGCCGCGCGCCGCGGTCGTCAGCGCCGCCATCCTGAACGTGGCCGGGGCCTTCGTCTCCTTCGAGGTCGCCGCCACGGTCGCCTCGGACATCGTCGTCCCCGAGATCATCACGCTCGACGTCGTCCTCGCCGGCCTCGTCGGCGCGATCACGTGGAACCTCGTCACGTGGTACTTCGGCCTCCCCTCGAGCTCGAGCCACGCCCTCATCGGCGGTGTCGCCGGCTCGGCGTTCGCTGCGGACGGCTGGGACGCCGTGCAGGGAAACGGAATCGTGACGAAGGTTCTCATCCCGTCCCTCGTGGCGCCTTTGCTCGGGATCGTCGGGGCCGGACTCATCATGCTCGCCATCGTCTGGCTCATACGACACCAGGCGCCCGGGCTCATGAACCGGATCTTCAGGCGCCTCCAGCTCGTGTCGGGCGGCTTCGTCGCGTTCACGCACGGCACGAACGACGCCCAGAAGACCATGGGCGTCATCGCTCTCGCCCTGGTCGCCTCCGGTCACCTCGAAGCCGGCTTCGAGCGCCCGCCGTTGTGGGTCATCGTCAGCGCCGCGCTGGCGATGGGCGCCGGCACGTACGCCGGCGGCTGGCGCATCATCAAGACACTCGGCACTCGCATCGCCAAGCTCGACCCGCCCCGGGGCTTCGCTGCGCAGACTGCGACCGCCGGCATCCTCTGGTCGACCGCGCAGCTCGGATTTCCCGTCTCCACCACGCATACGGTGTCTGGCTCGGTGCTCGGCGCCGGGGCGACGAACAGGCTGAACGCGGTCCGTTGGGGAGTCGCCGGAAACATCCTGGTCGCCTGGGTCCTGACCATTCCGTGCGCCGGCCTCGTGGGCGCCGGCATGGAGGCGCTCACGAGGCTCCCCGGCGGCACGGCGGTCGTATTCGCGCTCATGGCGGGAATCGCCGCGCTCGCTTTCCTGGCCCGCACCTGGCAGACGCGCCGGCTCGCTCCCTCCGCGGCGTAGCTTTCCCGAACTGACACAGAATCGTCACCTGACTGCGACCCACTTCCGGGGCTCGCGTCGTACCGTTGGGAGCGGAGAATCCGATGCCGCTCTGGACCACAGCCCTCGTCGCCTACGTGGCCGTCGCGCTCCCCAGCGCATTGGTGCTTCTGAGAGCCTTCGCCGCCGGTGCAGCCCACGACGAAGCCAGCGCGGCGTTCGCCTCGTCAGTGCGAGGCGTCCGTGAACTCGCGGAACTCGCCGGTGACGAGGTAGGCGGTCTGCTCGCCGATGTCGACCGCGTGGTCGCCGATCCGCTCGAGGCAGCGTGAGACGACGATCATCCGGAGGCCCCACTCATGGTGTCCCGGGTCGCTCCCGAGCGAGAGCAGGTGCTGCACGACGCGGCGGTTCCCGCGGTCGATGAGCTCGTCGAGCTCGACGAGCGACTCGGCCGCCCCCAGGTCCCGCTCGGCGAAGGAGTCGAGCGCGACGCGGATCATCTCCTCCGCGCGGGCGCCCATCTCCTCGAACGCCTCGAGCAGGGTGGTGTCCGGAGAGGTCGTTTCGACGAGCTTCGTCAGCTTGGCCACCGTCACGCAGTAGTCGGCCATCCGCTCGAGGTGGAGGTTCATGTGGAGGACGGCGAGAACGAGCCGCAGGTCGACTGCCACCGGCGTCTGGCGCGCGAGGAGCGACTGGATGCCCTCCTCGATGGCGAGGTAGTGAGCGTCGATCTCGTCGTCGAAGGCGATCACCTCGTCGGCGAGCTCCCCCTCCTGCTGGACGAGGGCGTTGAGCGCTCCCCGGAGCGCGCGGAGGACGAGAGCGCCCTCCTCCTGGAGCGTCGACTCGAGCTGGTCGAGCTCCTCCTGGAAGGTGACCCTCATCCGAATCGCCCCGTGACGTAGCCCTCCGTCCGCTTGTCGGCCGGCTGCGTGAAGATCGTCGGCGTCGTGTCGTACTCGACCAGGATGCCTGTGCGATGGTCCCTCTCCTGGTCGACCTCGACGCTGAAGAAGGCGGTCATGTCGGCGACGCGCGCGGCCTGCTGCATGTTGTGCGTCACGATCACGATCGCGTATTCCTGCTTGAGGTCGTGCATGAGGTCCTCGATCGCCGTCGTGGAGATCGGGTCGAGCGCCGAGGCCGGCTCGTCCATGAGGATCACGTCGGGCTCGACCGCGAGGCAGCGGGCGATGCAGAGCCGCTGCTGCTGGCCGCCCGAGAGGCTGAGGGCGCTCGCCTTGAGGCGGTTCTTCACCTCGTCCCAGAGCGCCGCGTGCCTGAGCGCTCGTTCGACCCGCTCGTCGAGGCTGCCGCGCATGTGCAGGATGCGGGGGCCGAACGCGACGTTGTCGTAAATCGACTTCGGGAAGGGGTTGGGCTTCTGGAAGACCATGCCGATGCGTTTGCGCACCTCGACCGGATCGACGTCCTTCGCGTAGAGGTCGGCTCCGTGGTACCGAACCGTGCCCTGGACTGCGGCGGTCGGTATCAGGTCGTTCATGCGGTTGAAGCAGCGGATAAACGTGCTCTTCCCGCAGCCCGAGGGCCCGATGAAAGCTGTGATGAAGTTCTTGTAGATGTCGAGCGAGACGTTCTTGAGCGCGGGAACGCCGGCGTACGACACGGTGAGGTCCTCGACGGTGAAGAGAACGTCGCGGCGCTGGTTGACGACACGCTCCTGACGCTCCGTCAAGATCCTCTCGTCCACGCTCCCGATTCTGACAGGCGCGATGTGTGCCCTTTCCATCTCGGACATCACCATCTTCTCTGGTAGCGGTTGCGGAGCCAGATCGCGAAGGCGTTCATCGTCAGCAGGATGACCAGGAGGACGATGATCGCCGCCGCGGCGAGCAGCCGGAAGTCTTCCTGCGGCCTCGCGATCCACTGGTAGATCTGGATCGGGAGCGCCGTGAACGGCCCGAGGATCGTGGGGTCGAAGGCGACGTACGTGAGTGCCCCGACGAGGATCAGCGGAGCCGTCTCTCCGATCGCCCGCGCGAGGGCGAGGATCGAGCCTGTGGCGATGCCGGGAATGGCTGCCGGCAAAACCTGGCGGGAGATCGTCTGCCACTGCGTCGCGCCGAGAGCGTACGCCCCCTGCCGGATCGAGTCGGGCACTGCGCGGATCGCCTCGCGGCTCGCCACGATCACGATCGGCAGGACGAGCAGCGTGAGAATCATCGCCCCTGCCAGCGTCACCCGGCCGAGTCCGAGGCCGCGGACGAGGAAGGCCAGCCCCAGGATCCCGTACACGATCGACGGCACCGCCGCGAGGTTCTGGATGTTGAGCTCGAGCAGGCGGTTGTACCACTTCTCCCGATTCGCGTACTCCTCGAGGTAGATCGCCGTGCCCACCCCGATCGGGACGGCCATGACGAGCAGGAGCCCCATGATGTAGATCGTCCCGAGAATCGCGGGGCGCGCGCCCGCTCTCTCGGGCACGGCCGAGGGTGGTTCCGTCAGGAGGATCCCGTCCACGAAGGGAAGGCCTTTGCGGAAGACGTCCACGAGCAGCGTCCCGAGCAGGACGAAGCCGACCGTGACGGAGACGAGGAGGAGCGCGTAGAAGAGGCGGCCGCGAATCTTGTCGCCCGTCGCGCGGTTCTTCAGGTCGAGCGTGTGTGCGCTCACTCGTAGATTTCCCGGTACTTGCGCACGAGCCGGATCGAGATGACGTTCATCACCAGCGTGATGCAGAAGAGCGTGAGCCCGACGGCGAAGATGGTCTTGTAGGCCGTCGAGCCGGTGGGCACGTCGCCGATCCCGGTCGCGGCGATGAAGGCGGTCATGGTCTCGATTGCCTCGCGCGGGTCGAACGTGATGCGGGCGAGCTGGCCCGCAGCGATGAGGACGATCATGGTCTCGCCGACCGCTCGCGAGATGGCGAGCACGTAGCTGGCGACGATGCCCGAGATCGCGGCCGGCACGACGATCCGCGTCGACACCTGTAGCCGGCTCGCACCGAGCCCGTAGGCGCCGTCGCGCAGGTCCTGTGGCACCGCGCTCATCGCGTCCTCGGAGATCGACGCGACGGTGGGGACGAGCATGACGCCCATCACGATCCCGGCCGAGAGCGCGTTGAAGACGCCGACGTCGAGGCCTAGGTCCTGGAGGAACGGAGTGAAAAACGTGAGCGCGAAGAAGCCGTAGACGACCGTCGGGATCCCGGCCAGGACCTCCAGTGCCGGCTTCAGGATCCGGCGCGCGCGCGGGCGTGCGTACTCACTCAGGTAGATCGCCGCCCCGAGCCCGAAAGGCATACAGACGAGGCAGGCCCAGATCGTCACGGAGAACGTGCCGACGAGGAGCGGCAGGACACCGAAGCTCGCGTTCGAAAAGAGGGGCGCCCACCGGGTCTCCGTGAAGAACTCGACGAGCGAGACCTCTTGGAAGAACTCGATCGACGGCAGGAGGAGCGCGGCGACGATGCCGACGGTCGTCAGGACCGAGACGAGGGCGCAGAGGGCAAAGATGCCCTTGATGGCGTCCTCGCCGAAGCGGCGCCGCTCGGCGCGCAGCCCCAGGGGCTGAGCGCCGGCGGTCAGATCGGAGGTCGCCACGTTAGGACCCGGCCAGCGCCTCGTCGAGGCTCTCCTGGGCTGCGGTCAGCTGCTCTTCGGTCAGGGGCACGTAGAGCGCGCCCTCTGCCACCTCCGTGTTGTTGTCGAGCATGTACTGGACGAAGGCTTGAACCTCGGGCCGCGCGAAGGAGTCCTTCTTCACGTAGATGAAGAGGGGCCGTCCGAGCGGGTTGTACGAGCCGTCCTGCACGGTCTCGACGCTCGGCTCGACGCAGTCGCCGCGCTCGTTCTCGACCGGGAGTGCCTTGATCGAGCCCTCGTTCTCGGCCACGTAGGAGAGGCCGAAGTAGCCGTGGCCACCCGGCTCGCTGGAGACGGCCTGCACGATGACGTTGTCGTCCTCGCTCGCCGTGTAATCGGCGCGGCTCGCGCCCCCCTCCTCGTTGATCGTCTCCGTGAAGTAGTCGAAGGTGCCCGAGTCGGTGCCCGGTCCGGCGAGGACGAGCGGCTCGTCGGGCCAGCTCGGGTCGACCTGGCTCCATGTCGTGATCTCGCCCTCTGCCTCCGGCGCCCAGATCGCGTTGAGCTGCTCCGTCGTGAAGCACTCGACCCAGTCGTTCTCCGGGTTGACGACGACCGCGAGGCCGTCGTTCACGACGTGGAACTCGACGAACTCGATGCCGTTTTCTTCGCAGATCGGCACCTCCTCGTCCTCCTCGATGGGCCGGGATGCGTTCGAGATGTCGGTCTCACCGACGCAGAAGCGCTCGAAGCCGCCGCCAGTCCCCGAGATCCCGACTGTCACCTCGACACCCGGCTGCTGCTCCTGGAACTGCTCCGCTGCGAATGTGGTGAAGGGGCCGACCGTGCTCGAGCCGTCCGCCTCGATGCGGCCGGACAGCTCCTCGCCGCCGCCGCTGGTCTCAGCCGCGGTATCGCCTCCACCGGCCGCGGCGCCGTCGCCCTCCTCGTCGTCGCGGCCACATCCGGCAGCGGCGACGGCCGTCAGGACGAGCAGCGCTAGGAGGAGGACAAGCCTAGGGGTAGGGCGAATTCGCACTGTTCTCCTTTCGCGTCTTGGCATCGCCTCGAGTGTCGCCGGGGCCCGGAGAGGCGTGGGGTGAGACTCGGTGTAGAAGTGGTTACGGCGTGGTGAACGCCGTCACGTGCCCACGAGAGCCGGGCACGCTAGGTTCGCGTCGGGAAGAAGCAGCGAATCGTGAGGCCCCGGCCCCGGGCGCCTGTAGCCTCGACGGCTCCCTCGGCGGAGGTGACGACGTGCTTCACGATCGCGAGGCCGAGTCCGGTCCCCCGCGAAGCCCGGGCCCGGTCGGCGCGGTAGAAGCGCTCGAAGAGCCGCGGCAGATCCTCCTCCGCGACGCCGACGCCGTCATCGGAGGCAACGAGCGCCGCGCCGCCGTCCTCGTGCTTGACGGACAGCGTCAGCCGGGCGCCGGGACCGGCGTAGCGGATGGCGTTCTGAGCGAGGTTGTGGACGATCACGCGGATCATGCGCGGCCGAAGGGGAAGCTCCACGTCCTCGTCGGCGTCGAGGATCACCGTGACGCCGGCACGGGCTGCCTGCTCGGCGAGCGCCTCCGCCACCTCCGCCACGAGGGGGAAGGCCGGGGTCGAGCCGAGCCCGACGACCTCGTGCCCCGACTCGAGCTCCGAGAGGAAGAGGATGTCGTCGATCAGCTCCCTGATCTGCGCCACCTCGGCCTGGGCCTGCTCGACGAGCTCGCGGAAGTCCGAGTCCGGCAGGAGCGCGGTGTCGAGCAGCGCGAGCAGCCGCGCCAGCGGTGTCCGCAGCTCGTGCGAGACCGCCGCGGTGAAGCCTGCCCGGAGCTCCTCGTACGCGGCCATACCTCCCGACCCGCGGCCGTACACGAGCGTCTCGCGGCGGCCGTCCACCTCGTAGGGGATCTGAAGCGAGGACGAGTCGAGGAGCGCCCGCGGAGCCCTGGCTCCCTCGTTGAGACCGGGAAACGACTCGCGGGCCCGCCGGCTCGCCGAGAGCACGCGGCCCGCTTCGTCGAGGACGACGACGATCTCGCGGCTCTCCTCCACGAGCGCGCGGCCGCGTTTCGCCTCGACGCGCAGCTCGGCGAGCCCGGCGTCGGGCGGGCGGCGCGGGCGGAACGGAAGCTGCATCCACGGCCATGCTAGTGCCCCGGCGGCTCGTGCCAGCCCTACCCCTGGGCGCCTGCTGGCTCCCTGCCTGCGGCGCGAAGGACGGCCATGCTTGGACGGGTCAGCGACGAGCTTGGGAGGTGAGCCCGATGAGGACCCTGTTCTACCTCGTCTACGTGTCGGTCCTGGTCGTCTTCTTCGCCGCGTTGCGCCTGCCGCGGCGGGCGTACGAGGCGCTCGGCCGGCCGCAGCCGACGCTTCGGGCGAGAGCCGTCTGATGAATCGGGCGGCCCTCGCTGTCGCGGCGATGTCCGCAGCGCTCGTGCTCGCGGCCGGCGCCTCCCTGCTCGGCTCCTCGCCTTCGCGAGCGACCGCGACTCCGACGTTCTAACTGATCCGAGCGCCCCACCGGCTCGTTGACCTGCGGGCGCCCCGCGGTAGCTTCCAAACGAGCGACGAAAGGCGGAC
>Ga0299907_10002604_pt1 | contig 11215 bp, 11 predicted proteins | sample RVTome_16_FD_198680 | JGI IMG/M metagenome (GOLD analysis project Ga0299907, IMG submission 198680) | Soil microbial communities from uranium-contaminated site in the Upper Colorado River Basin, Wyoming, United States - RVT152D67 (version 2) ...
GCCTCGCCGGCGAGGCGCGCGTCGTGGCGCTGAACGGCAACATGGCCGCGCCGGGCGCGGCGACGCCGGAAGCCTTTACCAGGCGGGGGCTCGACGATGTGCCGGACGAGGACGTGCTCGCGGCAGGTGTGCCGGCCACTTTCTCGGCGCTCCTCACCGCGCTCGGGCGCTGGGGCACGATGAGCCTGCGCGACGTGTCGTCGGCGGCGCGCGAGCTCGCGGCGAAAGGCTTCGCGGTATCGGCCGGCCTGCGGCAGCAGCACAAGTTCGGTCTCCTCGCGCTGCAGGAGAAATTCCGCGCGAAATGGCCGGCGAGCGCCAAGCTCTATCTGCCGAAAGGAAATGTTCCGGAAGTGGGCGAGCTCCTGAAAAACGAGGCCCTCGCGCGCACGCTGGACTTCCTCGCCAACGCCAAGGATCCGCACGCGGCGTTCTATCGCGGCGATGTCGCCGGCGAGATCGCGAAGTTCGTCAAGGAACGCGATGGGCTGCTCGCGCGCGGGGATTTGGAGGCGTTCGAAACCCGCCTCGAGGCGCCGGTGTCGCTGCGCTTCGGCGAGACCGAGCTTTTCAAGTGCGGCTTCTGGAGCCAGGGCCCGGCGGAGCTGCAGACCCTGGCGCTCATGTGGCCGCGGCTGAAAGGCATGCAGCCGGGCAGCGCGGACTACTGCCATCTTCTCATCGAGGCGATGAAGCTCGCCTTCGCCGATCGCGAGCAGTACTACGGCGACCCGCAGAAGACCTTGGTACCAGGCGAAGTATTGCTTTCACCGGAATACACGGCACTGCGTTCCGGGCTGATCGACATGCGCAAAGCCGACCGCGAGCTGCGGCCCGGCGATGCGCGGCGCAATGCCGCCTTGCTGCCCGCCGAGGAGCGCTTCACGCCCAAGGACTGGGGCGCGGGCACGGTGCACGTCGACGCCATCGACGCGCAGGGCAACATGGCCTCGTTCACGCCCAGCGGCGCGTGGATCAAGTCCTCCGAGGTGATCGGGCCGCTGGGCTTCCCGCTGTCCTCGCGCATGATGACCTTCTATCTCGCGCCGGCGCATCACCCGAACATCGTCGCGCCCGGCAAGCGGCCGCGCACCACGCTCACGCCCTCGCTCGCCTTCAAGGGCGCAAGACCGTGGATGACCTTCGGCACCATGGGCGGCGACAACCAGGGCCAGTGGCTGCTGCAGTTCTTCCTCTACCGCGCGGCTTTCGGCATGACGCTGCAGGAGGCGATCGAGGCGCCGCGCCTGTCGACCGAGCACTTCCCCGGCTTCTTCTCGCCCCACCAGGGCGAGCCCAACCGCGTGCGCGTCGAGCCGCGCTTCGGCGCGAAGGTCATCGACGAGCTGCGCCGCCGCGGCCACGACGTCGACCTCGCGCCCGACTGGAGCGAGGGCTTCGTCTCCGGCGCGCAGCTCGACGAGGTCAGCGGCGCGCTCGAGGCCGGCTGCGACCCGCGCGGCTCGAAGTCCGAGTGCTTCCCGGCTTTCGCCCTTGCCTGGTAAGCCAACCCCAAATCGGGGTCAGAGCCCGATTCTTTTCGGCGCTGTCCTCCGACCTGATCGCTGGTGCGTTATCCCCGATGCAGGGGGAGCCCTTGGGAGAGGAGAAAGACCAAACCGCTCGCGAGCCGCTAGAGCCGCTCATTCTTGTAATGCGCGGCCAGCGATTGATTCTGGACGCGGATCTGGCTCGCCTCTATGGCGTGACGACCAAGCGGTTCAACGAGTCGTTCAAGCGGAACCAGAAACGATTTCCAGCGGATTTTGCTTTCCAGCTCTCTACTACCGAATTCAACATCCTTCGCTCTTACGCGAAGTCTCAAATTATTGATAAGAAGGCGTATTTTTCGAACTGGTCGCAATTTGCGGCCAGTTCCGCTTTGGCCGCTGCTGGCGGCAGTCATCGGGGAGCGGTGTACCGCCCTTGGGCATTCACCGAGCACGGCGCCTTGATGGCCGCAAACCTCCTTCGCAGCGAAGCTGCAGTGCGAATGAGCGTTTTCGTGGTGCGAGCATTCGTTCGCTTGCGTGAGCAAGCGGCGGCCAATGCGGCGATCTTGAAACGCCTGGCAGAGATCGACCAGACGCTGTTACAGCATGACAGTGCCCTGCGTGACGTCTATCGAAAGCTGCAGCCGCTTTTGGCGCCCGCGCCGGAATCTGCTAAGCGCAGGATCGGCTTCTAGCGCCGCTTCCTGGTTTTCGCTTTCCGCTTGGGCTTTTTGGATTTAAGGCTCTGACCTCGGTTTACAAGGTGCTTGCGGGCGAGGGCGGCGCCGGCGGCGAGGGCCTTGAGCTTGGCGAGCGCGATGTCGCGGTCCATCGGCGCCATGCCGCAGTTGGTGCACGGGAAGAGATGCTGCCGGGGGACGAATTGCAGCGCGCGCTCGATGGTCTTCGCCACGAGCTCGGGGGTTTCGACCGTATCGGTGGCGACGTCGATCACGCCGACCAGCACGTCCTTGCCTTTCAGCAGGCGCAGCAGCTCGACGGGCACCCGCGAGTTGATGCATTCGAGCGACACCTGGTCGATCGTGCTCTTGGCGAGCGCCGGGAAGATCGCCTCGTACTGGCGCCATTCGCCGCCGAGGGACTTCTTCCAGTCGATGTTGGCCTGGATGCCGTAGCCGTAGCAGATGTGGACCACGGTGGTGCACTTCAGGCCCTGGACGGCGCGCTCCAGCGCCGCGATGCCCCAGCCCTTGACCTCGTCCATGTAGACGTTGAAGGCCGGCTCGTCGAACTGGATCACGTCCACGCCGTCCTTCTCGAGCGCGCGCGCTTCCTGGTTCAGCAGCTCGGCGAATGCCATGGCGAGTGTCACCTTGTCGCCGTAATGCTCGTCGGCGAGGGTGTCGACGATGGTCATGGGGCCGGGCAGGGTCATTTTCACGCGCTTGTCCGTATGAGCTTTCAAGAGACGCGCTTCGGCCTGGTGCACGCGGCCCTTGAGCTTCAGGCGGCCGGTGACGACCGGCACCATCGCGTCGTAGCGGTTGTTGCGGATGCCCATCTTCACCTTGCGGCTGAAGTCGATGCCCTCGACGAACTCGAGAAAGCCGTGCACGAAGTGCTGGCGCGACTGCTCGCCGTCGGTGACGATGTCGATGCCGGCGTCCTCCTGCTCCTTCAGCCACAGCAGGGTGGCGTCGCGCTTGGCGCGCTCGAGCTCGGCACCGGAAGCGCGCCAGGCCGGCCACAGCTTGGTGGTCTCGGCGAGCCAGGCGGGCTTGGGCAGGCTGCCCGCGATCGTGGTCTTGAACATTCTTCTCTTCTCCTGTCGGGGTCCGCGGACATCGTGGACATTGCTATACCCGAATATAATCCGGCGCTACAAGCTGTACCTTATGGGAGGGGTTCGTGGCGCTAGGCGTAATCGTGGGGACGTTCTGCTCGTTCCTGCTCGGCATTTTCAATCCGTACCTGACCAACAAGGCCGGCCCCGACTGGCTGTGGGGCGGCGGCCGCGATGATCTCATCCGCAACCTGTATTTCAAGCCCAACGGCAGCTTCCGCCGCTACGGGAGGCCCGCCCTGGTGGCCACGGTTTGCCTTGGGTGGATCGCGCTTTCCTCGCTCCTGCACGGCTAAAACCGGAACAATTGCACAGTGGGCGCCGTCACGGCGCCTTTTTCTTTTGTGGAGTACAGTTTGCGCACCGTGTCCTTCGGGACACCACAAAAAAGGGAGACAAGCATGATCCGACTCATTGTTGCGATGGCGCTGCTGGCAATGGCAAGCGCGGCCTCGGCGCAAGGCACGGCAAGCGACTCCTCGACGCAGGCGACGGCAAGCGACGCCTCGATGCAGGCGACGGCAAGCGAGGCTCCGGCGCCGGGGATGGTGAGAAAGCCCTGCGAGGACCTCAGGGCCGAGATCGACGCCAAGATCAAGAACAACGGCGTGCCGGTGTTCACTCTGGATGTCGTCGACATGGACGCGCAACTGGCCGAAGGCAAGGTAGTCGGCACCTGCGACGGGCAAACCAAGAAGATCGTCTACAAGCGCGGCTAGCCGCGCTCCTTCATCGGCATCAGCCAGGCGAGCGCTGCGATCTGCAGCGCCGCCAGCAGGAAGAGCGCGGTGCTGTAGCCCGCGGCGGCATACTGCCCGTCGGCCACGGGGTAGAACCGCAGCACCGCGCCGATCGCCCACTGGAACGCGAACGCCACGGCGAACATCAGCACGTTCGACGCCGTGGTGACACGGCCGGTCATTTCCGGCGGCACGAGGGCGGTGAGCAGCGGGTAGGCGAGCGCCGCGGAGATACAGGTGAAGCCGTAGAGCGCGAGGATCGCGCCGAGCCAGGTCTGCACGCCGGCCGCGAGCAGGCAGAAAAGCGCGAGCGAGACCGCCAGGCCGAGCTTGAACATCGTCAAGCGCGAGATACCGGCGTGCACCAGGCGGTCGCTCGCGATGCCGAAGAACGCCGAACCGAGGGTGTAGGCGAGCGCCGTGACGAAGAGGTACTGGCCGACCGAGCTGCGCGGCTGTCCGGCGACGTCGTAGAGCCAGGGCCCCAGCCACAGCCCCTGCAGCGCGAGGTAGCACGCGTGGCAGATCACCAGCGCAGCCGCGATGCGCCAGAACGGGATGGACGCGAAGATGCGCCTGAATCCGGCGACTTGCGCGCGCAGCGTCTGGCCCTGCCCGGGCAGCGGCTTTTCCGGCACCACGAAGAACACCAGAGAAGCCGCCAGCAGAGACAGAACGAAAAGACCGAAGAACAGGGCACGCCAGCCGAACGGGCCTATCAGCGCTTCGGCGGGCGCGGTCGCAGAAAGGCCGCCTATGCCGCCGGCAGCGAGGTACAGGCCGTTCAGCGTCGCGAGGCGCGACAGCGGAAACCACAGCGTGAACGCCTTGATCGCCCCCATCAGCCCGGCCGACACGCCCAGCCCGAGCAGCGCGCGCCCCACCGAGAGCAGGGTGAAGTCGCGCGCCAGCGCGAAGATCAGCGCGCCGGCCGCGGCAACGCACAGCAACGCCGCCACCACGCGGCGCGGCCCGTAGCGGTCCAGCAGCACGCCCAGGGGCAGCTGGAAGGCGGCAAAGGCGAGCAGGTATAGCGAAGTGAGGAAGCCCAGATCCGAGGGGCTAAGCGAGAATTCCGCCGCCAGGTCCCTGGAGATCACCGCGTTGACGTTGCGGAAGAAGAACGACAGGAAGTAGCCCGCCGCGAAGGGGCCGAACACCACCAGCAGCAGCTTCCCGGGTAACCTATCCGCCATGAAGAAGCGCCTGATCGTCGGGATCACCGGAGCGACCGGGGCGGTCTATGGGGTCAGGCTTCTCGAGGCAATCCAGGACATCGAAAATTTCGAAAGCCATGTCGTGCTGTCCGACGCCGGGGCGCTCAACCTGTGGCACGAGCTCAAGATGCGGCGCAAGGACCTCGAGAGCCTGGCCGACGCGGCCTACAGCCCCAAGGACATCGGCGCGGCGATCGCCAGCGGCTCGTTCCTGACCGAGGGCATGGTGATCGCGCCCTGCTCGATGAAGACGCTCGCCGCGGTGGCGCATGCGCACGCCGACGATCTCGTGTCGCGCGCCGCCGACGTCGTGCTGAAGGAGCGCCGCCGCCTGGTGCTGCTGCCGCGCGAGACGCCGCTCAATCTCGCCCACCTGCGCAACATGACCGCGGTGAGCGAGATGGGCGGGATCATCTTTCCCCCGGTGCCTGCCTTCTACGCCATGCCGAAGAGCATCGAAGAGCTGGTCGCCCACACCGTGGCGCGGGTGCTCGATCTCTTCGGCCTGCACTCCCCTACGCTCGCGCGCTGGCAGGGGATGAGAGGAACTCCGCAAGAGCGCGATTGAACGCCTCGGGCTGCTCGATGTTGGAGAGGTGGGCCGCCTGCGGAATCAGCACGAGCTTCGAGCCCGGCAGGTTCTCGTGGATCTCGCGCGCCATCGCCGGCGGCGTGCCCGGGTCGTTCTCGCCGCAGATGACCAGCGCCGGGCACTGGATCTCCTTCAGCCGCGCCGTGACGTCGATCTTCGGGATGGCGTGGCAGCAGCCGACGTAGCCGGGTACCGGGGTCTTTTCGATTTGTGCGGCGATCTTGTTGACCTCTTCAGCCCTGGCTTTTCTGAAAGGCTCCGTAAACCAGCGCTCGATGGTCGGCTGCACCAGCGCCTTCAGGCCCTGGCTCTCGGCGATCCGGATGCGCTCCTGCCACAGCGGCGCCGCGGCCGCCGGGTAGCGGCTGGTGGTGTCGCACAGGATCAGGCTCTGGAAGATGCCGGGGTATTTCAGCGCGAAGGTCTGGCCGATCATGCCGCCCATGGACAGCCCGCAGAAATGGGCTTGCGGGATCTTCAGGTGCCTCAACAACGCGTGAAGATCGTCGGCCAGCCCCTCCAGCGTATACGCGCCCTGCGGCGCGGCGCTCCGGCCGTGGCCGCGCGTGTCGTACGCCAGCACGCGGTAGCGGTCCTTGTGCTTCTCGATCTCCCTGTCCCACATGCGCACGCTGCAGGCGAGCGAATGGCTGAACACCAGCCAGGGGGCGCCCTCCTTGCCGTGGATTTCGTAGTAGGTCTCGATGCCGTTGACGTTCGCTTTCATGCGCTCTCCACTATCAGGGGAATGTTCATTTCGTCCTCGCTCGTGCCGCCGTGGTTGCCGATGTGCAGGTGGCGCGGCTCGCCCGGGGTCCAGTCCTTCACCGTGGTGTTGCCGCGCATGACCAGCGCGACATCGCCGATGCGCTCGGCGAAGCGCGGGTGCGCCGTGCCGGGCCCGAACCAGCCCTCGTCCACCAGCGCGCGGCTCGGCTTCACTTCCGCGCGCTCGCCCAGCCAGTCTTTTGCTTTCTGGGAGAATCCATCCACATCGTGGACGTGGCAATAGACCACGCGCCGTTCTCCACATAGAGGGAACCTGAGCTGGGAGGCGAGCGAAGCGGGCAACTCGAGCGAATCCTCCGGCGGCACGTCGATGAAGCCGTGGTCGGCGGTGGCGAGGATGAGCGTATCGGTGCCCGAAAGCCGCGCCAGCAGCTGCCCGAACGCCTGGTCGATCTTCTCGAGCTGCGCCAGCGCCTCGGCGCCTTGCGAGCCGTAGCGATGCGAGATCGCGTCGTAGTCCGGCCAGTAGGCGTAGACGAACTTGCGCTCGGGACCCGACTTCACCGCGGCTTCCACCTGCAGCACGAATCCCTCGAGGTCGGTGTAGGCCCGACGCTGCGCGCCGGCGCAGTGGCGCAGGTTGTAATCGGAGTCGATGATGCGGCTCGCGGTGACGACGATGGAGCGCACCGCCAGCGATTCGAACAGCGGCCCGGCCGGAAAGGCGCGCTCCGGGGTGAGCCCCTTCAACCGCAAGCTCAGATCGTCGCCGCGCGTGCGAAACGGCAGCGGCGCGCCGACGTAGCCGGCTTCGCCGAAATAGGTGAACCAGCCGGTCAGGCCGTGCTCGAGCGGCGTGCAGCCGGTGTAGCTCGAGGTGATGGCCGAAGCGGTGGTGGACGGAAACACCGAAGTGATCGCTGCCTTGCGCCTTCTCGCCAGCTCGCCGCCCGCGCCCCGGCGCATCAGGTAGTTATCCCCAAGGCCATCGATGAGCACGAGCACGATATGGCGCGCGGCCGCAAGCGGCTCGCCGGAAAGGGCTCTCAACGGGGCGTGGCGCCGGGGGCCGCCGCAGGCTTCGGTGATGGAGGCGATCAGATTGACGAGGCTGCCGCCCGCGTAGTCAGGCCTCATGGGATGGCCGGATTTTAAAGGTAGAATGCGCCCATCCCCCGAAGAGGTTCACCCATGCGGCTCGAAGTCCACGTGCATGCCGACATTCCCATTCTCGAAGGCGTATCGAAGCGCCAGCTGGAGCAGGCGTTCGCGCCGCTGCTCGAGTACCTGGACGCCGACGGCCTGTCCGACGTCAAGAGCCTCGAGTCCGACGAGCCGGGCATCAAGTACGACGAGAAGGAGCTGATCCTTTACGTCTGCTGGACCGGCGAGGTCGGCCGCAGCTTCCACGGCGCGCTCGAAGCCGTGCTGGAGAACATCGGCCCGTTCTGCTACGAGGCGGTCGAGGTCGACGTCACGCTCTACCTCGACAACGGCGAGCAGGAGTCGCGCCTGCTGTTCGTCGGGCCGACCGCGCAGGCGATCCACGAGGCGCAGCGCCGCTGCATGCTCGAGGACGTGGCCGCCATCCTGGGGCGCCAGTTCGACAAGGGCGACGTGGCCCAGGTCAGCGCCCTGGTGAACGAGATGTTCGACCGCGACTGGAAGGACAAGGCTTCGCAGCAGAAGAAGACCGAGCGCGCCTTCGAGAGCTACACTCGGCCGTCGCGGAAAAACCTGCACTGATGCGCAAGGCAGATCGGGGTCAGAGCCCGAATTCGTATCGCGCTACCGCGCGAACAGAATTCGGGCTCTGACCCCGATCTGCCTCTTCCATGGCGGCACCGAAATACCCGGGCTTTGACACGCTGGCGCTGCACGCCGGGCAGTCGCCGGACCCGGCGACCGGCTCGCGCGCGGTCCCGGTTTACCAGACCACCTCGTACGTCTTCCGCGACAGCGAGCACGCGGCGTCGCTCTTCAACATGGAGCGCGCGGGGCATGTGTACTCGCGCATCTCCAACCCCACCGTCGCCGTTCTCGAAGAGCGGGTCGCGGCACTCGAGGGCGGCGTAGGGGCAATCGCGGCGGCCTCGGGCCAGGCCGCGCTGCATCTCGCGGTCGCCACCCTCATGGGCGCGGGCGAGCACATCGTCGCGTCGAACTCGCTCTACGGCGGCTCGCACAACCTGCTCGGCTATACGCTGAAGCGCTTCGGCATCGAGACCACGTTTGTTTCTCCGCGTGATCCCGAGAACTTCCGAAAGGCGATCCGGCCGAACACCCGCCTGCTGTTCGGCGAAACGCTCGGCAACCCCGGCCTCGATGTGCTCGACATCCCGGCAGTCGCGGCCATCGCGCACGCAGCCAAGGTGCCCCTGCTGGTCGACGCCACCTTCACCACGCCCTACCTGATGCGGCCCTTCGAGCTCGGCGCGGATCTGCTCTACCACTCGGCCACCAAGTTCCTCGGCGGCCATGGCGTGGCGATCGGCGGCGTGCTGGTCGATTCCGGGCGCTTCGACTGGGAGGCTTCGGGCAAGTTCGCCACCCTCACCGCGCCGTACGAGGGCTTCCACGGCATGGATTTCGAAGAGGAGTCGGGCACGCGGGCCTTCCTGCTGCGCGCGCGGCGCGAGGGCCTGCGCGACTTCGGCGCCTGCATGGCGCCGATGACCGCGTTCCATATCCTGCAGGGCATCGAGACGCTGCACCTGCGCATGCCGCGCCATGTCGAGAACACCCGCAAGGTTGTGCAATTCCTCTGCTCACATCCCGGGGTTGACAAGGTCTTTTATCCTGAGCTGCCGGATCATCCCGACCATGCGCTCGCGCGCAAGCTCCTGCCGCGCGGCTGCGGCGCGGTGTTTCCCTTCGAGCTGAAAGGCGGGCGCGAGGCGGGCAGGAAGTTCATCGAGGCGCTGCGCGTGTTCTCGCACCTCGCCAATGTCGGCGACGCGAAATCGCTGGTCATCCACCCGGCCACCACCACGCATTACCGCATGAGCGATGCCGATCTCGCTAAATCCGGCATCACCGCGGGCACGGTGCGCCTGTCCATCGGCCTGGAGGACAGCGCCGACCTGATCGAGGACCTGGAGCGCGCGCTCAAGGCCGCGGCCAGGTGAAGCTCCGGGTCGAAGGCAGGGAGGTCTTCGCCTATACCGCTGCCCACGCCCTCGATGCGGCGAAACCCACGATTGTCTTCGTGCACGGCGCGGGCCTCGACCATTCCTCCTTCGGCCTGCAAAGCCGCTATTTCGGCTACCACGGCCGTAACGTGCTCGCCGTCGATCTGCCGGGCCACGGCCGCTCGGAGGGTCCAGCGCTGCCGACGATCGGGGCTATGGCCGACTGGATCGCCCAGCTGCTGGACGCGGTTGGCGTCGCAAAGGCAGGCCTCGTGGGCCATTCCATGGGCTCGCTCGCGGTGCTGGAATGCGCCGCCCGCCACCCCGAGCGCGTCGAGCGCGTCGCGCTGATCGCCACCGCCTATCCGATGAAGGTGGCCGAGGCGTTCCTGGACGCGGCCAAACGCAACGACTACGCGGCTTTCGACATGCACACCATCTGGGGGCACGCACCGCAGGCGCCGCTCGGCCGCGACGCCAATCCGGGCATGTGGATGTACGGCGACACGCTCGCGCGGCTGGAGCGGCTCGCGCCGGGCGTGCTGTACAACGACCTCAAGGCCTGCAACGACTACGCGGCGGGCGCCGAGAGCGCCGCCAAGCTGCGCTGCCCGGTGCTTTTCGTGCTGGGCGGGCGCGACGTCATGACCCCGCCGCAAGCGGCAAGGGCGCTCACCGAAGCGATCAAGTCGAAAACCGTGATCGTCGATCTCTCCGGCCACACGCTGATGGTCGAGGCGCCCGACGCGACGCTCGATGCGCTGGTGGAGTTCTTCAGGGACGCAGAAAAGCCAGATCGACCGGCCCGCTGAAGGCCGATTTCGCCCAGCCCAGGAAGGCTTCGCTGCGCTCCTGCGGCCAGCCGCCGTGCGCGCAATTCAGCCGGTACTTCTCCTCCAGGTCGGCACGCGAGAGCGGCTCGTGGGCGCCGCCGCGAAAATGCGCCTGGCGCTCTTCCACGCCGGCGCCGTTCCTGAGCACCACCCTGACATGGCCGGTGAATTCATCCGGGTAGGGATTGTCCGGGTCGATCTCGTAGCCCACCTTGGCCGCGAGGGCTAGGAGATGCGGGTCGCGCACGCGCTCCTCGGTAAAGGCTTCCAGGCCGGCGTGGCCGAGCACCAGGCCGGCGGCGATGCAGTAGGGCTGGCTGAACTTGGCGGCGTAGGCGTTGGGCGGGCGCCGCTTCGCCGCGAGCGGCTCCCACAGGCGGTGCACCGTGCCTTCGGCTACCTCGCAGATGATTTCGACGACATCCTGCAGGTCGACTTTCTTTGAAAGCCGGCGCGCACAATCGATGTACGGATGGGTCATCGTGCCGCAGGCATAAACCTTGAACGCCAGCGTCTGCGAGACCCAGCGCTGGCCGAAGCCCTCGACCAGCTTCGCCCAGTCGCCTTGCGCGCTGCGCGCAAAGCCGTGGTACAGCCCGTGCGTGCCCTCGAACACGGTGCGCGGCCCGACGAAACCCTGGCGCGCGAGGTCGGCGGCGCGTATGCCGGACTGCGC
>Ga0299907_10002605_pt1 | contig 11211 bp, 12 predicted proteins | sample RVTome_16_FD_198680 | JGI IMG/M metagenome (GOLD analysis project Ga0299907, IMG submission 198680) | Soil microbial communities from uranium-contaminated site in the Upper Colorado River Basin, Wyoming, United States - RVT152D67 (version 2) ...
CGGCACCCTCGGCGAGATCGAGTGGGGCGTGCTCGAGACGGGCGGACAGATCAGCTTCATCCCGAAAGCCGGCTAGCCAGGGCTCGCCTACGCTCGATGAGTTCCGGCCGCGATCTCCGTCGGACAGTCGGTGGAATCGCAACAGACACGCGGGCGTTGACGCAGGAGTGCGGCCTGCGCCTACCCTGATCGCATGAGCGCCGACCTTGCCATCCGACTGCGCGGCGTCGTGAAGCGCTACGACGAGATCACGGCGGTCGCCGGGCTCGATCTCGACGTGCCCCTGGGGACGTGCGTGGGCCTGCTCGGGCCGAACGGCGCCGGCAAGTCGACCACGATGCGCACGCTCACCGGCCAGTCGATCGCCGACGAGGGCGAGGTCGAGGTACTCGGCTACCGGTTGCCGGAGGAGTCGAAGCAGGCGCGGGTTCAGCTCGGCGTCGCGCCACAGCTCGACAACCTGGACGTCACGCTCACCGTCGAGCAGAACCTCCTCGTCTTCAGCCACCTCTATCGGATCGGCCGCCACGATCGGCGAGCGGCGATCGAGCGCGCGATCGAGATGGCCAACCTCGGAGATCGCCGCAAGACGCGCGTCGACAAGCTCTCGGGAGGCATGCGTCGTCGCCTCCTGATCGCGCGGGCGCTCGTCCATCGTCCCCGCCTCGTGCTCCTCGACGAGCCGACGGTCGGACTCGATCCGCAGGTGCGCCAGGAGCTGTGGGCGCTGATCGACGCGCTGCGAGCGGAAGGCACGACGATCCTCATGTCGACGCACTACATCGAGGAGGCGCAACGCCTTGCGGACACCGTCCTGATCATGTCGCACGGGAAAGCGGTGGCCAGCGGCGCGCCGGCCGAGCTCGTCGCCGAGCACGCCGGACGGGAAGCGGTCGAGGTCTACGGGCCGCCGCCGACGCTCGCGGAGGTCGAGGCCTCCGCCCGCGAGCTGGGCCTTCGCACGAGGCGCACGGGCACCAGCGTCTCGGTCCTCGGGGTCGAGGGGATCGACGGGCGCGCGCCCGAGGGCGAGCGACGGCCCGCGAACCTGGAGGACGTCTTCGTCCTGCTGACCGGAGAGCAGATCGACTGATGGCGATCGCGGCGCCTCCGCGTGGAGCACGGCTCGGCCGGCTCGAGCGCCCGGCGTTGACCGGCGTGCTCGTCCGGGAGATCGTCAACTACTCGTCGTACTGGCGCGCGTCCGCGTTCTCGTCGACGGTGGAGCCGACCCTGTACCTGCTGGCGTTCGGCTTCGGCTTCGGCTCGCTCGTCAGCACGATCGGCGGCTACGACTACGTGGAGTTCGTCGGCACGGGCACCGTCGCGACGGCCGTGCTCTTCTCGAGCGCTTTCCCGGCGATGTTCGGCACGTACGTCAAGTACGCCTTCCAGCGCACGTACGACGCGATCCTCGCCGCGCCGGTCGACACCGAGGAGCTTGTCTCGGCCGAGGCGCTGTGGATGTCGATGCGCGCGGGCGTCTACGGCTGCGTCCCGCTCGTCGTCGCGATCTTCTTCGGGCTCGATCCCGCCTGGGGGATGCTCACCGTGCCGGGGATCGCGTTCATCTCCGGATTCGGCTGGGCGAACTTCGGCATCGCGGTGGCCGGGTTCTCGAAGTCGATCGACAATTTCAGCTACATCGTGAGCGCAGTGCTGACGCCGCTCTTCCTCGTGGCAGGCACGTTCTTCCCGCTCGACGGACTGCCGGAGGTGATCCAGATCCTCGGCGAGCTCAACCCGCTCCACCACTGCGTCGAGCTCGTCCGCGGCGCTGCGTTCGGCTTCGACGGCTGGACGGATGTCCTGAGCGTTGCGTACCTCATCGGCTTCGGCCTGCTGATGTGGCGCATCGCGATCCACGCGATGACGCGCAAGCTCATCGACTGAGCGTCGGGGCGATGAGTTCCCGTCGTCGGCGGCGTCGTATGGATTGATGGGTACCGCCGAAGCCGCCCAGGCCCGGGTCGAGCCCGAAGCCTTCGCTGCCGCTGCGGGCGACGAGTCGGCCTTCGCCGAGCTGGCCGAGCGCCACCGGCGGGAGCTGCAGGTGCACTGCTACCGGATGCTCGGATCGTTCGAGGAGTCGGAGGATCTCGTCCAGGAGACCTTCCTCCGGGCGTGGCGACGGCGCGAGTCCTTCGAGGGACGCTCGACCTTCCGGGCGTGGCTGTATGCGATCGCCACGAACGCCTGTCTGGACGCGCTCCAGCGTCGCCCCCGGCTCGCCGCTCCGCACGCGGGAGCCCGCCCGCTCGCGGAGATCCCGTGGCTCCAGCCGTACCCCGACCAGCTGCTCGAAGGCATGGCATCGGAGGAGGACGGCCCGGAGGCGGCCCTCGTCGCCAAGGAGACGATCGAGCTGGCGTTCATCGCGGCCATTCAGCTCCTGCCGGCGAAGCAGCGCGTCGCGCTCATCGCGCGAGACGTTCTCGGCTGGTCTGCAGCCGAGGCGGCGGCGCTTCTCGATACCAGCGTCCCTGCCGTCAACAGCGCGCTCCAGCGCGCACGCGTGACGATCAAGGAGCACCTGCCGCGGCACCGCGTCGAGTGGACGCAGGGCTCTGATCCGAGCGAGGAAGAGCGCGACCTCCTCGTGCGCTACGTCGAGGCGACCGAGCGCGGCGACGCCGAGGCGATGGTCGCGCTCATGCGTGAGGACGCCTTCTTCGCCATGCCGCCCCAGGCCGAGTGGGAGGTCGGCAATCAGGCGATCGTGGACGCCTGGGTCAACGGAGGCTTCGGATCGGACGCCTTCGGCCACCTCCGTTGTCTGCCCACCCGCGTCAACTCGCAGCCCGCGGTGGCGGTCTACCTCCGGCGCCCGGACGACGTCGAGTACCGGGCGTTCGCGCTCGACGTCCTGCGCCTCGAGGACGGCGCGGTCGTGGAGATCATCGCGTTCGACCTCGACGCGGCGCTCGTGGCCGCGCTGAACATCCCGCCGACGCTCTGATGCACGGCGACGGCGGGCGCCCCGCGTTCGACGTGAGGGCGGTCGCGGTCGCGCCGGGATGCGAACGCGCCTACGACGAGGCGGAGTGGCGCGACGCCATGGTCTCCGTCACCTGCGGCGAGGTCGAGCTCGAATGCCTTAGCGGACACCGGCACCGGTTGCGAAGCGGTGACGTGCTCTGGCTCGCCGGGCTGCCGGTTCGCGCGCTCCACAACCCTGGGCTCGAGCCCGTGCTGCTCGTCGCCGTGTCGCGACGATCAGTTTCGGAACGGCGGCTCGTCTAAGCGGTATGTCGGCTGCAGAGACTCCGAGGGCGGGCCGCCGCGAATGGGTCGGGCTCGCAGTGCTCGCCCTCGCCTGCGTCGTCTACGCGATGGACCTGACGGTTCTGCACCTCGCGGTGCCTTCGCTGAGCGCGGATTTGCAGCCGACGAGCGCTCAGCTCCTCTGGATCATCGACATCTACGGCTTCATGGTCGCCGGCGCGCTTATCACGATGGGCACGCTCGGCGACCGGATCGGGAGACGCCGCCTGCTGCTGATCGGCGCGGTCGCGTTCGCGCTCTCGTCGCTGCTCGCCGCGTTCTCGACGAGCGCGGAGATGCTGATCGTGTCCCGGGCGTTGCTCGGCATCGCCGGCGCGACGATCGCGCCGTCGACCCTCTCTCTGATCCGCAATATGTTCCACGACCCGAGCCAGCGCACCTTCGCGATCGGGATCTGGATCACGGCCTACTCGCTCGGCGGCGCGATCGGCCCGCTGCTAGGCGGCGCGTTGCTCGAGTTCTTCTGGTGGGGCTCCGTCTTCCTCCTCGCTGTGCCCGTGATGGCGTTGCTGCTCGTGCTCGGGCCGCTCCTTCTCCCCGAGTACCGTGATCCGGACGCCGGGAAGCTCGACCTCGTGAGCGCGGCGATGTCCCTGGTCGCGGTGCTCGCGGTCGTGTACGGGCTCAAGCAGCTGGCGCAGGACGGCCTCGAGCCGCCGGCCGCGATCGCCATCCTCGCCGGGCTCGTCGCCGGCTACCTGTTCGTCCGCCGGCAGCGGAGGCTGACGGATCCCTTGATCGATCTGCGGCTCTTCCGCGAGCGTGCCTTCAGCGCGTCGCTCGCGGTGTACACGCTCGGGATCCTGGTCATGTTCGGCGCGTTCCTCTTCACGTTTCAGTACTTCCAGCTCGTCGCGGACCACTCGCCGTTCCGGGCCGGGGTCTTGACGTTGCCCTCGTTCGCCTCGTTCATGGTCGGAGCCATGGTCGCGCCGGCGATCGTGAAACGCATTCAGCCGGCCTACCTGATGGCGGGAGGGCTCGCGATTGCTGCGGTCGGGTTCGCCGCGATGACGCAGGTGAGCGCCGACGGCGGCGTGGGCGTGCTCGTCGCCGCCTCCGTCGTCTTCTCCCTCGGGCTTGCTCCGCTCTTCACGCTCACGAACGACCTGATCATCGGTGCCGCCCCGCCCGAGCGCGCCGGCGCCGCGTCTGCGCTCTCCGAGACGGGGGCCGAGCTCGGCGGCGCGCTGAGCATCGCGGTCCTCGGCACCATCGGCACGGCCGTCTATCGCAGTCGGGTGACCGACGACCTCCCGGACGGGATCCCTGCCGGTGAGGCCGAGATCGCGCGAGACACGCTCGGCGGCGCGGTCGCCGTGAGCGAGGACCTGCCGTCGTCGCTCGCGGACGACCTGCTGACGACGGCACGCGAGGCGTTCACCGTGGCCCTCCAGGTCTCGGCGCTCACGAGTGCCGTGCTGGCGCTGGTGACGGTGGCGGTGGCGCTGATCTTCGTGCGCGGTGTTCGCTCGACCGGTCCTGCCGAGGCAGTCGACTCCGAGATTCCGTGTATGCCCGTTCCGGCGGTCGAGCTCGACTAGCTCGCTAGCCCGCCGGCAGCCGCGCGCCCGCGATCGGCACGCCGGCGAGCCGTGAGCTCACGACGTCCTCGGCCGCCTGCGTGCTCGGTGCGTGGCTCGTGACCGCCGCGAGAAAGTCCTCGCGGTCGAGCGCGTAGAGCACGACGGGCGTCTTCGCCGTCACCGTTGCGGTCCGTGGGACGTCGCGGAGGAGTGCGATCTCCCCGAAGTAGCCGCCCGCCCCGAGCTCGGAGAGCGGTTTCCCGGCCTCCGAGATCTCCACCTCGCCCTCGGCCACGATGTAGAAGCGGTCGCCGGCGTCGCCCTCGCGCACGATCATCGTCCCGGCGTCGAGCCGCATGGGGACGAGCCGTCCTGCAAGATGCTCGAGCGAGCTCCCCGGGAGCGGCGTGAAGATCGGCACCGATGCGAGCACGCGCAGCTCGTCCGCCTCCGGGGCCTCGGCTTCGCGGTCGATGCGGGAGAGCTTCGGCCAGAGTACGACGACGAGCCCGACCAGCGACGCACCCGTGACGATCAGCGCCGCCTCGATGCCGATGCCGTCGACGATGAACGGCGCGACGAGCGCGCCGACGCCGAGCGTCAGCAGCCAGAGCATCTGGATCACGCCGAAGACCCGCGCGAGGACGTCGTCCGGCACGGCGCGCTGAACCAGCGTGAAGCCGGCGACGTCCATGATCGAGTTCGCCGCGCCGACGAGCGCGAGCAGGACGAGCGCGGGAGCGAGCTCGGGCAGGAGCCCCACGAGGATCAGCGGGACTCCCCAGCCGAGAACGCCTCCCACGAACGGCGGCCCGAGCCGCGCGGCACCGGTCAGTGTGAGCGATGCGATGCCTCCGAGCAGCGCCCCGACGCCGAGCGCGGAGTTGAGATAACCGACGCCGGCGTCGCCCTCGTCGAGCAGCTCGAACGCGGTCACCACGATGAAGACTTGGAGCATCCCGGCGACGAACGTCTGCGCCCCGAGAAACCCGATGAGGACGCGAAGCGAGGACGTGCGCGCGATCGTCCGGAAACCCGCGAGCGCCTCCGTCACGATCGTCCCGGCCTCGATCTCGGGATCCCGCTCCACGCGCGGCGCGTGTATGCGCAGGAGGAAGAGCGTCGAGACGACGAGCATGGCGGCGTTGACCGCGAAGACCGTCCCGGTCGAGGCGAGCGCGAGCAAGAGCCCGGCAAGCGCCGGCCCCACGAAGACCGCGAGGCTCTCGACGCTGCTCGCGACCGCGTTCGCCGCTGTCAGCTCTGTCGGTGTCCGGGCGAGCGTGGGGGTCAAGGCGGCCTGCGCGGAGCGGAAGGGCGTCGTCACGATCGCGGCGGCGACCGCGAGGGCGTATACGACCGCGGGCTCGGCTCCTGCGTAGACGCCGATGGCTGCTGCCGTGACGAGCACGATGCGCGCGAGGTTCGTGAAGAGCAGGACACGCTCGCGCTGGTAGCGGTCGGCGAGCATCCCCGCGAACGGCGCGACGACGGCGGCGGGAATCAGCCGCAGGGCGAAGACGAGCCCGACTGCCTTCTCGCCGCCCTGGTCGTACGCGTACACCGAGACTGCGACGAGGTAGGCCCAGTGACCGACCACCGACCACGCCCACGCGAGCTCGAGGCGGCGCAGATCGGGGTTGCGGACGACCGCTCCGAGTGCCGCTCCGGAGTCCGCGAGGCGCCGACGGAAGCCGAGCACGCGCGCAGCATCTCACCGCGCCTTGAACATTTGAACCCCGCGAGGGAAGATTCCTGGGGTCCCCGCGGTCATGTTGTTCGGAACCGCGCGTCGAGCGCCCGGAAAAAGGAGGAACGAGAACATGTCCGACGAGCCGAATCGCCCAGACGAGGAAGAGGTCGAGGCTCATGGCCCTCTCGTCGACGGCCCATTGGTGGAAGGGCCGCTGGTCGAGGGTCCCCTCGTCGAGCGGACTGAGGACGACGAGCCCGACGTCGAGGCTCACGGTCCCCTCGTCGACGCACCGATTGCGGAGGCACCCATCGCCGACGCGCCGATCGCCGAGTAGCGCGAACCGGCAGAGGTTTTCGAAGGCCCGGTAACCCCGGGCCTTCGTCGTTTCAGCGCAGCGTGTCCGTGAGCTCCCGAAGGAGACGGAGGCCGGCCTCGCGACGCTCGGCTTCGAGCCCGTCCACGGCCGCGGCCAACCTCGCCACCACCGCCAGCTCTCCTTCGCCGCCGGACAGCACGTGCTCCGCGCGACGTGCGCGCTGGAGCAGGTCGACGGCGATCGACGCCTGATGGGCGAAGAGCCCGAGCAGCTCCATCTCCTGCAGCGAGAAGAGCGAGCGCTCGGGGCGGTCGAGCACCTCGAGCACGCCGAGCGCATCCTCGTCGTGGAGGAGCGGGGCGGCCATGAGGCCGCTGGGAACGTAGCCCGTCCCTTCTGCGACATCGCTCGCGAAGCGCGGGTCCGAGCGGACGTCCTCGATCACGAGCGGCGTGCGCGTCGCGAGCACCCAGCCCGCGACCCCCTTGCCCGCGGGGAAGCGCATGCCGAGGAGCTCGTCCTCCCCCTCGCCGACCACCGCCTCGAACACGAGCTCCTCCGCCTCCTCGTCGAGGAGGAGGATCGACGACGCCCGCGCGCCGAAGATGGAGCGCGCGACCTCCACGATCGCGCCGAGCAGCGCTCGGAACGACTCCTCGGAGCCGACGACGCCGGCTGCGATCGCGGCCTGCAGCTCGGTCTTCTCGGTCATGACGCACCTCCCCCGGGGTTTGGTTTCGCGCGATCGGAATCCACGCCAGCGGATTCCGATCCTGCGCTCATCACGTTCGTCGCGGTCAGGTAGAGGACGCTCTTCAGCTGGAAGAGCGTCAGCTCGGGGTGCTTCGCGAGGACGAGCGCGCAGATCGCGCTCAGGTGCGGCGTCGCGAAGCTGTTGCCGGAGACAGTGAGCGTGCGCCCGCCCGCCCACGGCACCTCGACGTTCACCCCGCGTCCGAAGAACTCGACGGGCGGGTTCGGGTTGTAGAAGAACGCAAGCGGATCCGGCTCCTCGTGGCTGCCGACCGAGATCACCGACGCGAACCGCCACGGGTAGCTCTCGACGGGCATGTTGTGCGCCGACGCGACCAGGACGGTGCGCTTGAAATAGGCGCTGTCGGCGAGCTCGTGGAGCACGCTCGCGAACGGCTTCTTCGTCGTCGAGAGGGACATGTTGATGACATCGAAGCCCTGCTCGATCGCGTACCGGAGCCCGGCGAGCAGGACGGCGCCGGTCCCGGTGAAGCTCGAGCCGAGGACGCGAACGCTCGAGATGGTCGCAGCGGGCGCGATCGCGCGGACGATCCCGGCACAGGCGGTCCCGTGCCCGGAGACGTCGCCCTCGGTGTCCTCGGACGCGACGGGCTCCTCGTCGTCTCCGAGCGAGATCGCGACCGAGCTCTCGAGCCCTCCGACGAGCGGGTGGCCGGCGTCGACGCCCGAGTCGAGGATGCACACGCGCGCCCCTGCACCGGTCGACCCCCCGAACGCCCACTCTCGCGTGACCCGCTCGGGCCACTCCGCCGGCAGCGCGATCCGGTCGACGGCATCTTTCGGGAGGCTCCACGCGGGCAGCGCAGCCTTACCGGCGTCCCATGCGTGCCCGGCCACGTCGTCCACGCGGTGGATCGTATGCCCGTCGCCGGCATTTGCGGGGTTGGCCTCCAGGGCGACAGCTACCCTGAGAGGGTGAAGCTCGTGGTCGGCGCCGTGGTCGCGTATCCCCCGCACGGCGTGGGACGCGTTGCAGTACGCGAGTCCAGGGTCGTCCTCGGAGCGAAGCAGGAGGTCGTCGTGATCGAGCTCGCGGAGGGGCTCTCGGTGACGTTGCCGCTCGAGCGGGCACAGGAGCTGTTGCGGCCGGTGGTCACCGAGGCGGGCCTGCGCCGGGTTCGGGCGACGCTGCGCGAGGACGCCGTCCTGAGCGACGAGATCTGGTCGAAGCGTCTCAAGCAGGTGCAGGAGATGCTGAGGAGCGGAGGCCCGGAGGAGCTCGCCGCGATCGTGCGTGACGGGTTCCGCCGCGATCGGGCGTCGGGCACCCCGGGCGCCGGCTCGAAGCTCTCGGTGAGCGAACGTGCGCTCTTCCTGCGCGCCAGGGAACTGCTCTCGGGCGAGATCGGCTTCGCGCGAGGCCTCGGCCAGGCGGAGGCGGACGCCTGGATCGACGAGCAGCTCGTAGCTCTCGGCTAGGTCCTCCCGAGCTAGGGAGGGCTCGGCGAAACAGCCGGGGAGCTGTGGCTGGTCGTCGCGAGGCAAGGACGCAGGGAGCGCCCATACCAGCAGGTGGGCGCGACCGACGACGCGGGCTCGAGGCGATCCACCCCTGCGACGAGGCTCGTTCCGCCAAGCCCCCTAGATCTTCCGGCGGGGCGTCGGCGCGCCCCACTTCGAGCGGCCCCGCCGTGAGGAGTACACGCGGCGCGGGGGCGCGAGCTTCAGTCCGCCGGACGTGAACTGCTCCGTGTGGCCCGCGAGACGGGCGACGCGGCTCACGTCCTCCTGCTGCTCGGGAAGCACGAAGGTGACTCCGACACCGCCGCGGCCGGCGCGGCCGGTCCTCCCGACGCGATGCACGTAGCCTGTGTGCTCGGCGGGCGGATCGAAGTTGACGACGTGGGTGATCTCGACGAGGTCGAGGCCACGGGCCGCGACGTCGGTCGCCACGAGTGTCGAGACCTCGCCCCTCTCGAACCGCCGGAGCGCCCGTTCGCGCTGGCCCTGGCTCAGGTCGCCGTGCAAGGCGACCGCGCGCACGTCGTGGTGCGCGAGCTTTCGGACGAGCCGGTCGGCGCCGCGTCGCGTCCGCACGAAGACGAGCGTCGTGAGCCCATGCTCACCGCGCAACATGTCCGCCAGCGTCTCGACCTTGCTCTCGGCCTTCACCGGAACGAAGCGGTGCTCCACAAATTCGCCTCCGGCTGCCGGGGCGCTCGTCGCCTCGCACCGCACCGCGTCCGTGGTGTAGGCGTCCGCGAGCTCGCCCACCTGGTGGTCGAGGGTCGCGGAGAAGAACATCGTCTGCCGTGTGCGGGGCAGGCGGCGGACGATTCTGTCGACCTGGGGCTTGAAGCCCATGTCGAGCATCCGATCGGCCTCGTCGAGGACGACGATGCGCACGTGGTCGAGCGCAACCGCCTTCCGCTCGAGGAGGTCGTTCAGACGACCGGGCGTCGCGACCAGGACGTGCGCGTTGCGAGCGCGCTTCGCCTGTGCGTGGATGGGGACTCCGCCGTACACCGTGGCGACGCGCAGCTCACCCGAGCCGGCGAGCGCGGTGAGCTCGCCGGCGACCTGCGAGGCGAGCTCGCGGGTCGGCACCAGGACGAGCGCTGCCGGGTGACCGCCGCCCGCATCGAGCCTCTCCACGATCGGGATCGCGAAGCTGAGGGTCTTGCCCGAGCCGGTCGGGGCCTTGGCGAGGATGTCGCGCCCTGCGAGCGCGTCGCGGAGGACGCGGGCCTGGATGGGGAAGGGCTCGTGGATGTCGCGCTCGGCGAGGTTGCGCGCGATGCGCGCGGACACGCCGAGCTCGGAAAAGTGCATTTCGATTCAACTCCTGTTGTTGCTGGGTCGAGATCCGTCTGCCTCGACCCGTTAGGAGGAACCGAAGAAGTCAAACCTCACAGGACAGCGGCGCTGTCCGTGCCCCGGACGGTAGCAGCTACGCGCTGTGGGGCCGCGAATCCGTCCAGGTCTCGTCGGGAGGGAACGGTGCCCCGCTCGCTTTCGCCTTGCGCTCGGCCGCGGCTGCGTGCTTCTTCTCGAGCTTCCGCTCGCGGCGTTCCTTGACCGCTCGCTCGCGGGCGATCTTCGCCATCGTCTGCTGCCTCTTGGTGCTCATTGTCCGCCCTTCGTCGCGGGAATGGCTCGGGGTATCGGGACCGCAGAAGCGCCGAGCTCGTGGACGCGTACTCCGCGACCATAGCCTGAACCTCGACCCGAGGAGGGTTTGGCGAAGCAGGCGCTGTGCCGCCGGAGCTGTGCTGGTTGCGGAGTTGCGGCGTCCTCAGTCGCGTCCATACCTCAGGTATGGACGCTCCCTGCGTCTGCCTCTCCGCAACCAGCACATGCCTGCGCCGAGGCCCGTTCCGCCAAAACCCTCCTAGCGGGCTCCGTCGCCGCGGAGGACGGGCTTGATGTCGACGACGGGCGTCCCGTCGATCGCCTCGAGCGGCCCGACTCGGAGCCGGTTCCCGTCGATCGCACGGACCCTCACGCGGTGCAGCCCGAGGGGGTTCGGGCGATCGGAAGACCGGGTCGCGAACACGCCCGTGAGCGGGCGGCTCCGATCGTCGCGCGGATGCACCTGCAGGATCTCACGGTCAGCCTCGTGGAGCCACGTGACGACGAAGAGCTCGTCGCCGACCCGGATGCCCACGAGCGCG
>Ga0299907_10002606_pt1 | contig 11210 bp, 9 predicted proteins | sample RVTome_16_FD_198680 | JGI IMG/M metagenome (GOLD analysis project Ga0299907, IMG submission 198680) | Soil microbial communities from uranium-contaminated site in the Upper Colorado River Basin, Wyoming, United States - RVT152D67 (version 2) ...
CCCGGCCAGGGCGGCCTGATTTCTCTCGATCTCGGAGATCAGGGCCCTGAGCGCGTCGGGCCGAGGCCGAGCATCCGAGTGGAGCAGCCATAGATAGTCCACCGCGGGATCGGTCGAGTTGATCGCTTGCTCGAGGTTCGGCGATGTGGCCACATCGTCGGCCAGATCGAGGTCTTCACCGATGACGACTACCTCGGGAGCCGGCTCGTAGACCTGTCGGCCGACCACGGAGAGAGCGGCCTTCAAATCGGCATCATCGATGGCTGTGATCAGCACTCTGACCAAGGGCGCGCTCGTCGTCTCCTCGGTGACATCATTGTCCGCTACCTGCGGAGTGGTTTGGGACATGCGAACTGCCATTGTGAACCGGTGCGCGACACTGAGCAATATCGAAGTGGTGTTTCTCCCGGATAGGGTGCTGTGGCTGCGAGCCGCCGGAGCCTTCTGGCAAACGGGCGGAGCGCGGTGGCGAAGGGTGCGATAGCCGGAACATGAAGGTCGTTGAGCTGTCAGGTGGTGTTGGTGGCGCCCGTCTCGCCCGTGGTCTGGCCGCGCTCCCGGAAGTCGAGCTCACCGTTGTGGTCAATGTCGGCGACGACGCCTTCAATCACGGACTCCACATCTCCCCCGATGTCGACACCGTCATCTACACGATCGCCGGCGTGGAAGGCCCCCACGGGTGGGGACGGGCCGGAGACACCTTCCACCTCAACGACGAGCTCGCCAGGTTCGGTCTCGACAACACCTTTCAGCTTGGTGACCGTGACTTGGCGCTGAAGCTGCACCGAACGTCCGCCATGGCCGGCGGGCGCCCGCTCTCGTCGGTCACCGTCGACATCGCGCGATCGTTCGACCTCGAGGTCATGGTGCTGCCTGTGACCGACGACCTCCTACGCACGATGGTGCTCACGGCCCACGGCTGGCTGAGCTTTCAGGACTACTTCGTCACCAGGCGACACCAGGACGAGGTGCTCGAGCTCGAGTTCGAAGGATCCGCTGCCGCTCGACCGGCGCCCGGGGTGATCGAAGCCATCGACTCGGCCGAGCTGGTGGTCATCGGGCCATCCAATCCACCGCTCTCGATCTGGCCGATGCTGGCCATTCCCGAGGTACGGGCGGCTGTCGAGTCCCATCCTTCGGTGACCGCTGTGAGCCCGCTCATAGGCGGCAAGGCCGTGAAAGGCCCCGCCGACCGCGTGATGACGTCTCTCGGACTACCTCCAGGCAACGAAGGGGTCTTGAAGGCCTACGAGGGCCTGATTCACCGACTCGTCATCGATGCGTCCGACCGTGCCCATTCCGCCACGCTGAGAGGATTCGACGTGATCGCCACTGACACCCTCATAGGAGAGCTCGACGCCGCGGTTCGCCTCGCCAAGGAACTGACTCACTGATGGCTCTGGTGATTCACCCCCTCCTCGATATCGGCCCCGTCCAGTCGGGGGACGACATTGCCGCGATCCTGGAGCCGGCGCTGCGAGTCATCGGACCAACTGAGGGTGACGTGCTCGTGGTGACACACAAGATCGTGTCTAAGGCCGAAGGTGCTGTGAGGAAGATCGAGGGTGACGAGGAGGCGTTCAAGACGGAGTTGATCGAGGAGATAGCCCGGTCGATCGTGAGACGCAGGGGAGATCTGATAATCGCCGAGACCAAACATGGCTTCGTTTGCGCCAACGCGGGGATCGATCGGTCGAACGCGGACCCGGGCACGATGATCCTCCTTCCTGACGACCCGGACCGGTCAGCCCACCGGATAAGGACGAGGCTGCACCGCAGCTTTGGGGTCGACCTCCCGGTGATCATCTCGGATACCTTCGGGAGACCATGGCGGCGAGGGCTCACGGACATTGCCATAGGCGTCTCCGGTCTTCTGCCCATCCACGATCTCATCGGCACCAAGGATTGGTCGGGTCGTGACCTGGATGTCACCGAGATCGCCGTCGCCGACGAGCTCTCCTCCGCGGCGGATCTGGTCATGGGAAAGGCAGCAGGGATCCCGGCTGCGCTGGTCAGGGGCTACGACGGCCCGCGCGGCGACGGGCGAGCCGCCGAACTGGTTCGCCCCGTTGACGAGGACCTTTTCAGATGACCCGTGAGTGTTGGGGGTCGAGAACGACGCACGAGCGGTCCCGCTACCTCATCCGTCCGACCCCAATGTGGCGGCCGCAACGAGTCACGCACCCGGGCGGCCCAGCCCCCAATAGTCCAAACCGGCGGCCCTGACTGCAGTCGAGTCGAGGAGATTGCGGGCATCCACCACCCGGTGCCCCTTCATCGCGGCGGCCACGAGGGCCATGTCGATCGTGGCGAACTCGGGCCATTCAGTGGCCACCAGCAGCACATCCGCATCGGTTACGGCCGCGATCGGATCGGCTGCCATGGTCACCTCGTCGCTCCACGCCTCGGGGTCGTAGGCGACCACCTCGGCGCCGTCGGCTTGCAGGATTCGGGCGACGCGTAGAGCCGGGGACTCGCGAACGTCGTCGGTGCCCGCCTTGAAGGCGACGCCCCACATCGCGATCCGTCTCCTGTGGAGACCTCCCCCGGCGGCCTGACGGACCTTTTCCGCCACCCGTCTCCGCTGCTCGTGATCGGCATCGATGACGGCGCGCAACAACTGGAAGTCGTAGCCGGCATCGGCGGCCACGGCGATGAGGGCTGCGGTGTCCTTGGGGAAGCACGAGCCGCCATAGCCAGGACCTGGCTGCAGGAAGTGGGGCCCGATGCGATGATCGAGACCGATCCCCTTTATCACGTCGACCACGTCGGCGCCGACCGCCTCACAGACGTTGGCGAGTGCGTTTGCGAAAGTGAGACGCGCCGCCAGGTAGGCGTTGTTCGCGTACTTGATCATCTCAGACGATGTCGGATCGGTGATCACGACCTGGGTGTCGATACTCCGGTAGAGCGAAGCGACGAGCTCTCCGTCCGCCGGGTCGTAGGCGCCGACCACTATCCGGTCGGGCATCATGAAGTCCTCGACGGCTTTGCCCTCTCTGAGGAACTCTGGATGTGACACGAGTCGTGCCGAGCTACCGAGATCGGCCAGCCGCTTCCTGAGGCTGGCTGCCGTCCCGGGAGGGACCGTCGACTTGACCACGAATACCGCTTCCTCTCCCACCTCGCTGGCCAATTCGTCGATTACTGCATGTACGTAGGTGAGGTCTGCCCGCCCTTCCTCGGACTCGGGTGTGGGCAAGCACAAGAAGACGAGCTCGGCCCCCGCCACAGCCTCGACGTTCGAGGAATGGAAGCTGATGGTCTCTCGCTCGGTGGCCCGGCTGAGGAGATCGGGGAGACCGTGCTCGTATATCGGCACGTCTCCAGCCTCGAGCTGGGCCACCCTCTCGGCGCTGGCCTCACCGATTCGGACCCTGTGCCCGAGGTTGGCCAGGCCCGCACCGGTGACCAGACCGACATATCCCGCGCCAATGACTGCTATATCCACATGAACATCCTATTGGGCCGAGTGCGCGCGGTCCATCGGGCTATGTGGCGTCGGAGCCAACGACGACGACGGCGTCGTATCCGTTGTCGACAGATCCGAACTCGACCACCCCGAAACCGAGGGCGGACGTGATGGTGGCGCCGTCCTCGCTCCCTTCGGGCACGATGACCGTAGTCCGGGCATAGTCGCTCCTCTCGGCGTTGCCGATGGCCTCGACGTCGAATCCCAGCGACTCCAGCCTCTGGGACATGTCGCCCGCGGCGCCGGCGGTGCCGTTGCCATTGAGGACCTCGACACGAATCGGTTGTTCGGCGAGCGCCCGCCCGGCCCTGAAATTGGCCAGCATGGCGCCTGCTTCAGGCTGTTGGGCGATCTGAAAGGAGGCGCCACCGATGCTCTCGGTGTAGGTGGGCAGAGTGGCACCGTCGATCGCACCGGCGAGGATTCCCTTGAAATCCCAAACCATCGAGGCGACCGATTCGCCTGCGAGGCCGGAATCTATGGTCATGTGCTGGGACATCGATGATGCGATCCCCCCGGCCTCGGCTATCGAGCTGGGCCGCTTGAGCCGAGAGACGATGGCCCTCATGACCTCCTGCTGGCGCTGAGTCCGCCCGATGTCATTGGCTTCGACGGATACCCATGACCCGCTCTGCAGCTCCTGATAGGACCGCGACCGGGCATAGGCGAGAGCCTGCTCCCCGTCGAGCACCTGTTGACCGGGGCCCACGTCGAGCCCGGACTTGACGTCTCGCGCCTGATATGGAAAAGACATCTCGATGCCATCCAGCTCGTCGATCATCGCCTCGAAGCCGACAAAGCCGATCTCGACGTAGTGGTTGATCTCGACGTCGAGATTCGACTGCAGTGTCTCCACCAACAATGACGGGCCCCCGTAGGCGTATGCGGCGTTGATCTTGTCTGTCCCATGTCCCGGGATCTCGACGCGCAGGTCACGGGGGATGCTCAGCATTTGGGCGTTGGAGGTCTTCGGATCGAGCCGCACCAACATCACCGCGTCGCCGCGCTCGCCACCGGCCGAGCCGAAGTTGGTCAAGTCGTCGAGCCCGGCCCGGGAGTCGGAGCCGACCACGACAAAGGTCCTGCCCTCGCCTGAGAGCGGGTCGAGGACACCGGTCACCTGGTCGTCGGTGTTGGCACCGCCGAGAAGGTTGTTACCTGTTTGGACCACCCAGATGAGACCGAGAATGACGACGTTGGCCACGATCAGCAACGTGATCGTTGTGATCTTCAACCACTTGGGCAGCCCGGAACGCGCGGGGGAAGAGGAGGAAATCGCCATCGGGGATTAGACGCCGAGAGGATACCTTCGGTTCCATTCTTACCCGAAGCACCGGAGGCGCGGCCATGAAAACGGTTGCGGCCCCCACACCACCAGCCAGCGCGGAAGCAGCGGCCCGACCGGCGTCTGTTTGCCGCCACAACCGCCTAGCAACCAACCACCCAACCGAAACGTCGAACCCCTGCCACCACCAACCCCACCATCCAGGAGACCACCCGGCAAACTCGGGCCGCCATCAAGAAGGTCGCCGCCATCGATCAGTTACCCTGACTCGGGACGAAGCGGAGGTCCTTCTTTGGCAGTCCTGTCCCACGAGGGGACATATCCAATCCTGTATGGCACGTGGCCGATCCCTGTGGGCTCCGCCCACCGGAATGGCTACATAGCCCGTCCCGACGAGGCGGGAAGAGTCCCCGTGGTGTTCGTGGTCCCCGACATCGACGGGATGGGCAGCTTCGAGAAAGACATATGCCGCCGGCTGGCGCGATCCGGGTTCGCAGCACTGACCATCGACATCTACGGGCAGAAGGGCGACGGTCTCGACCTGTACCACGCGATGACCGACGATCACGCCTTGTCCGTTCTCGACGAGCTCCATCAATTCGTCGTGTCCGAGGACGTGTCATGGAGCGTCGACGACGAGGTCGGCATTCTCGGGCTAGACGTAGGGGGCAGGTTCGGCCTCGTCAAGGCGGCGACCCGGGACTGGGCTCGCTCACTCGTGCTGTGTTCCACACCGTTGACTGGAGACGAGGAGAGGGAGCATCACGTCGCCGACTACCTGGATCATCTCCCCATCCCCGTGCTCGGTCTCTACGGCGGGGATGACGAGTGGATCGATCCGTCCACAGTCGACGAGGCCCAGCGAAGAAACGAGCACGGCCAGTGGCTCCTCTATGAGGGAGTGGGTCATGGCTTCCTCGACATCGAAGGGGAGAACTTCGACCAGGCGGCATCGGATGACGCTCTCGCCCGCATCATCGCATTCTTCGGAGCGTCGCTCGCCAAGCCAGAGATCGAGGAATTGGGTTAGACGGTCGCCGTATATCGAGACTCGAGGAGTCTCGAGTCTCTACTCTTCAGTATCCGCTTCCGGGTGCTTCCGCTCACGTGCCATACGGACGGCGGCAGCTCCGGTTGCGATCGCGCCTCCCGCCAGCGGCAACAGCTGCTCGAGAGGCAGACCGGTGAAGGGCAGCTGATCCGAGAGCACCTCGTCTTTGACCCCCGGGCCGGCCACGACGTGGGTCCCGCCCGCTGCCGCTTGCGTGGTCTGGGTGGTCTCGACGGTGGTTCCTTTGACCTCGGGGTCGATCGTCTCGACGGTCGTGCCCCCGACTTCTGCCTGAGTCGTCTCCGGAACAGGGCTTGTGGATTGGGCAAACTGCGCGGTCATCGTGAACGACGCCACTTGTGGTGTCACCCACACCAATCCGAGCCCCGCCAATGTCCCACGACGGAGAGCGTCCCTGCGGGTGATCCCACCCCCTACCTCGTCGGACGTTGCCCGCGCCCCCCACTCAGATTGCCTCATAGATTGGACATTGAAGCAGGTGCAGGGGGTCGAAGCAACGGCCTAAAGACCCGAATCTCGCCCAGTCATCGAATGTGGCTCACCGCACCCGAATGGACCGTCTTGGTGCCTTCGGGCGTCTCCACTATCAGCCCACCCTGCTCGTCGACATCGACGGCCAGCCCCGAACCCGCGGGTTCCCAAGTGATCTCGCGTCCGATGGTGTCACATGCCTCCCTGTAGGCGATGATGGGCCAGCGTTCACCGTCGATGACCTCCATCAGCTCGGCGGCCCATAGGGCCCCGATCTCAACGTGAGCTTTCTCCCCCGGGTCGCGCTCGAACAAGGAGCCGGCACCTCCTGGAGGCTCGGGCCACCACAGGTTGAGGCCGAGACCTATGACCGCCTTGTCGCCGGAGCGCTCGACGAGTATCCCGCCAACTTTGAGCCTGTCATACATCACGTCATTGGGCCATTTCAGGGTGGTTCCTTGGGTGGCGCGGACTGCAGCGACACCCGCCATCAGCGAGAGTGGCCGCGCCTCTCGATCGCCGAGGCGAAGGGCGAGGGAGGCCGCCAGGGCGCGGTCGGCGTTCAACCACTCCGCTCCCGACCGGCCCCGGCCCCGCGATTGGCCGCCGGCCAGCACGAGCACCGGCAGGTCGTCGATCTCCGAGCGGGCCACATCCTGAGTGGATGGCACACGATCGAGGCGTAGCTGGAAATATGGTGTAGCCAACTTGTCTCCGGGCGAGTCTTATATGAGAGGTTACGGAGGAGTCTTGGGAACCGAGGCGCGCATCGAGCAACTGAGAGGGCTCAAGGAGGAGGCGTTGCACGCGGGCACACAGCGTGCCGTCGCCCGCCAGCACGAAGCAGGCAAGCTAACCGCGAGAGAGCGCATCGACGCCCTGCTCGACAAGGACTCGTTCAACGAGGTCGACCAGTTCGTCAAACACCAGTCGGTTGGGTTCGGCATCGAGGACAAGAAACCACCAGGAGACGCGGTGGTGACCGGGCATGGGACCATCGATGGTCGGCCCGTGTTCGTGTTCGCCGAGGACTTCACCGTGTTCGGCGGGAGTCTCGGCAAGGTGGTAGCAGACAAGATCTGCAAGATCTTCGACATGGCGCTCGAGACGGGCGCACCGGTGGTCGGGCTCAAAGACTCGGGCGGTGCCCGCATCCAGGAGGGAGTCTCGTCCCTCGACGGCTATGGCCGGATCTTCGAGCGGAACGTGAGAGCTAGCGGCGTCATCCCCCAGATATCAGTGATCATGGGCCCATGCGCCGGGGGAGCGGTCTACTCCCCTGCCCTCACCGACTTCGTATTTCAGGTGGACAAGACTTCCCACATGTTCATCACCGGCCCAGATGTCATCAAGGCTGTCACCGGTGAGGAGGTGACCATGGAGGAGCTCGGCGGCGCCGCGGCCCACGCCGGCAAGTCGGGTGTCACCCACTTCGTCTACCCGACGGGCAAGGACGCGCTGGAAGCGGTGAGGTACTTGTTGTCCTTCCTTCCCCGCAACAACATGGAGATGCCCCCCTATTTCGCACCGGCCGATCGCACCGACCGTGCCGACGACGCCCTCGACTCGATGATCCCCGACGAGTCCAACCAGCCCTACGACATGAGAGAAGTCATCGAGACCGTTCTCGACTCCGAGGAATTCTTCGAAGTGCACGAGCAGTGGGCGAAGAACATCATCGTGGGGTTCGGGCGTCTCGATGGCCACGCGGTGGGCATCGTCGCCAATCAGCCTGCCGTCCTGGCCGGGACGCTCGACATCTCGGCATCCGAGAAGGCGGCCCGGTTCGTCAGGTTCTGTGACGCTTTCAACATCCCCATCCTCACCTTCGTCGACGTCCCCGGGTTCCTGCCAGGCGTCGACCAGGAGCACGGTGGGATAATCAGACACGGCGCAAAGTTGCTGTACGCCTACTGCGAGGCCACGGTGCCCAGGATCACGGTCATCACTCGAAAGGCATACGGAGGGGCATATCTGGTGATGAACGCCCGTGGGGTGCGCGCCGACCTGGTCTTCGCATGGCCCTCGGCGGAGATCGCGGTGATGGGTGCCCAAGGCGCGGTGAATATCATCCACCGACGCGAGCTCGCCTCGTCCGACGACCCTGAGGAAAGGAGATCCGAGTTGATCGCCGACTACGAGTCTCGGTTCAACAATCCCTATGTCGCTGCCGAGTTGGGGTTGGTCGACGAGATCATTGAACCACGAGAGACGCGGTTCAAGCTGATCCGCGCCATGGAGATGCTGCGCACCAAGCGGGAGTCCTTGCCGCCCAAGAAACACGGCAACGGCCCCCAATGAAGAGCCTCCTCGTCGCGAACCGCGGTGAGATCGCCGTCCGCGTGATCCGCACCGCGCGCGAGATGGGGATCAGGACGATCGCGGTCTTCTCCGAGCTCGACCGAGACGCACTTCACGTCGACCTCGCCGACGAGGCCTGGAATGTAGGGCCGGCCCCGGCGTCGGAGAGCTATCTGAATCAAGAGGCGATCCTGCGCATCGCCCACGAGTCGGGTGCCGAGGCCATCCATCCCGGCTACGGATTCCTCTCCGAGAACGCCGGCTTCGCCCGAGCCGTCGATCAGGCCGGGATCATCTGGGTGGGCCCGTCGGGTGATGCCATCGAGGCGATGGGCGACAAGATCACCTCCCGACGCAATGCAGAGTCGTACGGCGTTCCCACCGTCCCCGGGATCACGGATCCGGTCACGACAGTGGATGAAGTTCTGGCGCTGGCAGGCGAGTTCGGCTACCCGGTCGCGATCAAAGCGGCCCACGGCGGCGGTGGCAAGGGACTCCGTGTCGTACGGGAGGCCTCCGAGGTTGCCAACGCCTTCGAAGGTGCCCGGCGGGAGGCCGACGCCTATTTCGGCAACCCCGAGGTCTACGTCGAGAAGTACCTCGAGAAGCCCCGCCATGTCGAAGCCCAAGTCCTCTTCGACAGCCATGGCCACGGAGTCTTCCTCGGCGAGCGCGACTGCTCCGTTCAACGTCGACATCAGAAGCTGATCGAGGAGACACCGTCGCCGGGCCTCACACCCGAGCAGCGAAAGGCTCTGGCCAAGGCGGCCTTGGACGCCGGTCGTTCTTGTGACTATGTGAATGCGGGTACGGTCGAATTCCTACTCGACCAGCACGGCGAGTTCTACTTCCTCGAGATGAACACCCGGCTTCAGGTTGAGCACACCGTCACGGAGATGGTGACCGGTATCGACCTCGTCGCCTGGCAGCTGCGGATCGCCAACGGCGAGAAGCTCGAGCTGGAGGGCGTCGAGCCGCGAGGGCACGCCATCGAGTTCCGGATCAATGCCGAGGATCCTTATCAGGGATATCTCCCGACACCCGGCCAGGTCGTCGAATGGGAGGAGCCGGCCGGCCCCGGCGTGAGAGTCGACTCCTGGATCAGACCGGGTACGAACATTTCCCAGTACTACGACAATCTCATGGCCAAGCTCGTCGTGTGGGGCCCAGATCGCGCCGCGGCGATCAGCCGCGGGCGCCGGGCCCTGGAGGAGTTCAAGGTCCAAGGCGTGGCCACCACCATCCCGGCCCATCTTGCCGTGCTCGACCACGAGGACTTCATCGCCGGGAGCCACCACACCAAGTGGATGGAGGAAGTGGTCGCCCTCGAGGGCTCGGCGCCATCGGCAGCGCCATCGCTCCCCGAGGAGGAGGACCTGACCAGGCGCGACATAACGGTCGAGATCGGAGGCCGGCGATTCCGGGTCTCATACTGGGCGCCGGAGCCTGGCGTTGGCAATCAGATGCGTCGTCGCCCCCCGAGACTCGCCACATCTGGCCAATCAGGCGTATCCGACGGTGTGATCATCGCTCCCATGCAAGGGACCATCGTGAAAGTTCATGTGAAGGCGGGCGACACTGTGCGAGCCGGCGACCCGATCTGTGTGCTCGAGGCCATGAAGATGGAGAACGAGGTTGCCTCCCCGGACGATGGCGACGTCGTCGACCTACGAGTCGAACCTGGCGACACCGTGGCCGCCGGCCAGGTGATCGCGATCGTCAAGTAGCCACACGCGCGGGAAGTCGCTGCAACTACGAACCCTGGGTTACCGACACCGGTCAGCGAAGCCCAGCGCCCTGAGTTCAGACGAGACAGCGACAACCGCCAAACCCCGGGTTCCAGACATCGCTCGGCGACGTCCAGCGCCCTGAGTTCAGGACAGCGACAAGGGGGTTCCTACTGTCTTTCGGCCCCAGCATGCTGGAGCCATGGGAATCAGCAGGCGAGTGCTCGACCTCGCTGTCCAACAGGGTGGCTACGTCAGACGCGATCAACTCGTGAACCTAGGCCTGTCGCCCAGTGCGATCGACAGGCGCGTCAAGGAAGGAGTGATCACCCTGGTGACACCAGGGGTCTATATCGTCATCCCCTCGAATGACCACGTCGACCTGCTACGCGGGGCGGTCCTGACGCTTTCCAAAGCAGTCGTCTCGCACCAGTCGGCAGCTCATGTGCTCGAGTTCCCCAGACTCCCGGCGTTGAGACCAGCGGTTGTGGTTCCAAGTAACACCACGCATAGGTTCCCGGGAGTGACCGTACGAAGGTGCGATGATCTCGTCGATTCCGACATCGTTGAGATCGACGGGCTACCGGTTACGAACATCCCTCGCACCCTTTTCGATCTAGCCCGACTCCTGAGGTTCCGCGAATTCGACGCGATCGGAGAGTCGCTTGTCATCGCAGGCATGATGGATCTCGAACAGTTTGAGCTCATGACTCGTCGCCTGGCGCGGCGCGGCAAAGGTGGGAGCAGACACGCCCGCGACTTTCTCGAGATTCGGGCTGGGAGCGACCGGCAGGCAACCGTCCTGGAGCGAAAGGGACGTCAGGTCCTATCCAACGGCGGTCTTCCGGAACCGATACCACAGTTTCCGATCCCGTGGGCGAC
>Ga0299907_10002607_pt1 | contig 11209 bp, 13 predicted proteins | sample RVTome_16_FD_198680 | JGI IMG/M metagenome (GOLD analysis project Ga0299907, IMG submission 198680) | Soil microbial communities from uranium-contaminated site in the Upper Colorado River Basin, Wyoming, United States - RVT152D67 (version 2) ...
TCCTCCAGCCTCTTGAGCCGCGCGCTCAGCGCCGGCTGGGTGACGAACAGCGTGTCGGCCGCCCGGCTGACGCTGCCGCTCCGCGCGACCTCGATGAAGGCTGTCAGCTGCGCGAGGAGCATGCATAAATACTATCTATCGCTTCAATCGAAAGAAACGATTGCGTAAATACCGCCCTGACGTTTTACCATCGTGCAGACGGCTACCTAGGCGATATGCGTACGGCGACGATCGACATAGCGACCGAGGCTCCCCGGGCGGGGCTGACCGAGCGACCGGGCGCGTCGATCGTCGTCCTCAGCACCGCCGAGCTCGCGGAATGCACCTGCCCGGACTGGTGCGAGCGCGACCACGACCGGGACTAGCTCGGTGGAGGCAGCGGTCGAGGGGGTTGAGCTTCGCGCGCCCATCGGCGGGCGCGGCGAGGAGATCCTGACGGGCGAGGCGCTCGCCTTCGTCGCCGAGCTGCACCGGCGCTTCGATCCGACTAGGCGGGACCTGCTGCACCGGCGCCGCGAGCGGCAGGCCCGGCTCGACGGCGGCGAGCTGCCCGACTTCCTCGCGGAGACGCGCGAGATTCGGGCCGCGGACTGGCAGGTCGCGCCCGTCCCGGAGGACCTGCGGGACCGGCGGGTCGAGATCACCGGGCCGGTCGAGCGAAAGATGATGATCAATGCGCTCAACTCGGGCGCACGCTGCTTCATGGCCGATTTCGAGGACGCCAACTCGCCCACCTGGGAGAACTGCGTCGCCGGACAGGTCAACCTCGTGGACGCGGTCGAGCGGACGATCGAGCTCGAGACGCCCGACAAGAGCTACCGGCTGAACGAGGAGGTGGCGACGCTGATCGTGCGGCCCCGCGGCTGGCACCTCCCCGAGCGCCACGTGCTCGTCGACGGAGAGCTCGTCTCCGCGTCGCTGTTCGACTTCGGCCTCTACGTCTTCCACAACGCGCAGCGCCTTCTCGCGCGCGGTTCGGGCCCCCACCTGTACCTCCCGAAGCTCGAGAGCCACCTGGAGGCGCGCCTCTGGAACGACGTTCTCGACTTCGCCGAGGAGGAGCTCGACCTCGCGCGGGGCTCGATCAAGGCGACCGTCCTCATCGAGACGATCCTCGCGGCCTTCGAGATGGAGGAGATCCTCTATGAGCTCCGTGAGCACTCGGCCGGGCTGAACGCGGGACGCTGGGACTACATCTTCAGCGTGATCAAGAAGTTCCACGACCGGCCGGAGTTCGTGCTCCCCGACCGGGCGCAGGTGACGATGACGGTGCCGTTCATGCGGGCGTACACAGAGCTGCTCGTGAAGACCTGTCACCGGCGGGGTGCGCACGCGATGGGAGGGATGGCGGCCTTCGTCCCGAGCCGTCGCGATGCCGACGTGAACGAGACCGCCCTCACCAAGGTGCGCGAGGACAAGGTGCGCGAGGCGAACGACGGCTTCGACGGCACGTGGGTCGCCCACCCGGATCTCGTTCCGGTTGCGATGGGGGAGTTCGACCGCGTGCTCGGGGAGCGGCCGAACCAGGTCGAGCGCCTGCGCGAGGAGGTCTCGGTCGAGGCCGGCGACCTCCTCGACGTCCGTGTCCCCGGCGGCGACGTCAGCGAGGACGGCGTTCGCAACAACGTCAGCGTCGGCCTTCGCTACCTGGAGTCCTGGCTGCGAGGAGTCGGAGCCGTCGCCATCTACGACCTGATGGAGGACGCTGCGACCGCCGAGATCGCCCGCTCGCAGCTCTGGCAGTGGGTGCGCCACGGGCACGCCGACGCCGAGCGGGTGCGCGCTTTCGCGGACGAGGAGCTCGCCGAGGCCGGCGAGGGCCGCTGGGCGGACGCGCGGGAGGTCTTCGAATCGGTCTCGCTTTCCCCCGCCTTCGTCCAGTTCCTCACACTGCCCGCTTACGACAAGATCGACTAGAGAGGGAGATGGAGATGGATCGCTGGGACGGCATCGAGCGTCCGTACACTGAGGAGGACGTCGAGCGGCTGCGCGGCTCGGTGCATGTCGAGCACACGCTCGCCCGGCTCGGAGCCGAGCGCCTCTGGCACCTGCTCCGGGAGGAGCCGTACGTCGCGGCCCTGGGCGCCATGACCGGCGGCCAGGCCGTGCAGATGGTGAAGGCCGGCCTGCAGGCGATCTACCTCTCCGGCTGGCAGGTCGCAGCCGACGCGAACGTCGCCGGGCAGACCTACCCGGACCAGAGCCTCTATCCGGCGAACAGCGCGCCCGCGCTCGTGCGGCGGCTGAACCAGGCCCTCCTCCGGGCCGACCAGATCGAATGGGCCGAGGGCCGAAACGGGAACCGCCGCTGGCTCGTCCCGATCGTCGCGGACGCGGAGGCCGGCTTCGGCGGGGCTCTCAACGCCTTCGAGCTCATGAAGGGGATGATCGAAGCGGGCGTCGCGGGCGTCCACTTCGAGGATCAGCTCGCCTCGGAGAAGAAGTGCGGCCATCTCGGCGGCAAGGTGCTCGTCCCGACGGCGCAGTTCATCCGCACCCTCGCGGCCGCGCGGCTCGCAGCCGACGTCTGCGGCGTGCCGACCGTCCTCGTGGCGCGCACGGACGCCGACAGCGCGACGCTCCTGACGAGCGACGTGGACGAGCGCGACCACCCCTTCATCACCGGCGAGCGCACCGCCGAGGGCTACTTCCGCGTCCGGGGAGGCGTCGAGGCGGCTGTCGCACGCAGCCTCTCCTACGCGCCCTACGCGGATCTCATCTGGTGCGAGACCTCGACGCCGGATCTCGGCGAGGCGCGCGAGTTCGCCGCCGCGATCCACGAGCGCTTCCCCGGCAAGCTCCTGGCCTACAACTGCTCGCCGTCTTTCAACTGGAGGAAGCATCTCGGCGACGAGGACATCGCCACCTTCCAGCAGCAGCTCGGCGAGCTGGGCTACAGGTTCCAGTTCATCACGCTCGCCGGCTTCCACGCGCTCAACGAGTCCATGTTCGAGCTCGCGCAGGGCTACGCGGCCGAGGGGATGACCGCCTACGTCGGCCTCCAGGAGCGCGAGTTCGCCCTCGAGGACTCCGGCTACACGGCGACCCGCCATCAGCGCGAGGTCGGGGCGGGATACTTCGACCTCGTGGCGCAAGCGGTCGCCGGCGGAGAGAGCTCGACGCTCGCGCTCAGGGGCTCCACCGAGGAGGCGCAGTTCGCCAAGGAGGAGGGGTTGGCGGAGGCGCTCGGCAACCTCGCCGAGCCGTAGAGCCTCCTCCCGCCGCGACCCTCTCGGCACAGTCCTTTTCCACTCTCGTAACGGGGTCTGACCCCGCCGCCGGACGGCTGGGAGAGGCCGGTCGGGCGCGAAAAGGGCTGCAAAGGGGACTATTCGCTACCCGGAAGCGCTTCGGACCGGGGGTCAGACCCCGTGACGAGAGCGCTGCGAAGTGTGCCGCGTTCTACTCGCGTCGAGGCCCCGCTCACGCCTGCATGAGGCGCTCGCAGGCTCGCCGCGCGTTCCCTCGTCGACGCCGCAGCCCTGCGCTGGGCGCAGCCGCAAGGATGAGCTGGATCACCTACAGGTCTCTCGGAACGCAAGACAGACGTCAACGGGTTCCCGCGTATCCAGTGCTCCTACCAGCCCTCTCGTTCCGAGGAGGCGCCGGGAGCCGGGTCGGAGCACGCCGTCGCCTCACCCTCGAACCACCCGTCGGCGTCGTCCTGGTAGAACGAGATCGTGGCGATCGTCCGGTCGTCGCGCCGAGCGCGGAAGATCGCCCCTTCCTGCTCCGGATAGCCGGCTGGCTCGATGACGTACCCGCGAGCCAAGCCTAGAAAGTCCTCGAGCCCGCGGCGCGCGAACTCGAGGAGCTCTCGCTTCTCCTCCGTCACCCTCCTCGGTGGATCCCCGTGCGAGGACTCCGGGGTCTCGCAGTCGGTCAGCTCGGTCGAGACCCAGATCCCGGTGTCGACGAGCTCGAACGTCGGGGTGCCGGCCGAGTCGCCCCCCTCCACATAGCACGTGAGAGCCCATTCATCCGGTCCGACTGGCAAGACGTGCTCGGAGGTCCCCGGGGGCGCCTCTCCGCCAACGCCGCCGCTCGAATCGCGCTCGATCGTGAAGTGGATCGCTCGGGCCGTCTCGTTTGTCAGCTCGAGGTGGAGGCCGTCCGGCTGCGCCTGCACGAGGGGAGTGAGGACGCGTGTGCCCTCGCTCCCGCAAGCCAGGGTTGCGACGGCAGGCGTCCCGGCCCGAAGACCGTCCTCGTCGCCCTGTCCGCACCCCACGGCGAAGGCTCCTGCGAAAGCTGCGAGCACGAACGCCGTCGTCCTCATGCGTGTTGGACGTCGCAAGGAGGCGTGGAGTTCCCGACTCCGGCTATAACCGCACGAACCGTGATCCTCTACAACTCGCTCACCCGCCGCAAGGAGGAGCTGCCGGCGCCGCCCGGGCCGATCCGGATATACGTCTGCGGGCCGACCGTCTACCAGCGCATTCACATTGGGAACGCGCGACCGTACGTCCTCTCCCTGTGGCTGAAGCGCTGGCTCGAGCACCAGGGCTACGACGTGACGCTCGTCGAGAACGTCACCGACATCAACGACCGGATCTACGAGGCGGCCGCGGCGCAGGGGATAGGGAGCGCCGAGCTGGCCGAGAACGCGACGCGCTGGTACTTCGAGGACACGGAGAGGCTCGGACTCGGTCGGCCCGACGTCGAGCCGCTCGCCACGGAGACGGTTCCGGAGATCGTCGCTCTGATCGAGGAGCTCGTCGCGGGCGGGCTCGCCTACGAGTCCGGCGGCGACGTCTACTTCCGCGTGGCCGAGTTCCCCGAGTACGGCTCCCTGTCTGGGGCGAAGCTCGAGGACATGGTCGCCCAGGAGCCGAGCGACCTGAAGGCCGATCAGCGCGACTTCGCCCTCTGGAAGGCGACGAAGCCGCACGAGGACACGTCCTGGGAGTCGCCCTGGGGGCGAGGGCGCCCCGGCTGGCACATCGAGTGCTCGGCAATGGCGGAGAAGCACCTCGGCCCCGCGTTCGAGATCCACGGCGGCGGCCTCGACCTTCGCTTCCCCCATCACGAGAACGAGCTCGCCCAGTCGCGCGGCGCCGGCCGCGCGTTCGCCCGCGTGTGGATGCACAACGGCCTGCTCGAGCTCGACGAGGAGAAGATGTCCAAGTCGGTCGGAAACATCGTCTCCCTCTGCGAGGCGCTGGACGAGCACGGCCGGGAGGCGATCCTCGTCTTCTTCCTCGGGAGCCACTACCGCAGCCCGATCGGTTACTCGGACGACGCCATGCGGCAGGCCAGGGCGCAGGCCGAGGACTTCCGCACCGCCTTCCGCGTCGTCGAGCGCGCGGAGGACGTGCCCTCTTGGGACGACTTCGCAGCCGCGCTCGAGGACGACTTCTCGACGCCGCTCGCGCTCTCGATCCTCCACGCCTGGCGCTCGGCCGGAGAGCGCGAGCTGCTCGGGCGCGGCCTCGACATCTTCGGCCTCGGCGTCGAGGACGCGGGCGAGGCGCCCGGCGAGATCCGCCGCCTCGCCGAGGAGCGCCAGGCGGCCCGCAGCGGGCGCGATTTCTCGCGGGCGGATGAGCTGCGCACTGAGATCGAGCGCGCCGGATGGGAGGTCCAGGACGTTCCCGAGGGCTTCCGGCTCGTTCCGAGGACGTGACCCGGGAGCTCGTCTACGGCCGGCGGCCCGTGCGCGAGGTGCTCCGCGCGGGCAGGCGCCAGATCCTCGAGCTGCTCGTGACGGAGCGTGCTCTCGCCGCCGAGTCTTGGCTTCGGGAAGCTCCGGGGATCCGGGTGCACATCGTCCGCGAGCGCGCGCTCAACGAGGCCGCCCGCACCATGGAACACCAGGGCGTCGTCGCGTTCTGCGAGCCGTACCGCTACGCGGATGCCCTCGAGCTCGCCGCAGGCGAGCGCCTTCTCCTCGTCTGCCTCGACCAGGTGACCGACCCGCACAACCTCGGCGCCGTCTGCCGGAGCGCGGAGGGCGCGGGCGCCACGGGCGTCGTCGTCGTGGAGCACAACTCGGCCCGCGTCACGCCGGCGGTCTGCAAGTCGTCGGCGGGGGCGGTGGAGCATCTCCCGGTCGCCGTCGTCGTCAACCTCGCCCGCTACCTGGAGGAGAGCAAGCGAGCGGACCTCTGGGTGTGGGCGGCCGCGAGCGACGCGGCGACGCCGGTCTGGTCGGCCGACTTCACGACGGGGACGGCGCTCGTCCTCGGCGCGGAAGGGCGCGGCCTCAGGCCGGGCGTGCGGCGGGTCTGCGACGACGCCTTTGCCGTTCCGCTTTCGGGCCGGGTGGAGTCCCTGAACGTGAGCGTCACGGCCGGCGTCGCCCTCTTCGAGGCGGCCAGGCAACGGCGTGTCTCGTAGCGGCCCACTCGCTGCCTTCGCCGCCTTCGGCGTGTTCTGGGGCGCTTGGGGGGTGCTCCTGCCCGACGTAAAGGAGCAGGTCGGGGCTTCGGTCGCCGAGCTCGGCGCCGCCCTCCTCGCGATCGGGCTGGCCGCGCTGCCGGCGATGCTCCTCACCGGGCGCGTCGTCGACCGGATGGGGCCGAAAGCGCTTCCGCCCGCACTGGCCCTCTTCGGCATCGCCGTCGTGCTGCCCGGGCTCGCGGACTCCATCTGGCAGCTCGCCCTCGCCCTCGCGCTCGTCGGAGCCACGTCGGGAGCGCTCGACGTCGTCATCAACGTCGCAGCGGCGTCGGTCGAGGCCTCGGGCGGGCCGCGGATCATGCAGATCGCGCACGCGCTCTTCTCGGCGGGGTTCCTCGTTGCCGCGATCGCCGTCGGCTTGGCGCGCGACGCCGGGGCCGATCCCCTGCCCGTGCTCGGCGTGGCAGCGGCTGTGATGCTCGCCGTCGGCGCCCTCAACCGTGGTCACCCGGAGACGGCTTCTCGCGCGGTCGAGCGGCGCCGGCTCGTCTTTTCGCGCCGGCTTCTCGTGCTGGGCGGCCTCTGCGCGGTCGCCTTCGTCGTCGAGAGCGGGATCGAGAACTGGAGCGCGCTCTTCCTCGAGAGCGAGCTCGACGCTTCGCCGGCCGTGGGCGGGCTCGGACCGGGTCTCTTCGCGGCCGCGATGGTGGCGGGTCGCTCGCTCGGGCAGGTGCTCGAGGCGCGCGTGGGCGACCGTGCGCTCGTGGCGGGAGGCGCGCTCACGGCGGCCGGCGGGCTCGCCTTCGCCGCGCTCTCGCCCGGGGTTCCAACGGCGCTCGCCGGTTTCGCGCTCGGTGGGGCCGGGATCTCCGTCGCCGCGCCGACCTTCTTCGGAGCCGCCGGACGCGGGGCGCACGAGGACGAGCGCGGAAGCGCCGTCGCCTCCGTGACCACGCTCGCCTACCTCGGCTTCCTCACCGGCCCGCCCCTCATGGGCGCAATGTCGGGCGCCCTCGACCTCCGTGCCGGAATGGCGATGCTCGCCGGGATCGGCGTGCTGCTCACGCTTGCGACGGCATCATTGGCGGGCGATGCTCTACCTCTTCGACGGCTACAACATCCTTCACGCCGGGGAGTTCCGTGACCGCCGCGAGCTCGTCGACCGGCTTGCGGACTTCGTCGCCCTGAAGGGTGCACGGGGCGTCGTGGTCTTCGACGGGGTGGGCGAGGACGCCGTAGTCGGCCCGCTCGAGATGCGCTTCGCCCAGCCGGCCGACCCGCTCCTGGAGCGCCTGGCGGCCGAGCACCGCTCCCGCGAGGAGGTCTGGGTGATCTCGTCGGATCGAGCGATCCGCGGTACGGCGGGGCAGGAGACCCGCCGCCGCTCGTCGAAGAACTTCCTCCGCGAGCTCCAGGCGGAGCGCGAACGCGGTCAGATCGAGCGCTCCCGAATCGCGGACTCGCTCGACGACGAGACCCGTGAGCAGCTCGAGCGTTTTCGCCGCAGGCGACGTTGAAGTTTTCGGATCTCCCTGCTACGATCGAAACCTCAAGTTGAGGGTTAGGGTTAGCGGAGAGGCCAGGAGGCTCTCCTCACACCACCAGTCCAGGAGGAAGCCGTGCCTCGCCGTCAGCTCGCCGCCACCGCTCGCACCTCGCAGGAGAAATCCCAGCGAGAGCTCGAGGACCTCCAGCTCGTCATCCGTGCGCGTAACGACGACGGCACGGCGATGGATGCGCTCATCCGGCGCTACACGGGCTTCGTCCGCCTGAAGGCGAGCTCGTACTTTCTCGCGGGCGGCGACTCGGACGACCTGGTCCAGGAAGGGCTGATCGGCCTGTACAAGGCCGTGCGCGACTTCCGTTCGGACAAGGAGACGTCGTTCCGGAGCTTCGCCGAGCTCTGCATCACGCGCCAGATCATCACCGCGATCAAGACGGCCACTCGCTTCAAGCACGCCCCGCTGAACACGTACGTCTCGTTCAGTCAAACGCCGGCGGGCCAGGAGGAGGGCGAGTGCACGCTCGGCGACGCGCTTCCCGGCCCCAAAGTCCACGATCCCGCGGTCTGCGTCATCTCGACGCAGGAGCTCCAGAGCCTCGTCTTCTCGCTCGGCACCGGGCTCTCCCCCCTCGAGAGCGACGCGCTTCGCCTCTACCTCGAGGGGCACTCCTACGAGCAGATGGCCGAGGAGCTCGGGTGCGACACGAAGACGATCGACAACGCCCTCCAGCGCGTGAAGCGCAAGGTGCTCCAGCACCAGCGCTCGCGGCAGGTTCCGGACTGAAACCGGCGCTACCATCCGCAGTGCGCCGGAGTAGCTCAGCTGGCAGAGCAACGGATTTGTAATCCGTAGGCCGCGGGTTCGAGTCCCGCCTCCGGCTCTTGCGGCGTGAGCAGACGTTCACATCGGGCTCACCCGCTCCTCGGACGGCCGCTTTACGCTGGGAGCATGCCGCGGGACGAACGGCATGACTTCTGCGTCGATTGCGGCCACCGGCACGCGTTCGACCGGCCCTGCCCGGAGTACGTGAGGCGACCACGTCGGCCGTTTCACGCCTTGCCGGGGCGCGCCGCGGCCGCGGTGGTCGGCGAGCGCGCCCTCGTCCGCACCTGAGAGCGCCCCCGAGGTGTTCGCCTCGTCCCTTCGCGCCTCGTCGGGTGCCTGGCACCAGTCGTGTCCGCCACGGGCTTGGCGATTGTGGACAGGTGGCTCAGCAGGGGCCTGGCGCGGAATAGGCCGGCTCCCGCCTCGTTTAACCAGGCGATGCGCACCATCATTGACATTCGGGCTGACCTCGACCGGGCCATCGACCGCCGCGCGGAGCTCTGGGAGGAGCTCGGCGGGGGCGGCGATCCCGCCAAGTCGGCCGAGGCGGCCGAGCTCACGAAGCTGATCGACGATCTCTGGGCGGAGGCCCGCGCCCTCAAGGCGTACGAGCGCTTCGGGGCCTCGGACATCATTCGGGCCCGAGCGCGGACGGAGGAGCGCCTCGAGCGCGAGTCGCGCCGGCTGGACCGCCGGGCCGCTTAGCTTCCTGCCACGTGGTCGGCGGCGAGCGGCATCAGGAAGCCGCAGCGCTTGCACATGACGACGACGGCCGGGATCGCGTCCTCCTGGCCGTTCGAGGACTCGATCCTGCACGGATGCTGGCCGACGCCGAGCTGGTCGACCGCCTTGCAGAGAGGACAGGAGACGACGAACCGCGCGAGGTGAGCCTCGACGGCGGCGACGTCGACGCCCGCGGCCGCAGTTTTCGCCATGCTTCGACGGTAGCGGCGTGTCCGAACGTGAGCCTCCCCCGTTCAGGTCACACCGACAACTGGCAACTGCATGCGCATTCTGCTCCTCTCGCAGATGTTTCCGGGGCCCGCGGCGCCCGACTTCGGCGTGTTCGTACGAGATCTCGCCCGCGAGCTCGAGCGGCGCGGCCACGACCTTGCGTACGCGGTGAACGACCGCCGGGGCGGCTCGCCCCTCAAGCACGCGCGCCTCGCGGTGCGGGCGCTCGCCGAGGCCCGCCGCTTCCGGCCGGACGTGGTCTACGCGCACTTCCTCGCCCCTGCGGGCGCCATCGGCGCCGCGGCCGCGCGTGTCGCGGGCGCGGGCCTCGTAGTGACCGCACACGGCCGCGACGTCCGCAACGTCGGCTCGATCCCGGGCGTCGCCGCGGCGACGCGCGCGAGCCTGCGTCGCGCCCGGGTCGTCGCCGTCTCCGACTTCCTCCGCCGCGAGCTCGTCAAGGAACTGCCTGAGCTGGACGGGCGCGTGGACGTGATCGACTGCGGCGTCGACCTCGAGCGCTTCCGCAGGCGGGACGCGGCCGAGCTCCGCAAGCGGCTCGGCTGGGACGGCGAGCCCCCTTTCTTCCTCTGCGTGGGCGCGCTCGACGAGCGGAAGAACGTCATTCGCCTGGCCGATGCCTTTGCCCGGCTCGGTGAGGGCGCGCTCGCCTTCGTCGGCGACGGGCCGCTTCGCGCCGAGGTGAGGGGGAGGGCGGGAGTCCGCCTCGCCGGCCGCGTCTCGCACGAGCGGGTGGCGGACTGGATCGGCGCCTGCGACGTGCTCTGCCAGCCGAGCCTCGTCGAGCCCTTCGGCCAGGCGCTCCTGGAGGGGCTCGCGAGCGAGCGGCCCGTCGTGGCGACGCGAGTCGGCGGACCTCCCGAGTTCGTCACCTCCGAGGTCGGCGCGCTGGTCGACCCGGGAAGCGTGGACTCGATCGCCGCAGGACTTCGCTCGGCCGCCGCGCTTCCTCGCCCGAACGCGGCCGCCCGGGCCGTTGCCCGGGAGCACGACGTCCTCCGCCAGGCCGAGCGGATCGAGGCTGTCCTGCAAGCGGCCGCGGCACAATAGAGCCGCGATGCCTCAGCACGGACGCACTCGCTCGAGCCCAAGTGCGGCAGTGCCTCGGCGGCGCCCAGCGCCGTTCGAGGGTCCGGGAATGGGCGCAGGCAAACCCCTCACCGTCCTGATCGCCGACGACAGCGGGCTCTTCGCAGCCGCGCTCCAGGCGGTCCTCACGGGCGAAGAGGGGATCGAGGTCGTCGGGAGCGCGGCCGACGGGGAGGAAGCCCTGCGCCTCGCCGGCGCTCTGCGCCCGCAGGTCGTCCTCATGGACATCAGCATGCCCGTGCTCGACGGATTCGAGGCGACCGAGCGCATCCGCGCAGAGCTCCCTGAGGTCTGCGTCCTCATGGTGACGGGCTCGGCGGCGGATGCGGACGTGCGCCGGGCCCATGAGGCTGGGGCGTCCGGCTACGTGACGAAGGACCGGATCGCCGAGGAGCTCGTCCGGGCGATCAGAGAGGTAGCGGCAAGCTGCTAGCCTGAGGCCGTGCTCCAGGTCCTCGCGGTCGTCCAGGTGC
>Ga0299907_10002608_pt1 | contig 11209 bp, 9 predicted proteins | sample RVTome_16_FD_198680 | JGI IMG/M metagenome (GOLD analysis project Ga0299907, IMG submission 198680) | Soil microbial communities from uranium-contaminated site in the Upper Colorado River Basin, Wyoming, United States - RVT152D67 (version 2) ...
CGAGATCAAGTTCTTCGGTGTCGCCCTCGAATCACCGGATTTCAATCCCGGCCCGGTCGAGCAAGTGGCAAGTGCCGGCGGCGGCCTCTTCCTGTCGACGCCCGATCCTGCCCAACTCACCGGGCTCTACGGGCAGATTGGTCAAGAGATCAGCAACGTTCTCGTGGCCCGGTTCATCTCACCCATTTCCAGCCCTGGTGAAGTGACCTTTGCCGCCAGCTACGGCGACACCGGCCTGGCTTCTGAGGTCCTTTACCCCGTGTCCGGATTCGCGACCACCACAACAGCAATCGCGGGCGAGGCCAGCACAACGGTCACTTTCGCCCCACCATCGTCTTTTGTGGTCACAAGTCCTCTTATCCTCAGCCCGACAACCTTGATCCTCGTCGGTGCAATCGGTCTTGGGCTAACGCTGTTCTTGTTCCTTGTGATCCTGTTCGGCCGCGAAGAGGAGGAAGGCGGCAACCGGTTCGCCAAGAGACTCGAGGCTTATGGGCGAAAGGGTCCTTCCGTAGAGAAGAGGCCATTCCTCGAGCGCATCCCTCTGCTCAGTAGGTTTTCTCAGGCCGCCGAAGAGGAAGTAAGAAGGCGAGGCCTTCTTTCCGGCCTCAACTCCTCACTGGAACAGGCAAACATTCCGATGTCTCCGGGTGAGGCGATCCTGGCCCTGATCGGTGCTGCCGCCGTCGGCGGAGTAATCCTCTCCATCTTCAACGGGATCATTTTCGGAGCCATAGCTTTTGTGGGCTTGTTGTTCCTGCTCGCCGGATTGATCAACTGGACGGGTAACAGGGAGAAGCGAAGGTTCGAGAGGCAACTCCCGGACACGCTCACCCTCATGGCAACATCGTTGCGCGCAGGCTATTCGCTGCTGCAGGCAGTGGAGGCCGTGTCGGCAGAGGCTCAAGATCCGACTGCCCGCGAATTCGGCAGGGCGATCGTCGAGGCAAGGTTGGGCCGTTCGGTGAGTGACTCATTGAAAGGCATCGCAGATCGGACGCAATCTCAGGACTTCGAATGGGCGGTCATGGCGATCGAAATCCAGAGGGAGGTGGGAGGTAACCTCGCCGAGGTCTTGTCGACAGTTGCCAACACCATGTTGCAGCGCAACCGCCTCCGCGGCGAGATCAAGGCGCTGACCGCTGAGGGTCGGATTTCAGGGGTCGTCCTTGGCATTCTTCCCTTCGCCATGTTCGGGTTCCTCTACACGTCGAACCGTTCATACCTTCAGCCCCTCCTGGAACGGACCATAGGTCAGGTCGCCCTGGGAGTCGGAGTGTTATTGATCGGCGCCGGAATCTACTGGCTCAAGAAGATTGTGGACATTGACGTATGAATTTTGATCCTCTGGCCCTCGTCGTTGTTTCGGTGTTCATCGCGGTAGCGTTCGCGATCGTCTGGATGGGCATTGGTGTCACCCGCGCCCGGGAGGAGATGGTCGATCGTCTCGCCCTCTATGGTCGGAGCAACGCTCCGACCACACGTGAGGATCAACTGGCAAAGCCGTTGGCGCAACGGACCATCGGCCCTCTCTTCCTCAGGGTGTCGGGCTTTCTCAAACGATTCACACCAGTTGGCTATCTGGAGAAGAAACAGCATCAACTCCTCCTGGCCGGAAGCCCCGGAAATCTCGACGCCCCGGCACTGGTGGTCATCAAATTGCTGGGCACCGGAGTGGGGATCGTCTTGTCCTTCTTGATCGTTGACTACGGCGGGTCGGCGATACAACGTATCGTGCTATTCGTGTTCCCCCTGGTGCTGGGTTTTTACGGTCCGGACGCATGGCTCGCCCGGAAGGTCGAGGAACGCCGGGTTGAGATGCAGAAGGCACTGCCCGACATCCTCGACCTTCTGGTGATCTCTGTCGAGGCAGGACTCGGTTTCGACTCGGCGCTCTCCCGGGTGGTGGCGACGGTTCCCGGCCCGCTGTCCCAGGAGTTCTTCCGGATGCTCCAGGAGACGCGGGTTGGTGTCAGCCGCCGCGATGCCATGAGACACCTGATGGACAGGACCGACCTCGACGAGTTGAGATCCTTCCTGTTGGCCATGATCCAGGCCGAGGCGTTTGGTGTGACCATCGCCAATGTCCTTAGGGTTCAGGCCGATGAGATGCGTGTCAAACGGCGCCAGCGAGCTCAAGAGAAGGCTTTTGCGGCGCCGGTGAAGATGGTCTTTCCTCTCGTCTTTTGCATCTTCCCGGCATTGTTCATCATCCTCCTCGGACCAGCCGCGATTCAGATCACCGAAGCCTTCGCCAACACCTGATGTCGACGGCGGTGGCGGTCAGCAAACGCCGCTTCTCGCTGGCGCACTTGACACTTCTGATTCCGTGGATAGCTCTGGTCATCGATGGCTGGGCGCCGATCAGTGACAATTCCTTTCTCTGGCATATCAGGGCCGGGACAGTGCAGCTCGAGGAGGGAGCTGTCCTAACTGCGGATCCATTCTCGTTCACTGCCGGGGGAGAGAGCTGGTTGACCCAGAGCTGGCTCGCCGAGCTCCTCTATGCCCGCCTGGAGGCATCCAACGGCCTCGACTTCGTTCCGTGGCTGCTCTTGGTGCTCACCGCCCTGACATTTGTCGGGGTCGGCCTAATCGCTTTCAAGACGTCGCAGAGTGTGGTAGCAACTGCTGTGGTGCTGTTCCTCAGCACGATTTCGCTGATCAGCTTCCTGGTTCCCCGTCCCGTGATCTTTTCCTACTTGCTTTTCGTGCTTGTCATCCTTGCCTGGGAGCGGCCGTCGTCACGGTGGTCATTGCCCTTCATTTTCTGGATTTGGGCTTCGATGCACGGGTCCTTCTTCATTGGGCTCGCTTATGTGGGTTTGAGGCTGCTTTCGAAGAAGGAGTGGCGTGCGCTGTCAGTTCCGCTGCTATCGGGGCTCGCCGTGCTTCTCACCCCCCACGGGTGGGGTGTGGTCAGGATGCTGTTCGACTTCATGGCGGCGAGCCCGTATTTGAGCCTGCTGACAGAATGGAGAACGCCTGAGCTTTTCTCGCCGGTTTTCTTCCCCTTGTTCGTGGGCATCGTCATCATCCTCTACGGAGCTTCAAAGCAGCGGGTCGTCCCCCTCGACCTTATTTTGATCGTCCCTTTCTTTGCCCTTGCCCTGACCGCGCTACGCTCCGTCCCACCGGCCTGGCTTGCACTCCTGGTGCCGGTGAGTGCCTCATTGAGTGGAGTGGGGCGAGAGATCCCAAAGCGATTCGCTGCAGTGCCAACAGCCGTGTTTGTGGTTCTCGTGCTGACGCTGCCTTTCCTCTTTAAAGGGGAGGCTGGCCTGGCCACCGACCGATTTCCAGTGGCTACCGCAGATGCCTTGGCTGATGCACCCGTCTTTCACAACGATGTCGTGGGCGGCTACTTGATTTGGGATCGAGGTCCCGGGTTCCAGGTGTTCATCGATGACCGGGCCGAGCTCTACAAGGAGCGGATGCAGGAATACGTCAATGTTCGGAGCGGCAACCAGCCGTGGGAACCTGTCTTCGAACGATACGCCATTAGCCAGGCCCTTCTCAGGGATACCGAACCCATGGTGGGGTGGCTGATAGAGGCTGGCTGGGTGAGGACAGCGGAGGAAGAGGGCTTCGTTCTGTTGGCCGACGGGTAGGCATCTTTTGCCGGCCGTCGGAAATAGAAGAAGGGCCCGCTAATACGAGCCCTTCTTCGCTAGTTACGGACTGGATTACTGGTCGAGGCCGGAGCCGATTTCGCTGAAGGTCGATGAGACCTGCTCACCGGCGAAGGCGACGGCGACGAGAGCGATGATGGCAATCAAGACTACAAGGAGTGCATACTCAACCATCGAGGCACCCTTCTCCGTCTGCATCCAGCTTGTTACTTTGGTCCACATAGCGAGCATGTACCCCTCCTTGGGTAGATCTTCTTGGACTTACACCCAGCAATGTAACTGTGGTGTTTCTACGGGCAATGGGTCTTAAGTCCCATCGCACATGTGGTGTTTATCGGCATGGGAACCTTGCACTTTATGACTGGGTCATAGGCTGAAAGACCTATTCGTTGATCGAACCGAGTCATCGCAAGTCGAAGAGCGGAACCATCGGAGAAGATTGCGTACCGATCCGACCAAAAGAGCTGAGGGATGCGCCGATCAGACATAGTACCGGGCGCCTAGCGGGGGACAGGATTGCTGATCCGGAGCTAGTAATCGAAGCCGGAGCCGATCTCACTGTACATCGTTGAGGTCTGTTCCCCGACCAGGGTGACCGCGACGATGGCGACGATCGCGATAAGGATGACAAGAAGCGCATATTCCACCATCGAGGCGCCTTTTTCGCTTTTCAGCCATTGTCTGAGTTTGCTCATATGTTTCTCCTTACCCATCTCAGACTAAGTCCGAGGCTCCGGATTTGTGATAGGTCTAGTGGCCCAATCGCGCTCTGCGTGATCATTGGCTACTGGGGATTGGCAAAGCCGAGGCGGATTGCCTCGATTGCCGCCTGGGTTCGGTCGGCGACGGCGAGCTTCTGGAAGATTGAGGCGAGGTGGTTCTTCACCGTCTTTTGCGATATGTAGAGACGCTCAGCGAGTTCGTCGGTGGCCGATACCCCGCTGGCGAGGAGCTGCAGTAACTCGACTTCCCGTGGGGTTAGGGCCTGTGCGCCGGGGTCGAGTTTGGCTGACATGAATCTGCCAAGGACATCGTCGCGGGTCTCGTCATCGAATTCGATGAGCATTTCGCCATGTGCGACGGCGCGGATGGCGGCTGCCAGCGTGGCCAGAGGTACTCCTTTGGAGAAAAACCCCATGGCGCCAGCCTTCCTGGCTCGTTCCTTCTGTTCGTCCGAAGCATGCATCGACACCACAATCGAGCGAAATCTGGAGTCGAGTCCAGCGATTGCGTCGATGCCGTCCCCATCGGGCATCTCTATATCGACGATACAAATCTCGGCCGGTTGGTTTTCGAGGGCTCCAGCCAGGTCTTTTCCTGATTCGACCACTCCAACGACCCTGGTGTCGGGAATACCATCGAGCGCACGCGACAGACCTTCAGCAAAAAGCTGGTGATCGTCGGCAATCATTACACGTATCATTTGTTTCCCCATTCCACTGTCACGGTTGTGCCCGTGCCGGGTTCGGATTCGAATTCGATCGTTGCACCTATCTTTTCGGCACGTTCTCGCATCCCTGTAAGCCCAAAATGTCCATGCGGCTCGTGAAGCGGGTCGAATCCAACTCCGTCATCGATGATCGAACACCACCCGAATGCCCGATCGACGCGCCCTGTGACTATGACCTTGGACGCTTTGGAGTGCCGATGGGCATTTCGCATCGCTTCGGTGACCATGGCGGTGAGGTCTCCGATGAGTGCTGGTCGGGGTGGGCGTCTCTCGTCGAGGTCGACAACTATCTCGGGCGAACCGTCGAGCAATGTGGTGGCCTGCAGGATTCGCGCCGTGAGAGTGGGTCCGGGAGCACTGCGCAGGTCTGCCACGGTTTCCCGGACGTCGTCCACGAGTTTGGTCACATTCGACCTGAGAACCTGGAGGTCTGCAGCCAGGTCGGGCCTTTCAGACTGCTGCATAGCCGCAAGATCAAGCGATAACCCAAGTGAGGCCAATGAGGGACCGATCTCGTCGTGCATCTCTCGCGCCAGCCGCAGCCTTTCCTCGGCGACGGCGGCGCCTACGATCTCTTCGAGAAGCCGGAGGTTGGCAAAGGCGATCGAGACCGGCCTGATCACGGTCTCGACAAGTCGCTCGTCTTCACGGGTCATGATTAGAGGAGTGGTCAGCTCCAATACTCCAACGTCGGTATCGGCGGTGGCCAGCGGGAATTCTCTCGTATACCCCTCCATCTCGGGGATCCCGCGAGCCGCCAAAACCAGTGGTCCCTCCCCGTTGTCTACCACCAGTTTGGCAGCTCCTCCCTGGAATCTCTCGAGGAGCCGGTCGAGCGTTGTGGCGCCCACCTCCAAGGCATTAAGCCGACCCGCGGAGATATCTTCGGAGAGACGGAGCAAGAGGGCGTGTGTCTCCTCCAGGGATGCCAGCTCCTGTCGGGTTGTAATCGACGCCGACTCCAGCTCACTGGCTTGTGCCGTCATCTCTTGGAGCAGCCGGCGAACCGCTCCAACCAAAAGCACGAAGACCAGGTAGAGGCCCGCGCCGGTGGCGATCTGCGACTCCGGAACATCCGTGGGGAGACTGATCAGCGTCAGCAGCCCCGCGGAGAGAAGACCGGTAGTCAAGCCGGATCGGAACCCACCGTGTGTGGTTCCGATAATGGCTGGCCCTATCGACAACAATAGATACGGACTGTCAGCTGCCCCGGTGAGGGTCAGGACGACCGCGGCGAGGATTGCTCCAGTCAGGGTTATCGCTTCCACACCGAATCGGATCTGAAACCAGGAAACGGGAACTGCGGCAGTGCCGACGAGGTAACCAGTCCCGATGGCGGCGGCGAGAAACGATTGAGCGTTAGGCCCTTTGGTCCCGAGGTCGGCGACGATCCCCACGACGAGGGCGAGCGAAAGTCCGGCGATGATCGTCCGGTGGACTCTGAGCTCCCAAGGAGCGAAATCGGGCATGACCGGAGGCTACCGTGATGCATTGTGAGCGACAGGCAACGGAACTGGCTTCTTTGTGGCGGAATCGGCTCAGGTAAGAGCGCTGTCCGCAGAATTCTCCAGAGCCTTGGCGTCGATACCATTGATGCCGACTCGGTCGGACACGAGGCCCTCGAGCCAGCGGGACCGGCTATCGATGCGGTGGCGGAAGCGTGGCCTGAGGTCGTGGAAGGGGGAATTGTCGATCGGAGGAAGCTCGGCACCATTGTTTTCAACGACCCTGCAGCTCTCAAACGCCTCGAGTCGATCAGCCACCCTCACATCTTCGCTGTGATTACCGAGCGGCTGACGGAATTGAGGCCACCGGTCGTGGTCGAGATCCCTCTTCTCATCAACCCATTTCCCGGATCTTGGCGCCGGGTGGTCGTCGATGCTCCGGACCACACGAGAGTGGAACGGTCAGTGAGCCGCGGGATGGATCGGGACGACGTGTTGGCGCGTATGGCCAGCCAGCCGTCCCGGCGGGAGTGGCTCGCGGCCGCCGACCTAGTAATCCCGAATCATGGCGACTTCACCGACCTCGATGACACCGTCGCATCTCTGATGCCGTTGCTCTCAGATTCACCAGGATCCGGGAGATCAGTTGATGCCTGGAGGTAGCTCTGGAAGTCCGGAGAGGCGATGGCTGGTGGTCCGCAAACGCGGAAAGGTTGGTAGGAACATTTTATGATTCATGAGGCACCTCGCGGTTCGGGGGTTAGCCAGACCGTGCCCGGACTTCGTGCCGGACACCACACGACCGGAGTCTTGTCCTTACTGGTAGTGGCTACTTACAAGCCAGCATCGATATGGGCCGCCAATTTCGTGGGGGTGCCTCATCCAGAACGGTTGATCCTCGTTGCTGCGGTGGTCTGGTTGATCGCCTTGGCTGGATGGTTTGGGGCCGTGCAGGCTGGTGGCCGTGAATCGACTGCTCTCGTCTCCACTTTTGTCGGGATTCTCTTCCTATTGAACGCTGGACTGCTTGTAGCCAACCTGGGTACAGCTCTTACGTTTGGTTTGTGCGCAGCGGGCACTGTGGCAGTGACCCTGCTGGTGTCGCGCATCGAGAACCACGACCTCGTTCTAGGCGCCATCGTCGTGATTTCCGTGTTTTTGATCGCGGGCCCAATCATCGACCTCGTGGATTCGTATATGGGCTCCGACGGTCCGAGCTCGTACACCCAACCGGATAGCCTGATGGCTGAGTTCACCGATCGCCCCGACATTTGGTTGGTGGTATTCGACGGATACGCCGGAAACACGCTCTACCGCGCAGATGGATCTGGGGACGAGAGCCCTTCTGTCCTGCCGAAGTTGGAAAGTCTTGGGTTCAACGCCTTTCGATCGGCTTGGACCAGCTACCCGACGTCCGCCGCGTCGATCTCGTCGGTGTTGGACATCACTTATGTCTTGGAGGACGGAGCCGTACTCGACGTGTCGACCGTCAGCGATCTCTATGAGGTTATCGGGGGAGAGAACCGTTTCGTCCGCATTTTGGAGGGGAATGGCTACACGACAACGATGCTCGAATCGGGATGGAGTGGCTCGCAGTGTGGCACTCAATTCGACAGTTGCATCTCCTCCTCGTTCCTCGATGAGGCGGTGTTCAAATTGGCGGAACAGACGATTCTGAGAGATGTGACGTTGGATCTCTGGGGCCACGCTTTCACATCCGGGTCGCGCGGCACTATGTCATGGATGCTTGAGAATGCCGCAAGACTCAACAACAATGGAACGGCTGACTTCGTTTTCACACATGTGATGGCGCCCCATCCACCTCTTCTCCTCGATCGGCGATGTGGGTTGCGGAGAGACGTCGACAGCATCTCATTGGCCTTCATCGCACCTGACACCACGCTCGATGAGCAAGTCGACGGTTATCGACAGCAGGTCGCATGCCTCGACGAATTCATGATGGAGTTTGCGCAGCAAGTCGACGAGGACTCCTTCGTCGTATATGTTTCTGATCACGGGACAGATCGTCGCGACCAGGTGCCGAAGGAACCCTCTGAGTGGACCCATGAAGACCTCGAAGAACGAATGAATGTTCTCCTGGCGATGAGGTTTCCCGGTTCGTGCACATGGGCGGACGGGTTGGTCACTCCGTCCGTGCTCCATCGCGTGTTGGCATGTCTCGATCCCGACTTGGTGACGAGGGAAACCTTCGGGATCACGCGAATGTTCGTCTACTCGAGCCTGAGCTCTGCCCCCAACATCGTCTTCGAGTTGCCAAAAGCAACCACCGAGATGTTGACCGGATCGACTGATTGAGGCATCGATTCAGTCACACACAGGTTGTACCCTTTGCCGGGTGCCCGCTTTCAAAGTCGTATCCGATTTCGAACCGGCTGGAGATCAGCCCAAAGCCATCGAGAAACTCGCCGAGGGAATCAACCGCGGCGATCGCTTCCAGACCCTGCTCGGTATCACCGGTTCGGGGAAATCGGCAACCATGGCATGGACAATCGAAAGTGTGCAGAAGCCGACGCTGGTCATTGCGCCCAACAAGGCGCTGGCTGCCCAACTGGCAAACGAGTTTCGCCAGCTGTTTCCGGAGAACCGGGTTGAGTACTTCGTCTCGTACTACGACTACTACCAGCCCGAGGCGTACATGCCGCAGACCGACACCTTCATCGAGAAGGACGCAACTGTAAACGACGAGATCGACCGGCTCCGACACGCAGCGACCGCCGGCTTGTTGGTACGCGACGACATGATCATCGTGGCTTCGGTGTCCTGTATCTACGGTCTGGGTTCGCCCGAGCAGTACAAGGGCCAACTCCTCCGCCTGGTATCGGGGGTCGAGTACCCGATGCAGGATGTCATAAAGCGTTTGGTCAACATCCAGTACGAGCGGAACGAGGTCCAGTTGATCCGGGGCAAGTTCCGGGTTCGGGGAGACACGCTCGAGCTGTTCCCGTCTTACGAGGAGACCATCGTTCGGGTGCAATTCTGGGGAGACGAGGTGGAGAGAATCCTCCGAATCAACCCGGTCACCGGAGAAGTCATCGACGAGCTCAAGGAATTGTTCGTCTTTCCTGCGACGCACTACGTAACCGAACGGGAGCGACTCCTCAAGGCCATCTCGGGGATCGAAGAGGAGCTGGAGGTTCGCCTCGCCGAGTTCGAGCGCAAGGGAAAGATGCTCGAGGCGCAACGTCTCAGGATGCGGACCAACTACGACATCGAGATGATGAGAGAGGTGGGCTTCTGCTCCGGAATCGAGAACTACTCGCGCCACCTCGACGGACGGGAACCGGGCGAAGCTCCATACACATTGCTCGACTACTTCCCGGATGACTATCTGACAATCGTCGACGAGTCACATGTGACGGTCCCGCAGATCGGTGGGCAGCACGAAGGCGACCGCTCCCGCAAGGACGTTCTGGTGGAGCACGGGTTCAGGCTCCCGTCCGCAAGGGACAACCGCCCGCTCCGTTTCGACGAATGGCTGGACCGGGCGAATCAGGTCGTGTTCCTCTCCGCCACCCCCAGCGATTTCGAGATCAGCCACAGTACTCAGGTGGTCGAGCAGATCATCCGACCCACAGGTCTGGTCGATCCTGAGGTGATGATCCGGCCGACCAAAGGCCAGATCGACGACCTGCTCGGGGAGATACGGGAGAGGGCGGTCAGAGAGCAGCGGGTACTGGTGACAACCCTAACCAAGAAGATGGCGGAGGATCTCACGGACTACTTGTTAGAGATGGGGGTCCGGGCTCGATACATGCATTCCGAGATCGACACCCTGGAGAGGGTCCAGATCATGCGTGAGCTGAGGTTGGGAGACTTCGACGTCCTGGTGGGCATCAACCTGCTCCGCGAGGGTCTCGACCTGCCTGAAGTGTCTCTGGTGGCGATTCTTGATGCGGACAAGGAAGGATTTCTCCGATCGGAGACGTCGTTGATCCAGATCATCGGCCGGGCGGCCCGAAACGTCGATGGTCAGGTCGTCATGTACGCCGACAACATCACTGATTCGATGAAGCGTGCGATTTATGAGACCAACCGGCGCCGTGAGGCGCAGACGGTGTGGAACAAGGACCACGGGATCGACCCGACCACGATCCGCAAACAGGTTTCAGACATCCTCGAGTTGGTTCAGAGCGAGGCACCAGGCCCAGGGCGGCGACGCCGGGAGACCGAAAAGCGCCGGCCGTTGGATCTCGAAGGCGAAGACCTCACCCGGCTCATCCTCAGCCTCGAGGAGGAGATGCACGAAGCAGCCAAGGAGCTGCGCTTCGAATACGCCGCGCGGCTACGAGACGAGGTCAACGAGCTGAAACGTGAGATGAAAGAGGTCGCCGAAGCGGGATGACTATGGGATTCGGTGTTGATGCCAACCCAGTTCGACCTTGATTCAGTTAGGTAACATCTCCTCGCCACTGGAATCGGGGTTGAGGACGTTGTGCTTCATCCAGGAACAGGTTGCGACGATAACCTCCCCTCATGCCTCAATCCAGACCTGAGAGCACCGTGCTCGCAGTACGCCGACCGTCGTACAACGACCCTGGCCGCATCGCGACGGCTTTGGTGGTACTTGTATTCGCCTCGTTTCGCCCGTTGGGGGTTTGGGCGGCAAATTTTTCTGGGGTCGGACATTGGGAGAGGCTTGTTCTGATATCTGCGGCCCTATG
>Ga0299907_10002609_pt1 | contig 11207 bp, 9 predicted proteins | sample RVTome_16_FD_198680 | JGI IMG/M metagenome (GOLD analysis project Ga0299907, IMG submission 198680) | Soil microbial communities from uranium-contaminated site in the Upper Colorado River Basin, Wyoming, United States - RVT152D67 (version 2) ...
CGACCCGTCTGTTGACGACCGTCACGGACGTCTCCACCTTCGCCGTGAACACCATCACGCTGCTCGGCCTCGGGATGGCGATCGACTACTCGCTCCTGATGGTCAGCCGTTTCCGGGAAGAGCTGGCGGCCGGACATTCCACATCGCAGGCCGTCGCACGAACCATGATCACTGCAGGGCGCACGGTGCTCGTCTCTGGAATCACCATCGTGTCCGCGCTCGCCAGTCTGCTGATCTTCCCGCAAGTGTTCCTTCGTTCGATGGGCATGGGGGGCATGGCGGCCGTCCTCGTGGCGATGCTCGGCTCACTCACCGTGCTGCCTGCCCTGCTGGCCGTACTCGGACCGAAGATCAACACCTTGCGGGTGCGGCTTCCACGCCGGCGTCGTCGCGCGACGGAGCACCCGGCGCGGAAGGACCAGGGCGGCTGGGCTCGGCTGACCCATGGTGTAATGCGTCGCCCGATTCTCTACCTCACGACCGTCTTGGTGGCACTCGCAGCGCTCGCCACGCCCTTCGCACACGCCCAGTTCGGCGGCGTCGACGAACGCGTGCTGCCTGCGGACTCCGAGGCCCGGGTGGTCACCGAGCGAATCGCCGCGGACTTCCCCGGCGGCACGGCAGCGCGCATCGAGACGCTCGTCTCGGGTGCTTCGCCAGAGCAGGTCAGTGAGCTGCTCAGCGAGGTCGAGGCGGTCCCAGGAGTCACTGCAGCCGCGATCACCGCCAGTGGGGGCGACAGCACCTTGATCACCGCCAGCTACGAGGGCACGCGGACGGGTGATCAGGCATACGACGCGGTGCGTGGGATTCGCGAGCTGCCCACGCCGACAGGCACGGAGGTGCTCGTCGGTGGGCGTTCCGCCGCCGACGTCGACCGTCTGGACAGTCTGGGCGACCGGCTACCGCTGATGGCGGCGATCATGGCCGCGGCAACGATGCTGCTGCTCTTCCTCGCATTCGGTTCCGTGTTGCTACCGATCAAGGCCGTGCTCATGAACCTGGTCTCGATCGGCACATCGTTCGGCGTGCTGGTGTGGATCTTCCAGGATGGGCACCTCGCCGACTGGCTCGGATTTACTCCGACCGGCTTCCTCGAGCCGACCATTCCGATTCTGATCCTCGCGGTGCTGTTCGGGCTCGCCACCGACTACGAGGTTTTCCTGTTGTCTCGGGTTCGGGAAGCATGGGATGCCACCGGCGACAGCAGGAAGGCCGTCGCTGTGGGCGTACAGCGGACCGGAAAGATCATCACTGCCGCCGCACTGCTGCTGATCGTGGTGGTGGCAGGCTTCACCACCGGCCAGATCACCTTCGCCAAGATGATCGGTGTCGGCATGATCACCGCGATCGTCGTGGACGCGACTCTGGTCAGGATGTTGCTGGTTCCAGCCACCATGCGGCTGCTCGGGCGCTGGAGCTGGTGGGCTCCCGGGCCACTTGCCCGCATCTATCGACGGTTCGGTATCCACGAATCCGCCCTTCCCGCCGCACCGGTCCGAGAGCTGGCTGAGGTCGGTTCGCCGACCTAGTGGAACCAGTACCGGTACGACCGCAGCCCGGGTGAAGTACCACGACCCATACAGGCATGCCGCTGGCCGACGGCGCCGAGGTCATCGGTGTCGACACCTCCGACGGTTTCTGGCCAGCGCTCGTGCGCGGGTTGTGGACGGCCGGGCCGCGTTCGTGTCCGCGACGCGCAGTCGCTGCCGATGCCCGACTGTTGCGTCGATGCGGTGGAGCGCCGGCAAGTGGCGATGTCGAGATCTGGGCAAAGCCGGATTCGGACAGCCATTGCCGATAGGAGGCCAGCGGATGGACATCACCGTCAGCAGTGCGCTCTGCCTGTTTCCAGGTGTGTGGACGTATCGGCTGATCTTCATGGGATTCACCAGGCCGCCCTGCTCGGGCAGGGCTCCGCCAACGGTGGGAGCTGCTGACCGGGCTCCGCTACGCGCTCGACCTCTCATGAGGTCAAGGCCCGGGCCCGGTGCTCCGTGGGGCTGATGCCTCGTTCACGCTTGAAGGCGGCGCTGAGGGCGAAAGCACTGCTGTAGCCGACCTCACGGGCGATCATGTCAATGGTCGAGTTGGGCTCGAGTAGCCGGTCGGCGGCGAGCGCGAGGCGCCAGCCGGTCAGGTAGGTCATCGGAGGCTCGCCCACCAGCTCCGTGAAGCGGCGGGCCAGGGCCGCTCTGGAGACGCCCACGTGAGCTGCCATCTTTGCGATGGTCCAGGGGTGGGCAGGGTCGTCGTGCAGGACTGCCAGAACCGCTGCGACGACGGGGTCGCCCTGGGCCCGGTACCACCCCGGCTGCCCGGGTCGCTTGGTGGAAAGCCAGGCCCGCAGGACGGCGACGAGCAGAACGTCGAACAGACGGTCCAGGACGGCTGCCTGGCCAGGCTCGTCCTTGACGATCTGGTCGGCGAGTATCGGAACCAGTGGCATCTCGAGCGTCCCGGCGGGAAGGTGAATCACCTGCGGCAACGCCCCCAGTAGCCGTTGGCTGACCTCGCCATGCACCTGGTAACAGCCCATGAGCATGACCGTGGAACCGTCCGGGCTGTTACCCCACGAGCGGAGCCCGAGTGTCATCTCTTCGTTGAGATCCCGACCGTCCAGACCGGTACAACGCATCCCGGGAAGGACTATGACCTGGGGAGGGCTGGACGGCTCGTCGGAGATCGTGCAGGTGGCTGGCCCCCGCGAGACCAGGACGTCGCCAGGGCCAAGCTCGACAGGGGCGCCGTCACCGGCCGCGATCCAGGCCGAACCTTGCACGATGGCGATGAGGCCGAGTGGGGCCTCGTCAGCCAGTCGCACCGACCACGGCGGCTCCATGCTGGCGCGAAGCAGGTAGGCGTCACGACCGCGCGGACCGTCGAGAAGCCGAGCCAGTGCATCCACACTAGGAGCCTAGACACGGGGGCACCTCCTCGGCCTACGGAGTAGCGCTCGGTGCGCAGGCTCGTAACGACTGACTAGGCCGCAGAGACTGAGACCATGCCTCACACGAACGACTCCCGAGACCCTGCCGAGGATGCTGGTGTAAGTAGGCTGGCCGATCGCGCGCCGCTCCACGGATCGGCCATGTTGTCGTCTAGGCCCCCCGGGTTGGCGACCCCGCTCTCCTACGATGCGGCAATGGACGTCATCGAGACCCCATCGCTCACCGATTTGCACCGCGCTTTGGGGAAGTATGCCCCGGTCTGCGTGCTGCTTCCGCCCGATTGGGGGCCCACGCTCGGCGAGGTGGCCAGCTGGCTCGGCGCCGACCCCGAGCTTGCCGAGCACCTGTCGGAACAGGTGCACCGTCGCCCGTTCGCGCACGTCGAGGATCGCCAGATCGCCGTCGTGGCTTTTGCCACCGACGCGGTGCGACGCCAGACCGAGTTGCGCGTGCACGTCGGCGAACGGGGCCTTCTGGTGGTGTGCCCAGCGGCGGAGTTCGAATTGGTCCGCCGTGCGGTCGCTCCGGTCGAGGGGACCGCCGAGGACGCGCTCGTCGCGGTGTTGCTGGCGCTGGCGAAGAGATCCGAGGAGGTAATCCAGCACCTGGTCGAGGTCGCGGATCGGCTCGATCAAGCCACTTCCGGCCTGGTGTCCGGCGCACAGCGAAGGGAAATCTCACGGGTCCGATCGCAGCTGTTCGCTCTGCGCCAGCTGTGGTGGGCGCATCGCCAGGTTCTGAGTCCCGACGACCTGCTCGTCGACGCGCTGCCGGATTCGGCTCACCGGATGCTGCGCCGCAGCCGAGTGATCTTCGACGCCAGCGGGACGACAGCCGCCCAGCTGTACGAGCTGCTCGGTGACAGCCTCAACCGTCAGGCGACGATGGTCAGCGAGCGGCTCACGCTGCTCGCGATGGTCTTCTTCCCATTGACGGTGAGCACGAGCTTCTTCGGAATGAATTTCGAGTGGCTGACTACGAACATAACGTCGCTCGTCGCGTTCTTGGCGTTCGGCATCCTGCTGCCGCTCGGGCTCGTAGTGGTTACCGCAGTCGTTGCGCGCTGGCTGGGCGAATGATCTACGGCACCGCCGACCGGGCTACGAGAGCGACAGCTCAAACCCCCGCCGGACTGGGGCGGGGGTTGAGCTGTGAGGTATTGGCGGCCAACGTTGTGCCCGCCGGCGGCCACGCCCAAGTGACCGCTCAGACCGCCTGCCTGTCCTGGTCGCTGGCCCTGTCCTTTTCGGTGAATGCTGAGTGCAGGGTCTTGCCAGTTCGCCGCAGCTGGATGCCTAGCGAGATCTGCCAGATCCCGTAGACCAGGGTGAACAGGCCGAAAAGCAGCGCGAGAGTCACCGCACCGATGCTCGGGTTGGCGAACAGCACCACGCCGAACGCGATCGAGACCAGGCCGCCAAGAATCAACATGGCCCGGGTCCCAGCGGTCTCGTCGCGGCCGAACCCGGCGAAGAACTCGACCAACCCGGTCACGACAGCCCAGAAGGCCACGACCAGAACGAGCACAAGCGCGGTGGGCTGCGGCCAGACCAGGGCCACCACACCGGCGGCCAGATGAACCAGCCCCAGCAGAAGGTTCCCCAAGACCGGCCCTGCCCTGTCGCTGGTGAACGCCCGCATGAGCTGCAACCCAGAGGCGATGAACGCGTACACCGCGAACAGGATGACCAGCGCGTACACGGTGATTTCCGGCCAGGCGATCGCGATGATCCCCACAACGACGGCGAGGATGCCTCGCGCGATCATGTTCGTGCTCACCGATTTCAACATGACGACTTGTCCTTTCTTGGTTGATTCAATCGACCCCGAACGTGTCACTCCACACGTCGCAGCGGCCCGATCGACCCAGTTGGGATCAGGAACGAAGCAGCCCTACAGGCTTAGCGGGCAGCGAACTCGTCGGCTTCGGCGCGAGCCAGCGCCGCGTCGACAACCGCCCACTCGGCGGCGTCCACGGCGTAGGCCGCCAACACGATCGCCGCAGCGGCGTCTTCCTCGGCCCGCTCGGCTCCGCGTTCCATTCGCTCCTTCTTGTGTTCCAGTCTCCGCTCGTCGCGATCGGCTCGCATGGCCGCAATCTGACGCTCGACCGAGCCCTTCGTGTCCTCCCACCAGGTCTGCACTCCAGCCTGGGTGTCCGCAGCAGTCTTCTGGAACTCCTTGACCTCGCTGTCCATCCGCTGCTCGATCGCCTCGCGGCGCTCCTGAAGCGCAGCGCGGTTCTTCTCCCTCGCCGCAGAAGCCGATTCCTTGAGCTTCTTGACCCGAGAACCAAGCTTGTCCAGCGACTCCGATATCGAACTCATGTCCATCTCCTCTCAAACTCTGATGCCCGTAAGCAGGCATTCACGTATCGCACACGCATCGCGGTGTGTTGCAGTCATGCGATGTGGAGCTTCTCCTTCAGCGTTCCGACGCGCGTTTCGAGACTGGCGGTCAACTCGGCCTTCCGCTTCTTGCGCAGTGTTCGCCGCGCTTCGCGCGCAGCGGCCTCAGCGGCCTCCTCCGCGGCCTCGAGCTCGTCCATGACCTCGAAAACCGGGCGGCGCGTCACTTCGCCGCCGAGCTTGGCCATCTCTCCATCGATCACCTCGATGGCCGGCTCCACCACGCTCGCGATGACGGCGGTCGATTCCGGCGGAATCGCCGTACCGAGAGCGGTGAGCGCCTCATCGGACTTCGCGACGCGAAAGACGTCGAACGCCGCGCCGGTCAAGGCGCCGGCGCCCCAGCCGACGAGAACACCGACCGGCCCGCCCAGCACGCCGATGAGCATCCCGATCAGTGAGCCGCTCACCGTCCCGACGAGGCCGACGTTGTCGGCGCCCTCCGGGATGCGCAGCTCGCCCGCCGACGTCCGCTCCACAACCGCCGCCGACTCCAGCCCGATTCGTCCGCTGGCCTCGCACTCCTTCAGCACACTTAGCGCCTGGTAGGCCTTGCTCGGTTCCGTGAACCGAACCACTACCACGTTTTCCTGAGCCATGGCTCCTCCATTCGTTGAACAGCCCTACGAAATCAACTCTGTCGCGCGTCGCTGCCAAGCCGCTGCCACGCCTTGGGCGGCCGCTGCCGCGCCGCAGCCGCCGGCCGCCAATCGCAAAGCGGAGAGAGCGGGGTCGACGAGACTCCGCCCCGCGGATGTCGACGGGGCCGCGAATGGGTCCGGGCTAGACTCGTGCGTAATGAGCGTGTGAGACTGGTGCGTGCAGTCTCAGCGCCTTGACGGCATGATCCATCCGCTGGAAATTCGGCTTCTCGGCCCTTTCGAGGTCTTTATCGGCGGACGGCCGGCGAACGTGAGCGGCGGCAAGCGCCAAGGCCTCTTGGCGCTGCTCGCGCTCCGCTGCGGTCGCGTTGTCGGTATCGACGCGCTGATTGACGCGTTGTGGGCCGACGAGTTGCCTGCCGCGCCACGTAATGCCGTCCAGCACCACGTCGCTCGGTTGCGCGCCACGCTCGGCCAGGACGCAATCGTCGCGTCGCCCGATGGCTACGCGCTGAGGGACGCGACTGTCGACGCGCTGCGGTTCGAAGAGTTGCTCGCGGAGACGCGTAGTGCCCTGCGCGCCGGCGATGCCGGGGCCGCGGAGGAGGCCATTGGGATGGCGTTGGAGTTCTGGCGCGGCCCGGCGTTGCAGGGGTTCACCGATACGGCCTGGTTCAGCGCCGAGGCGCGGCGGCTGGAGTCGCTGCGGGTCGACGCGCTCGAGGAGCAGGTCGAGGCGGCGCTCGCGCTCGGCGGCCATCGTGAGATCGTGGCCGCGCTTCGAGCGGCGCTGGATGAGAACCCGTTCCGGGAACGGCTGTGGGGGCAGCTGATGCTTGCGCTTTACCGGAGTGGCCGCCAGCCGGACGCCCTCGATGCATTCCGCGAGGCGCGGCGCGTGTTCTCGGAAGAGCTGGCGCTCGAGCCCGGTCCCGAGCTGCGGCGACTCGAGCAGGCCATCCTCGCGCATGATCCCGCGATCGCGCCCGTTCCGGCTGCGCGGAGGCACCGAGGCAACCTGCCGGCACTTTCGACCTCGTTCGTCGATCGCGAGGACGCCCTGGCGCAGGTTCTCGCGCTGCTGGGCGAGTATCGTCTCGTCACGCTGACCGGACCGCCGGGCGTTGGGAAGAGCAGGCTCGCTCTGGAGGCGGCTCGCTCGCTCGAAAGCGAGTTTCCTGACGGCGCCTGGTTCGTCGACCTCGCCCGCGCCGGTGGCGAGGACGACGTGGTTCGACTGGTCGCTCACGCCGTGGACGCCCGCGGCGCCGACCCGCTCGCCCGGGTCATCGGGCGGCTGCGCGACGCCGTCGCGATCCTGCTGCTGGACGGGTGCGCTCGAGTCATCGGTGAAGCAGCGCGCGTCGCGTCGGCGGTCGTCGCCGGCTGTCCGGGAGTGCGAGTGCTCGCAACGAGCCGCGAGGTGCTGCGTGTGCCGGGCGAAGTGCGCGTGACGGTCGATCCGCTCGGACGGCCCGATCCAGTGGCGGGCGGTGTCGGCTCGCCGGCGGTGCAGTTGTTCGTCGAGCGCGCCCGGGCGGCCCGACCTGGATTCGAGCTCACGACGCAGTCCGCCCCGCTCGTGGCGCGGATCTGCCGCCACGTCGACGGGCTGCCACTGGCGATCGAGCTCGCAGCTGCGCGCGCCCACGTCCTCGGGCTCGCGGAAATCCTTTCTGTCGTCGAGCACCGCCTCGAACTCCTCCGCAACCGGTCGGCGTCCGAACCAAGCCGCGTGGCCTTCGGGACGCTGGTGGAGTGGAGCTATGACCTGTTGCATGCGGACGAGAAGTCGCTGCTCCATCAGGTCGCGGTACATCGGGGCGGCGCGTCGTTGCCATCACTGGTCGCTGCCGGTGCGAGCCATGGACTCGACGAAGCAACCGTGGCATACCTGCTCGGCGTGCTCGTCGACAAGTCGATCCTTTCCGTGTCGTTCCCCGCAGAAGGTGCCCGCTACGACCTACTGGACACCGTTCAGGAGTACACGCTCGAGCGTCTTGCCGAAAGTAGGCGTCTCGCCGCTGCCCAGCGGGCGCACGCGGAGTACTTCGCGACCCTCGCCGCCGCGGCGCGGGCCGAGCTTCGGGGACCCGACTGGCGGGTTTGGGTCCGGCGGCTCGAACTCGACAACGACAACCTGTGGGCTGCGCTCACGTACGCCCGCGATGCATGCGACAGCGGCATCGCCGCACGATTGGCGTCGCTCCCCTGGTACTTCACCCTCGCCGAGCGCGTGACCGAAGGGCGCCGCTTCCTCGACCTCGCGCTCGCGGCGGCATCAGAGACCGTCCCGGTCGCCGAACGGCTCGAGGTCCTCGCATTTCTTTGCTACCTCGCGACCGAAGAGCTCGACCTCGACGCAGCGATCGCGATCGGCGAGCGGGCGCTCGCGCTCGCAGTCACTGAGACGGCAGCGCCGGCGATCGGCTTGGTGGAGGCGACGCTCGCGCTTGCTTATGCCAAGGCCGGGAACGTGGAGCGGGCGCGCGCACTCGCGGAGCGGGCGCGTGCATCTCTCGAACTAGGCGAGGACCACTGGGCGATCGCAGCGGCCAGCCTCCTGCGTGCGCAGGTCGCAGTATTCGCGGGGGACGTCTCCACGGTCGCCGCCATGGCAGCGGACGCGTACCGTCACGCCGAGGCGACCGGCTTCGACGCATTCGGTGTCCCGGCGATGCTGCTCGATGCGTGGGTCGCCGAGCGACGGGGCGACGGCGACGCCGCGGCGGGTGCGTACAGTCGCGCGTTCGATCTGGCAGGTCAGGTGGGCTTCGCCGACCACGCCGCGTTCGCGCTGTCCGGGCTCGCGTCACTCGCACTCGCCAGCGGAGACCTGGCTCGCGCCGAGGATCTCGAGCGGCGCGCGCTCGCGACGGCCGAGGCAGCGCGCGCGGCATGGGCAGCCGCCCATGCGCGGGTCGAGCTCGGCCGCATCCTCGCGGCGGCCGGCGACACCGAGACGGCCGCGAAGCTGTACCGGAACGTGCTCGCGTGGTCGAAGCTGCCGCGTCCGCACGGACCGCGCGAGAGCCTCTTCGGCGCGCTGGTGGACGACCCGGCCGCGGTGGCTGCGGCCGGACTGGCCGGCCTCGAGGGTCGTGCGGGTACAGCGGCCGCAGTCGCGCCCGCCTGAACCAGCGATCCCACGCGTCGGCCCGGGTGGCAGCGCCAGCCCGGCCTGCGGCAGCCGGGTGGCAGTGGCGGGAATCAGGCTTGTCGTGGATCGGTAACGCGACAAAGGAGCCTTCATGGCGACCGCAATGGACGAATACCTGGGCGGAGTGCGGCGCCGCATCGCCCGCCTCGAGGTGACGGTGCAGCGGGGCACGGCGGACGCAAGACCACGGATGCAGCGGTACCTCAACACCTTGCGCCGCGACGAGGAATCCGCGCGGGCCTCCACTCGCGAGCGGGCGGTCGCCGTCGACGAAAGGCTCGAGCAACTCAACAACGAGCTCGAGCTGGCCGAGCACCGGGTGGCGGCGGAGTTCGCAGCGACGCGGGACCAGTTCATGGATGCGCTGGAGGCGGAGCTGCGCCGCTGGGACGTGTCCCTCGATCAGATGCAGGCGAAAGCGGCGGCGAAGACCGGAGTCGCGCGCGGGCGGGCCGAGGCGGTGATCGCGGATCTGCGGCAGCGCCGCGTTTCGATCGGCACGAGCGTCTCCTACGTCGGCGCAGCGGCAGGCGAAGGCTGGCGCAACGCAAGGAGCCGCGTCCTGGCAGAGCTCGATGAGCTGAAGAGCGAGGCCGACGCGGCGTGGCGGGCATGAGCAGCAGACACATGGCGACATACGAGCCTGGTTCAGCGCCCGGGCGGAGTTCCGGAAGGGAGCGGAGAACATGCCCATAAGTACTGCACTTGCCCTGGGCAGCGGCGGTGCCCGCGGATATGCCCACATCGGGGTCATCAACGCGCTCCGGGATCGCGGCTGCCAGATCGTCAGCGTGGCCGGTTCTTCGATGGGTGCCCTCGTCGGCGGCGTCTTCGCGGCCGGCCAGCTCGACGGCTTCACCGAATGGGTGCTCGGCCTCTCCCGACGCGGTGTTCTGCGACAGGTGGACCCTTCGCGTACCACAGCGGGTGTGATTCGCGCCGAGCGTGTGCTCGCGAGCATGGCGGAGTTCGTAGGCGATCGCAGAATCGAGGATCTGCCCGTGCGGTTCATCGCCGTGGCTGTTGATCTGCTGGCCGGCCGGGAGGTGTGGCTGGCCGAAGGACCATTGGACCGGGCCATCCGCGCGTCGATCGGGATGCCAGCGGTCTTCACGCCTGTGGTGATCAACGGCCGTCTCTATGTCGACGGTGGTGTGCTCAACCCGGTTCCGGTTGCCGCGACGGCGGCCTCCAATGCCGAATTGGTCGTCGCGGTTTCGCTGCACGGCCCACCCCGTGGTCGTTCCGCCACACCGAGCCGGGAAAGCCCCGACCGTCGTCCGGCGGCTGAGTGGTGGAGCCACTTCCGGACCAACGCTGGAGAGGTGCTCGGCGTGGAGCAGGTCGACGAGGTCATGCACCGCACGGGATCCACCCGTCGCAACACCACGGGCATTCCACCGGGTGATGAACACGGGTCCGAGTCTCCGCCCGCTGTCGGCCTGTTGGAGGTCATGACCTTATCGCTGGACGCCGCCGAGGGCGCGTTGACGCGCTATTCGCTCGCTGCACACCCACCAGACGTCCTGATCACCGTGCCGAAGGACGCCTGCCGAACCGCGGATTTCCACAGGGCGGCGGAGCTCATTGACCTGGGCCAAGAGCTCGCCGGTCGGGCGCTCGACCGGCGGCTCGAACAAGGCTGAACACCCGCATGGAGAAGGTGGCAACAATGGCGACCAACCAGACACAAAGTAACGTACTTGGGTTCATCACAGGTGTCCTCGTCGCGATCCCACTCCGGAAACGCAGACCTCCCGCGCCGCACCGGCGCCACCAATTCCGGCGCGCTCCGCCTGGCCGCCGTTGAGCGGGCGACGGCGAACCACCGCACTCAATCGAAAGCGAACTCCACGATGGACGCAGAGGACAAGAATGCAGGTATGTGGCAACGTGCGCTGGGGCGGCCGCAGTCGCGTCATGGTTGGCGGCCGGCCGAGCCGCCCCGGCAGGCGGTGCTGTTCGTCAACCCGCACTCCGGCGACGGCACCGCTGCCCGCGCCGCGTTGGCTGAGCGGGCACGCGGACGAGAAATCGAAGTCGTCACCCTGACCCCAGGCCAGAACCTGGCAGATCTGGCCGAGGC
>Ga0299907_10002610_pt1 | contig 11207 bp, 10 predicted proteins | sample RVTome_16_FD_198680 | JGI IMG/M metagenome (GOLD analysis project Ga0299907, IMG submission 198680) | Soil microbial communities from uranium-contaminated site in the Upper Colorado River Basin, Wyoming, United States - RVT152D67 (version 2) ...
GATCGCGGCGAGCTTTCCGGACCGCGACGCGGCGTGGGTCGCCCACACGACGCGGCGCTGCTATCGGCATTTCGGGGAGGAGTTCGCCCTCCTGGCGGGAGGGCCGCTCCGTCTCGGCCCCGCGCTGGAGAGGGTGCGGGACGCGGGCGCCTTCGGGACCGCGGTGCGCGAGGCGGCCGGCACCGGTGGCGGGTGCGTGATCGTCTCGGCCCACCTCGGGAACTGGGAGCTCTTCGGGGCGCTCCTCGCGTGGCTCGATCTCCGCCCGCTGGCCGTCGCCCGGCGGCAGCGGCGGCCGTGGGACGCGGTTCTCACGAGCCTTCGCGCGGGTCACGATGTGGAGCTGGTGCGCCGCGACGAGGGCGCGGGGCCGCTCATGCGCGGGCTCGCGGACGGTCGCCCGGTGCTGCTCGTGGCCGACCAGCACGCGACGACCGGGAGCGCCCGGCTCGAGTTCCTCGGCCGGCCCGCGTGGACCTTCCTCGGCCCCGCCCGCCTTTCGATGGCCGCCCGCGTCCCTCTACTGTTCGCGGGGCTCGTCCGGGAGGGGGAGCGGTACGGTCCGCTGCTCGAGACGATCGCGACCGGAGAGGCCGGGGACGCGGCCGGGGGCTGCGGCGAGAGCGAGGGCGCCGAGGGAGGCGCGGTGGCCGGCACCGTGGCGTGGCTGGCCGCGCTCGAGCGTGCCATCCGCGACGCGCCGTCGCAGTATTTCTGGTTTCACCGGCGCTGGAAGGACATCCGGCCGGAACGTCGGCCACGGCCACGCGGTAGGAAGAAATCCACCATGAACGAGCCGGCGAGAGCGCCTTGATCTACATCGGAATACCCGTCCACAACGAGCGCCACACCATCGGACCGCTCCTGTGGCGCATCCGCGAGATCCTGTACGGAGAGCGGCGTGAGTTCCACGTCATCGTGTGCGACGATGCGTCGGACGACGGCACGGCCGAAGCGCTGGCGCGCTATCCGCGCGTCCTCCCGCTCACGCTCCTCCGCATCGACGCGCGCGTCGGAACCGCGGCCTGTCTCGAGCGCCTCGTCCGCGAGGCCGTCCGCCGCTCCGGCTATCCACGACGCGACGCGCTGGTCACCATGCAGGCGGACTTCAGCGATCCGCCGGAGTGCATCTCCGAGATGCTGCGGCGCTTCGAAGGCGGAGCGGACGTCGTCACCGTGACGCCGCCCGGGGTCCTCCCTCGATCGCAGCGCTACGCGAGGCTGGGCGGACGGCTCCTCGGACCGAAGCTGGCCGCGGCCGGAATCGAAGCCGATCCCTACGGAAGCCAGCGTCTCTACCGCCTGTTCACGCTCCTCCGCGCCAGCGACGACCTCGCGCCGGGATCCCCGCTCCTCCAGCACCGCGGCTGGGCCGCAAACGCGGAGCTGCTGTTGAAGGTGTGGCCGCACGTGCGTCGCATCGAGGAGGTCGACGCGCTCGCCCCGGGCGTCCGCCGGTACCGCGACAGCCGCTTCGAGGCGCTGGCCCAGATCGGCGCGCTGTTCAGGGCGGGGCGCGACCCCGTCCTCAAGGCGGCCCTCAAGCGCGCGCGCGCGGACGCGACGACCGCGTGAGACCCGCCCGGAGCCTCGGATCGACATCGACCCTCGCGCTCGCGCTCGCGACGGCGGGGACGGTGTCCGGTCAGACGCCGGGCGGCGCGGCGCGCGGGTTCGCCGAGCCCTGGCCGTTCACGGTCGGCGAGCGGGCCGAGTACGACGTGACCTTCGGCCCCGTGCGCGTGGGCCGCGGCCGCCTCGAGGTGGAGGGCGTGGACACCCTGCGCGGCACGCCGGCCTACCGGCTCGCGTTCGAGATCGAGGGCGGCCCCTTCTTCTACAAGATCGACGACCGGGCGGTGAGCTGGCTCGCGACCGGGCCCTATCGGTCCCTGCGCTTCGAGCAGATCCTCCACGAGGGGGGCTACGAGCGTCACCGCCGCTACGAGCTGGACCACGACGCGGGCACGTCCACCCGCGAGGACTGGGACGCGGAGCTCGAGGCCTACCGCCCGCACCCGACGGAGCGCGACGTGCCCATGCCCGCCGGGGCGCTCGATGAGATCTCGTACGTATACCTCATGCGCACGCTCCCCCTCGAGGTCGGCCGCACCTACACCTTCGAAGACTACTTCGAGGCGGACGGGAACCCCGTCGTGATCCAGGTCCTGCGGCGCGAGCGCGTGCGGCTTCGCGCCGGCACGTTCGAGACCGTCGTCGTGCGACCCATCATCCAGACGGAGGGGATCTTCGGGGAGGGCGGCGCGGGCGAGATGTACATCACCGACGACGAGCGGAGGCTCATCGTCCTCATCAAGACTCGCATGGGGATGGGCGAGCTCACGATGTACCTGCGCGACTTCGACACGGGAGGCTGACCGGCCTGTTCCGACGGCGTCCGCGGGAGCCCCGTCCGTCGCGGGCTTTTTGCCGCTGGGCGGGCAAAAGGGGTATATTCGCCCGGAAACCGGAGCCTGGACGGACCCGCAGCATTCAGGAGTTGCCTTGGGCAAGGGGAAATACGTACCGAAAGCGATCGACAGGGCTCGCGACGAGCTCTTCAGTCATATCCGCCGTTGCGGCGTGCTCGAGGCAGAGGACGAGCAGCGGGACGAGTGGTTCGATGACACGATCGAGTATATCCGCGAGCGCTACCCGGAGCTGACCCCGGGCGAGCTCGACGACCTGCGCACGATCGGCCGGCGCTACTGCGCCCCGGTCGTCCCGCACGGCAAGAAGAACGCGCAGGACGTGCTCGAGAGCGACGACGCCGAAGAGGGCGACGAAGCGGTCGACACCGGCGAGGTGAGCGCAGCCTGAACGAGCCCCCGTCCCTGGAAGACCCGGGACCTGACAGCGCCGGCTCTCGCGACCGGCCTGCCCCCCCGACCGATCCCGGCCCGACCTGCGCCGTCGGGCTCCCCATACCCGTCCGCCCCGCTCGTCGAACCCGCGCCTGATGGACGCCGGCATCCCCCTGCGTCTGCTGGCGGTGCTGGGTCTCGTGGCGGCGAACGCGTTCTTCGTCGCGGCGGAGTTCGCCCTCGTCACCGCCCGGCGCACCCGGATCCGGGAGATGATCGAGAGCGGGGACCGCCTGGCCCGCTCGGTCGACCGGGCCCAGGGCGACCTCGATCGCGCGATCTCCGGGACGCAGCTCGGCATCACGCTCGCCACGCTCGCCCTGGGCTGGATCGGCGAGCCGGCCGTGGCGCGCACGATCGAGCCGCTGCTCGACTCCATGGGGCTCGGCGGCTCGGCGATCACCGTCCATTCCGTGGCCGTCGCGATCGCGTTCCTGATCATCACGTATCTCCACATCGTGCTCGGGGAGCTGGCGCCCAAGACGGTGGCGCTCGCGCGCCCGGAGACCGTGAGCCGCTTCGTCGCCGGTCCGCTCCTCGGTTTCAACCGCCTCCTGGGTCCGGGAATCTGGCTCCTCAACGGCTCCTCGGCCCTCTTCCTCCGGCTGTTGCGCTTCGGCGGACGGGTGGGCGGCTTCGAGAACGTGCACAGCCCCGAGGAGATCGAGATGCTCGTCCGCCAGAGCCTCGAGAAGGGGGTGGTCGAGGAGGACGAGCAGGCGATGATCCAGGGCGTCTTCGAGCTCACCCGGACGGTGGCCCGCGAGGTGATGACGCCCCGGCCGGACATCGTCGCCGTGGAGGCCCGCGCGGCCGTGCGCGAGATCCTCGCCGCCGCGTCGGAATCGGGCTTCTCGCGCTTCCCCGTGTACCGCGAGTCGCTGGACGAGATCGTGGGCATCGTGGTGGTCAAGGACCTGATCGAAGCGGTGATGTCGGGGAAGGAGGAGACCACGGCCGCGCAGGTGATGCGCGAGCCGCTGTTCGTGCCGGACACGAAGCCCATCGACGATCTGCTCGCGGAGCTGCGGCACCGGAAGACGCATATGGCCATCGTCGTGGACGAGTTCGGCGGCACCGATGGGGTGGTGACCCTCGAGGATCTCGTGGAGGAGATCGTGGGCGAGATCTACGATGAGCACGACATCGCGATGGCCCAGGTGACCGTGGACGGTGATGGGCGCATCGTGATCGACGGGGGGTACTCGTTCGCCGACCTCATCGCGCGCTTCGAGCTCCCCGACGCCACGGATGGCGACGAGTACGACACGGTGGCCGGCTACGTGATCTCCATGCTCGGTCGCATCCCCGATCCGGGGGACGCCGTGCCGCTCGGACCCGCGCAGCTCAGCGTGCTCGAGCTGGCCGACCGCAGGGTCACGAAGCTCGAACTGCGTGGAGTAGAAGGCGTTGGCGAGGGTCGCGGATCCGACGGGCGGGGGGATTGAGGATGGGACGGGGAAAGCTCCGGAGATCGGGCCGCGCGCGCAGGTTGCTGGAAGGCGGATGGGGACCGACTATTGCAGTCGACGCAGGATCCGTTAACCCCTTTCTGTTCGAGCGGTCGTGAGCGAGATCCAGCCCGACTACTGGAACGGGGACCAGTTCGACGCGGAGGCCCAGCGGCTGTACGAGGCCGGCGACTACGACCAGGCCCTCGAGCTGCTGAAGCGCGCCCTCGCCATCTTCCCCGAATCCACTGAGCTGCTCGTGTCGATGGGGTACACCCGGCTGGCGCGGGAGGAATTCGCCTGGGCGCGCGCCGCGTTCGACCGCGCGCTTCGCCTCGAGCCGGAGCACGAGGAGGCCATCGCCGGGGTCGGCGAGGCCCTGCTCCGACTGGGCGAGCGCGTGAACGCGTTCCGCGCCTTCGAGACCCTGCTCGAGCTGGGCTTCGAGACCGACGTCGAGCTGATGCTGTGCGTGGGCCGCAGCCTCCTGCGCGAGGGGCTGTTCGAGCGCGCCGAGCGCTTCTTCCGCCTCGCCTGGGAGGCCGACTCCGAGAGCGCGGACGCCGCGCTCGATCTCGCGTACACGTTCTATCGGATCGGCGATGCCGAAGCGGCCCTCTTCTGGGGGCGCGAGGCGGTGCGTCTCGACCCGGGCTTCGGGGAGGCGAGGGCTCTGTACGGCAACGTGCTGTACGAGCGCGGGGACTTCCGAGCCGCCCTCGAGCAGTTCGAGCATATCGCCCCCGCCAACGTCGGTGATCCCGCCGTCGCGTGGCGGATCATCGAGCTCAAGCGCCGTCTGCTCGGCCTGGCCGCCGACGCCCCCGAAGTGCGGCCCTACATGCTGGTCCTCGAGGAGCTCGCCGCGGAGCCCAGCCCCGAGGACCGGCTGCTCGCCGAGGTGGAGGCGCAGGCCGCGGGGCTGCCCGGCACGTGGGAGCGGGGCCAGCTCGACCTGTTCGGACGTCCGCCCGGCATGTCCACCGAGGAGTGGCACCGCGTCCGCCTGTCCGATGGCGTCGTGTGCGAGGGGGACTGGGACACGATCGTGCGCACGATGCGCGACCGGTCGCAGAACCCGGCCGTCTCGGTGTGGGATTACATGCGCGAGGAGGCGATCCGTCTCCAGGATCTCACGGGCGGATCGATCTCGTGCGAGAGCGCGCGGGCGTTCCTCGAGGATTCGGCCAGGGTCGGAGCGCTCGAGATCGAGCGCTGACCCTCTTGCCCCGCCGCCCTCCGCGCCACCGGGCCCCATGAGGATCGCATCCGCCGAGGCGCTCGCGCGTCTGTTGACCGAGCGTCTGGCCGAGAGCGGCGACCCGGGACGCGCCGTGACCGTGGCGCAGCTCATGGCTCGCATCCTTCCGTACGCCCTCGTGCGCGAACGGCTCGGGCTGGCCGGGAAGGCCGAGTACGACCTCGCGCTCCTCAAGCTCCTCACCGACCGGGTCCTGCTCCAGCTCGACCCGGCGCTCCACGAGGCCGCCGCGAAGGAGCTCGACCAGCCCGAGCCCGATCTGCGACCGATCGAGAAGCTGTCGGAGAGCCTGCTGCGCGTGCGCGATCCGGCCGGGCTGGCGAGGCGGGCGGTCGAGACCGGCGGAGAGCCCGCGGCCGAGCGCGATGGGAAGCTCGTGCCCGAGGACGGCGGGGAGGCCGTGGCCGAGTGCGATGAGGAGCCCGCGGCCGGGCCGGAGATGGAGCCCGCGGCCGCGGCCCCTCCCACGGCGCGTTCCCCGATTCCCCACGCCCCCGATCCCGCGTGGCGGGAAGTCGATCCTCCGGCGCCCGATCGACCCGCGCCGGGGCCGGCGGCGGACCCGCCGGGCGTGGAGCCCGCTCCCGGGCCGTGGTCCGCCGGATCGCCGCCCGGCGTCTCGCCCCCCGCGGCTTCGCCGGCCGTGGTGTGCTGGAGCTGCGCCGGCCCGCTCCCCGTACGCGAAGGGGCGCGCTTCTGCCCGCGCTGCGGCGTCGATCAGCAGGCGGCCCGCTGCGCGTCCTGCGGCGATCGGCTCGAGCCGGGGTGGTCGTACTGTCCCCGCTGCGGCCGCGCCCTCGGCCGCCCGTGAAGCCGCTCCGCGTCGCGGTCATCGGCGGCGACGGGATCGGTCCCGAGGTCGTCGAGCAGGCGTGCCGCGTGCTGGGGGCCGCCGAGCGGGCCGGGCTGGTCGAGGTCGAGCTCGAGGAGTTCCCGCACGGCGCGGATCACTTCCTCGCGACCGGCGAGACGCTCTCGGACGCGACCTTCGGGCGCCTCCGCGACGAGTTCGACGCCATCCTGTTCGGGGCCGTCGGGGATCGGCGCGTGCCCGACGGCCGGCACGCGCGCGACCTCCTGCTCGGGCTTCGCTTCCGGCTCGATCTGTACATCAACCGCCGACCGCTCAGGCTCCGCGCCGCCGATCTGTCCCCGCTCAAGCGCGCGGCGCCCGGGTCCATCGACTTCGTGATCTACCGTGAGAACACCGAGGGCCTGTACGTGGGTCGCGGGCGGATCGAGCACGAGGGGACGGCGGACGAGGTCGCGATCAGCGAAGGCGTGGCCAGCCGCCGGGCCGTGGAGCGGATCGTGGAGGCGGCGTTCGACGCGGCACGGACGCGCGGCTCCCGGGTCACCCTGTCCGACAAGGCGAACGCCGTTCCGCACATGTACGGGCTCTGGCGCCGCGTGTTCTCGGAGGTCGCCGGGCGCCACGCGGACGTCGAGTCGGAGATGCGCTACGTGGACGCGCTCGCCATGGAGCTCGTGCGTGCCCCGGAGCGCTTCGGCGTGATCGTGACCAGCAACCTGCTCGGCGACATCCTCTCCGATCTCGGTGCCGAACTCATCGGCGGCCCCGGTCTCGCCCCGTCGGCCAACGTCCACCCCGGCCGCCACGGTCTGTACGAGCCCGTCCACGGGAGCGCGCCCGACCTCGCGGGCACGGGACGGGCGAACCCCATGGCCGCGGTCCTGAGCGTGGCGCTCCTGCTCGCCGACGCGGGCGCGGTCGACGCGGCCGCCGCGCTCGAGCGCGCGGTGGACGACGCGCTCGCGGAAGGAGTGCGTACGCCAGACCTGGGCGGCGACGCGACCACCACCGAGGTCGGCGATTGGCTGTGTGCGCGGATCGCTCACCCGGGAAGCCGGGCGCCCCCCGGTTGAGCAACGGATCCGCGGCCCCTTCGGTCGCCGGACGACCCGGAGGTCTGCTCGAGCGGCGCGGCGGAGTGGCGGAGGGGCGACGATCCCGGGCGGGGACATCGTCGACACCCGACCGGCGCGCCCGCGGGGGAGCAGAACCCCCGGCGGGTCGCTAGTTTCCACGCGTCGTGTCGCCGCGTGCGATCACTTCGGATTCAGGTTCTCGTGCACATAGAGGAGCATCGCGATGAGCCACTCGAACGGGACGGGCGTCGTGTTCCTGTCCGCCGCTCGAACGCCCATGGGCACCTTCGGTGGGACTCTCAAGGACCACTCGGCCATCGACCTCGGCGTGATCGCGTCCGAGGCCGCCATCGCGCGCTCCGGCGTCCCGGCCGGCGAGTTCGGGCACGTCGTGATCGGGAACGTGATGCAGACCTCGGCCGACGCCATCTACATGGCCCGTCACGTCGGTCTGCGGGCGGGGCTCCCGATCGAGGTCCCCGCCGTCACGGTGAACCGTCTGTGCGGCTCCGGCTTCCAGGCGGTGATCGACGGCGCGCAGGAGATCCTGCTGGGCGAGAGCCGCGCGTGCCTGGTGGGGGGGGCGGAGTCCATGAGCCAGGCGCCGCACGTCGTGCGCGGTGCCCGCTGGGGGCTCAGGCTCGGTCCGGCGGCCCCGTTCGAGGACACCCTGTGGGAGGCGCTCACGGATTCGTACTGCGGTTTCTCGATGGCCCAGACCGCCGAGAACCTGGCCGAGGACTACGGCATCGCGCGCTCCGATGCGGACGAGGTCGCGGTGCGCAGTCAGAAGCTCGCGAAGGCCGCGTGGGACGAGGGCCGGTTCGAGGACGAGGTCGTGCCCGTCATGGTGGGCCGCAAGGGCCGTGAGACGCCCTTCGAGCGCGACGAGCACCTGCGTCCGGAGACGACGATGGAAGGGCTGGCGGCCCTCCGTCCGTACTTCAAGGAGGACGGCCTCGTGACCGCGGGGAACGCGAGCGGGATCGGCGACGGGGCCGCGGCGCTCGTCCTCGCCGACGCGGAATACGCCGACGCGAACGGGCTCGAGCCGCTTGGCCGTCTCGTCTCGTGGGCGGTGGCGGGCGTCCCGCCGCGCATCATGGGGATCGGCCCCGCGCCCGCGTCTCGGGCCGCGCTCGAAAAGGCGGGTCTGACGCTGGATGACATCGACCTCATCGAGGTGAACGAGGCGTTCGCCCCGCAGTACGTGGCCGTCGAGCGCGAGCTCGGCCTGGACCGCGAGCGGGTGAACGTGAACGGCGGCGCCATCGCGCTCACGCACCCGCTCGGGATGACGGGCGCCCGGATCACCGGTCACCTGCTCTACGAGCTCACGCGTCGCGGCGGCGGCGTCGGGCTCGGAACCGCCTGCATCGGCGGCGGCCAGGGCGCCGCCGTCATCGTCGAGGTCTGAGGCCCGCGGTTCGATCCGTCCCGCGCGGATCGCCGTGCGGGACGACCGTCCACGCAAGAACGCCGGGAGGAGCCCGTGGAGCCCCTGCTCGCCATGCTGGCCGGAGCGGGCGCGATCGCGCTCGCGACGAGTCTCCGAATCCTGAAGGAGTACGAGCGCGGCGTCGTGTTCCGGCTGGGCCGCGTGCGCCCGGCCCGCGGGCCGGGGCTCATCTTCCTCGTTCCGTTCGGCGTCGAGCGCATGGAGCGCGTGAGCCTGCGGATCATCGCGATGGACGTCCCGCCGCAGGACGTGATCACCCGGGACAACGTGTCCGTGAAGGTGAACGCGGTCCTCTACTTCCGCGTTGCGAACCCCTTGAAGGCGATCCTCGAGATCGAGGACTACCTGTTCGCCACGTCGCAGCTCGCGCAGACGACCTTGCGCTCGGTGATCGGTCAGGCGGAGCTCGACGAGCTCCTCGCCGAGCGGGAGAAGTTCAACACCATCCTGCGCGAGATCATCGACGAGGGGACCGACGCGTGGGGCATCGACGTCACCGGCGTCGAGGTCAAGGACGTGGATCTCCCGCAGGAGATGAAGCGGGCCATCGCCCGGCAGGCCGAGGCCGAGCGCGATCGGCGCGCGAAGGTGATCAACGCCCAGGGCGAGCTCCAGGCGTCGGCGAACCTGCGTGACGCGGCCCGGCAGCTGAGCGAGTATCCGGCCTCGCTCCAGCTCCGCTTCCTCCAGACCGCGACCGAGATCGCGGCGGAGAACAACTCCACGACGCTCTTCCCGCTGCCGCTCGACTTCGGCTTCCTGAAGAACCTGTTCGGCCAGGGGAAGGGAGCGGAGGCGGGGGAGGAGAGCCGGCGCGCATCCGCGGGGGAGCCTGCCTCCGCGGGAGGCCCGGCGAGCGAGCTCGCCGCGGGGGCGGAGGAGCCGGAGCGGCTCGGCTCCGGCGAGGGGAGCCGGCGGATCGCCGGCCCCGCTCCGGCGCGGCTCCAGCGGGACGCCCGGGAGGGGGCTCCCGTGAAGACCGAGGACGATGGCGCCTGATCGTCCGGACCCGCTGGAGGACGCCGCGGACGCGCGGCCGCCCGCCCCATCCCCGGAGCCCGACGAGCGCCTCCCGGCTCCCGCGCCGGACACCCCGCTCACGCAGGCGCAGCTCGAGCGGGTCATCCGTCGCGCGTCCGACCTCCAGTTCCGGGCCTCCTCGGCGACGGCCGAGTCGCTGGACGCGGGCGAGGTCATCCGCATCGGGGAGGAGGTCGGGCTCGAGGCGCGCTACGTCCGGCAGGCCGTGGCCGAGGTCCAGGCCGAGGCCCTCGTCCCCCAGGCCCCCGAGGACCGGGGGCTGGCCCGGCGTCTGGGCGGACCGGCGGTCGTGCGCGCGAGCCGCGTCGTCCCGGGGACGCGGGACGAGGTGGAGCGGAACCTGGAGCGCTATCTGAAGGATCGCGAGCTCCTCAAACCCGTGCGCAGCCGCACCGGCCGCTCGCTGTGGGAGCCGTCGGGCGGACTCGTGAGCTCGATGCGTCGCGCCATGGACGTCGGGGGGCACGGCTACGTGCTCGCGAAGGCGAAGCGGCTCCAGGTCGCGATCGAGTCGCTCGAGCCGGGGTGGTCCCTCGTCACGCTGACCGCCGATGCCTCGAACCAGCGGAACGAGTCCACCCTCGGCGCGACGACGGGCCTCGGACTCGTCGGGACCGCGGGCGCGACGGGTCTGATCGTGGCCACGGGCGGCGCGGCGCTCGCCATCGCCGGGGGGGTCGCATTGGTGGCCGCCGGTGTCTCGCTGGGTATCGCTCTCGGCCGCCACGACGTGCGCAAGAAGCGCCAGCAGCTCGAGCTGGCGCTCCACGGCGTGCTGGATCGGCTCGAGCGCGGCGAGACGCTCGACACCGAGGGCGAGCCGTGGCACCAGCGGCTGTTGAAGTGAGCCCGCGGGGCTCGGCGCGAGTCCCGCCACATCCGCACGACCCGAATCCGAAAGACCCGAACAGGAGCCGACATTGAGCGAAATACAGACGGTGGGAGTGGTCGGTTGCGGTCTGATGGGCAGCGGGATCGCCCAGGTGGCCGCCCAGGCGGGGTACGACACCGTCGTCCGGGAGGTCGAGCAGGGCCTGCTCGATCGCGGCACGGGCATGATCCGGAAGAACCTCGAGCGCGCCGTTTCGAAACAGAAGATGAGCGAGGCGGACCGGGATGCGACGCTCGAGCGCCTGCGCCCCACGCTCGAGCTCGATGACCTCGAGGCATGCGACATCGTCATCGAGGCGATCGTCGAGAACCGCGACGCGAAGGAGGCGCTGTTCGCGGCGCTCGACGGC
>Ga0299907_10002611_pt1 | contig 11202 bp, 10 predicted proteins | sample RVTome_16_FD_198680 | JGI IMG/M metagenome (GOLD analysis project Ga0299907, IMG submission 198680) | Soil microbial communities from uranium-contaminated site in the Upper Colorado River Basin, Wyoming, United States - RVT152D67 (version 2) ...
ATCCGATCGACAAGGTCACGCAATGGAATGCCCAGCCGTCCAATGCCGACAGTCCCGCCTTCTTGAACCGGGTCTTTTTCGGCGAGCCTGTCTATTTCGGCAATCCTGTCTATTTCGGCAATCCGGTTTACTTCGGCAATCCGGTCTACTTCGGCAATCCGGTCTACTTCGGCAATCCCTTCGACCGAAGCAGTGCCCGACCGGCCCCTGAGCCCCCGGAATGGCTGGAGGCGACTGATTGTACGGCCCTCGGGCGCCCGCCTCGGGTGTTGATCGTCGACACCGGGCTCGAGACTGAACTGGTGGACGGAGTGCCTCTGGAGCCCGCGCATCCCAGGCTGAAGGGCCACGCAGCCATCCATAGCCCCTGGACGACGGCGGCCGACGTGTCCTTACCGACTTTCGACCAGTCGAGAACCGACGAGGACGAGAAGGACTTCGACGCGGACGGTTTCCTCGACCGACAGGCCGGTCACGGTACGTTCATAGCCGGGATCATCAGGAGCATCGCCCCAGGCGCCGAGATCTGGAATTGGGGCGGCCTCTCTAGCTTTGGAGACGGTGACGACTACGACATCTCAGCGGCAATCGTCGCCGCCTTCAAGACGGCGAGCGACACCGAGGCGGGTCCGATCGATCTGGTCAATCTGTCATTGGGGTCTTTTACAGAGGATGACGAGGCTCCCGATCTCACGGTTTTGGGGGACACGATCGCCGCAAAGCAGGCCCAGGGAACGGTCTTCGTGGCCGCCGCCGGCAACATGGGCTCATGCCGCAGGTTCTGGCCGGCGGCCCTCCCTGGTGTCATCGGTGTCGGAGCCACTCACTGTGGGAAGAAGGCCTGGTTCTCCAACTTCGGGCCATGGGTCAAGGCCTGCGCCCCCGGTGTGGACATCGTGAGCACGTTCCTTTTCTTCAGCGGTGCAGGCCTCCCCATCGCCGGGTACGACTCGGACGAGTATCTCGGGTGGGCGGAATGGTCAGGTACGTCGTTCGCCGCTCCCTATGTGGCGGCGGTGATAGCGAGGAGGATGTGTGACAAGGGCGAGGACGCGTTGACCGCCGCGGCTGCAGTAATCACTGACGATCCGGAGCCACGTGTCACCGTCGAAGGGCTCGGAGTGCTGGTGCAAGCCTGAAGGGGCCCTTCGAACATTTCTCGTATTTGGAGGCAGACCCGGCCCTCTTCCTTCGTACCATGACGCCCATGGCCTCCTTGGCGCGAGCCACCCATGGTGAACTGCTGGCGCTGGCTGCCGGAGGGGATCAGTCCGCCTGGAATGAATTGGTCGAGCGGTTCAGCCAGATGGTGTGGTCGATCGCCCGGAGCTTCAGGCTCGATGATGCGACCGCCAAGGACGTGAGCCAGACAGTTTGGCTCCGACTCGTCGAGAACATCCAGCGCATCGATGACCCTGAGCGGTTGCCCGGATGGCTGGCCACCACCTGCCGGCGCGAGGCGCTTCGAGTCAAAGGTATGCGGGACCGGGTGGTTCCCACGGATTTCCAGTACGACGTCGCCGACGAATCACCTTCCTTGGAGGCCATGCTGGTCGAGGACGAAGAAGCCCGAGAGGTCGTTATCGCCTTCGGGTCGCTCAGCGAGGAGTGTCAGCAGCTCCTCCGGCTGTTGACCACCGACCCGCCCCTCAGCTACGAGGAGATATCAGAGATCATCGATCGCCCCATCGGCAGCCTGGGCCCCACTCGGGCGAGATGCGTGGAGCGGCTCAAGGCCGCCCTTTTGGCGCGTATCAGCGGGGCCGGAAGCGACTCTTTGGACTCAGGAGATGATGCCCAATGACGGAGTCGACACCGCAGCACGATGAGATGCTGGTATCGCTCATCCAGCAAGGACTGGAGGATTCCGACAGACCGCCTGCGGATGTGACCGCTTTCGCCAAGGCGGTTTTTTCGTGGCGTACCATCAATGCGGAATTGGCTTGGGTCTCCTACGACCTTCCGAACGAGGAGATGAGCCCCGATGAGTGAGTCGACCAGCCAGCATGAAGAGAGGCTTCTGTCGCAACTCCGTCGGGGACTCGACGAATCCGACCCGGCGCCAGCCGATGTGACCGACTTCGCCAAGGCGGCCCTGTCATGGCAGACCATCGACGCCGACCTGGCGCAGCTCACTTACGACTCGATCGAAGAGTCGAATTCGGCCACGGTCCGGGGCGTTGCTGTTTCGCGCATGCTCGCCTTCGAGTCCGGGGAATGGACCATCGACCTCGAGCACGATCCAGTCACGGGCCACCTCATCGGGCAGATCGAGCCGGCAGGAGTGGTGACCATCGAGCTGCACGTGCTCGACACCGTCCTCGTCTCCGACACGGACGAGCAGGGCCGTTTCTCCTTCCTGGGGATCCAGTCCGGGCCCTTTGCGCTCGTGATCCGTTTCGATGGGGACGAAACCGTCAAGACCGAGTGGGTCATCCTCTGACGCAATCCGCGGCGTCGGTATCAGCAGCCAAGTTTGAGGCTCCTCACAGGTGCATCGTCGTCAACCGACGACGAGCCGTCAGCGAGGAAAGGCGCGACATGACTTACATGTCCGAATCCCAGGAACCGAGGAGCACTCGGCGCTGGGCCTGGGCCGTTCGCCCCTTCGAGGCGCTCGACAACCCCGTTCAGAGGTGGTTGGGCAGCCGCTCGAAGGAGTACAGGCTTCAGGTGAAGCACCGGCCTCAGATCCTGCAACGCCTCATTGTTCGCCCCGCCGTCTGAGAATGGCTGAGGCACACGCCTCGCTAACGGAGTAGAGAGACCCCCGCCTGTGGCGGGGGTCTTCTCATGCGGTGTTTACTCTGGACAGAAGAAGGGCCGCCTGGTGGCGACCCTTCTTTTGGTTGTCGGACAGTGCCCGATCAGGGCGTCCGGTTGTCCCACTCCGGCTGATTCAGCTCGATCAGCATGTTCGTCCTGGTCTCGGGGTTGGTCCCGGGATACACGGTGTTCTGCCTGGCCAGCTCCATCTTGGTTGCCTCGATGTTGAACGCCGGATGTGACTCCGCCCTGACCTTGGCGGCGAGCTCGTTCAGCCGGTTGATCTCGGCAGCGCCGTCCGGGCGAAGCGCGGCCTGCGCGGCCAGCTCCATCTTGGTTGCCTCGATGTTGAACGCCGGATGTGACTCCGCCCTGACCTTGGCGGCCAGCTCGTTCAGCCGGTTGATCTCGGCAGCGCCGTCCGGGCGAAGCGCGGCCTGCGCGGCCAGATCACTGAGCCGAACCCGCTCGGCGTGGCGAGCGGCAGCAATCTCCCCCGGACCCGACAGCTCATTGACTCCGGACCCAGTGACCTCGTTCCCCCGGTTGACGGCGAACACGAAGCCGGCGGCGATGACGATGGCGAGAGCGGCCGCGGCGATGCCGAGACCCTTGCCTGAACGTCCTGCCCTTGTGGTGGTACCCGGCTGGGTAGCACTCGTTGACATGGTTTCTCCCTTCCCGTATCGGGAGCGATTTGCTCCCGTCGGTGGTAGGAGTCGATATGTCAGACCCTGATACATCGTCGTTGACGAAAAGAAGGGGCCGTCCGGTGACGACCCCTTCTTCCGCCCTCTTGGTCGGGAGCTCTGAGCCCGCGACCTCCCCGTTCCCTGTCGTGTGTGCCTCCTCCAACGTCACAGAAAGAGTCGCAACCAGCCTCGGTGATACCTCCAAGCGCCGGGGCCGGAGCCGTTTACCAGGAACGAACGCGGTTGATCGCGATCCGGATCAGGGCAGCGTATTCGTCGGAGAATTGCTCCGGGGTCCAGCCGAGCCTCTCGATCTGGCCCTGGTACTTGGCGAGGTAGGCGGGAACCCGATGTGGCGGGGTTGGTGACCCGACCACAGTGGCGGTGCCCTCGAAGGTGGTCATCGAATCTCCCACAGCGTCGGTGCGGAGGTTGAAGGCGACCTTCTGATTGGCGGAGATGTTGTGCAACTTCGTGGCGTCAGGCTTGCTGTAGACGAGGAGGTCATCGTCGTCGCGGAGGAACCAGACCACGGAGCTCTGCGGCTGTCCGGATTCGGTGACAGTTGTCAGCCAGCCAACCAGGTCGTCGTTCAGTCGGGCGGTCAGCTCGGGTCGTGTCTCCAGCATCGACGCAAGTTAGCGATTGCTGGCGAGCACTCCGACCTGCCCGATCATCTCCAATGTCTCGGTGCCTTCCGTGGTGGAGAGGAATTCCCCCGTGGCCATCTCGATGGCGTTCACCTTCGGGGTCTGAACCCAGGTCGAGGCGTACGCGATCGACCCTGAATCGGTGAACGTCACCGGTCCCCACCACTGTTCGGGGGTCTCAGGCGGATAGTGAACTCGAACGCTGAGGTCCGATGGATCGAGCAAATACAGACCGGTCGACTCCGACAAAGAAACCGACTCCGATTCTTCAGTCGTGTATCCGGACCCGAGCATCGCTCCGCTGGGCGAGACCCAGATGTCGGAGATCGGCTCGTCGTTGCGACTCACCACCTCCCATGTAGTGGTATCGATGGCCTTGACCCCGGCGGGCCTCGTTATCACCATCCAGTCGTCATCGTCTTCGATCAACTCCACGGAGCGCGTGGCGAGGTGGAGGAACCGAGCGTCGGAGCTGAGGTCGCTTGTCCGTCTGGTTCCCGTTCCAAGGTCAACTGTCCCGGCTACCGCGTGCTCCACGACGGCGCCCGTTCTCACGTCGACCTCGGAAACCACATCCTCGTCTCCATGCGCAACCAGGAGCCGTGTCCCGGTTGGGTCCCAGGTGAAGGAGGGCGAGGTGTAGAGATACCCGGCCCAGGGGCCCTGGCTGACCGGGTCGACTGTACCGATCCTGACCTGGGGTACGGGGATCTCGTTCACGACGGCCCCGGCCTCGTTGAGGCCAATGGTGGCTACGAACACCTGCTCTGTTTGCCCGGACCCCGGCTCTGCCGGCTTGGTGCCATAGAACAGGAAGAGAGCCTCTGTTACCGGCTCAGCCCCCCACACCGCGTAATGGGCGGGTAGGGAGGCGATCAGGGTCGACTCGGTTGAGTCGGTTGCGGCAAAACGAAATTCGATGCTTGATCGGTACCTGATGAAATAGACGCTTCCGAATTCGTTGACATGGAACATGAAGTCGCCGGACTCGGGCCATGTCATCACCGGTATCCAGGACTGGAGATCGACGAGACGCATTTCGGGATCCCCGCTTCCGTCTGCGTCGACCGTTGCCGCAAGATATCTGCCATCGGGCGAAGCAACCCATCCCCAGAGAGCGTCGCCCATCGGGATCGGCTCGAATGCGGTCATCGGCTCCAGCGACACCGGGTCCACCCGTTGTAACACGACCCGCTCGAGGTCGAGGGTCGTGGTGGGCGCCGGTCGCGTGGTGGTAGTGGGTCCGATCGTCGGGGTGGAGGCGAAGGCGTCGGGTGGGGCCGTCGGTTGTGAAGGTGTGGACGACTCGGTGCAGGCGGCGACGATCAGCAGCAAGGCGACAAGTAGGGCCAATCCTCGGCGTGACGCCATGCGTTTCTCCCTGGGGACAAGGCTATCAACGGCGCACACCAGAACCGGGTTCCGGGCTATTTCTTCTTGGCCAGGTCCCCGAGGATCTGTTGTGAGGCGAAGCGGCCGGGGGCCCCCATGACGCAGCCGCCGGGATGGGTCCCCGAGCCGCATTGGTAGTAGCCCTCGATCGGGGTGCGGTACTGGTTCCAGCCGGGTGCGGGGCGGAAGAAGAACATTTGGGGAGCGAGGAACTCGCCGGCGAAGATGTTGCCCTCGGTGAGACCGACCACCCGTTCGATGTCGAGCGGGGTGACCACCTCCCGATGGAGCACCAGGTCACCGAACCCGGGGAAGAAACCCTCCAGGGTCTTCTGCACCACGTCTCCGAACCGGTCCCGCTCGCTGTCCCAGTCGCTCTCCTTCAGGTGATAGGGGGCGTACTGGATGAAGCAGGACATCACCGCCTTGCCCGGAGGGGCCATGTCCGGGTCGACGTTGGACTGGATGCACCCGTCGATGTATGGCTTCTGCGAGTACCACCCGTATTTGGCGTCGTCGAAGGCCCGCTCCAGGTAGTCGAGCGAGGGGCCCATGTTGATGAATCCCCGGTACTGGTCGGAGCGACCCTCCAGTCCCGGGTAGGTGGGGTTGGCGTCGAGGGCGAAGTTGACCTTGGCCGAGGTCCCCTGGAACTTGAAGCGGCGAATGTTCTCCACGAGATCTGTCGGCAACTCCCGAGGATCGACCAATTGCATGAAGGTGCGGCGGGGGTCGACGGCGCTGACCACGGTCTTCGCCTCCAACTCGGTCCCGTCTTCGAGCATCACCCCGGTGGCCCGGCCGTTCTTGGTGACGACGTGGTCGACTGGCGACTCGAGTCTGATCTCGGCTCCAAACGACTCGGCGGCCCGGGCCAGGACCTGGGTGAACCCGCCGTTACCTCCCTTGTGGAAGGCCCAGGCGCCATAAGCACCGTCGTGCTCGCCAAAAGAGTGATAGAGGAGGACCAGACCGGAGCCCTGAGAACGTGGGCCCACCTTGGTTCCGATGATGCCCGAGGAGGCGTGCAGACCCTGCATGAGATCGGACTCGAAGTAATCCTCGAGGATGTCGGCGGCGCTTCCTGTCATCAGCCGGATCATGTCGTGGAGGACGCCAGGGGGCAGATCGGCGAGGTACGAGCCAATCGCCGCCATCCGTGCCCGCTCCTCGGGGTCCTTGGAGGTGATATCGGGCGGGATCGAGTCCATCAGCGGTCTGATGGCATGAACCACCTGTTCCATCATGTGCCCGTATGCGTCGTAGGCATCGGCGTCGTGGGGCGAGTGCCGGGAGATCTCGTGGTGGTTCTCGTTCTTGTCCTGCCCCAGCAAGATGTAATCGCCATCTTCGGTGGGGGCGAAGGTCGAGGGCATGAGCAGAGGCATGAAGCCGTGCTTGGTCAACTCCAGCTCGTGGATTATCTCGGGGCGGAGCAGGCTCAAGGCGTAGGAGAAGGTGGTGAAGCTGAACCCCGGATACAGCTCCTCGGTGATTGCGGCGCCGCCGACCAGATGCCTTCGCTCGAGGATCAGGGTGCTCAGGCCTGCCTTGGCGAGATAGGCCCCGTTGACCAGACCGTTGTGGCCTCCGCCGATGACGATTGCATCGAACTTCTTCTTGGCCGGCATGTCTACCTCAGGCTGTCTTTCTCGGTGGGTTGAAGAAGGGGAGACGGCTCACGTTGGCTTTCACCAGGTCGTATCGATGGTCGATGGTGACTTCGAGGCTCACCTCGGTCCCAAGAGCGGCGTGTTCGGGACGAACCCGGGCGATCCCGACGTGTCGCTGCGCCATCGGTGAGTAGACGAAGCTGGGCGTATACCCGATCCGCTCCAGCTTCTCGTCGTAGATCATCATCCCGCCATGTTCCGGAGTGTGGTCCTTGGGGGGGATGACCCCGCGTTCGTTGTAGACGCGATTCCAGTCTTCGTAGTCGACCATGATTCCGACTGTCTTCCACCTGGAGGTGCCATCGGCCAACTCGCGCTCGATGGCGCGCCGGCCTATGAAGGCTCTGTCGTCGGAAGGGAGGTCACGGAGCATCCACCCCAGCCCCAGCTCGTGGGGAGTGGTCCGCTGATCGTCGTTCCAGGCGTAGCGGGCGGAGTAGAAGTCGACATCGATCAGGACCAGCCCTGCCTCGATGCGAGCGATGAGCAGAGCGGTCTGGCCGGCCGGAATGACGCCATAGGGCGCCGCCACCTCGAAGAGGGTGTCCCACACGCCGACTGCGTCGTCCCGATCCACCCAGATCTCATAACCGAGGTCCCCGGTGTAGCCGGTGCGGGAGATGGTGACCGCAGCGTTGCCCACCTTGGCCGGAGTGAGATGGAAGTAGCCGATCTCCTCCATTTCGGGAGCCAGCTGCTTGAGGATCTCCCTGGCGTACGGCCCTTGCAGGGCGAGCGCTCCGAAATCGTCCGAGACGTCTTCGATCTGGACCGCCATCCGGCCGGCGAGGTCCTGCAGATAGGCCATGTTGGGCTCGGCAGCGGTGAGCAGGAACTCGTCGTCGCTGTGACGGAGGATGACACCGTCCTCGACGACCCAACCGTCGTCGTCACACCACACGGTGTAGTGCGCCTGCCCGGGACGGCATCTACGGATGTCACGTGCCAGGACGCCGGCAAGGAATCTCTCGGCGTCTGACCCGATGATCCGGTACTTGTAGAGAGGGGAGGTGTCGATTGCCGCCGCTGAGTTCCTGATGGCGAAGTACTCGAACTTGTCAGACATCTGATAGCGGTCGGTGGCCATATATCCCGACCAGTGGCTCCACAACCCTGTCTTGTTGGCCTCACTGGTCCTGGGATGAAACGGTGTCTCGCGGATCAAGTCTGCAACCTCGCCTGGGTCGGATCACTGTAACCGGGGGAGACTGAATCGTCATTCAGGATTCACGGTCCGGCGAATCGACGTCACTGGCTCTCCGATGCGGATACATTGCCCTTGGGGGGCAACCTGAATGGAGAGTCAAATTGATGAGACGCCTTATCGTGTCGATGATCGCCGCCGTGGTCGCGGTGTCACTTGTTCCGATCGCATCGGCCCAGGAGGAGGATGACCAGGTCACCCTTCGCGTCGGGCTAACCCAGGATTGGGAGGTTCTGAACCCGACGTCCGGGTACACCGTGGCCGCGTATGAGGTGTGGAACCTCCATTACGCCACCCTCACTGACAAGGCGGCAGACGATTTCGCCACCATTCCCGGTCTGGCTGAATCGTGGGAGGAGGTCGAGCCCGGCATCGAGTACGTCTACACGCTGAGGGAGGGCCTGACCTGGTCCGACGGCGAGCCACTCACCGCCGAAAACGTCGCCTGGAACATCAACACCGGCCGAGATCAGGGTTGGGACAACATGGTGTCGACTGTCGCCAACATCGAGGCCACCGCGGAAGACGAGCGAACCGTCCGACTGGTTTCTTCGGTCCCCGACCCCAAGCTTCCCACGATGGACGTCTACCTGGTGCCGCAGCACATCTGGGAGCCGATCGCCACCGACTACGACGCCACCACCCAATACGCAGCCGACGATGGTGTCGGGAGTGGGCCGTTCGTGATGACCGAGTTCACACCCGGCCAGTCGGTGGTGATGGAAGTCAACCCCAGCTTCTGGGGGTGGGAAGGCGAGGAACCTCCGTACGACCAGGTGATCTTCCGGCTCTTCGAGAACCCCGACGCCATGGTGGCCGCCCTCCAGCAGGGCGAGATCGACGCTGCCCAGGGAGTCCCGGCTTCCTCATGGGACGCCCTCGAAGCAGATGACGCAATCGAGGTGATAGCCGGCCAACAGGGTGGGTTCGACCAGATCGCCATAAACGGCGGCGCCGCCGAAGGCCAGCCCCATCCGGCATTGCTCGACATCGAAGTGCGACGGGCCATAGCGCACGCCATCGACCGACCCGCCGTCATCGAAGACCTCTATTTCGGCCTGGCAAGTCCGCTGGAGACGATCAGCCCATCGGCTGACCCGAAATGGATACCGGAGATCCCCGAGGATGATCGGTTCGACTACGACCCTGCCCTGGCCAACCAGATCCTCGACGATGCCGGTTACCTGGACAGCGACGGGGACGGGGTCAGGGAGATGCCCGACGGCACCAACCCACTCGTTATCCGCCATGCCGTCAACACCGATGGCGACCTGGCCGGGTCGATCGGCGACCTGATGGTGGGATGGATGGAGGAGATCGGCATCGACGTCACCCTCGAGTCGTACGCCGCGGATGCACTGTTCGGTGTGCTTGTCGACGGGACCTACGACACCTTCTACTGGGGCTGGGTGCCTTTTGTCGACCCCGACCCCATGCTCTCCTATTTCACCGAGGCCGAGATCGGCAACTACAACGACGCCAACTGGTTCGATCCCGCATACGACGCGCTCTACACGGAACAGAATCAGGAGGTCGATCCGGACCGGAGGGTGGAGATCGTCCACGAGATGTTGACGATTTTCCACGATGCGGCCGTGTACATCCCGATGTACATCGCGCCCGACCTCCAGGCATATCGAACCGACACGTTCGAGGGCTGGGTGAGGCAGCCGGCAGAGATTGGCCCGGTGATCTACAACAACACGTCACCCAGTTATGTCCAACTCACGCCTATCGGCGCCGAGGCAGGGGCTTCCGACATCAACTGGCTGTTATGGGGTGGCATTGCCGCCGGTGTGATCGTGCTGGTCGGGGTTTTCCTCGCGGCGCGTCGGAGCGCCACCAAGGACGAGCGGGAGTGAGCGCCTGACCACGGCTCGAGGCACGGGACGGGGGCGGGGAAGACTCATTGGCCGAAAGGTGCTCGGGTCGGTCCTCACCCTCGTTTTCGTGCTCGTTTTCAATTTCTTCCTATTCCGTGTGGTGCAGACCGATCCGATCGGTTCGTTGTTCAGAGGAAGGAACGTCCCGCAGGAGACTCTCGACAACCTGCGGGTCGCTTTTGGCCTCGATCAGTCGCTCGGGACCCAGTTTCTCTACTACCTGAAGGAGTCGGCACAGCTCAACTTCGGGATCTCCTATCAGACCCGGCAACCGGTCTGGAATGAGATCGTGGCCGCGATCCCGGCGACCGTTGCTCTGGTCGGTGTCTCGGCAATCCTCTCCGCAGTCATCGGCACTATCGGCGGGATCATTGCCGCCTGGCGTAGGAACACTTGGAAGGATCACTCGATCACTTCGGGGACGATGGTGTTCTATTCCATGCCGGATTTCTGGCTCGGCATGATCCTCCTCGTCCTGTTTGCCGTTGTCCTGGGGTGGTTCCCTGTTGGAGGGGTGTCCACTGCGGGATCCGGCGAAAGCGGTCTCGCCCTTCTCATCGACCAGGCCTATCACATGTTCCTTCCCGCTCTGACTCTGACCCTGGCGTATCTGGGGGAGTACACCCTCGTCACCAGGAGCTCGCTGCTCGACGTCATGGGTGAGGACTATCTCACGGTTGCTCGGGCCAAGGGTTTGCGGGATGTGGCGGTGCGCAACCGCCATGCCGTTCCCAACGCGTTGCTCCCGGTCGTGACCCTCACTGCCATCAACTTCGGATTCGTCCTCTCGGGTGCCATTGCCGTCGAGGCGGTCTTTTCCTGGCCAGGCCTAGGCAAGCTCACCGCCGACGCCGTTCGTGGCCCTGACTTACCCATGCTCCAGGCGCTTTTCCTTCTCTTCAGCGCGGCCGTGATCGTCTTCAACCTGATCGCCGACCTCAC
>Ga0299907_10002612_pt1 | contig 11202 bp, 4 predicted proteins | sample RVTome_16_FD_198680 | JGI IMG/M metagenome (GOLD analysis project Ga0299907, IMG submission 198680) | Soil microbial communities from uranium-contaminated site in the Upper Colorado River Basin, Wyoming, United States - RVT152D67 (version 2) ...
GGGGGAAAAGGTGTGGGTGGCCACCCGTTCATGGGGCCGAGTTACGTGACCAGCGCGTCGCGCCGACTCTACGATTTCTCCACGATTTCTCTACGCTGCCCTCATAACCCAGGATCCGCCAGTCCACTGGTGTCCGGAGTGTCGGTGGGGCGATCTAGGATAAGAGGACGCGCCGGGGAGCCCTGCGGCCGAACCCACGCGCACCTGCCGTCGAACTCGCGTTGCGGGTTGTCCGCGATCCGCTGGTTCTGGGTCGTCGTGCTACTCCTTGTGCATGTTCCTTGTACGACGTGTCGACGAGGACCATCGGTAGATGACGTCGTCGACCGGTTCAGGTTTGAGGTGGACCGCACCGTCGATCGGGTACAGGTGCATGCTGGTGCCGATCGGCGGGTCAGGCCGGCTGCTGCGCTGGCGAGAAAAACTCGGTGAGTGCTTCAGCGAGCGCCTCGGGATGCGTCAAGGGGGCGGCGTGCCCGGCGCCGTGGATCTCCTGCACCCGTGCGTTGGGGACGTGGTCGGCCACGTGCCGGGCGCTGGTGGCGGCCAAAGGCTTGGTGTCCGATCCCTGCAGCACCAGCACTGGAGCTGAGATCGCGCCGAGCATAGCCGGATCTTCAGGCGGGGGGCCTTCGTACTCCTTCAGTTGCTGGAAGAATTTGAGCAGGTTCGGGATGTAGCGTCCTGTGGCCTCGAGGTAGCCGGCGTCCTTGAGCACGGCGATCTCTTCGTCGTTGAAGACGAAGCCAGCCAACGGGCGAACCGCAGCCGTCAAGTCGCCCTCGGTAGCCAGCTCGGCCGCGCGCGCGACGGCGTCGCCGAACGCCGCCAGCTCCTGCTCGTCCGCCAAGCCCACATGCTCAGGCTCAATGGGGGCCACCGCGGCCACCGCGTCGGACTGCGCTGCCGCGCCCAGTACCGGCCAGGCGCCGCCGGACCAGCCCACCAGCCCGGTCGGTTCCCCTATGCTGTCAACGTAGGCGAGGAAGTCGTCGACCAGCCGACCGTAGCTGAGGTCGGGGTGGTCGCCGCTGAGGCCACGGCCCCGCTGGCTCGGCAGATGGCAGGTGAACCGGCCTTTCAGGTGTCCCACCAGCGGGTCCCAGTCGAGGTTGCCATCGCCGAGCATCCCGTGCAGGAACACCAGTGGCGGCCCTTTGCCGTGCACGGTCGCACCGATGGTGACGCCGTCGGTAGTGGTCACGTAGTGGGTGCGTTGGTTGCTCATCTACTGTCTCCCTGCGTCTCGCGGCCGGTCATGTCTGTAACCATGACGCAGAAGAGGTCGAGGAATGTCACCCGACCGGGTACGTTTCGGCGGTTAGGGGTGGTACTAGAGGTCGCGGCGGGCAACCTGTGCGGCGAGATCCGCGCGTCCGTCTACGTCCACCTTGGCGTAGACGCGGGACAGGTGCCTCTTGACTGTGTTGACGGAGATGAACAGGCGTTGACCGATCTCGGCGTTGGTATGGCCTTCGGCGACCAGCCGCACGACGTCGCGTTCGACGGGAGTCAGTGACGCCCACCCGATCTTCGGGCGTTGCCGCTCGCCCCGCCCGCGGCGGGCATAGGCGACCGCGTCGGCAAGCGACAGCTCGCCGCCCGCGTCCCAGCATGCGGTCGCGTCGGTCGGGTCCACCGCGGACTGTGCCGTGTTACGGGCACGATCGAAGTGGTCGGCCTGGACGGGGAAGCGGGCGATGCCCGTCTCGGCGTGGAACCGTTGCGACGCGGCGAGCAGGCGAAGCGACCGCTCGGGCTCGCCGAGGGCTACGGCCAGCTCGGCGATCGTCTCCAGCGCCTCGGCGGCCCCGACCCGGTCGCCGTAGTCGTCCAGGACCTCCAGGCCCTCGTGAGCCAGCTCCCACGCGTTCTCGAGGTCTTCGTCCTCCTTGGCCAGCTCCGCGAGGCCGAGCAACGACCGACCCAGCAACCACGGAAGCCGTGGGTCGGTGGACAGTGCGCGGCTGGCCTCCAGATGTGCTCGCGCCTGGTCGTGGCGCTCCTGGGTGTGCGCGAGCGTGCCCAGCAGCCACTCGCCGTTGGCTTCGTCCCAGCGGCTGCCGCCAGCACGGCCGATCCGCACGATCTCCGCAGCCGTGGCCCGAGCGGTTTCCAGATCGCCGGATGCGTAGGCCGACAGGGCCAGCCAGGGAGGCAACCACATCTCGCGTGTTGAGACCACCCCTAGGGCTCGTGCCTGCAACACAGCTTGCGCCTTGGACAGCCAGTACTGCGCCTGACCGTGATCGCCTTGCAGGACGGCAGCCGCTCCCAGGCCGGCGAGCCCGATCGCCGCCCACCCGGGACGTCCGACCTGGCGCGCGAGCTCCCAGCCACGCCGAGCGTGATGACGTGTCCGGTCCAGCCGACCGGACCACACCGGCCACAGCCCCAGGCACGCGTGGGCGGCTGGGAGATGGAAGGCGACCTCGGCAGCCTCGCACACCTCGATCGCCTTCTCGAACAGGCGGCACCCGGCGTCGATCGTGCGGCTGTGAAGCAGCGTCCATCCGGCGAGCGCCAGGACGTAGGCGTGGGTCGCGGCATCACCGCACTGCTCGGCGTGCTTGACTGCTTCCTCGACGTCAGCGTCCACCTGCTCGCCGGTCGACAGCCCCGACACGGCCCCCGCCTGGGCCCGAACGCTCAAACCGAGTGCGAGCGCACCGCCCACATCGGCGGCGCGTGCCGCGTCCACCGCCTGGCTCGCCGACCGAAAGGCGCTGGCCGGTTCGCCGCCGCCGAGGGCCAGGAGCGCCGCGGTGGTCAGCCCCCGCACCCGCTCGTCATCACGGGCGCCCGAGCCCTCGACCGCGTCGTGCAGGCGTCGGTGCACCTCTCCGGACAGGCCGCGCTCGAACCAGAAGCGGACGATCGGCTCGGTGATGTCCACCAGCCCTCGGAGGTCCCCGGACTCCGCCGCCCAGTCCATCGCGGCGCGCAGGTCGTCGAGGTCGGCCGTAAGCCGCGCCATCCAGGGCTCAGGCTGTCCACCGGTGAGACCTGCGTGGGCCCGCCCGGCCAGCCGGACGTGGAACGCGAGATGGCGATCACGCACCCGGGCGGGATCGTCGAGCTCGGACAGTCGCTGCCGGGCATACATCCGGATCGTCTCCAGCAGCCGGTAGCGGGCCCTCCCGAGGCGCTCGACGACCTCCAACATTGATTGCTCGGCCAGTGCGGCGACCAGGTCGAGCACGTCGTCGCTATCGATGCCGTCCCCCGCCGCGACCGCCTCCGCGGCGTCGAGCTCGAACGAACCGGCGAACACCGACAGCCTCGCCAACGCCAACCGCTGGGCGTCATCGAGCAGGTTGTAGCTCCAGTCCAGCGACGCCTCGAGCGTTCGTTGACGTGCCGGCGCACCCCGCAGGCCGCCAGTGAGCAGTCCGAAGCGGTCCGACAGGCCGGCCGCGATCTGGCCAGGCGCCAGCACCCGCACCCGGACCGCCGCCAGCTCGATCGCCAACGGGATCCCATCCAAACGCCGGCAGATCTCGGCCACCGCCACGGCGTTGTCGTCACCGATCCGAAAGTCCGCGGCCACCTGCCGGGCCCGCACCTCGAACAATCGCGCCGCTTCCGCTGCCGCGACTGTGCTGGCGGACCGAGCATCGGGGCCGGGCACCGGCAGCGGCGCGACCTCGAACGTCGCCTCACCCTCAACGACCAGCGGCACGCGGCTGGTGGCCAGCACGTGCAGCTGTGGGCACGCCGATGACAACTCGCCGACCAGCTCCGCGCACGTCTCCACCAAGTGCTCGCAATTGTCGAGCACGATCAGCAGATGCCGTGCGTGAAGCTGCTCGGCTAATGTGTCGGTCAGCGCCTGTTCGGGTCGCTCGTGGACGTCCACCGCCCCACCGATGGCCGGTGCGACCAGCCCGGGTTCGCTCACCCCTTGCAGGTCCACCCAACAGGCCCCGTCGGAAAACCGCGGCGCCACGTCCCCGACGACCACCACCGCCAGCCGCGTCTTGCCGCAGCCACCCGGACCGGTCAACGTCACCACCCGCGCATCCGCGACTAGGTCGGCCACCTTCGCACGTTCACGCTCGCGGCCGACAAACGCTGCGACCCCGACAGGCAGCCCGCTCTGCATCTCCATGGGCTCCACCCCACTCCGATCCTACTGAAGCAGCTCGAGGCTCTGGAGCGGGAAGGGGGCGTGGGTGCTCTGGTCATGGGTGGAGCATTCTTCATGGGGGCTTGGCGGTCATACGACCCGCCGCCCGTGATGGCGGAGCTGTCCCCCGATGAACGGCGGAAGCGTCTACGCCTCTTCTTGGTGGGGGCTGCGGTGTTCTATGGAGGAGTCATCCTCGTCGCGGCGATCCCCGCCTTCCATGGGCCCATAGGCGTGGCAGTGATCCTCGGAGCCCTGGCCATCCGGATGGGAATCCCCATCGTCACCGGTCGCCGTCCTCGCTGATGGGGCTCGCGGCCCCGCTTGGCGCAGAGTCCGAGCATTCTCCCTCAACTCGTTATGTCGCCCTGTGACGCGAGGATGACGCGGAAGCTCTCTCCGTGACGCGCTCACAGCGTCAGCAAACGCCGCGAATCGACGCCTAACGACACCGACCGCACCGGCCGGGGCCGAGGTGATCTGGACGCGTGACCTGCGCCGATGCTCGTGTGCGCAGGTCACGCGCTTCGCGCCCCCGGGAGGAATCGAACCTCCGACACCCGGTTTAGGAAACCGGTGCTCTATCCACTGAGCTACGGGGGCCGGGGGCGGGGGGCCGGGGCGGGGCTGGCAAGACAACCTGCAACGATCCCGACCTGACATCCTGCCCGCGCCTTCACTCAAGTCTATCGGGGTCCACCAGGAGTCATCATCTGGGCCGAGTCCGTCGCCTCAGCCGACCCGGAGACCCTCGCCCGCGCGATCGGCCCGACGATCCAGCGCTACATCACGGGCGACATCCGTGGCTGATGGCCAGAGCCAGCCGGCAACACTCATTGTCGGGCGGCCCGTCACTTCCGTAGGGACTCGAGAGCCTCCTGGAGCGCTCGCCTGCGTGTGCCATCGCCCCTGAGAAGCGGCTCCCAGGCGGACATCTGAAGACCCAAGACCCGCTCCACTCCTTTCACGACCTCACAGCGAAAGGCTCGGTCGCGTCCCGGCCCGCCCACGCAGCGGTCCCGGCCCGGCCCGCCGTTAAGGTCATCGTTGCCCGGCCCGCCGAAGAGCCTGTCGTTCCCAGAATCCCCCTGTAGCAGGTCGTTCCCCCCTCGACCGAGCAGTCGATCCTTCCCCGGCCCGCCTGATAGGAAATCATGGCCGGGTCCGCCGTTCAGGCGGTCGTTCCCCGGCCCACCGAGAAGGACATCGCCCCCTCCCAGGCCGCGGATGACGTCTGCTCCGCCCAGCCCGCAGATCACGTCGTCGCCCGCGGTCCCCGTGAGGACATCAGCACCCGGCGTCCCCACCACTTGCGTGTCCCAAAAGGGAAAGACTGCCACCGCGGAGGCGAACCCCGGACAACCCGGCGAGAGCTCGGCGTCGATGCCGCTCACCACACTCGACACGGAGACGTCCACGGGGGTGGCGTTCTCGGGTTGTGAGAAGGGGACGTCGTCGTAGAGCTCGGCGATGTGATCGTCGGACGCATCGCAGAAGTCGATGAACACCACCAAGTAGGAGCCGGCCCGCACGGCGAACTCATAGCTCCCGTCCGATCCGGTGACCGTGAACTGGGCCGAGATGATGTCCCGGTCGAACGTCTCCACGCACATCCCCGCGAGAGGGGTACCGGTCCCCTCCTGCGTGACGGTGCCCTCGATCAGGCCTGCCTCCACCTCCCGCATCCGGAAGAGGAGCGACCCGGCCTCTCCGAACAGGCCTCCGACCTGGATGTAGTAGGTGACCGCCGCCTGCGCTCGGAAGACCACCGTGGCTCCGAGCGTCAACCCGTCGTCGCCGCAGGCGATCGACTCCAGCCCCGTGAGATCCGGGCCCGTCCACACCCCCACCACGGTGTCGAAGTTGCTCCCGAACGTGTCCGCGGCCACGAACGTGTCGGAGGCAGGTGTGAACGAGTACCACACGGTTCTCCGCACCGCACCGAACGCGCACGGCGGCTGGGGCTCCCCAGCCTGCAGCGTGGCCTCAAGCGTGCTCACCGTGTCCTGGTACGGGAGCGGACCGACCACGGTGGCCGACGCAAAGGCGTCATTGTCGGGGGGGACCGCTCCGGCCACGGGCATCGGCCCCACGAGCGCCAGCGACAGTGCTACGAAGAGCGACCACCGTAGCGAGCGAAGAGTCACGGCCGAACCTCCCTCTCGTGACGAATCGCGAGCATGTCGCGGACTGCTTGGATAGTCAAGAGTCTCGACGAGCACTTCAACTGCGGACTACGCAGCGGTCCACGACTATGAGCGAAATGGTCTGGAATGACTATTCCGAACCATCGCGGGGCCGTGGTTCCCTGAACCCCACAAGGCTCCCTCGCATCCCACCCGCCCTGATGCTCGAGGGACACCGCGTCGGCGACGAGAGGGAGAGCGATTCACCCGCAGCGAATATCAATAACGCTTCGCGCGATCACCCTGATGGTGACCGCGTCGCTGGTGGTTGGGATCCTGGGTCCGGTGGGCTCGGCATCCGCCCAGACGCCTGTGCCCGCGACCCTGGTCCAGACCATCCAGACCTCCCAGTGGAGCCCTGCGAGCCCCGACCCCTCGGGCGTCACCTACCTCCCCGACAGCGACACCCTTCTCGTCGTGGACTCCGAGGTGGATGAGGAGACGGGCGCCGGCTACCACGGCGTGAACATCTGGGAGGTCACCCGGACCGGGGCCGTAGTGCGGACCGGAACGACGCTTCCCTGGTCGGATGAGCCCACCGGTGTGGAGAAGGGTCCCGGGTCGCAGGTGTTCATCGCCTCGGACGACGACAGCTCGGTCTTCATCGTCGAGCCGGGTCCCGACGACACCTACGGGACCGGTGACGACGTTCACGTGGGAGCGATCGACATGGGAGACCTCGGCGCCGAGGACACCGAGGATCCCGCATACGTCCCCTCCACCGGTCATCTCTACGTCCTCGACGGCGCCGCGACCGACATCTACCAGATCGATCCCGTGAACGGCGTGTTCGGGGACGCGGACGATATCGTCACCAGCTTCGACGTGGGGGTCTTGGGCTCCGACGACTATGAGGGGCTGGCCTACGACGAGGACAGGAACACGCTCCTCCTCGGGGCTCGGGTGGACGACATGATCTTCGAGATCACGCTTGCGGGGCAGCTCGTCCGCGCCATCGATGCCGGGGTGGCCGGGCTCAGCCGCATCTCCGGGCTGGGTGTGGCGCCGGCCAGCGATGGCTCGGGCGAGACCCACTACTGGATCGTGGATCGGCAGGTCGACAACGACTCGGACCCGGACGAGAACGACGGCATGATGTTCGAGATCTCGGTCCCCGAGGGAGGTGGCGAAGAGCCACCCGGTCCGAATCAGCCCCCTGTCTTCGACCAGGACCTGCAGGACAGGAGCGATGCCGAGGGGACGATGGTGGACTTCTCGGCCGGGGCCACCGACCCGGACGAGGACGAGCTGACGTACGAAGCGACGGGCCTGCCCCCTGGCGTGACGATCGACCCGGGCACCGGTCAGATCAGCGGCACGATCGATCCCGGTGCCGCGACGGGGAGCCCGTATGACGTCGAGATCGTGGTGAGGGATGGGCCGCTGCCGGGCCCTGCGGAGCCGATCGAGCTGGTGCAGTCGAACGTGGGGGCGGCGGACCCGGTCACGGAGCTGCAGGTCGACTACCTCTCTCCACCGACCGAGGGCAACCTGCTGATCGCGGCGGGGGCCGTCCAGCCAGCGGCTCCCATCACGCTTCCCGCGGGGTGGGATGAGGCGATCATCGTCGAGGGGACGTCCCGGGCGTTCGCCTACTACAAGGTGGCGGGGCCCGCCGAGCCCTCGACCGTCACGGTAACGAGGCCCGACGCCAACAGGATGGCCTTCACGATCTTCGAGTACTCGGGTCTCGACGACGTGCAGGGCGAGGTCCTGGACCGAACCGTCTCGAACATCGTGAGCGGCGTGAACGAGATCTCCACCGGCACGACCCAGGTGACGAGCCAGTCCAACGAGCTGTTGCTGGCCGCCGTGGGACTCGGAGCCACCCGGCCCTTCTCGAATACCTGGACCAATGGCTTCACGCAGCGGTCGGCCATGGCTCGGCACACGACCGCGGACCGGATCGTTTCGAGCACCGATCAGTTCGAGACGACGGAATCATGGGGAAACACCGCCACCGGGGGTTCGGCCCTGATGGTGACCTTCAAGGGGGCCGATCCGGGGAACGACACGCTGACGGCCTCCGACGCCTTCACGTGGACGGTGACGGAGCCGGACAGCCCCCCGATCATCGATTCGGTCTCGATCGATCAGGCCGACCCCGCCACGGACGACACGCTCACGGTCTCGGTCGCGGCCCACGACCCGGACGACGACCCGATCACACTCGAGTACCAGTGGACCAAGAACGAGGTCGACCTTCCGGGCGAGACCTCTGAGACACTGGACCTCTCCGTCGCGGGCAACGGGGATCGAGGCGATGAGATCTCCGTCCGCGTCACGGCGTCCGATGGTACGAACCTGAGCGACCCCGTGACCTCGGACCCCGTGTCGGTCATCAACACCGCGCCCGTCTTCGACCAAGACTTGCCGGACCGAACCGACGTCGAGGGAGACATGGTGGACTTCTCGGCGGGGGCGACCGACCTGGACGATGACGCCCTCCTCTACGAGGCGACGGGACTGCCCCCGGGCATCTCGATCGACCCGGGCACCGGTCAGATCAGCGGCACGATCGACCCCGATGCCGCCACGGGCGGTCCGTACAACGTGGAGGTCACGGTGCGCGACGGGCCGGGAGGCGAGCCACCCCCGCCGATCGAGCTCCTCCAGTCGAACGCGGTTGCGGGCGACCTTGCCGTGGCCGAGGTTAGCTACCCGGATCAGCCGACCGAAGGCAACCTACTCGTGGCTCTCGCGTTCACCGGGGGCAACCGGACGTACGCCATGCCGGACGGGTGGCAACCGGCTGTGGAGCGGGTGGGCCCGGTGCCCCAGGCGCTGGCCTTCTACAAGGTGGCGGGGCCCGCCGAGCCCTCGACAGTCACACTCACGATCGCTGGCACCGCCGCCAACGCCGCGCTGTCCATCTACGAGTACGCTGGTCTCCACGGGGCTCAGTCCGATGTGCTGGACCGCACCACATCCGACCGCCAAACGGATGTGACGAGCATCTCCACGGGAACCACCGAGACCACCACGCAGGCCAACGAGCTGCTCATCGCGGCCGTGAACCTCGCGGCCGGTCGCACGTTCCAGAACACGTGGACCAACGGGTTCGAGCGGCTCGTCGAAGTGACGCGACACACGACGGCCCATCGCGTCGTCTCCGAGACGGGCGAGTTCGAGACCACGGAGTCTTGGACTCGAGCGACGGAGCCTCAGACCACGTCGGCCTCCGCGCTGATGGTGACGTTCAAGGGAGCGGAGCCAGTCAGCGACACGCTGACAGACGTGGATTCGTTCACGTGGACGGTGGTGCCGGCCAACTCGCCCCCGGTCATCAACTCGGTGACGATCGACCAGGCGGCGCCCGCGACGAACGACATCCTCTCGGCCACCGTGGACGCGACCGATCCCGACGACGACCCCATCGCGTTCGAGTACCAGTGGATCAAGAACGGCGTGGACCTCTCCGGCGAGACGTCCGCGACGCTCGACCTCTCGGCGCCCGGCAACGGCGACAAGGGCGACGAGGTCTCGGTCCGGGTGACCGCCTCCGACGGGGTGGACCCCAGCGCTCCGGTGACGTCGGATGCCGTGACGATCGTGAACACGGAGCCGACCTTCGACCAGGACCTCCCCGACCGCACCGATGACGAGGGCGACTTCGTCTCGATCTCCGCGGCGGCGACGGATGCGGACGCCGACGCGCTGACCTACGAGGCCACCGGCCTCCCCGGCGGCCTGACGATCGACCCGGCCACCGGACTCATCTCCGGGACGATCGCCTTTACCGCGGCCGCGGGGAGCCCGTTCTCGGTCGAGGTCACGGTGCGGGATGGCCCGGACCTGGACGCGACCGACTTGTTCACCTGGACCGTGAACGACGTGAACCGGGCCCCGATGCTGGCAGCGATCGGGAACCAGAGCTTGGCCGAGGGCGACACGGAGAACGTGCCGATCTCGGCGGTCGATCCCGACGCCGACCCGCTCACCTTCAACGTGAACGCGGAGGCTCCTGCCTGGGCCACCCTGACGGATCACGCCGACGGGACCGCCACGCTCGCGCTCGCGCCCGGCTTCGAGGACGAGGGCGAGTACGACCTCACAGTGACCGTGTCCGACGGGGACCTCACCGACGAGGAGACGTTCACCGTCACCGTGACCGGGACCAACCAGAACCCCACCTTCGACCAGGACATCGGGGACCGGACCGACGACGAGGGCGCCTTCGTGACGATCGACGCGGGGGCCACCGACCCCGACGGCGATCCGCTGGTCTACGAGGCCACTGGGCTGCCGGACGGGATCATCATCGATGACGACACCGGGGAGATCTCCGGGACGATCGCCTTCACCGCGGCCGCGGGGAGCCCGTACTCGGTGGAGGTCACGGTCCGGGACGGCTCCCTGGTGGACGACACGGACACGTTCACGTGGACGGTCACCAACGTGAACCGGTCGCCGACGCTCGGCCCGATAGGGGATCAGGAGGTGGCCGAGGGCGACACGGAGAACGTGCCGATCTCCGCCATCGACCCGGACGGCGGCCCGCTGAGCTTCAGCCTCGACCCCGGCGCGCCGGCCTGGGCCACGTTGACGGATCACGCCGACGGAACCGCCACGCTCGCGCTCGCGCCCGGCTTCGAGGACGAGGGCGAGTACGACCTCACGGTCACCGTGTCCGACGGGGACCTCACCGACGACGAGACGTTCACGGTGGAGGTCACGGGTACGAACCAGAATCCCATCTTCGACCAGGATCTCGGAGACCGGACCGACGACGAGGGCGCCTTCGTGACGATCGACGCGGGGGCCACCGACCCCGACGGCGACCCGCTCACCTACGAGGCCACGGGCCTCCCCGACAACGTCACGATCGACCCCACCACGGGGCTCATCTCCGGGACGATCGCCTTCACCGCCGCGGACGACAGCCCG
>Ga0299907_10002613_pt1 | contig 11202 bp, 7 predicted proteins | sample RVTome_16_FD_198680 | JGI IMG/M metagenome (GOLD analysis project Ga0299907, IMG submission 198680) | Soil microbial communities from uranium-contaminated site in the Upper Colorado River Basin, Wyoming, United States - RVT152D67 (version 2) ...
GGCGAGCTGGATCGTGGCGTCACGGGCGACCGAGCGGCCGTCCTTGTCGGTGCCGGTGGAGTGCTCCTCGGTGCGCACGGGCACGCCGAGCGACGGCGAGAACCACAGCTTGCGGCTGACGGTGATCGACCGGTCCCCGCCTAGCACGAACGTCGAGTCGACGCGCACGGTCTCGACCTCGGTCTCGCCGTCGGCCAGCGTGATGGTCTCCCGGCCGACCACGGACGACGTGGCATCCATCGACGTCCTGCCGTCGGCCGCCGTCAACCGCCAGGTCCAGCGGTCGCCCGGCCGCCAGGTGGACGGCACGTCGAGGACGGGGACGGCGGCGACGAAGCGGCGCCCGGGCTCGCCCCGCAGCTCCAGCTCGGTCAGGTAGCGGCCCTGGCTCACGGCGCGGGCCGTGTAGGCGCCGAACACGCCGAGGGCGGGCCCGTCGCGGGCGTCGAAGCGCTGGGTGCCGTCGGCCGCGGCCTGGCCGACCGAGAGGTGGGAGTCGCCGGAGTCGTCGCCGAGCAAGGCGCCCTCGGCACGGGACTCGACGCGCAGCGCCCAGTCGCCCGCCTTGGCCGTCCGCACGGTCATGGTGGTGGGCGAGCCCTCGGGCGAGGCCGCCACCGACCCCGACCCGGCGCTGCCCGTGCCGGACCCCGAGCCGGCGCCCGAGCCCGAGCCGGACCCCGCGCCCGAGCCGCCGCCGCTGCCGGTGGCCCCGACGTCGCTCCCGGCCACGGCGCCCGGAGCGCCGGAGCCGGAGCCCGGAACAGAAGCCGAGCCGGCCGAGTCCCCACCGGCCTTGGCCACCCCGGCTCCCCCGCCCGAACCCCCGCCGGCACCGCCACCACGCCCGTTCGGGACGCCGCTGCCGTTGCCGGCACTGGTTCCTCCCGCCGTTCCCGCTACGTCCCGGTCACGAGCGCCCGCGGCCCCCGCCGAAGCGAGGCCGGCGACCTCCGTCCGGCCGTCCCGTTCGCCGGCTTGGCGGGCGACCATCACCGACACGCCGAGGAGGGCGATGAGGGCGAGCGTGGTCGCGCCGACCGCAAGGGTGGCGTAGCTCGAACGTCTGATGGTCCCAGCCTGCCGCACCGGGGACATTGTGGCCGACCGTCGCCTACCGTGCGACGCCGATGGCCCCAAACCGCCCGAACCCCTCGCTGACCTGCGGGTTGTCGACTGCGCCACCGTCGTCGCCGGGCCGGGAGCGGCCCGCCACCTGGCCGACTTCGGTGCCGACGTGGTGAAGGTGGAGCGGCCGGGCGAAGGCGACGGCCTCCGGGCGATGGGCTGGGCCGACCCGGCCGACGGCGTGCCGATGCAAGGGCCGATCGCCCGCCTGTCCGCCACGCCCAGCGGCGTGCGCTGGCCGGCCCGCCCGCTCGGTGCCGACAACGACGAGGTGCTCGGCGCGCCGTAGCGTCGCCGCTGTGAGCGCGCTCTGGCCGTGGTGGAAGGACGCGGTCGTCTACCAGATCTACCCGCGCTCGTTCGCGGACAGCGACGGGGACGGCGTGGGCGACCTCGAAGGGGTACGGGAACACCTCGACCACCTCGAGTGGCTCGGCGTCGACGCGATCTGGCTGTCGCCGTTCTTCACCAGCCCGATGAAGGACTTCGGCTACGACGTGGCCGACTACTGCGACGTCGACCCGCTGTTCGGCACACTCGCGGGTTTCGACGCGCTGGTCGAAGACGCGCACGCGCGCGGCATCAAGGTGCTCATCGACTGGGTGCCGAACCACACGAGCGACCAGCACCCGTGGTTCGTCGAGTCCCGCTCGTCGCGCGACAACCCCAGAGCCGGCTGGTACGTCTGGAAGGACGCCGACCCCGCGGATCCGATGAAGCCGCCGACGAACTGGAAGGCCGCGTTCACCGGCGAGCCCGCATGGCAGTGGGACACCACACGACAGCAGTGGTACCTCCACCTCTTCCTCCCCGAGCAGCCCGACCTCGACTGGCGCAACCCCGACGTGGTCGAGGCGATGCACGGCACGCTGCGCTTCTGGCTCGACCGTGGCGTCGACGGCTTCCGCATCGACGTGGTGCACGGGTTGTTGAAGGACGAGGCGTGGCCCGACGTCGACGAGCGCGACCGCCATGTCATCGGAGCCATCTTCGACGTCGAAGCCACGATCGACCTCGTGCGCGGCTTCCGCAGCGTGCTCGACGGCTACGACGGCGACCGGGCCATGGTCGGCGAGGTCTACCTCCTCTCCACTGCGCAGGTGGCGCGGTACTACGGCGACGGCGACGCGTTGCACATGGCCTTCAACTTCCCGCCGCTGTACGCGCCGTGGGAGCTGCGGGCGTGGCGGCGCCGCATCGACCGCGTCGTCGAGGAGCTCGATCCGCGTGACGCGTGGCCGACGTGGGTGCTGTCCAATCACGACAACCCCCGCCACCGCACGCGCTGCGGCGGCAGCGAGGCCCGAGCCCGTGCCGCCGCCGTGCTGCTCCTCACGCTGCGGGGCACGCCGTTCCTCTACGCGGGCGAGGAGCTCGGCTTGGAGGACGCAGTCGTCCCGCCCGAGCGCGTCGTCGACCCCGGCGGGCGCGACGGTTGCCGCGCGCCGATCCCGTGGACGCCACCCGCCGCCGGCGACGACAGCGACGCCATGTGGCTGCCATGGCCACCGGACGCGTCGACGCGCAACGCGGCGACCTTGCGCGACGACCCGTCGTCGATCCTGCACCTCTACAAGCGCCTGCTCGCCGCCCGCCGCGCCTCGCCCGCGTTGCGGCGCGGCACGTGGGCTCCACTCGACGTGGGCGACACCGACAGTGTGCTCGCCTACGAGCGCACCGACGCCGAGACCGGCGACCACCGCGTCGTCCTCGTGAACTTCACCGCCGCCGACGTGGTTTTGGCCGCGCTCATGCCGGTATTCCGGCATGAGCGCGTCCAAAACACGTCAGGGGCGTGGGTGGTGGAGGTGACGAGCGACGGCGTGGGCGAGGGCGAGCCGTTCACCGGGCGGCTACTCGGCGACCAGGCCGTCGTCCTCCGGGCCGACCGAGCCGTCGTCGTCCGGCAGCTCCGGCAGCTCCGGCAGGGGTAGGTCCTCCGGCAGCTCGGGCAGCGCCAGGTCCTCCTCGTCGGGGACGGGGAGGACGGGGGCGAGGTCCTCGCCCGAGCGCCGTTCGAGCACGAGGTCGCCCTTGCCCGCGCGGAAGGCCAACGCGGCGTGGCCGTCGACCAGCAACCGCACGCGCTCGCCCACGATCTCGTTGCGCCACCCCTGGGCCAACCGCGCGTCGGGCAACCCGCGAAGGAAGCCGTGCAGGTCGCTGCGGGTCGCCAAGAGCGCAGCGTCGATGCGCAGATCCTGCGCGAGCTGGCCGACCCAAGCGGCGGCGAGCGTCGCGGCGGGGCGCAGCTTGCGGTCGAGGTCGTCGGTGGGCGGCACTTCGAGGTCACCCGGCCGCAAACCCCGGCCGCGCTCCACCACCGCCAGCAGCTCCCTTGCCGCGTTGTCCTTGATCGACCGGGCGTCGAGACCGCGGATGCCGCGCAGGTCGTCGGCCGTGCGCGGCTGGCGGTGGGCGATGCCGAGGATGGCGAGGTCGGACAGCACGGTGCGCGGCGGCCGGTCGACGTCCGCGGCGCGCCGCTCGCGCCACGCCGCCAGCGCGGCGGCGACACCGCGCGCCGGGCCGCGCAACGAGCGGCTCTCCTTGATTCGCCACCACGCGGTGTCGGGGTCCTGCGGCTGGCGGGGCCGCGCCAGCAACGCCGCGCACTCCTGCATGGCCCATTCGAGCCGGCCGACGCGGTCCAAGCGCGACACCAGGCGCGCTTCCAGGTCGAGCAGGTGGGCGACGTCGTCGGCCGCGTACCGCTTCTGCGCGTTGGTGAGCGGGCGCTGCGTCCAGTCCGTCAGACGATCGCCCTTGGTGAGGCGGCGGCCGAGGACGCGGTCGCACAGCGTCGCCAGCGACGGCGACGACATGCCGAGGAAGCCGGCCGCCACCTGCGTGTCGAACAAGCGCGCCGGCGTCGCGCCGCACGCGACGTCGAGCACTTCGAGGTCCTGGTCGGCTGCGTGCAGCACCGCGAGCGCGTCGCTGCGCAACAGGTCGGCCAGCGGCTCCAGGTCGGTGATCACGAGCGGGTCCACCAGCGCGATGCGCACGCTGGTCTCCTCACCGGCGTCGCCTGCGCCGTCCGCCCACGCAAGCTGCACCAAGGCGAGCTTCGGCCAGTACGTGCGCTCGCGGTGGAACTCGGTGTCGATCGCGTACACGCCGCCGGCCGACGCCTCCGCCACGGCCGATCGCAGCGCGTCGACGTCGTCGACCCAGCGCGGCCCGGGAGCGCTCCTGGCGGTCACGCGATCGGCGGTCACGCGGTCATGCGCCGCTGCGCAGCCGGGCCAGGTCGGCGCGGTCGTCGTCGTCGAAGTCGATGGGGGGCGGCCCGCCGAGCACCTGCGCGACGAGGTTGGACTCGATGGCCCAGTACATGACCGACGAGCGGTTCTTCGAGTGGCCGGGGTGGTCGGGGTCGCCGCGGTTGGTGTCGAGGGCGAGGTCGACGAGGCCGAGCAGGTGGCCGATCTCGTGCGTGGTGACGGCCTCCTCGATCGTCGCCGCGGGCACGAGCGGCGTGGCCGACCGGTCGACCTCGTCGGTGAACACCGCGGCCACGTCGCCCCGGACCGCGACGCCGAGCGTTCCCGGCGCTTCGTAGCGGCCGTGCACGGCGAGCAGGTGGACGACGTGGCGGTCCGACGTCGCCCTGGCGGTGCCGCGATCGTCGGCGGTGGACGTGATCTCGTCCGCCGTCCACTGCGTCTCGGCGCCCGGGATCTCGGTGACCGTGAGGCTGACCGGCTTGGCCGACTCCCGTTCGAGCACGCGCACGACGTGCTCGAGCGAGCCGTCCCGCAACTCGGCGCCCGCGTGCGCGAGGACGTCGAGGACGATCGTGCCGCCTTGGCTCGCCCGCAGCAGCGACCGCGCGTACGAGCCGGGCGGGCCCGACACCGTCACCGGCTTGCCGGCGCTCCCGCCGCTGCCCGCGCCACCTGTGCGACCCGCCGTGGTCGTCGCCGATCGTCCCGCGCCGCTGCCGCCACCGCCGTCAGGGTCGCCACTGCCGCGAGTGGTGGCCGGCGCGCTGCCGCCGTCGCCTCCGGCCGGCGCCGTGCCGCGCGGCGCGGCGCCGTCGGAGTTGCCGTATCGGGCCGGGCCCGCGTCCTCCTCGGCGCCGCCACCGCACGCGCCCGCCAACAAGACGAGCGCGCCCAGCAGCGCTGCCCAGCGCGCCCTCATCCGCCGTAGGACATGCGCGTGTCCTCCATGCGGAGCACGGGCGTGGCCTCGTCCTTCTGGAACCCGGCGTCGACGACCTCGCCGAGGAACAGCGTGCTCGTGCCGCAGTCGACCTGCTGGCGGACCTCGCAGTCGACGTAGGCCACCGCCTGGTCGAGCACGGGCGCGCCCGTGCAGCGCGCGTCGTGGAACGGGAAGCCGTTCAGCGTGCGCGCTTCGAGGTCGACGTCGACGGGCTTGGTGAACTTGCGGACGATGGCGCGGTCCTCGCGGTCGACGAGGTTCACCGTGAACGCGCCGCCCGCCGCGATCAGCTCGTGGGTGACCGCGTGGTCCTCGACGCTCACGGCCACGAGCTTGGGGTCGAAGCTCACCTGCTGCACCCAGTTCGCGGTCATGCCGTTGCGCCGCTCTCCGTGGCGGGAGCCGATCACGTACAGGCCGCTCGGCATCGACCACAGGACGCGGCGGCGCAGCTTGTCGTATTCGGCCGGGTCCGCCCCCGGGGGGAACGGCCCGACAGGATCCTCGCCCTTCACCGGCACGATTCGTCCCGGGCCGTGACGGCACTCGCTCCGCTCACGAGACCGACGTTACCGGCGCACACCGGCCCCTCCGCAGCGTGCGCGCCGATGACTAGTCCGATGAGGCCATCAAAGAACGTCCGCACGACCCATGGTGCGCGCCGTCCCGTTCGGCGTTTACTCAACCCCAGCACAACTGGCGTTGGGGCGAACACGGGACGTGAGAATGCACAAGGGCGTGAGCTGGGGCATCAGTTGGGCCGCGGTCGGAGTGGCCGGGTTGTTGGCGACGGTGACCTTGGCGCCAGCGGGTGTCACCGGCAGCCCGCGCCTCGCCTCCACCGGCAGCGGGCTGCGCCTGCACCACGCCTCGCCGACCAGCGGTGACGACGCCGACGGTCGCAGCGTCGCCGTCGACCCCGGCATCCTCGCGCTCGGCTCGCCCGGCCCCGCGGCCGTCGTCGTGCAGGCCCGCCCCGGCCGCCACGCCGACGCCATCGCCGCGGTCGAGGCTGCCGGCGGTCGGGTGGCTGAGACCCTCCCGCTCGTCGACGGCTTCTCCGCGCAGATCAAGCTGCCGCTCACCACCGTGCTCACGTCGTCGCCCGCCGTGCGCGCCATCACCCTCGACCGCTCGATCCAGTTCGAGGAGTTCTCCTACGACGACACGACAACCGCGTCGAACTTCGCCCGCAGCACGGGCGCCACCGCCGCATGGGCTGCCGGCAACCTCGGCGCCGGCGTCGGCGTTGCCGTGATCGACACCGGGATCGCCGGCATGAACGACTTCACCGGCCGCGTCGTGCATGGCCCCGACCTCTCGGGCGAGGGCTCCACGATCGACAGCTACGGCCACGGCACCGTGATGGCCGGCGTGATCGGCGGCAGCGGCGCCGACAGCAACGGCAACGCGTCCGGCGCGTACACCGGCGTCGCGCCCAAGGCCACGCTCGTATCGGTGAAGGCGGCAGGTCGCAACGGCTCGACCGACGTCTCCACGATGCTGGAGGCGATGCACTGGGTGTCCGCCTACAAAGACCAGTACAACATCCGGGTCCTCAACCTCTCGTGGGGCACGTCGTCGACGCAGAGCCCGAGCGTCGACCCGCTCAACTACGCGGTACAACGGCTGTGGCAGCAGGGCATCGTCGTCGTGGTCGCCGCGGGGAACTCGGGCCCGAACAGCGGGACGATCACCAAGCCCGGCGACGACCCGATGGTGATCACCGTCGGCGCCTACGACGACAAGGCAGACCTCGATCTGTCGAACGACGCCGTCTCGTCGTGGAGCTCTCGCGGTCCTACCGCGCAGGGTGTCGCCAAGCCCGACGTCGTCGCGCCGGGCCGCACGCTCGTCTCCGCACGCGCCTACGGCTCCTACGTCGAGCAGAACAACCCAAGGGCGCTCATCTCGCCCAGCTACATCAAGGGCAGCGGCACGTCGCAAGCGGCAGCGGTGACCTCCGGCCTCGCTGCCCTGCTCGTTGCCAAGCGCCCCGGTCTCACCCCCGATCAGGTCAAGCATCTGCTTAAGTCCACCGCTTCGCCCATCGCCGGCACCAACACCTCGATGCAGGGCGCGGGCCGCGTGCGCGGCGACCTGGCAGGCAGTGCGTCGGCCGACGGTGCGCCGCTGCAGAGCCCCGTGTCGAGCGGCATGGGCTCGCTCGACGCCAGCCGCGGTGGCCGCTGGGTGGAGACGGACTGCAACAACGACGGCACCATCGACGTCATCAAGGGTGAGGTCACCTACCGCTGCCAGCAGTGGGACCCGGCGGCCTGGACAGGTACGTCGTGGACCGGCACGTCGTGGACGGGCACGTCATGGACCGGCACCTCCTGGACGGGTACCTCGTGGACGGGCACGTCGTGGACCGGGACTTCGTGGACGGGCACGTCATGGACCGGCGGCACGTGGACGGGTACCTCGTGGACGGGCACGTCGTGGACCGGGACTTCGTGGACGGGCACGTCGTGGACGGGCACGTCGTGGACGGGCACGTCGTGGACCGGGACTTCCTGGACCGGCAACGCCTGGACCACGGGCATCTACGGCGAGGACGAGTTCCTCAGCGCCTTCTGGGGCGACCGGCCGCCCTTCCGCCTGCCCGGCGAGCCCCGCCACCCAGTCGACATCGGACGGTCCGCGGTCGTGGCCGCCTGAGGTGACCGCGCCTGTCACGCCCGCCACGGCATCAACCCCCGTCCCGCCCACCGCGCCCGGACCTGTGTCCGGGCGCGGACCCGCGTTCCGCCTCCACGTCCTCCTCGCATTCGTGATCGCGGTCGGTGCGCTCGTCGTCGCGGCGAGCGCGGTGCGCGCGACCACGAGCGACGCGCCCGTCCCGGCATCCTGGCGCCTCGTGTCGGTCGTCGCCCTCTTCTTCCTCGGCGAGCGGGCGCTGTTCCACCTGCGCTTCGGGCGCGACCAGCAGTCCTTCAACTGGCTCGAGACCGCCGCCGTGCTCGGCCTCGTGATCGTGCCGGCGCCGTGGCTCAGCTTGATGGCTCCGCTCGGCGCCTGCCTCGTGCACGTGAGCCGCCGCCGGCCGATCGTGAAGACCGCGTTCAACACGTTCTCCTGCGCGGCCGGCGTGTTCCTCGCCAGGGCGGTCTCGCAGCTCGCGCTCGGTAGTGACGGCATCCAGCCGTTGCACGCCCGCACGTGGCTCGCGCTCACCGCCGGGTCGTTCGCGCTGTTCCTGTGGAACGGCATCACGGTGTCGCTCGCCGTCGCCTACTCGCAAGGCCTGCGCTTCCGCGACGTGCACACGCGCGGCCTCATCCTCAACGTGCTCGTGTGGATGGGCAACACCGCGCTCGGCTTGCTCATCGTCGCCATGGCATCGACGCGCGTGGCGCTGCTCGCGCTGCTGCCCGTGCTGCTGCTGCTCCTGACGCTCGCCTACCGCAGCTACATCCAGGCCATCAACGAGCGGGACACGTGGGAGGTGCTGCAGACCGCGTCGCGCGAGCTGCTGCAGGTGGAGGAGGACGAGCTCGTCGAGGTCGTGCTCGACCGTTCGTCGAGCCTGTTCGAGGCCGACCTCGTCGAGATCCATCTCTTCGACGAGGACGACGGTGGCGCGGCCGGGCGGTCGGCCATGAAGCTCGCCGACGGTCCCACGAAGTGGCGCATCGGCGCGCCGACTGCATTGCCGCGCGGCATCTGGGAGCGCGTGCTGTCGGGGCGCGAGCCGTTCGTCGTGTCCGGCGCGGAGAGCTCCGCGACCAAGGACCGCGCGTATGCCTCGTTCGCCGTCGGCCCGCTGCTCATCCAGGGCAATTGCGTCGGCGCGTTGCGGCTCGGGTTCACGTCGAAGCGGAAGTTCACCCGGCGCCAGCACCAAGTGTTCGGCACGTTCACCAACAACGTGAGCTCCGCAATCCACAATGCCCGCCTGTTCGCGGACTCCCGCCGCGTAGCGCTGCACGACCCGCTCACGGGCCTGCCCAACCGTGTCCTCCTGCTCGACCGCCTCACGCAGGCGCTCGAACGCTCGCGCCGGCGCGAGAACCACGTCGCTGTACTGTTCCTCGACCTCGACCGCTTCAAGGTCGTGAACGACTCGCTCGGCCACGACGTCGGCGACCGGCTGCTCATCGCTACCGCCAGCCGCATGTCCGCCGCGCTGCGCCCCGGCGACACCGCGACGCGCTTCGGCGGCGACGAGTTCGTCGTCGTGTGCGAGGAGATCGAGAGCGAACAAGAAGCCGTCGACATCGCCGACCGCCTGGCCGCCGCGCTGCTGGAGCCCTTCGACCTCGGCGACCGCGAGATGTTCGTGACGGTGAGCGTCGGCGTCGCCATCTCCTCGAGCGAGGACGACCAGCCGAACTCGCTGATCCGCGACGCGGACGCCGCCATGTACCTGGCGAAGTCGCGCGGGCGGGCGCGTGTCGAGGTGTTCGACGCACGCCTGCGCGAGGACGCCATCGAGCGCCTCGACACCGAGAACGACCTGCGCCGCGCCATCGACCGCGGCGAGCTGTGCGTCTTCTATCAACCGGTGATCGACATCACGACCGGCACCGTGTCCGGCTGCGAGGCGCTCGTGCGCTGGCAGCATCCCGAGCGCGGCCTCGTGCCGCCCGCTTCGTTCATCCCTCTGGCCGAGGAGACAGGCCTCATCCCCCGCCTCACCCAGTGCGTGCTCGAGCAGGCGTGCGAGCAGCTTGCCGAGTGGCAGGAGCTCGACAACCTGCCCGAGACGTTCGCCGTCGCCGTCAACCTGTCGGCGCGCGAGGTGGCCGAGCCCGGGCTGGTGGAGACGATCGCCGACGTCCTCGTGCGCCACGAGGTCGACGCCCGCCGCCTCTGCCTCGAGATCACCGAGACCGCGCTGCTGCACGACATCGACGCCGCGCTCGCCGCGCTCGCGCGTCTACGCCGCCTCGGCGTGCGCGTCGCGCTCGACGACTTCGGCACGGGGTACTCGTCGCTGAGCTACCTGCGGCGCCTGCCGGTCGACGTGCTGAAGATCGACCGGTCGTTCATCGGCCGGTTGGGCTACGACGGCAAGGACCGCGCCGTCGTCGCCGGCATGATCGACCTCGCGCACGCGCTCAACCTCACGGTCGTCGCCGAGGGCGTCGAGACGAGCGTGCAGCTCACCGAGCTCGTGCAACTCGGCTGCGACGCCGCGCAGGGCTGGTACTTCTCGGCGTCGAAGCCGGCCGTGCAAGTGGGCGACATGATGCGCCGCTACGCAACCACGCCCGGCTGAACTCACTCTTGCGCGATCCAGTGTCGGTACTCGACCCTGGTGTTACACGGAACGCGGCTGCGGTCTTTGCCAAGCTTGTCCTCGTGCCGATCGAACACGAGAACCTTCTGCGGCAAGCACAGGCCAAAGTCGCCAGTGGACGCCGCACTTCGGTCAAGCGTCAGACGCTCACCCGATGGGCCGGCATTGCTCGAGCAAGCGCAGCGGCGCTCGACGACATTGAACAGACGTTGTTGGCAGCCGGGTTCGGGCTCGGACCCCTGCCGTTGCGGACCGTCCGACCGGACGAACGCGTGACGCTCTCGCCCTGTGCGCTTCCCAGACGCCGTGGTCTTCCACTCGATCGCGAGCAGGAACTCGAAAGGCTACTCCTCCGCTACTGGCGACAGATCCCCGAACTCGCTGGCTTGGCGTCACTGACCAACCAGAAGTCCCTCTTGCACGAGGGCCGGCTGGTGAGATGCGATCTCTACGGCCGGGACAACCGGGGTGTGGTCGTCATCGAGCTCAAGCTGGGTGGGGGCGGCTACCGGCCGGCGAGTCAGATCCGCGAGTACATCAAGGCGGCCCAGCGCCATCAAGCAACGCTGGTTCGACCGCGTCCCGTACGAGGCATCGTCATTTCCGCTGAAGCCAACGCAGCCGAAGAAGACGAGATCAGACGCCTCAGGCAA
>Ga0299907_10002614_pt1 | contig 11202 bp, 8 predicted proteins | sample RVTome_16_FD_198680 | JGI IMG/M metagenome (GOLD analysis project Ga0299907, IMG submission 198680) | Soil microbial communities from uranium-contaminated site in the Upper Colorado River Basin, Wyoming, United States - RVT152D67 (version 2) ...
GTCGACGGCGCTCGCCGGGTCCACGACGACCGTCAGCCCATCGGCATCGAGGACCAGGTCGTCGTCCGAGCGCTCACGGGGATCCTCGAGAGCGATCTCGTAGCGGAAGCGCGGACCCTCGCGGGCCAGGACGCGGACACGCAGGACGGCCTCCGCGAAGTTGTTGAAGGTGCGGACGCCGTCGATCTTGGTCCGCGCATCGGGCGACACGGTCATCAGCTGCTCAATCATCACCGCCATGGTAGCCGACCGGCGGTCAGTACCCAACAGGGACGGGTCGGTCAGCCGATGGGCGGCAGATCCTGCTCGTCGCTCGGGAGTGCCGCGAACAGGTCCCCGTGCTCGGCAATCCGCTCAGCCGCGTTCCGGACCGTCCAACGATCGGGGCGCAGGTCGGAATCGTCGAGCTCCTCCCATCGGATGGGCATGCTCACCGGCGCACCCGGGGCCGGGCGCGGGCTGTATGGGGCGACCAGCGTCTTGTTGATGGCGTTCTGGGTGTAGTCGAGTCGCGCCTTGCCCTTGCGCGCGCGCTTCGCCCACTCCCAGCTGACGAGGTCGGGAACGCTCGCGCCGACGGCACGCGACAGGCGCTCAACCCAGCCGCGCGTGTCGTCGAACGTCGGGCCGCGCCGGATGCCGATCCACACCTGGATTCCACGCTTGCCGGTGACCTTCGGATGGCCGCGAACGCCGACGTGGTCGAGGGCGGCCCGGTACAGGCGGGCGAGCACGAGCAGCTCGTCCCAGGTCGTGTCCGGGCCGGGGTCGATGTCGATGAGCGCATACGTCGGCCGGTCGGCGGCGTCGATCCGGCTCGTCCACGGATGAAGCTCGACGGCCGCCGACTGGGCCAGCCAAGCGAGGGTCGCGGCGCTGTCGACGACCGGGTAGTCCTTCGGCCCCTCCTCCCGATGGTGGTAGGTCCAGCGCCGGACCCAGTCCGGAGCGTGCTTCGGCAGGTCCTTCTGCCAGAAGCCCTTCTGCTCGACGCCATTCGGGAACCGCTGGACGGTCAGCCCGCGATCGTTGAGGTGCGGCACCAGGATGGGTGCCACGGCGACGAGGTAACGAAGGAGCTCGCGCTTGGTGATTGGCCCGTCGCCGTCGCGGCCCGGGAAGATCGGCTTCTCGAGGTTCGTGACGCTGATCTCCCGCCCATCGACGACCCAGGTCCCCTCTCGCTCGATCGCATCGAGCGCGCTGAGCATGTCGTCGCCGGCGCCAGCGGCCGGTGACGGGTCAGGCACGTCCGCCTCCGCGGCCGCGGTCGCTCGGGCGGTGGCGACGGCACGCTCACGACGGACCTCGCGAGGGTCGCGCCCGACCTCGAGGCCCTTGAAGGCGGCCTGTCGCAGCAGGCCCTCGGCCGTCCAGTCCGCGAACTCCACGCGGGCCACCAGCCGCGGCTCGACCCAGCGGGCGCCCTTCAGCCGCGGGGCCGCGTCCAGCGGCGACTCGGACGTGGCCAGCTCGTCGAGGGCCGCGCGCAGCTCACGGCGGGTTCGCGCACCCAGCCCGCTGCCGACCTGTCCGGCGTGCACCCACTGATCCCCCGAGCGGACGGCCATGATGAGCGACCCGAGCTCTGCGTGGCTGCCCTGGCCGGGCAGCCATCCGACGATCACCGCCTCCTGCTCGGGGCGGACCTTGAGCTTCAGCCAGGATCGGCTCCGCCGGCCGGGCTCGTACGGAGATCGGCCGAGCTTGGCGACGATGCCCTCCAGCTCCTGCTCCTGGGCCGCCCGGAAGAATGCCGTTCCATCGGCCTCCACGTGACCGGCATAGCGGACCCGCGGGTGATCGCGCAGCCGGCTGCGCAGCAGCCGCTTGCGCTCCGCCAGCGGCACGTCGAGCAGGGAGCGTCCATCGAGGTGGATGAGGTCGAAGGCCTGGAAGACGACCGGCGCCGGGGGTCGGGGTTCCTTCGTGCCGGCATCCCGACCGCCATGGATCCCGCTCCGATCCTGGAGCAGGCTGAACCGCGGGCGACCGGCCTCGTCGAGCGCCACCACCTCGCCATCCACGATCGCCTCGCGGGCCTCGATCCAGGTGGGCGGGCCGACCAGGTCCGGGAAGTAGCGCGCCGCGTCCTGCCGGTTCCGCGTCCACAGGCGCACCTGGCCGTCACGGACGACGGCCTCGACCCGATAGCCATCCCACTTGACCTCGAACAGCCAGTCCGGGTCGTCGAACGGCTCGGTCGCCAGGGTGGCGCGCATGGGGAGCACGAAGTCCGGCATCGGCTCGGTCCGGGCCGCGGACAGGTCGACCTCCCCGAGCGGTTTCGGTGGATCGGCGGTGAACGTCGCAGGGGCCCCGTCGCGGACCTCGTCGTTGGTGCGGCCGGTCTTGACGCTCTGTGGGTGATCCGCGGCGTCCCAGCCGTCAGCCGCGAAGGCGTCTCGCTTGTGGAGCAGCAGCCATTGCTCCCGGCCGTCGTCGGCGCCGCGGCGGCCACGGCGATCGGTCCGCACGATCGTGAAGCGGCCCCGCACCTTCTGCCCGTGCAGGACGAACTTGATCTCCCCGTCGCGCAGGGCGGCCGATGGATCGGGGGTCTCGGCCTCCGGCTCGAAGTGCCCCCAGTCCCACACGATCACGTCGCCGCCGCCGTACTCCCCCTTCGGGATCACGCCCTCGAAGTCGAGATACTCGATCGGGTGGTCCTCGGTGCGCATGGCGAGGCGCCGTTCGGACGGGTCGAGGGTCGGACCCTTGGGAACCGCCCAGCTGACGAGGACGCCGCCGATCTCGAGGCGGAAGTCGTAGTGCAGGGCGGTCGCCCGATGGCGCTGGATGGTGAAGCGCCCGCTGCGCTCCAGCAGCTCGCCGGGCGCCGGCTCCGGCGTCGCCGCAAAGTCGCGCTTGCGCCGATACTCCTCGAGCGGCATCCCTCAGGCCTCGACGTCCAGCTCGTCGAGTGTGGCGAGCACCGCCGTGGCCCCGGCAGCGCGCAGCGCTCCGGCATCCACCGCCGCACCGGCCAGGACGGCGATCGGCCGCATGCCGGCGGCGACGGCCGCGCGCATGTCCCACGTCGAGTCGCCGACGTACCAGGTCTGCTCCGGCTCGACCCCCAGCTCGTGGGCCGCGAGGAGCAGGAGATCCGGCGCCGGCTTGGCGTGAGCCACGCGGCTGCCGTCGACGATCCGCGGCCGGCGGTCGAGCGCGAGGGCGCCGACCGACGCGTCGACCTGCGCGGCCCGCGAGGATGTGGCGATCGCCCAGGTCACCCCCGCGGCGTCGAGCCGGGCCAGTGCGTCGCGCGCGCCGGCCAGGGGACGTGGGGCGCGGTTGTGGTGGTCGAACCGCTCGCCGGCGAGGCGATCGATCTCCTCGGCCTCGGCATCGGTCAGTGACCGTCCGGCGACCGCCGCCACCTGCCGGGCGAGGGCGCGCCCATCCATTCCGATGGCCGGTTCGAGAGTTCCGGGCTCGGCGCCGACGCCCGCGGCCGCAAGAACCTCGGCCCAGGCGGCGATCCGGGCCGGAACGGTGTCCACCAGGGTCCCGTCGAGATCGAAGACGACGGCATCGGGGCGAGGGTGCATCGGCTCGAGCATAGCCGTGTCGCTCACGCGGCCACCTCGTCGAGCCCGTGGCGCGCCTCCTCGTCGCCCAGGCGGCCGAGCAGCGCCGCCAGCAGCGGACCGATGGCGAGGAGCAGAAGGGCGGTACCGAACCCCGGAAGCGCACCGCCCAGCCCGGGAAGTTCGAATCCGACCTGGACGATCGCCGACGAGATCGCGGCCCCCAGCGCCCCGCCCAGGAAGAAGCACAGGTTGTAGATCCCCACCGCCACCGGCTGGCGCGAGCCCTCGACGGCATGCGTCAGCCGCGAGAGCAGCGGCGCGTTCAGCAGCCCGAAGCCGACGCCCAACATGACCAGCCCCGGCACCAGTGCGGCGAGCCCGGCGGGGATGGCGCCGAGGCCGATGACCGCCGGGCCGCCCGCCAGCAGCAGCAGAGCCAGCCGGGTCGTGGCCGGCGTGCCGATCCACGCCTGCACCCGGGCGTTGTTCGGCGACGAGACCGTGGCGGCGACCGCCAGGGGCAGCAGCAGCAGCCCGAGTGCGATGCCGTCGAGGCCATAGACCCGCGATCCGAGGATCGGGACGAGCACGATCGTGCCGATGTACGCGCTCAGGCCGACGGCGCCGAGCGGCACGACGCGACGGAACACCGGGTGGTCGAGGACGTCCCGCGGTACGAAGGCATCGCGCCGGGACCGGCTCCGGGTGGCAAGCGCGATCCCGGCGACGAGTGCCGACAGTAACGGGACGACGGTCAGCACGCTGACCCCCAGGACCGGGCCGCGGTTCAGGACGAACGTAAGCCCCAGCGCCAAAACGGCCACCAGGCCGGCCCCGACCCAGTCGATCGGCCGGATCTCGCCCGCGTGCGCGTCACGGCCGGACTGCGTGCGCGCCAGGATGGCCACCGCCGGCAATGAGACGAGGCCGATCGACACCGCCCCGCGCCAGCCGACGACCTCGATGAGGACGCCGCCGACGAGCGGTCCCAGCGCCTGGCCACCACCCACCGCGGCGATGATGATGCCGAGTGCCCGCGCCCGGTCGGCGCCGTCGAAGCGGCCGGCGACGAGCGCCGTGGCCAGGGTCGGGATGGCACCGGAGCCGATCCCCTGCAGGAGCCTGGACGCCACCAGGAGCTCGAGGCTCGGCGCGACGGCAGCCAGCAGGCTCCCGATGCCGAGGATCGTGACCCCGAGCACCAGCGCCCGCACCAGGCCGATGCGCGCCGCGATCCCGCCCCAGACCGCCGTTCCCACCGCGAACGTGGCGCTGTAGCCGAACACGACCCAGGCGGTGTCCGCCGGTCCGACCGCGAACGTGGCACCGATCTGGGGCTGCGCGAGCGAGGCGGTCGTGTTGGTGGCCACCGTGATCGCGACGAGCGTCGCCAGGGCGGCCACCAGCACGCCGCGTCCATCCGAGTGCATCGCGCCATGCTAGCGGCGGCTAGCATTCACCGACCGATGCCGATCGATCCCGAGACCCTCGACCCGGATCCCATCCGCCAGCTGAGCGCATGGCTCGCCGACGCGACCGCCGCCGGCCTGGCGCTGCCGAACGCCTTCGCCCTGGCCACGGCCGATGGCGACGGAGCCCCCTCCGTGCGCTTCGTGCTGCTGCGCGAGCTGGATGCCGGCGGCCTGCGGTTCTACACGAACCGAGGCAGCCGCAAGGGCCGAGACGTGGCCGTCAACCCGTGGGCGTCAGCGGCCTTCTGGTGGCCATCACTCGACCGTCAGGCGCGCGTGGCCGGCCCGGTGCGACAGCTCCCCGACGATGCCTCCGCCGCGTACTGGGCGACGCGCCCGCGGGGAAGCCAGCTGTCGGCGGCCGCATCCAGCCAGGGGCGCGAGATCGGCTCACGGGCGGAGCTCGAGGCCCTCGTCGCCGAGCTTGACGCACGCCATCCCGGTGACATTCCGCTGCCCGGCACATGGGGCGGGTACGTGCTGATCCCGCACCTCGTCGAGTTCTGGGAGAGCCGCCCCGACCGCCTCCACGACCGCGTCGAGTACCGGCGCGGCGGGGACGGGACGTGGAGCCGGCGCCGGTTGCAGCCCTAGCCGTCCTCCGGCCCGTCGGGGAGCTCGACCACCACCGCCGAGTGACGCGGCGACCGGTTGTACGCCGCCGCGAGCAGCGCGCCGATGAGCCCGCCGATGAGGGCGACGAACAGCGCGACGGCGACGGCCGCCGCCGGGATGACGAGGTACCAGGTGCTCGAGATCCAGCGCAGCGCCCCGACCTGGTCACCGAGCGGGAGCAACGTTCGCGCGACGCCGAGCGTGAACGCCAGGTCGCGCTGCCACTCGAGGGCGGTGCCCGCGAACCAGACGAGCAGCGCGCCGACGACCGCCCCGATCACGAGGCCGATGGTGAGGCCGACCCACATCCCGGCGCCGAACGAGGCACGGACCGAGACGGCGGCCAGCCGGCCGTGCACGAGCCTCATCGGCGACGCCCCACGGCGCGGCCGCCTCGCCGGGTGAGCACGAAGAGCGCGATCCCGAGCGCGGCGACGGCCAGCCCCAGCCCGTAGGCGAGGTAGCCCGCCAGCGCCCAGTCGCCGACATCGCCAACCGGCCGCGCCCGGGGGCGATCGAGGTCGGATTCGAGGCCGAGCTCCGTCCCCCTGCCGCCCGGCGCGTCGAATGCCTCCGCGGCCCGCTCACCTGCCGGGCGCAGCGTGCCGTCCGGGCGGTACAGCCCGAAGTCCTCGACCCCGATCCCGGCGATCTGTGTCGCGAAGTCGTGGAGCGTCCACCAGGTCGCGGCGCTCAGGAAGCCGTTCGGCTCGTCGGCTCGATATCGTTCGAGTGCCGCATACGTCTCGTCAAAGATCACCCGCTGTCGTGCCTCGTCCGCCGGTTCGTCGGCCCAGCGGCCGAACTCGAGGACCATGATGGGCTTGTCGGGGTTCGCCTCGTGGGCCGCGCGCAGCGCGCGACGCGTGTCCGGACCGGGATCCGACCCGTAGAAGACGCCGTGGTAGAAGGTGAAGCCCGCCACGTCCAGCGGCGCGTGCGTCACGTCCGCGGGGTTCCAGCCGTATGCCGCCTGGCCGGTCAGGCGCGTTCCGTCGATCTCGCGGTCCGCATCGTGGAGCTCGGCGAGCGCGTCGGCCCGCTCCTCCTGGCCGGTCGACTCGTTGGCCAGCCCGTGGAACAGGACGGAGGGATGGTTCATGTCGCGCAGGGCCATCTCGCGGAGCATCTGCGTCGGGATGCCGCGCGCCATGGTGCGCTCGAAGATGAACGGTGTCGCGTGGTAGATCGGCACCTCCTCCCAGACGGCGAAGCCGAGCCGGTCGGCCAGCATGAGCATCGTCGGATCTCCGGGTTGGTGGCCGGTTCGGATGAGGTCGGCGCCGATGGCGGCGGCGTGCTCCATCTCCGTCAGCACCTCCCGAGATGACTGCGCCGGGGTGCCTCCCACCAGGCGGCCGTCCCCATCGTAGGCGAGCGATTCGGCATGCAGGCCGACGCCGCGGAAGAAGATGGCCTCGCCGTTGAGCAGCACCCGCGGCCGGACCGGGTCGACGGTCACGTGCCTGATCCCGAACGTTGTCCAGAAGGTATCGGGCGGTCGGGCCTCCCGCGGGTCGAGCGGGCGGTCCGTCCAGCGCAGGTCGACGCGAAGGACGTAGAGCGCCGGGCTGGTCGGGCTCCACAGGTCAGCGTCGCCGAATCCGACCGTCAGCGTCGTTCGCTCGGCAGCACCCGGCGCCGGTGCCGCCACCGATTCCTGCACCGTGATGATCGGTTCGGCCTGTTCGCTCACGAGTGCCCGCGGATCCGGATCGAGCAGGTTGTCGTCGGTCACCGATGCCGGCAGGATCGAGGCGCTGAGCGTGATGCTCGGCGGATCGCGATCCTCCGATCCCAGTGGCGCCCGGGCGCCGGCAAGGTGCGCCGCGCCGCCGATGAGCAGGTCGATCTCGACGGCGTCCAGGTGCGGGATCACGTCGGCACGGACCACGTGCACGGCCGGCGCGGCCTCGAGCCATACGGAACCGGTCAGGCCCCCGTAGTTCCACCAGTCGATGAGACCCCATGGCACGGTGTCGGATCGCTCACCGAGCGGGATCGTGTGCACGCGAACCGCCAGCACGTTCGGCCCGCCGGTGCGCAGCAGCGGCGCTGCATGGAAGGCGAACGGCGTGGCGCCACCCTCGTGGTAGCCGAGCCAGGTGCCGTTGAGCCAGGCGTCCGCCATGTAGTTGGCAGAGCCGAATCGGATCGTCACCGCGCGCCCGTCCCAATCAGCCGGGACCTCGAAGGCACGGCGATACCACGCGCCGCCCTCGACGCCGGCGGGCGGAGGGTTCGTGGTGCCGGGAACCGTCGCCGTCGACCACTCGGCGTCGTCATGATCGGTCAGCTGGCGGCCGGCCGCTTCTTCCTCGATGGCGGCCAGGCTATCGACTCGGTCCCCCATCGTGAGGTCTGCGTCCAGCTCGACATGCTCGACCCGCCACTGGCCATCCAGCTCGATCCGGGGTCGCGGCTGCCAGCTGAAGCTCGGCACCGGAATCCCGTTCTGCATCGGGATCGACATCCCGCCGGCGGCCTCGATCGTCAGCGTCGGCGGCAGCGTCCCCCGCTCCCCCGCCGGCAGGCAGGCGGACAGTCCGGCGAGGAGCACCAGGGCGGCCGCCGACGCGCATCGTCGTCGCATGCGTCGATGATGGCAGCGCTCGGCGGCCGCTGCAGTCGGTCATACTCGCGGCATGGCTCATCGCGTGTGCATCGTCGGCTCGCTCAACGTCGACCTCGTCGTGGTCGCGGACCGGCTCCCCGCCCCCGGCGAGACCGTCCTGGGCGGCCGGTTCGCGGTCCACGACGGCGGCAAGGGCGCGAACCAGGCGGTGGCAGCGGCGCGGGCCGGTGCGAGCGTGTCGATGATCGGCGCCATTGGCCACGACGATTACGGCACGAGGGTCGTCGAGGCCCTGCGCAGCGAGGGCGTCGACGTCAGCGGCGTCCGGGAGCTCAGCGGCGAGCCGACCGGGGTGGCCATCATCGCGGTCGGACCGCGCGGAGAGAACCAGATCGTGGTGGCACCCGGCGCCAATGCCGCACTCGAGCTCGACGCCGCCGATCTCGATCGGATCCGTTCCACCGACGTGCTCGTCACCAACCACGAGGTGGCCGCGTCGGTCGTGCACCAGGCCCTGCTCACGGCGCGCGATGCCGGGGCCATCGCCATCCTGAACCCGGCGCCGGCCCGCGCGCTCCCCAGCGACGTGCTGCGTATCGGACCGATCCTGACGCCGAACGAGCACGAGCTGGTGGTGGCCATCGGCAACGACGAGACCGGTAGCGCGCTGGACGAGCTCGCCGCGCGTACCGCCGGGCCCATCATCGTGACCCAGGGGCCGGCGGGGGCCCTGCTCGTGGATGGTGACCGGCGCGAGCGATTCCCAGGGCACCTCGTCGCCGAGGTGGTCGACACGACCGGGGCCGGCGACACGTTCAATGGCGTGCTTGCCGCCTGGCTCGCCGGGGGCGCATCGATCGACGAGGCGATCCGCGCCGCGAACGCGGCGGCCGGCCTGTCGGTGGCCGCATCCGGGGCACGCGCCGGCATGCCGGGACGCGACGCGATCGAGGCTGCCCTCGCCGAGGGCTGACGCGGAGAGGCGGGCCTCGGAAGGCCCGCCTCATGTGGTTACCGGATGACCGTCGGCGGCTACTTGGGCGGCGGCGCAACGTGGCACTGGACGTGCTCGGAAACATTGCCGGACTCGTCCACGGCAATGACGCCGAAGTCCCCGTTGCCCTTGATCCTCCAATCGATGGCGCCAGCACCAGCGGACTGGCTCGGCGTCACGCCGTTGGCCTCGACGTACTTGATCCTCGTCCCGCTCGGGAACGGACCGAAGGTGGTGTCGTCAGCGGTGCCGAAGACCCCGTCCGCCCCCTTGTCGACGACGAAGAGCTGCGGGTCCGGGTCAACGACATCCTCGCCGAGCAGCTCGTAGAAGCCGTCCGGGTTCTGGCCGCTCGCGCCCGCAGCCGCGCCTGCTGCGGGGACGTTCTTACCTGACGGGTTGAACGTCTCGACGCAGCTCGCGGTGGGAACCGTGGTGTCGGGGACTGTGATGGTCTTGTGCTCCAGGATCGGATTCCCTTCTGCATCCGTCATGACCTCACCGTTTACCGTCGCCCAGTCGTCGCACTCGTAGGTCAGACCCTGCTGTGCCGGCGTGGCGCTGACCGAGATCGTCTCGGTGAAGACGGCGTCCTCGCCGGCGTTCACGACCTGGCTCGCCGGCGCGAAGGTCGTGGTGATCGGACTCGTGCAATCGCTTTCCATCGCGACGGTGACGGGGATCTCGACCGCGGCCAAAGCCGCGGCGATGGCGTCGGCGACGGCGTCCTCGTCGACATCGGCAAACAGGACTCCGTCGGTCGCCGCGGTGATCTCGGTCGCCTGCATCACGCCGCCCGTCAGCACCGTGTCGTCAAGGAAGCCCGGGCCACAGAACGCCTCACCGAGGTCACTGTGCACCGAGACGGCGAGGACGATGACCGGCGCGCCGGCACCGGATGTCGTGAGCGCGTCGATGGTGGTTGCCAGCGTTTCCCCGCCGCTCGCGGGGTCATGGCCGGGGCAGTCGCCGAACCAGACGAGGATGTGCGCCGCGGGTGCCGGACGCCATCCGGGCGATGCGCCTGCCATGACTGTCAGTGCGTGGAGCTGATCCTCCGGCGCATCGCCCCCGCCGGATGCCGTCCAGGCGTTGACAGCTGTCTGGAGCGCGGTCGTGTCATCGGTCAATGCCTGATCGAGCTGGAATGTCAGGCTCGAGCCGACGTCCTTGTACTGGGCCGCGCAGAATTGTGCATTCGGCGACTCGGTGAGGACGTCGGTCATGATGTCCCCGATGCCGGCAGCCACACTGGCCAGCGCGGGGCCCATGCTCCCGGTCGTATCGGCGAGGAAGCAGATGTCGGCATCCGGCGGAATCGCCGGAGTGTGGACCGTCTTCTCGATCTGGATGGACTCGCCGTCGGCGATGGTCTCCGTCACCTCGGACGGATCGATCCCTTGCGCCGAGGCAATGCCCAGCTGCCCGAGCGCGAGCAGCGCCGCAAGCAGGAAACTTGATAGCCGTCTGTTGCCCTTGGAGGACATGCTCAGGACTCCCTTGGAACGTTCCTCGGATCCCCGGTCGGCACGACCCGGCGGATGTAATTCGCTATTCGGGCCGGACGGGAGGCATGACGGTGGCCTGGGCGCCCACGGTTGCTCGCGCAAGGGCGAGGCCCCGGTCAGGACGTCCTGGCAGGCACGTGATCTCCCTCTCCGGCGCTGCCCACCCCCTCTCTCTTGGAATGCCGCCAACGAGCGTGCACCGGATGGTGGATACCAACGTCGGCCCCCGCAATAGCGAGGTCGTTCACGCGCGGCTGGACGTTTGTCGGTTCTGATGACCCGTGACGGCGGCTTGCGGGTGCTCAGGCCACGTCGACCCTGAGGTCCCTTGCCAGGGCGCTGCGCCATGTCCATGACTAATGGAAAACTTGCCACGCGGGAGTATCGTGCGGTCATGCCTGACGTAGTGGACGCACTGAGCCTGATCGCCCTGGTGGCCGCCACCCTCGAATACGCCATCGTCATGCGGCATCGTGAAGAGCGGCGCGATGCGATCCGCTGG
>Ga0299907_10002615_pt1 | contig 11201 bp, 9 predicted proteins | sample RVTome_16_FD_198680 | JGI IMG/M metagenome (GOLD analysis project Ga0299907, IMG submission 198680) | Soil microbial communities from uranium-contaminated site in the Upper Colorado River Basin, Wyoming, United States - RVT152D67 (version 2) ...
CGGTACTCGTAGACCGGCATCTCACCTCGTTTCCACAGTGTGGATAACCATGGGGAGAATTACACCCCTGTGATCAGCGCCACTGGGTGGCCAGGGCGAACCCGAGGGCGATGGCCCCCAGCCCGCTCCACAGGTACAGGTTCCGGGGGGCCCCGGGGAGGAGCTGTTCGATCCCCAGGTAGTTGAGGACGATCACGGCCAGCCCCAGGATCAGCACGGTCAGGATCGTGGCCCCGAGCCAGCCCGGGCTGGGCTTCGGCTTCTTCTTGGGGGGCGGTTGGTACCGCCGCCGCTTCGACTTCGATCTGGGCATGGCTTCGGGCCACCTATGATAGCCGCATGCAGGCCCCCTCCCCGCGGATCACGGTGGCCGTGGCGGCGGCCGTGCTCGGGTTCCTGGCGGTCCTGGCCGCTCGGCAGCCGCCCCTGGCCACGCGGGAGATCCGGAGATTGGAGCTCGCCGACCTGATCCGGGCCGAGGACGCCCGGGTCCGCCGGATCCGGGCCGAGGTGCGGACCCTCCAGGCCGAGGTGGCCGGCCTGGGGACCGTCGGGGCGCAGGTCCGGGCGCTCCGGGCCGAGGCTCGCACCGTCGCGCAGGCCGCGGGAGCGGCCGCGGTCGAGGGGCCGGGCGTGGTGGTCACCCTCGACGACAGCTCGGCGCGACGATCCCCGACCGGAGACCCGAACGACCTGATCGTCCACGAGCGCGACATCCAGACCGTGGTCAACGGCCTGTGGGCCGCGGGAGCCGACGCCGTGGGGGTGAACGGCGAGCGGCTCTCCTCGACCTCGGCCGTTCGGTGCGCCGGCAACACGCTCCTGCTCCACGGCGCGCTCCACAGCCCCCCGTACCGGATCGCCGCCATCGGAGATCCGGAGCTCCTGGCCGACGGCCTCCCGGGTCAGCCGGGGATGGATCGGCTCCGCGACTCCGTGGAGGCGTTCGGGCTCGGCCTGGACATCGAGTCGACCAGCGTGCGGCTGGCCGGGACCCCTCCCGCCGGGTCGTTCCTGGCCGCCCTCCCGCGAGGCGCCGGATGATCGGGCGGCTCCGCCGCTTCCAGCCGGTCAACCCCGTGCTGGCCGTGCTGTACTGGATGGCCCTCACGCTGGTCGCCCTGGCAGTGCTGTTCGTGCTCTTCTACTGGCTCGACAACTACCTGCCCGGGCAGGGGATGTTCTAGGACCCGCGCTCGCAGGACGGCCTGACCGCGTCCTTCCCCGGCCCGCCCGGACACCGGTCCCGGCCGGCGCCGCCGTGCAGCCGGTCCCTTCCCGGGCCGCCCTTCAGACGGTCGGAACCGCCGGCGCCCCGGAGGGTGTCGCGGCCTCCTTCGCCGAGGACCAAGTCTTTCCCGGCACCGGCGTTGACCCGATCCATCCCCCCGCCGGCCAGGATCATGTCCTTCCCACCGGCACCGGCGATCACGTCATCTCCGGTGAGCCCGCAGATCAGATCGGCCCCGGCCGTCCCCGTGATCGCGTCCCCGGAGGTGGTGCCGATCAGGTGCGGGCCGGACGACGTCTCGAACCCGGGACACCTCGCCTGCCAGTCCGGCTGGCCGTCGATGTCCGCGTTGGCCGTGAGCGGGACAGCGTCGGAGCCGTCTGCATGCATGACGATGATCTCATCGTCGGACCCGCCTCGGTTGCTGCGGAACACGATCCGGGTCCCGTCCGGCGAGAAGGCCGGTTGCTTGTCGAGGGCAGGATCGTCGATCAGCCGGACCGGGTTCGAGCCGTCGGTGTTCATGGCCCAGATGTCGTCGTTGCCGCCCGCGCGGTCGCTCCGGAACACGATCCTGGTCCCGTCCGGAGACCAGTCGGCCTGGCCGTCGTCCGTACCCGGTGACATGGAGAGGTTCGTCTGTCCGGAGCCGTCCGGCGTCATCACATAGAGCTCTCGGTCCGGGCTATTCGTCCCGCTCCGCCACATGATCCTGGAGCCGTCCGGTGACCACTGCGGCTCGTCGTCGTTCACCGAGTTCGCGGTCAGCGGGACCGGGTTCGAGCCGTCCGCGTCCATGACGACGACCTCGCTGTCGCTCAAGTCGAACCGAGCGAAGACGATGCGGTTCCCATCCGGCGACCACGACGGGTCACGCTCCGTGGCCGGATCCTCCGTGAGGGGGGCCGGGTTGGATCCGTCGGCACCCACCACCCAGATGTCGCCGTCCCGCTGGAACACGATCCGGGAGCCGTCGGGCGACCAATCTGGGTCCTGGTCCTGTGACCCAGGCGAGTTCGAGACGTTGGTCTGCCCTGACCCGTCCGGCGCCATCACGTAGATCTCGTTATTGCCGTCGCGCTGGCTGCTGAACACGATCAGGCCATTCCCGCCCGCCCACGAGGCCGATGCCGGTGTGGCGGTGAACGGCAGCGCGCCTGCCACCAGGAGGACTGTCAGCAGGGCGAGGGATCCGGTCATCGGACGCATGGACAACCTAGCCGTCGGGAACCAGACGGACCGTGGCTTCGGAGGCGGCCTCCACCGCCGGGCGGGTGAAGGGCATCGGGTGGTGCTCTCCCGCGGCCCACAGCTCGAGGAGGTCGGCGAAATGCGGGCTGGCCGGGTGCCCCGACTGGCCGACGGTGTGGGTCCCGACCGAGGCGTCCCAGTTCGAGGGGTCCAGGATCTGGCGCCACGAGGGCACCACCACGGCCTGGTACGACCACCCCGGCTCAAACAGTCCCTGGCTGACGGTCTGCTCGTCGCCACCGATTTCGACCTCGCCGGCGGTGAACAGGGGCGCCAGGTCCGGAACCCGGGCCAGGGCCCCGGCGAACCGGGCCCGATGGAGCGCCCCCCACCGCCAGCCTCCCATGTCCTCGCCGAGGGCCGAGGCGAGCTCGTCGAGGGCGGCGTCCAGCGCCGCCAGCAGAACCTCGTCCCGGGCCTCGATCCCGTCCCCACCGAACCACCTGGCCGTGGGGTAGGCCAGGAGGTGGGGGAGCACCAGGTGGTGGAACGCGTTCGTCCACTGGCGCCGGGCGTAGAAGTGGGTGAACAGAGCTTCGTCGTCGAGCGCCGGCCGCAGGACCCGGGTGGCGATGTGCTTCACCCACACCTCGTACAGGGCGGCGGCCGCCGAGCCCGCGTCGAGGCGGTGGTTCCACTCCGCCAGGAGGCTCAGGGCCTCCTTCTGCCTGTCGCTTCCCGGCTCCAGGCGGACCAGGTCGGGAACGATCTGCCGGGCCGAGAGCGAGAGCGTGTCCCGCTGGATCCGGGCGAACGACTCCCGATCGTGGACGGCCCGCTCGGTCAGCAGCTCGGCGATCCGCCGAGCCCGATAGGGGGGGAGGAAGTCTCGGGTCAGGGTGTGGGGGTACGCGTCGTCGTGGATCTTGTTGTTCGCGGTGCACAGGAACCCCCGGTCGGGGTTGAGGGAGCGAGGCAGCTCGTCGAACGGGACCCACCCGTCCCACTCGAACCGATCGAGCCACCCGGGAACCGGGATCGACCCGTCGCCCTCCCGCCGGATCGGATACATGCCGGTGGCCTGGAACCCGATGGTGCCGTCCACGTCGGCGTAGACCATGTTCTGGCCGGGGCACACCCAGCCTTGGACCGCCTGGCGGAACTCCTCCCAGCTCCCGGCCGCGTTGACACGGTGCACGGTGGACGGCTGGATGAGGTGCTCGGCTCCCACCCATCGAAGGGCGTAGGTGTGACGGAGATCGCCGGTCACCACGGTGGGCTCGCTGACCCCGATCAGATACGAGTCGATCAGCGGGCCGTGGCGGGTCTCCCGGACCTCGAAAACCTCCGGCTCGTCCCGTCCCCGGACCGCGATCTCCTCGCGGTGCACGGTCAGGGGCTCCCAGGCGCCCTCGTACTCCGCGGCGGTCCCGTCCTCCGAGACTCGCTCCACGTACAGATCCTGGACGTCTCCCTCGGTGTTCGTGAAGCCCCAGGCGATCCGGTCGTTGTGCCCGATGACGATGCCGGGGCTGAACGGGAGCGCCACTCCGGTCACGTCGATGCCGGGGGCCACCAGGTGGCATTCGAACCACAGCGAGGGCAGCTGGGCCACCAGATGCGGGTCGTTCGCCAGGAGCGGTTTGCCGGTGACGCTTCGTGAGCCGGCCACCACCCAGTTGTTCGAGCCCTGGCCCGAGGGGGGCAGGTGAGCCTCCCGCAGGAGCGCCAGGCGGTCGGGCCCGCCCTCGGTTCCGGCCACCACCGCGGCAGGCTCGGGCTCGAGCTCCGGGAACAGCGTCCCTGCCACCTCGGGCCCCAGCCGTTCGGCGATCTCGCCGCGCAGCAGCTCGGTGTCCCAGTTCCTGGACAGGCTCCAGCCCATGAACGCGCTGCCCGAGGCGCCCATGAGGCCCTCCCCTCCCTGGGGGATCTCCAGCGGGTCGAGACCCAAAAACCGGTACTCGACCGGCGGCGCCGGCATGACCTCGGTCCAGGCCCGGATCCCCCCGCCGAAGGCGGCCGCCATCTTCTCGGAGCGCTCGTCCCACCCCGCCACCGACCTCCCCGCGGCTCGGTTCCATCCCACCGTCCGTGCGAAGCGGTCGATCGGCAGGACCAGCTCACCGAACAGCTCCGCCAGCCGGCCGGACCCCAGCCGGGTCATGAAGTCGATCTGGAACAGGCGCTCCGAGGCCATCACGAACCCCTGGGCGAACCACAGGTCCTGCAGATCCTCGGCGTAGATGTGGGGCACCCCCCACCGGTCCCGGATCACCTCGACCGGGGCCCGGAGGCCGGGCGCCCGGACCTCCCCCTCGACGGGCGGAAGGGCCCGGCGGGAGGCCTCGCGGAGCGCCTCGAGGAGATCGTTCATGGCCGTCCACGGTAGGGCCCGCCGCCCACCCGCCGCAAGGGCGGTTGTCGGTTCGAGCCGGCCCGGCTCATAATCCGGTCCTCCGAACGAAGGAGCGGGAGCATGGCCGAGCGCGAGCGTCCCTGGCTGAAGTCGTATCCCTCAGACGTGCCTCATTCCTTGGCCCCCTACCCGGAGCGGCCGGTGTGGTCCCTCCTCGAGGAGAGCGCCAGGAGCTACCCGGACAGCCCGGCGATCGCGTTCCCGGTGGCCCCCATGGCCCGCCGGCTGACGTACCGCCAGCTGAAGGAGGAGGCGGAACGGTTCGCCGGGGCCATGGCCTCGCTCGGGGTGGGCAAGGGCGACCGGGTGGGCCTGCTCCTCCCCAACTGTCCCCAGTTCGTGGTGGCCTGGTTCGGGCTGCAGCGGCTCGGGGCGGTCCCGGTCGGGAACAATCCGCTGTACACCCAGCGGGAGCTCGCCCACCAGCTCGAGGACGCCGGCGTCGACATCCTCGTGGTCCTCGACCTCCTGTACCCGCTGGCCGGCGCGGTGCGGGACGCCGTGGGCCTGAAGAAGGTCATCGTGACCAAGGTGGGGGACTACCTGGGGTTCCCCATCAACAAGCTGGCCCCGCTGAAGCAGAAGCGAGAGGCGAAGCACGAGGGGCGCTCGTGGCCGCCGGTCCCCGCCGACGCCGAGGTGACGTGGTGGGCGGACCTGATGCGCGGCTCGTACCCGGAGCCCCCCCCGCTCCAGGTGGATGCGGTCGAGGATGTGGCCGCCCTGGTGTACACGGGCGGCACGACCGGGCTGTCGAAGGGCGCCATGCTCACGCACCACAACCTGGTGTCGAACGCGCTGCAGACGGGGGCGTGGTTCTCGGATGTGAAGGACGGCGAGGAGGCCATCATGTCGATCCTCCCGTTCTTCCACTCCTACGGACTGTCGGCGGTGATGAACGTGGCCATCTCCAGGGCCATGAAGCTGATCCTCCTGCCGAGGTTCGAGCTCGAGATGGCGCTGAAGGCCCTCGACAAGGAGAAGGCCACGCTGTTCCCGGGCGTGCCTCGCATCTACATCGCGATCAACGAGTCCGAGGAGACCTCGAAGTACGACCTGTCCTCGATCCGGGCGTGTTTCTCTGGGGCCGCGCCGCTCCCCGTGGCCGTGGCTGAGAGGTTCGAGGCGATCACCGAAGGCCGGCTCGTCGAGGGCTACGGGCTCACCGAGACCTCTCCCGTCACCCACATCAACCCGATCTACGGCAAGCGGAAGTTCGGCTCGATCGGGCTTCCCATCCCGGACACGGACTGCAAGATCGTGGACCTGGACGACCCGGAGAAGGAGGTCGGCCCGGGCCGGACGGGGGAGCTGTGCATCGCCGGTCCCCAGGTGATGAAGGGGTACTGGAACCGTCCAGAGGAGACGTCGGACATGATCCGCGTCCACAAGGACGGGATCCGGTGGCTCCACACCGGCGACATCGCCACCATGGACGACGAGGGGTACTTCTCGATCGTCGACCGCAAGAAGGACATGATCATCGTGTCGGGCTTCAACGTGTATCCGACCGATGTCGAGCAGGTCCTGTACCGCCACCCGAAGGTCCAGCAGGTGTGCGTGGTTGGGATCCCCGACGAGAAGACCGGCGAGGCCGTGAAGGCCTTCGTTGTCCTGAAGGAGGGCGACGATGCCACCGAGGACGAGATCCTGACGTGGGCCAGGGACGAGAAGCACGGCCTGACCGGCTACCGGGCCCCCAAGCGCGTCGAGTTCCGATCCGACCTCCCCACCACGATGGTGGGCAAGGTGCTCCGCCGGGTGCTCCTCGAGGAGGAGCAGGCCCGGACCTGACCGGGACCTAGCCCGCGGGCGGCTGCTCCCGCGTCGGCTCGTCCGGCGGAGGCTGTGGGGGCGGCGCCGGTGGCGGTCCGGCGGGTGGCTCGGCCGGAGGGGGCGTGGCCGGCGGCGGTGTTGCCGGAGGGGGCGTGGCCGGCGGCGGTGTTGCCGGAGGGGGGGTGGCCGGCGGCGGTGTTGCCGGAGGAGGCGACACGGGCGGCGGTGACGCAGGTGGCGGCGCGGCCGGCGGCGGGCCGAATCCCGAGGCCGAGGCGGCCGTGGCCATGGCCGGGCGCGGCGGTGCCGCCCCCCGGTCCGGCAGCACCAACCGGAGCAGACCGGTCAGCGCGGCCAGGACGAAGCCACCTAGCGCCAGCCAGAACCCCAGCTCCTGCTTCACCTCGATGAAGGCCTGACCCTGCGCCCCGACGCCCTGGAGGATGGCGTCCTCGAACTGTGTGAACGTGAGGAACAGGACCACCGCCCCGGCCGCCCCGAGGATGAGGGCCACGGCGCCGCCGGCCCGGCCGCCGAACAGCGACAGGAGGATGCCGAGCACCGCGATGGCGGCCGCTGCGATGGCGAAGATCTGCACGGTTCCGAGGTCGACCTCGGCGGGTGCCTGCGTCGGGAGCTCCGGCAGTGGCGACTCGACCCCCGGGATCTCCGGGATCGCCGGCGTCTCACCGGTCTGGGCGAACGTGTCCTCGGCCTCGCCGGTGACGAGCTCGAGACCGGTCACGTCCTCGGACAGGTCGGCCTGCTCGGCGCCGGGGATGCCCAGATCGCCCAGGTCGGTGCCGCCGGCGCACTGGACCGAGAAGAACGGGAGCAGGAACGCCAACGCCGCCAACAGGAAGAGCGGCGACGACAGGATCCGCTTCATCGATGACCTCCTGGTCTGGAGGGACCAGTTCAACCTAGCGGGGGGCCCGAGTCAAGTTCCCGACGCGTCGTCGTGTTCGTCGCCTCGGGGCCGCCCCCGCCGCAGGAGGATCCAGGAGCCGAAGGAAACCAGGGCCGCGGCCGCGGCCACCGCGCCGAGCGCCAGGAGCAGGGCCGCCTGACGGCTCACGCCGTCCCCGTCGCCCGTCGCCGGGCATCGGTCCGCCGCTCGGCGTCGAGTCGTTCCAGCTCCACCCGTGAGTGATCGGCGAACCGCATGGCCTCGGCGATGACCCGGTGCCCCGCCTCCTCGGCGATCAGCCGGTGCATCTCCTGTCCCACCCGCCGGTAGACCGGGTGTCCCTGCGGCGTCGTTCGCAGCTCGATCACATGCATGGCCTCCCGCGCGTTCATGTCCATGTAGAACCTGATCCGGTAGGCCATGGCCACCGCGTACTGGGCGGCGCCGCCCACGCCGGCTTCACTCAGGGCCGACCACAGCTCCTCGGACTCCCGCATCGTCCGGGCCCAGTCCGCGTCGGCTTCGGCCTCGACGATCTCCGCGGGCATCTCGTAGCCGTGCCGAGGCGAGAGCGGTTGCCAGCCGATCGTCAGCGGCCGGTGGCGCTGGAGGTCCCGGAACGCGCCGTAGTCGCACAGGACGTCGAAGCGGTACGAGGTCCGCTCGAACGCCCGGCCGGGACGGTGACGGCGGTTCGTCCGCTCGCCGACGTAGGCGCGGAGGACCCGCAGCCGATCCTCGGCCGACATCCGGACGGCCCGGTCGAGAAGCTGGTCGTCGGGGAGATCCCCGGCCTCGTACAGCGCCGCGGCCACCACCTTCGTCTCCCCTTCCGGATCGAAGTCAGACAGCACGACCTCCGGGCGCGGCTCGGGCTCGACCCCTTCCAGCAGGTCGAGGGCCGCGGCCTCGGTGGCCTCGCGGGTGGCCCGCAGGTACTCGGACCACGCTCCGCCGCGCTCGGGGACGTCGACCCGGCGGAGGAACGCAGGGATCACCTTCCGGAGCTCGATGAGCATCTCGTCGGCGAACCACCGGACCTCCTCCAGCGGGTGGGCGCGCATCCGCAGGAGGAGTTGCTCGTAGGACTGCCCCGTGGCGTAGATCCCCACGTTCGACCGGGTGGCGGCCGGCAGCAGCCCCCGGAGGGCGTCGCAGGTCTTGGCCCGGATCGTCATCCCGTACACGAAGTCGGAGTCGCCGGGATCCTTCGGGTACCGCTCGCGGTAGAACGCCTGCATCGGCTGGAGCCACCGGGCGTACGTCTCGAAGGCACGGTCCATGACCTCGGCGTACTGGCCACCGAGACCGGCGGCCTCGACCTCGGGCGGCGTGAGGTAACGCCACCGGCCGCCGGGCCGGTCGTCGTAGGGCACGTACCGGGTGGACTGTTCGAGGTACGCCGCCAGCCGACCCCGCTCCAGGACCTTCGCCAGGAGCTGGCTCGATTGCTCGCAGGCGAGGTGGACGCCGCCGAGCTGGGCCACCGAGTCGTCGCCGTACTCGTAGAACACCCGGCCGTACAGCTCCTCGGCCCGCTCGGCCCCGACCGCGGCCTCGCCGGCGCCGGCCTCTGCGTGCTCGGCGAACTCGTCGAGGAACAGGCGGCGGAGGGTCTTCGGCGATCGGGAGTACCGGGCGAAGAGGGCGCCCTTCGTCACCTCCGGCAGGCTGACCAGGGCGAACACGGGGCCGTCGAGGTTCGTGAAGTACGGACGGAGGAGGTCCCGCTCCTCCTCGGAGAACTCATCGGGGGCGAACCACATCGCCCTGGATGCTACCCCGGCGGACCGACGCGGTCCGGCCTAGTCGTCCTCGGGGGTGATCGTGATGGTGATGGTCGGCTCGGGCGAGGGACCGGAGGACTCCTTGACCCGGACGTTGGACCCCGGCTGGACCTCGGTTCCGGCGGAGGGGTTCTGCTCGGCCACGGTTCCAGGCTCGCACTCGTCGGAGAACCGGGAACCGGTGACCACGAAGTCGAGCCCCAGCTCCTCCACCTCCTCCTGGGCCGAGCCGAGATCCTGGCAGAACACGTCGGGGACGCTTACGGTGGCCGGCCCCGAGGACACCACCAGGTTCACGGCCGTGCCCGGCCGGGCATCGGTATCGGCCGGCGGGTCCTGCTCGATCACGATGCCTTCCTCCTCGTCGCTCTCTTGGTCGGTCACGGTTCCCACCACGAAGCCCGCGTCGACGAGGATCTGCTCCGCAGACTCCTGTGTCTCGCCGACCACGTCGGGGACCGCCTCCGGGGGCGGGCCTCGGGACACCACCAGCGATACCTCGGAGCCCTCCTCGGCCAGCTCGTCGGCCGGCGGGTCCTGTGAGATCACCAGGCCCCGGCGGACCTCGGGATCGAACTGCTCGTCGACCTGGACCCTGAAGCCGGCCTGCTCCAGTGTGTCGACGGCCTCGTCCTCCGGCTCGCCGACCACGTCGGGGACCTGGACGAGCTCGGTGGGAGCCGGCAGGAGCGAGCGGACCAGGAAGAACGCCGCCAGCCCCAGGGCCGCCAGGGCCAGGATCACCCCGAGCGCGATCAGCCACCACCGCCGGCCTCCCTCCTGCTCATCCGGCGGCATCCCGGTCATCACGGCGGTCTCGCCGGTGTCGACCGGGCCGGTGACCACCGCGGTGGCGTCACCGGCCATCACCGGGGTCGCCAGCGTGGGGAGGCCGCGCCGGGCTCGCTCGAGGTCTGCCCGGAGCTCCTCTGCCGTCTGGTACCGGTTGGCGGGGTTCTTGGCCATGCACTTCATCACAACGGCGTCGAGCGACGGAGGTACGTCGGGGTTGAGGTGGCTGGGCGGGACCGGGTCCTCCTTGACGTGCTTGTAGGCGATGGCTACCGGGGAGTCACCCGTGAACGGCGCTCGGCCGGTGAGCATCTCGAAGAGGACGCATCCGAGGGAGTACAGGTCGGACCGCGTGTCGACGGAGTGGCCCTGAGCCTGTTCGGGGGACAGATACGACGCGGTACCCAGCACAGCGGCGGTCTGGGTCAGGGTGTCCCCGGTCGAGGTTCGGGCGATGCCGAAGTCCATCACCTTCACCTCGCCGTCCCGGGTGAGCATGATGTTCCCCGGCTTGATGTCCCGGTGGACAAGTCCCGCCTGGTGCGCCGGAGAGAGCGCGCGGGCCACGGCCTCGCCGATCTCCGCGGCACGTTCCGGGAGCAGCGGCCCCTCGCTTCGGATGACGTCCCGCAGGGTCCGGCCCTCGACGTACTCCATGACGATGAAGTGCACGTCGCCCTGGTCGCCCGTGTCGTACACGGAGACGATGTTCGGGTGGTTCAGCCCCGCCGCGGCCTGGGCCTCCCGGCGGAACCGCGCGACGAACTGGTCGTCGTCGGCGAACTGCGGCGACAGCACCTTGATGGCCACGGTCCGGTCGAGGACCCGGTCGGTTCCCCGGAACACCCTGGCCATCCCGCCCTGCCCGAGGAGGGAGTCGATCTCGTATCGCTCGGCCAGGACACGCTTCGGACGTTCCTCGCTCACGGGAGATCCCTCATCCGGGCCATGCTATCGGGTGTCCGAACGGACGAGCCTCAATCGTCGTCCTCGCCCTTCCCCTTGCCGTCCTTCTTCTCGTGACCCGGCGCGTTCTCGCTGTTGCCGGGACCCCCTTCCCCCTCGTCGCTTTCCCCCTCATCTTCGGCGGGGGTG
>Ga0299907_10002616_pt1 | contig 11199 bp, 9 predicted proteins | sample RVTome_16_FD_198680 | JGI IMG/M metagenome (GOLD analysis project Ga0299907, IMG submission 198680) | Soil microbial communities from uranium-contaminated site in the Upper Colorado River Basin, Wyoming, United States - RVT152D67 (version 2) ...
GTGCGCCTGCGCCGGCCGTCCGACGGCCACGCGACCCGCGAACGACGCGGGACGCCCGGCGCCGCACGCTCGCAGCCCGGGCACGCCGGCCACGGGCATGGACCGGTGCCCGTCGAAGGGCATCGTCCGGCCCGACCCGGCGCGCTTGCCACGAACGGCGCATCCCCCGGGCCGCTCGTCTCGGTCGGCCCGGGTCGTGGCATGCCGGACGCGGCGGCGGGGGGATCGGCCGACGGGCCGGCCGTCGCCACGTCGCCTGCCGTCGGGATCTACAGGCCGAACCCTGATGCCACCGCCGGGCGCAGGGTGCGCGCCGGCGACCGCCTGGGGGTCGTCGACATGCTCGGCGTCCCGCAGGAGGTGGTGGCGCCCGTCGACGGGATCCTCGGCGAGTCGCTCGTCGATACCGGCGACGCGGTCGAGTACGGTCAGGAGCTCGTCGTCATCGAGTTCGCCGGCGCCCCGGCGACGGACGGCTGAGCATGTTCCGCAAGATCCTCATCGCCAACCGGGGAGAGATCGCGCTCCGCATCCTGCGCGCGTGCCGCGCGCTCGGGATCGAGGCGGTGGTCGCCTACAGCGAGGCCGATCGCGAATCACTGCCGGTCCAGCTGGCGGACGAGGCGATCTGCATCGGGCCGGCGGACGCGCGACGCTCGTACCTGTCCGCGCCGGCGGTCATCTCGGCCGCGCTGGTCACCGACTGCGACGCGATCCACCCGGGCTACGGCTTCCTGTCCGAGGACGAGGGCTTCGCCGACGTCGTCGCGGCCCACGGGATGACGTTCATCGGACCACCGGCCGAGGTCCTCGAACGGTTCGGCAGCAAGGAGGCCACACGCCGCCTGCTGGCCGCCCACGGGCTGCCCACCATCCCGGGCTCCGACGGCATGCTCCGCGACGATCTCCACGCGCTCGGCGAAGCCGAGCGCATCGGCTACCCGGTCCTCATCAAGCCCTCGGCCGGCGGCGGCGGCAAGGGCATGCGCATGGTACGGACGGCCAGGGAGCTGGAATCCGCCCTGAAGGTGTGCCGGTCCGAGGCGAAGGCCGCGTTCGGCGACGATTCGCTGTACCTCGAGAAATGGCTCGACGAGAACCGCCACGTCGAGGTCCAGGTGGCGGTCGACCGCTACGGACGCGGTGTCCACCTCGGCGAGCGGGACTGCTCGGTCCAGCGCCGCCACCAGAAGATCATCGAGGAGGCGCCGACCCCGGCCCTCTCGCCGGCCGCTCGCGAGGACCTTGCCGAACGCGCGATCCAGGCGGTCGTCTCGGCCGGATACGAGAACATCGGCACGCTGGAGTTTCTCGTCGACCGCGACGACCAGCCGTACTTCATCGAGATCAACTGCCGGATCCAGGTCGAGCACCCGGTCACCGAGATGGTCACCGGGATCGACATGGTCGCGACCCAGATCCGGATCGCGGCCGGAGAGCCGCTCGGCTTCTCGCAGGGCGACGTCGAGTTCCGTGGCCACGCGATCGAGTTCCGCATCAACGCCGAGGATCCTGCCCACGAATTCCGGCCGGCGTCGGGGACCGTCGAGCGGTTCCACGCCCCGGGCGGGCCCGGCGTGCGCATGGATTCGCACCTCTACGACGGATACGACGTTCCGCCCTATTACGACTCCCTGCTCGGCAAGCTCATCGTGTGGGGCCCCGACCGGCCGACCGCGATCGCGCGCAGCCAGGTCGCCCTGGATGAGCTGCTCGTCGAGGGTGTCGTGACGAACGTCGCGATCCACCAGGCGCTGCTCCGCAACGAGGCGTTCCTCGAGGGCCACATGACGACGAACCTGCTCGATCGCCTCGGTGCCGCAGCGTTCCTGGCCGCCGCCGCGCGGACGTGATCCGTGCAGGGTGTGCCACATTTCGAGCGTGGCCACGTGCCGTGACGGCATGCTGGTTGCCTGCCACGATCCCGAACCTCGCTCTCGAGCGAGGCTGCCCGCCACCTCCCGGAGTTGCCCGTGACCAACGCCACTGCCCAATCTGATGCCCCGGCCGGTCCCGCCGGCACGATCCACTCGAGCCGCGAGATCGAGGCGCTCATCCCGCACCGCTGGCCGTTCCTGCTCGTCGATCGGATCGTCGAGTACGAGCCCGAGGCGAAGCGGATCGTCGGCATCAAGGGCGTGACCGCCACCGAGTGGTTCTTCCAGGGTCACTTCCCGGGGCTGCCGGTGATGCCCGGCGTGCTGCAGGTGGAGGCGCTCGCCCAGACGATGGCGGTCTACGTGGCGAAACAGCCCGGCTTCGGGGACCGGATCGGTTTGTTCGCGGCGATCGACGACTGTCGCTTCAAGCGCGTCGTGGTGCCGGGCGACACACTTCGGCTCGAGGTGACGATGGACAAGCTCGGGAGCCGGTTCGGGCGGGGCCGCGGCGTCGCTTCCGTCGATGGCGAGACGGCCTGCGAGGTCACGATCAGCTTCCTGATCCCCGGCGAGGGAGTCCTGCGATGACCCGCCTGGCGGTCTTCTCGGACGTCCACGGCAACCACCTCGCCCTCGAGGCGGTGCGGGCCGAGATTGCGGCGGCCGCGCCCGACGCCATCCTTGTCGCCGGCGATCATGTGCTCAACGGCCCTGAACCGGCCGCCGTCATCGACGGCCTGCGCGAGCTCGAGGCGGCCGGCGCGCTCATCGTCCAGGGCAACACCGACGTCGCCGTCGCGGACTTCGACTTCGCCGCGGCCTTCCCGTGGTACAGCGAGGGTGTGCCCGACGCACTCGTGGCCGCTGCGGAATGGGCCCACGATGCGGTCGGCGACGAACGGGTCGATTGGCTCAGGCGCCTGCCCGCCGAGCGGCGCTTGCGCACCGACGACGACACGCTCGTGCTCGCCTGCCATGCCTCACCCGGCTCGCAGACGGCCGGTTTCGACCAGGCGCTCGACGCGAACGTCACGATCGAGCGGCTCGCGCGAACCGACGCGCGGGTCATCCTGTGCGGCCATACGCACCTGCCCGAGGTGCGCGATCTCGGCTGGAAGATCATCGTGAACGACGGCTCGGCCGGGTACGTGTTCGACGGCGATCCGACGGCCTCGTGGGCGCTCGTCGACATCGCCGCCGGCGAGGTGACCGCGGAGATCCGCCGGACGGCGTTCGATGCGTTGGCCGTGGCCAATGCGATCTCGGCGCGGGCCCTGCCAGGGGACGTCTATCGCGCGGCCACCGTCCGGACCGGGAAGCTCGTGCGATGACCGGCCTGACGGATCGGCGCCGGGTGGTCGTCACCGGGATGGGTCTGCTGACCGCCCTCGGGACCGACGTGGCGACGAGCTGGGCGGGGCTCGTGGAGGGCCGCTCGGGGATCCGCACGATCGAAGCGTTCGACCCGTCACGCCTCGCCTCGCGCATGGCCGGCGAGGTGCGCGACTTCGACGCGAGCGGGGTGCTCGACCGCAAGGAGCTCCGTCGGACCGACCGCTACATCGCGCTCGGGCTGGTTGCAGCCCGTGAGGCGATGGACCAGGCTGGGCTGCCGGCACGTCTCGAAGGGGACCTGGCCGAGCGCACGGGGGTCGTGCTCGGCACCGGGCTCGGCGGGGTGGGGACGCTGATCGAGGGCTTCACGACGAACGCCCTGCGCGGACCCGACCGGATCAGCCCGTTCATGGTCCCGATGGGAATCCCGAACGTCGGCGCCGGCCAGGTGGCGATCAGCTACGGCATGACCGGGCCGAACTTCACCACGGTGTCGGCATGCGCGACCGGCGGCCACGCGCTCGGCGAGTCGTCCGAGATCATCCGCCGCGGCGATGCCGACATCATGATCGCGGGCGGCGCCGAGGCCAGCATCCACGAAGCGCTCATCGGCGGGTTCGCCGCGATGCGCGCGCTGTCCACCCGCAACGACGAGCCGTCGCGCGCGTCCCGGCCGTTCGACCGGGGCCGCGACGGGTTCGTCATCGGCGAGGGCTGCGGGGTCGTAGTCCTCGAGGCGCTCGAGCACGCCCAGGCACGCGGCGTGCCGATCCTGGCCGAGCTGGCCGGCTACGGCGCGACGGCCGACGCGTCGCACATCACGCTGCCGGCCCCCGGCGGGATCGGGGCGGTTCGGGCGGCCCGCCGCGCGATCGAGAAGGCCGGTCTCGAACCCGACGCGATCGACCATGTCAATGCCCACGCGACCAGCACGCCGGAGGGCGACCGGGCCGAGCTCCAGGCGATCCGGACGCTGTTCGGCGACCGTGCCGGCGACATCGCGATCACCGCCAACAAGTCGATGCTCGGCCACACACTCGGAGCGGCCGGCGCGATCGAGGCGATCTTCACGATCCTCGCGATGCGCGAGGGCTGCGTCCCGCCCACGATCAACCTCGACGATCCCGACGAGGCGGCCGAGGGTCTCGACCTGACCCCGAACCGAGCGGCTCGCCGTGAGATCCGGGCCGCGCTCAGCAACTCGTTCGGGTTCGGCGGCCAGAACACCGCCCTGGTCTTCACCCGGTGGGACGCATGACCGACGACGCCACGCTCGGGCCGGAACCGGAGGCCGAGGAGACGCGCACGACTCCCGCCGACGGCGAGCTGCTCGGGCTGATCGACCGCCTCGCAGCGCTGCTCGATCGGTCCGACCTGACCGAGCTCGAGGTGGAGGCCGGTGGCACGGGCCTGGTCCTGCGCAAGCCCGAGGCATCCGCCGCCAGCGCGGCGATGGCGACCATCGACCCGGCCCGGACCGCATCGTCCGCGCCCACCCAGGTCGCGACACATGCCGCCGGCGGAGTCCCCGATGCGCCCGTGACGGAGCGGCCGGCTGTTCGGGCTCCGCTGACCGGGATCTTCTACGCGTCACCGGCCCCGGGATCAGCGCCGTACGTGCAGGTCGGCGGGGAAGTCGCCGTTGGCCAGGTCATCGGCCTGATCGAGGCGATGAAGCTGTTCAACGAGATCAAGTCGGATCTCGCGGGCCGCGTCGTCAAGGTCGTTGCCGAGAGCGGCGCGCTCGTGAAGGCCAAGCAGGCATTGATCGAGGTGGAACCGTTGTGAGCGAGCTTCGTCGCGCCCACGTCACCGGGTGGGGCCGCTACGCGCCGGCCCAGGTCCTGACCAACGCCGACCTCGAGCGCATGGTCGACACGAGCGACGAGTGGATCGTGAGCCGGACCGGTATCCGCGAGCGGCGCGTCGCGGCCGCCCACGAGACGACCGCGTCGATGGGTGCCGTGGCCGCGCTTCGGGCGATCCGGACCGCCGGGATCGAGCCGGACGAGATCGACCTGATCCTGCTCGCCACGCTCACGCCCGACTACTGGATGCCGTCGACCGCGGCCCTCGTCAAGGAGGCGATCGGGAACACCCGGGCGGCGGCAATGGACGTCGCGGCCGCCTGTTCCGGCTTTGTCTATGCGTTCGCCACCGCGCAGGCGTACATCGCCGGCGGCATGGCCCGCCACGTCCTCGTGATCGGGTCCGAACTGCTGACTCGGTTCCTCGACTACACCGACCGGAGCACCTGCATCCTATTCGGCGATGGCGCCGGCGCCGTCGTGCTGTCGGCCAGCGACGAGCCGGGCGGCAGCCTCGGGATCGAGCTGACGACCGAGCCACAGGGCGCCTACATGATCTGGCTGCCCGCGGGTGGGGCGAAGAGCCCGCCTTCGGCCGAGACGATCGCGCGCGGCGAGCACTACATCCGGATGGAAGGCAACCAGACCTACCGGTTCGCCACGAAGACGATGGCCACGACCGCCCTCGAGTCGATCCGTCGGGCGGGGCTCGACCCGTCGGACATCGGCCTGTTCATACCGCACCAGGCGAACATCCGGATCGTTGAGGCCGTGGCCAAGGGATTGAACCTGCCGATGGACCGGATGTACGTGAACCTCGACCGGTACGGCAACACGTCCGCGGCGTCGGTTCCGATCGCCCTCGCCGAGGCGGTCAACGAGGGCCGCGTCCAGGTCGGCGACCGGATCACGCTCGTCGCGTTCGGGGCCGGGTTCACCTCGGCGGCGGTCACCGTCGAGTGGACCGCGGACCCGGCACGCGGCGCGATCGGCGACGCAGCGGTCGACCCGTCAGACGTCCGGGTTCGGCTGCCCGTCGACTGGGATTCGGTCGATCCGATCCCGGCGGCCCTCGCCGAGCTCATGGCTCAGCCGGGCACGGTCGACGTGCCACTCGACGACGTGGTGCCGGGCGAACCGGAGCACGCCCGCCAGCCCGTCGGGCGCTGACCCATCCCAGGAGGACGCATGATCGATCTCGGCGGCAAGACCGCGCTCATCACCGGGGGTTCGCGCGGGATCGGCAAGGCGATCGCGCTGCGGCTCGCGACGCAGGGCGCGGATGTGGCCTTCAGCTACAAGGGCAACGAGTCGGCCGCAGCGGCGACCACCGGCGAGCTCGAGGCACTCGGGCGGCGCGCCGTCGCGATCCAGGGCGACGTCCGCGACCCGGAGGCCGCTGAGGCCGTGGTCAAGGGTGCCCTCGAGGCGTTCGGGCGGATCGACATCCTCGTGAACAACGCGGGCATCACCCGCGATGACCTGATCATGCGGATGAGCCCCGAGGCGTGGCGCGACGTCCTTGAGACGAACCTGTTCGGTGCGTTCTGGACCACGAAGGCCGTCACCCGGCCGATGCTCAAGGCCCGCAGCGGACGGATCGTCAACATCACCTCGGTCTCGGGTCAGGCCGGGCAGATGGGCCAGGCCAACTACTCGTCGGCGAAGGCCGGGCTGATCGGGCTGACCAAGGCGACGGCGCGGGAGCTCGCATCGCGCGGCATCACCGTGAATGCCGTGGCCCCCGGGTTCGTGTTGACCGAGCTGACCGAGAGCCTGCCCGAGGACCTGAAGGCTCAGCTCATCGAACGGACGCCGCTCGGGCGGTTCGGCACGACCGACGAGATCGCGGCGGCCGTCGCGTTCCTCGCCAGCGACGAGGCCTCGTACATCACGGGCCAGGTCCTGGCGGTGGACGGCGGCCTGGTGATGATGTGAGGCCCAGGCCCGCGTCGGTGTAGGCTCGACGAATGCGCATCGAGCAGTTCGTCGTCGAGGGTCTCGGCCATCTCTCGACGCTCCTGGCCGACGACGACGCCGGCGTGGCGGCGGTGGTCGACCCGCGCCGGGACGTCGACGTCTACCTCACCGCGGCCCGCGAGCGTGACCTGCGGATCACCCACGTCGTCGAGACCCACCTCCACAACGACTACGTGTCGGGCGGCCGCGAGCTGGCCGCGATCACCGGCGCCACCCACCTGATCGGGGCGGGAGCGGAGCTGCGGTACGAGCACCGGGCGGTCCGCCACGACGAGACGGTCGATGTCGGCGCCCTGCGCTTCCGGGCGCTCGAGACCCCCGGCCACACGCCCGAGCACGTGAGCTACGCGGTGTCCGACACGCGCCGCGCCGACGAGCCGGTGCTGCTGCTGACCGGTGGATCGCTGCTGGTCGGTGCGGTCGGCCGGACCGACCTCCTCGGCGAGGCCAACGCGGTGCCGTTTGCCCACGAGATGTTCGGCTCCCTGCACGACGTGCTGCTCCAACACGAGGACTTCGTCGGCGTGTACCCCACGCACGGTGCCGGTTCGCTGTGCTCGACCGGAATCTCGTCGACACCGACCTCGACGATCGGCTTCGAGCGCCGCCACAACCGGCTGCTCCGGCCGATGGAGGTCGACGCGTTCGCGCGGGCGTTGCTGGCCGGCCAGCCGACGTTCCCGCGCTACTTCGCGCGCATGCGACCGACGAACCAGGCCGGGCCGCGCCCGCTCGGCGGCAGCATCGCCCCCTCGAAGCCGCTCGGCCTCGACGAGGCGCTCGACGCGCTCGACCGCGGCGCGCTGCTCGTGGACGCGCGGCCCGCCTCGGCGTGGACCGTGGTGCATGCGCCCGGCTCGGTGTCGATCCCGGTCGGCTCGTCGTTCGGGACGTGGTTGGGCTGGGTCGTCGACCACGATCGTCCGGTGATCCTGATCCTCGACCACGTCGACGACGGCGACGATCTGCAGCGCCAGGCCCTGCGGATCGGCCACGAGTCGATCCTGGGCCACCTGCAGGGCGGCTTCGCGACCTGGGCCGACGCCGGGCTACCGATCGAGTCCACCGAGCGCCTGACAGTGGACGATCTCGCCGGCGAGCTCGGCTCGGACGACACCGAGGCGCCGTTCGTGCTCGACGTCCGGCAGGCGTCCGAATTCGCCCGTGGGCACGTCCCGGGAGCCTGGCACCTGACCGCGGGGAGCCTCCCGGACGAGCTCCGCCAGCTGCCCCGCGACCGCCGGATCGCGGTGATCTGCGCGTCGGGCTATCGCTCCGCGGTCGCCGCCTCGCTGCTCGACGTCGCGGGGTTCGAGCGCGTGGCGTGGGTTGCCGACGGCGTGTCCGGCTGGCGGGCGGCCGGGTACGAGCTGGAGCGTCCGGGCGAGACCGACGGCGAGCGCGGGCCGGGCGATCCCGGTGCCGAGGCCCGCGGCGTCGGTGCCGGTGTCGAGGAACCGGCAGGGCCTCACCGGCACTGATCGCCGCACCGATCTGGTACGGGGGTACTGGCGGTCCCCAGTACCGTCGACCCCCCCGACGATCGCCCGATCGGTGGGACGATCTGTCCGTGAGCGCGCTCTTCCGGACCAGTCCCAGCGAGCCCGGGTCGGCCGGCCCGACGGCCACGGCGGCGCACCCACATGGCGGCGCGTGGCTGCTTCGGCGCGTGCTGCGCCGGGCGCCGGTCGCGGTCTCCGACGACCCGGCGGCCGAGCTGTCCGTCCAGCTCGACACGGTCCTCGGGATCGCCGAACGGCTGGCGTCGACGCACGACCGGGGGGCGCTCCTGCGCATGATCGTCGAGGAGACGAAGCGGGCGCTTCACGTCGACTACGTCACGATTCGACTGCTCAACGGTGACCTGCTCGAGATCGCGGCGTCCGCCGGGATGGACCCCGCCGTGGCCGCGAGTCTGCCGGTCTTCCACCGTGACGAGGGCTGGGTCGCCGAGGTCCTGCGGACCGGTCGGCCGATCGCGCTCACCGACGTTCGCGAGGGGGGACTGACCGGAGTCGAGCGCTACGCGGGCCTGCTCGAGATCGTCGGCGATCTCGTGATCCCGCTCATCCGTGACGATCGGATCATCGGCACGCTGGCCGCGGTCACGCTATCGCCCCGCGAGTGGACGGATCGAGATCTCGCGTTCATCACGACCGTGGCTACGCATGCCTCGATCGCGCTCGTCAACGCCGAGCTGTTCGAGCAGACCGAGGCGCGGGCCGCGCAGCTCGCGGTCCTCCAGGCAGCGTCGGCCCGGATGAGCCGGGCCAGCACGGTCGAGCAGGTGGGCCGGGCGATCGTCGAGGAGACGCGCGGCATCATCGACTACCACAACGCCCGGGTGTACCTGCTCGAGCCGCCCGATTCCGTCGTGCCGATCGCGTTCGAGGGCCGGGTCGGAGCGTACGAGTCGGTCGACCTCGAGCTGCTCCGGTGCCGGCTCGGGGAGGGCTTCACCGGCTGGGTCGCCCTGCACGGCGAGCCGATCCTGGCCAACGACGCGAACGCCGATCCGCGCGGCGCCTCGATCGTCGGGACCGACGACGTCGACGAGTCGATGCTGGTCGTCCCGATGCGCTACGACGGCGTGACCGTCGGCGTCATCACGCTCTCCAAGCTCGGGCTCGACCAGTTCGGGCCCGAGGACCAGCGCCTGCTGTCGATCCTTGCCGACCAGGCCGCGACCGCGCTCGAATCGGCCCGCCTGCTCACCCGATCGCAGGATCTCGCCAACGAGCTGCGTCGCCTGCTCGACATGAGCAGCGAACTGTCGCACAGCCTCGACCCACGCCAGGTGGCCAACCTCATCGCCCGCCACGTGGCGTTGGCGATGGGCGTGGATGAGTGCGCGATCAGCTACTGGGATCGGGCTCGCAACCATGTCCTGTCGCTCGGCTACTTCCCGGAGACACCGGTGGAGGAGCTCGAGCCGTTCTACGACGTCACCGGCTTCCCGGAGACCCTGCGCGTGCTCGAGCGGCAGGAGGTGGCGATCATCGACGTCGACGATCCCGCCTCGGATCCGGCCGAGGTGGAGCTGTTGCGGCGCGAGGACAACCGGGCGCTGGCGATGTTCCCGCTCGTGGCCAAGAACCAGTCGATCGGGCTCGTCGAGCTGTTCGCGAAATCGACCGTCCACTGGAACGAGCAGCGCCTGCAGCTGGCCCGGACGATGGCCAACGAGGCGGCGATGGCGCTCGAGAACGCGCGGCTGTACGAGGACGCCCGAAACCTCGCCGACCGGGACCCGCTCACGGGGTTCTACAACCACCGGTTCCTCCACGAGCGGCTCGGCGAGGAGGTGGTTCGAGCGCAGCGCGCGCGACGGCCGCTGAGCGTGCTCATGCTCGACCTCGACGACTTCAAGCTCGTCAACGACACGTTCGGGCACCTCTTCGGGGACCGCGTCCTGACGTGGATCGCCGAGATCATCCGGTCGACCCTGCGCGGGTCCGACATCCCGGCCCGCTACGGCGGCGACGAGTTCGCGATCATCCTGCCCGAGACCGGCGACGAGGAAGCGCGTCGCGCCGCCGAGCGGATCCTCGAGGCGTTCCGCGACCGGCCGTTCGTGGGCGAGCAACGCGGGCCGGTGCCGATCAGCGCGTCCATCGGGGTCGCCACGTATCCGCGAAACGGCCGCACGCCGACCGACCTGATCGCCGCCGCGGACAGCGCGCTGTACACGGTCAAGCGCGAGGGTGGCCAGGATGCCGCCGCCGCCGTGACCGCTGCCTAGTACCGAAGTACGGGTCGCCCGCGCCCACGAGTACTGGCCCGACCCATGGACGTCACGCGTCCGGACGGGCATGCTCCTCTCCGAACGTGAATCAACCCACCCCGACCCCGACCGGGCCCTGGGACCAGGCGGATCTTCGAATCCGACGGTCCTGGTGGTTGCTCGCCGGGTCCTTCGTCGTCCTCGGGGTCATCCTCGTCCTGCGAATCGCGACGCAGGGCGGTCACGCACTCGACTGGCTGACGGCGGGGTTGCTGCTGCTCGCCGGGGTTGGTGCCGTCCTCCATCGCAACGCCGTCGCCACGCTCGAGGCCGGCCGGCGGGGCGAGGCCGAATCGTTCGCGCGGATCCTGTCGGGCCTGTCCCGTTCGATCTCGCCGGACGCGGTCGTCGACGCGATCGTCAAGGAGCTCGCGGTATCGACCAGCGCCGACCACGTCGTGGTCGTCCGGCG
>Ga0299907_10002617_pt1 | contig 11198 bp, 9 predicted proteins | sample RVTome_16_FD_198680 | JGI IMG/M metagenome (GOLD analysis project Ga0299907, IMG submission 198680) | Soil microbial communities from uranium-contaminated site in the Upper Colorado River Basin, Wyoming, United States - RVT152D67 (version 2) ...
GGCGACGGCGCCTTCATGAAGACGCTCGAGGACGCGGGCGAGCTGGCCCGGACCATGGTGGAGCTCGGCCGGCTGGCCGGCCGTCGCGTTGTCTGCGAGCTCACCGACATGGACCAGCCGCTCGGCCGCACGGTCGGCAACGCGCTCGAGATCCACGAGGTTCTCGACACGCTCGAGGGCGCGGGGCCACCCGATCTCGTCGAGCTCGTGCTCGGCGCCGCCGCGCACCTGCTCGAGCTCTCCGACCTGGACGTTGACGAAGCCGAGGGACGACGCCGCGCCGGGGAGGCGCTCGCAAGCGGCGCAGCGCGCGAGCGCTACGACCGCTGGGTGCGTGCGCAGGGCGGCGATCCGGACCGCGCGGTCCTCCCGCGCGCGCCCGTCAGGGCTCCCGTGCCGGCGCCGGCAGCGGGATTCGTCCAGGCGATCGCCACGACCGCCGTCGGGCTGGCCGCGCTGCACCTCGGTGCCGGTCGCGTCCGCAAGGAGGACACGATCGACCACGCGGTGGGCGTCGTGTGCTACGCGAAGCGGGGCGATCGCGTCGAGGTGGGAGAGCCGCTGGCCGAGGTGCACGCGCGCGACGAGTCGTCGGCGGCGCGGGCCGTCGAGGAGCTCGAGAAGTGCTACCGCATCGGGGACGAGGAGCCCGAGCGGAGGCCCATCGTCCTCGACGTGCTCTCCTGAGCGACCGGAGGGCTGACACGGATGCCGGAGCTACCCGAGGTCGAGACCATCCGCTCGAGGCTCGCGCCGAGCCTGACGGGGAGGAGGATCGAGCGGGTGGAGATCCGCGACCCTCGGCTCACGCGGCCCGAGCCGCCGGAGATCGTCGCCGCGGCCCTCGAGGGGGAGCGCATTGCCGACGTGCGCAGGCGGGGCAAGTATTTGGTTGTCGTGTTGGAAAGCGGGCGGCACCTCCTCGTTCACCTACGGATGACCGGCAACGTCCTCCACCCGGCGCCTGAGGGCGTCGAGGACGATCCATATGTGCGGGCAGTCGTCAGCTTAGACAACCGATCGGACATCATCTATCGGGACCTTCGCCGGTTCGGCACCTGGGAGCTCCTCGAGGCGGGCGAGCTGGACGAGTACTTCGCCTCACGGCGCCTCGGAGGCGAGCCGCTCGAGCGGAGCTTCACCGCGAAGCGGCTGAGCCGGGCGCTCGCAGGGCGCCGTGCCCCGGTCAAATCCGCCCTGCTCGACCAGCGTGCGGCCGCCGGGATCGGGAACATCTACGCCGACGAGGCCCTGTGGTACGCGCGCATCCATCCCCTCAGGCCCGCCGGCGAGCTCGACGAGGGCGAGATCGCCGCGCTGCGGGTGGGCATCCGCAAAGCGCTCCGCCTCGGCGTCCGGCGCCAGGGAGCGACGCTTCGCGACTACCGGGGCGCCGACGGGGCGTCGGGAGCGATGCAGCACGAGTTTCGGGTGTACGGCCGTGCCGGAGAGCCGTGCGAGCGGTGCGGCACGCCCATCGCGAAGACGCGCGCCGCCGGGCGGGGAACCTGGTACTGCCCGAGCTGCCAGCCGGCGCCGAGCGACGCGGGCTCGCCCGGTCGTGACTAGCATCGGCCGCATGGAGCCGTGGTCGCACGAGTTGCGCGGGCGCTTCGAGGAGACTGTCTTCGAGAGTTCGGCCCTCGCGGGCAATCCGCTGGGCGACCCGCATCGCAGGCCGCTCTGGGTCTACCTACCGCCCGGCTACGACGAGGATCCCGAGCGCCGCTATCCGTCCGTCTACATGATCCAGGGACTCACCGGCCAGCTCGACATGTGGCGGAACCGCGCCCCGTTTCGCCGCAACTTCCCCGAGCTCGCCGACGACCTCTTCGCGCGCGGAGAGGCGCCTCCGTGCGTCGTCGTCTGGGCCGACTGCTGGACGTCGATCGGCGGCAGCCAGTTCCTCGACTCGCCCGGGACCGGGAGCTACCACACGTACCTCTGCGACGAGGTCGTTCCGTGGGTGGACGCCGAGTTTCGGACGCTTGCGGCTCCGGAGCACCGCGGCATCGCCGGTAAGTCGAGCGGCGGCTACGGGGCGATGGTGACCCCGATGCTCCGTCCAGACCTGTTCGGCGGGCTCGCCACGCACGCGGGCGACGCGCTCTTCGAGACCTGTTACCTGCCCGAGTTCCGCCAGGTTGTGCGCGCGCTTCGGGACGACTACGACCGCTCGTTCGACCGCTTCTGGGAGGACTTCCGCGGCCGTCCGGCGTTTTCGAAGGAGAGCGATTCCGTGCTCCTGAACGCCTGGTGCATGGCGGCGTGCTATTCGGCGGACGAGGACGGAACCGTGAGGCTCCCCTTCGACGTCGACACGGGCGAGCTGGTCCCGGACGTGTGGGAGCGCTGGCTCGCCTGGGATCCCGTGCGGATGGTCCCAACCCACGCCGAGGCGCTACGCTCGCTCCGCGCGATCTACGTCGACTCGGGGACGAAGGACGAGTGGTACCTCGACCTCGGCGCGGAAGCCTTCAGGCGAGCACTCGCGGAGATCGGGGTGACCGACGTCCACTTCGAGCTCTTCGAGGCCGGCCACATGGGGATCGAGTATCGCTACCCGCTCTCCCTCCGGTACCTGGCGGAACGCCTGGCACCGGACGCCTCCTAGAACCGGGTGCTTAGAGCTCATTTCGGGATGATGCGTCGCCGTCCAGGGCGGCCCGGCGGACCAGGCTGCATTTCGAAAGGAGCTCTTAGGCCGCCAGGCCGTCCAGGAAGCCGCGCTGTTCGAGCTCCCGAAGCTCCGAGTAGCCTCCGATCGGCTTGCCGTCGATGAGGATCTGAGGCACGGTCCAGCGGCCGGTCAGGTCGAGGAGCCTGGCCCGGAACGACGGATCCTCGTCGACCCGGATCTCGTCGTACGGCAGGCCGTGCTCCTCGAGCAGAGCCTTCGCCCGGATGCAGAAGCCGCACCAGGCCGTCGTGTACATCTGGATCCTGACCACTAGAGAGAGCCTTCCTGGCCTCGTCCAGGAGAAAACGTCCTGCAAGCGGCGGCCATTCCCCCGAGCGCCGCTCTACACTGGCCGCGATGTCGTCGCGCACGCTCACGACCGAAGCCGTCGTGCTCCGGTCGATCCGGTTTTCGGAGGCGGACTGCGTCCTGCACCTCTACACGCTCGGGAAGGGGCGGGTGGGGGCGATCGCGAAGGGCGTCCGGAAGACACGGTCGCGGTTCGGGGCTCGTCTCGAGCCTCTGAGCCACGTCGAGCTCCTCCTCCACGAGGGCCGGGGCGACCTCCACACCGTGCGCGGCGCGCAGCTGGTCGGCTCGCACGACCGCTCGCGCACGGATTCGTACAGGCTGGCCGTGGGGCACATCGGGCTCGAGGCCGTCCTCCGGCTCTTCGTCGAGGAGGAGGCCCAGCCGCCTGCGTTCCACGCGCTCACCCGCTTCCTCGACCTCCTCGACGAGATCGAGGCCGCGCTTCCCGCTCAGCCCGCGCTCGAGCCGCTCGTCCTCTCCTTCCAGCTCAAGCTGCTCTGGCTCTCCGGATACCTCCCACACCTGACGAGCTGCGCCGCGTGCGGGGAGGCGAGGCCGCTCGTGGGCTTCTCCGCCCGGGCGGGCGGAGCGGTCTGCCGGGAATGCGCGACGGACGCGCTCCCGCTCTCGGAGGCGGGCTTCGTGGGCATCGCGGCGCTCCTCGAGCGGCCGCTCGCCGGCGCGCGTGCGGCGGGCCTGGGCGAGGACGCGCTGCGCCAGTGCCTGCGCGTCATCGAGCGCTCGTACGAGGAACACGGCGGCTTTCGCCTTCGGACGCTCTCGGCCTAGCGGAAGAAGGAGACACAGCGGCTCCCGTAGCATGTCCGCTCCGATGGCGGTCGCGAACTACCAGGACATGATCGCCCGCCTCGAGCGGTACTGGGCCGACGACGGCTGCGTCCTCATGCAGCCGTACCACACCGAGGTCGGGGCGGGAACGTTCAACCCGGCGACCTTCCTCCGCAGTCTCGGGCCGCAGCCGTGGAAGACGGCGTATGTCGAGCCGTCCATTCGCCCGACCGATGGGCGCTACGGCGAGAACCCGTTCCGCTTCCAGCACTACTTCCAGTACCAGGTGGTCCTCAAGCCTGCTCCCGAGGACGTGCTCGACCGCTACTTCGCCTCGCTCGAGGCGGTCGGCATCGATCTCGCCAAGCACGACGTCCGCCTCGTGGAGGACGACTGGGAAGGGCCGACGCTCGGCGCCTGGGGGCTCGGCTGGGAGGTCTGGGTGGACGGCATGGAGGTCACCCAGTTCACCTACTTCCAGCAGCTCGGCGGGCTCGAGCTCGACCTGATCCCCGCGGAGATCACCTACGGCCTCGAGCGCCTGGCCATGTTTCTGCAGGACAAGCGAACCGCCTTCGAGCTCGAGTGGGCGCCCGGCGTCACCTGGGGAGACGTCTACCGCGAGAGCGAGCGCCAGTGGTCGACCTACAACTTCGAGGAGGCGCCGGTCGATGTCCTGACTCGCCGCTTCGGCGAGCACGAGAAGGAGTGCCGGAGCCTCGTCGAGCGCGGGCTGCCGCTCCCCGCCTACGACCAGGTGCTCAAGTGCTCGCACGCCTTCAACCTGCTCGACGCGCGCGGCGCCATCTCGGTGACCGAGCGCGCCTCGTACATCGGCCGCGTCCGCAACCTCGCGCGCCGCGTCGCGCAGCTCTACCTGGAGTCCCTTGCCGAGCCTGCTGTTTGAGATCGGCTGCGAGGAGCTGCCGGCCTCGGCGTGCCGGGAGGCAGAGCGCGAGCTGAGCGAGCGCTGGCTGGCTGCGCTCGGCGGCCGGGGAGCCGCGCTCGTCGGTCCGCGGCGGATCGCGCTCTACGCGACCGGCCTGCCCGAGCGCGAGCCCGACGAGTGGGTCAAGGGGCCGCCCGAGCACTTGCGCGACAAGGCGGCGGAGGGATTCGCGCGCAAGCACGGCGTCTCCGTGAAGAAACTCGAGGTGCGCGACGGGTTCCTGGGCGTCGTTCGACCGGGGCGCCCGCTCGCGGAGGCGCTTCCGGAGCGGCTGCGCGAGCTGGTCGCTGCGCTCGCCTTTTCCAAGTCGATGGTCTGGGAGGCGGGGGGCCTGCGCTTCTCCCGGCCGGTCCGCTGGCTCTGCACGAAGCTCGACGGGGAGACGATCGAGCTCGAGGTTGCCGGCGTCCGTTCGGCCGGCCGTTCGCAAGGGCACCGCTTCACGCACGGGGAGGTCGACGTGCCCCATGCGGACGCCTACGCGGACGCGCTCCGCGACGCGGGCGTCGAGCCGGAGCAGGACGCCCGCCGGCGCCTGATCGTCGAGGGTCTGGACGCGATCGGCGGCTGGAGCGACCCGGCCGGCGTCATCGAGGAGGTCGTCTACCTCGTCGAGAGCCCGGTCGTCCTTGAGGGCCGCTTCGACGAGCGCTTCCTCGAGCTGCCAGCACGCGTCGTCCGGACGGCGATGCAGTCCCACCAGCGCTACTTCCCCCTGGACGGCGCTCGCTTCGCGTTCGTGGCCAACGGCGGCGAGCCCGCCACGGTGATCGCGGGGAACGAGCGCGTGCTCGAGGGGCGGCTCGAGGACGCGCACTTCACGTTCGAGCGGGACGTGTCCAGAGGGATCGAGGCGCTCCTCGGCGACCTCGGCGCGATCACGTTCGCAGCCGGAGCCGGAACCTTCGCCGACAAGGCTGCCCGCCTCCGAGTGCTCGCCGAGGAGGTCGGCGGGGGCGAGGCGTCGGGCGAGGCCGCGCGGCTCGCGAAGGCCGATCAGGCCGCCGAGCTCGTGCGCGAGTTTCCCGACCTCGAGGGCGTGATCGGCGCCGAGTACGCGCGCCTGGCCGGTTATCCGGAGGCCGTCTGCGCCGCGATCGAGGAGCAGTATCTGCCCGCAGCGGCGGACGGGCCCCTTCCCCAGACCGAGCCCGGGCGCGTGCTGGCCGCCGTCGAGCGGGTAGACAACCTGACCGTGGCGTTCGCGCTCGGCCAGCGTCCCACCGGGTCGCGCGACCCGCACGGGTTGCGGCGGGCGGCGATCGGGCTCTGCCGGCTCGCGGTCGAGGGTGGACTCGGAATCGACGTCGGACCGCTCGTCGCGCGCGACCTGGCGCTGCTCGTCGAGCAGCAGGCGGACGTCAAGGACGACCCGTCCGACGTGGTGGACTTCGTCCTCGAGCGGCTCGAGGGGCTGCTCGACGTGCCGGTCGAGTTCGTGCGCGCGGCGCGCGCGGGTGCGGTAACCGAGCTCGGAGCTGTCGCACGGCTGGCCGAGACCCTTGCCGCGGAGGCCTCCTCCGAAGCCTTCGAGCGCGCCTACGTCGCCTTCGACCGCTCGAACCGGCTGGCCGGCAAGGCCGACGGCGCGGGCGCCGCGCTCGACCCCTCGCTCGCCACGGACGACGCGGAGCTCGCCCTCATCGACGCGCTGGCGCACGCGTCTCCCCGGATCGAGGCCGCGGTAGCCGAGCGAAGCTTCGCGGCCGGGATCGTCGCCGCCGCCGAGCTCGGCCCGCCCGTCGACCGCTTCTTCGACGAGGTGCTCGTCATGGCCGACGACGCCTCGGTTCGGGCGAACCGCCTGCGGCTCCTCCTCGACGTCCGCGACGCGGTCGGGGCGCTCGGCGACCTCTCCCAGATCCCGAGGTAGCGGGGTCAGCGTGCCCGATCCGGTCGAGCTCCACGTCGTCTCCGACTCGAGCGGCGAGACCGCCGCGAGGCTCTCGGAGGCTGTCGCCGCGCAGTTTCCCGAGCAGGAGTTCGAGGTCGTTCGGCACCCTCGGATCACGGCTGTTGAGGACGTTCACCTCGCGGCTGCGCGTGCCCGCGGCCGCCGCGCCGTCGTGATGTTCACGCTCGTCGGGCCGGAGCTCCGCGAGGTGATGCGCGCGCTCTGCAAGAGGTACCGCCTGCACTACTGCGACCTGCTCGGCCACCCGATGGAGGCGGTGGCGCGCGTGTCCGGGTCGCCCGCGAAGCGGCAGCCGGGCGCGCCGACGGTGCTCGACTCGAGCTACTTCCGCCGGATCGCGGCGATCGAGTTCGCCGTCCGCTACGACGACGGTGCCGGCGCGCACCGGCTGCGGGAGGCCGACGTCGTCCTGGTCGGCGTCTCGCGCAGCTCGAAGACGCCGCTCTCCATGTACCTCGCTTACCTGGGGTACAAGACCGCCAACGTCCCCATCGTGAAGGGCATCGAGCCGCCGACAGAGCTCTGGAAGCTCGATCCCGCCAAGGTCGTCGGGCTCACGATCGACGCCGATGCGCTCGCAGAGATCCGCGGGGAGCGGGTGCGCGGCATGGGGGGCGGAGGGAGCTACGCCGAGCTGGCGGACATCTACGACGAGCTCGAGTACGCGGCGTCGATTCACAAGCGGCTCGGCTGCCCCGTGATCGAGGTGTCGAACCTCGCCATCGAGGAGACCGCCCGCCGCATCGTTCGCATCGTCGAGGAGCGGCGCCTTCGCGTGGGATCGGCCGGATGAGAGCCAAGGCGCCGATCCCCTGGTACTGGTGGCTGCTCTGGTTCGTCGCCCTCGTGGGCGGCCTCTTCGTCTTCTACGTGCTCTTCACGCCGGTCTGGATCGGCATCCGCCTCGTCTCGTGGTTCGCGGAGCGGCGAAACCACGCCGCGGCGCAGAACGACGTGGCGAACGCGGCCGCGACGTCCGGCGACCGCGGATCTGGTTAGACGCGCGCCCGCGTCTAGATGGGAAAACCCCACCTCCCCAACCCGATGGCGTCGAGCCTAACGCCGAAAGGCGCGCGTGTGCTGCGCGAAGCGTCGAGAGATCCGCACGAAAGCGTGGAAGGGATCCACGCCGCCTGTCGGGCCGATCCCTGGTCGGGACGCCCCAACGACCGGCAGAGACGTGTGCGTCCCCGAAGCCGCAAAAGCAAGAGGCGGCCGTGGTGCGAGCCGCCTCTTCTCGGGCCGAGACGTAGGCTGCGGCGCCCCGCGTCTGCCTAGCCCGTGGTTGCAGGATGGTCGAGAGCCGCTCACGGCGCTATTCCCCTGGCGGGGGATCCGGCCAGGCGTGCTCGTCGTGGCATCGAATCGGGCCCGATGGGAGAATCCCAGCCCAGCGCATGGCCACGCAGTATGTCTACGACTTCTCCGAGAGCGCCGAGCTCGGCCGCGACCTGCTCGGCGGCAAGGGCGCGGGCCTCGCCGAGATGACCGCGCTCGGGCTTCCGGTCCCATGCGGCTTCACCGTGACGACCGCGGCCTGCCGCGAGTACATGCGCTCGGGCGGCGAGCTGCCCGAGGGGCTCGGCGAGGAGATCGACGAGGCCGTCCGGCGACTCGAGGAGACGACCGGCAAGCGCTTCGGCGACCCGTCCGACCCGCTGCTCGTGTCCGTCCGCTCCGGGGCTGCGGTCTCGATGCCCGGAATGATGGACACGATCCTCAACCTCGGCCTGAACGACGAGGCCGTCGAGGGCCTCTCGCGCGCGACCGGGAACGAGCGCTTCGCATACGACGCCTACCGTCGCCTCGTCCAGATGTACGGCGACGTCGTGGACGGCGTGGAGGGCCGCCGCTTCGAGGAGGAGCTCGGGACGCTCAAGGAGAGACGCGGGGTCTCGGAGGACGTCGACCTCGACGCCGACGACCTGCGTGAGCTCGTCGGCCGCTACCGGGAGATCTATCGCGAGGCCACGAGCCGCGACTTCCCGGGGAACGCGCGCGAGCAGCTCGAGCGGGCGGTGCGGGCGGTGTTCGACTCCTGGAACACGCAGCGCGCCCAGGTCTACCGGCGGGCGAACGCAATCCCGGACGACCTGGGGACGGCCGTCAACGTCGTCCAGATGGTGTTCGGCAACAGGGGCGACGACTCCGGCACCGGCGTTGCCTTCACCCGCGATCCGTCGACGGGAGCGCAGGGGATCTGGGGCGAGTTCCTCGTGAACGCCCAGGGCGAGGACGTCGTCGCGGGGATTCGCACGCCCCAGCCGATCGCGGAGATGCAGGCGCGCTTCGGCGCGACGTTCGAGCGTCTGGTGGAGACCATGGCGCGCCTCGAGGAGCACTACCGCGAGATGCAGGACATCGAGTTCACGGTCGAGGAGGGGACGCTCTACATCCTCCAGACCCGCACCGGGAAGCGCACGGCCGCCGCCGCGCTCCGCATCGCGGTCGAGATGGTCGCCGAGGGGCTGCTCTCCCGCGAAGAGGCCGTCGTGCGGATCGACCCCGGCCAGCTCGACCAGCTGCTGCACCCGATGATCGACCCGGGCGCCGAGTACGCGGTCGCCGGCAAGGGCCTGAACGCCTCGCCGGGCGCGGCGACGGGCAGGATCGTGCTCGACGCCGACCGAGCGGAGGAGCAAGGAAAGGCGGGCGAGGCGGTCATCCTCGTCCGCGCCGAGACCACGCCAGACGACATCCACGGCGTCATCGAGGCCCGCGGAGTCCTCACCGCTCACGGAGGCATGACGTCACACGCGGCCGTCGTCGCGCGCGGGATGGGCAAGCCCTGCGTCGCCGGCTGCGACGCGCTCTCGATCGACCTGGGCGCGCGGCGGATCCGTCTCGGCGAGCGCGAGCTGGCCGAGGGCGAGGTGATCACGATCGACGGCGGCCGCGGCGAGGTGATCGTCGGCGAGGTCGCGCTCGTCCCGCCGCAGATCGACGAGAACTTCGAGACGCTCCTCGGCTGGGCGGACGGCCTCCGCGCGCTCCGCGTCCGCGCGAACGCCGACACGCCGGAGGACGCGGTCAAGGCGCGCGAGTTCGGCGCCGAGGGCATCGGCCTGTGTCGCACGGAGCACATGTTCATGGCCGACGACCGGCTGCCGCTCGTCCGCACGATGATCCTCGCCTCGTCGAAGGAGGAGCGGCGCGCGGCGCTCGAACCGCTGCTGCCCTTCCAGCAGGAGGACTTCGAGGGAATCTTCGAGGCGATGGCCGGGCTGCCGGTCACGATCCGGCTCCTCGATCCGCCGCTGCACGAGTTCCTGCCGTCCCTCGAAGAGGCGGAGTCGGAGGAGATGGCCCGCCGCATCCGCGCGCTCCGCGAGACGAACCCGATGCTCGGCATGCGCGGGTGCCGTCTCGGGCTCCTCTACCCGGAGATCTACGAGATGCAGGTGCGGGCCATCCTGCGGGCGGCGCTCGCCGTCGCCGGGCGCACCGGGGAGGCGCCGCTCGTCGAGATCATGCACCCGCTGGTCGGCTTCGCCGAGGAGCTCAAGCGCCTGCGCCGCCTGACACTCGACACGGCCTCGGCCGAGCTCGAGCAGGCCGACCGCGAGCTCGAGTATCTCGTCGGCACGATGATCGAGCTGCCCCGCGCGTGCGTGCGCGCGGACGAGATCGCGGCCGAGGCGGACTTCTTCAGCTTCGGGACGAACGACCTCACCCAGACGACGCTCGGCTTCTCGCGCGACGACGCCGAGGGGAAGTTTCTCACCCGCTACCTCGAGGACCGCATCCTCGACGCGAATCCCTTCGAGACGCTCGACCAAAGCGGCGTCGGCGACCTCATGCGTATCGCCGTCGAGCGGGCGCGCGGCGTCGAGCCTGAGATCAAGCTGGGGATCTGCGGCGAGCACGGCGGCGACGGGCGCTCGGTCGCCTTCTGTCACGAGCTCGGTCTCGACTACGTCTCGTGCTCGCCGTTCCGCGTGCCGCTCGCGCGCCTCGCCGCGGCCCAGGCGACGCTCGCCGAGCGGGGCGTGACGGCCGTCCAGGTCGGCGGCTAGGTCGCCTCGAGCTCGGGGAGCGGCGCGGGCCCGTAGCGGCCCCGGACCTCGTCGATCCAGCCGGCCAGCCGCTCGGCGAGCTCGCCGTCACGGATCTCGAGCACGTTCTCCGCGTTCCGCTCGCCCGAGTGGGAGAGGTTGTAGCTCCCCGTGAAGATGAGATCGTCCGCGACGGTCAGCTTCGCGTGCATGAAATCGTGGACGTCGTCGCCGCGCCCGTACGGCGTCGAGTCCTTCCCCGAGAAGGGGGCATGCCCGAATACGCGGCCGATGAGCGGGAGCTTCCATTCCGAGTTTCCGCTCAGCCGCCACTGGTGGTAGACGCCCTCCATCTGCGTTCCGTCGACGATGCCCGCGACGTCCACCTTGCCGTCGGAGACGCACTCGGCGAGCGCGCCGAGGACGGGCCCCGAGGTGAGGACGGGCGAGCAGACGCGGATCCGGCGCCGCGACTTTGCGATCCGGTGGGCGATGCGGGTCGCGAGGGCCTCGCCGTGGCCCGGCGAGAACCACGCGCGCACGCGCCGTCCGTCGACG
>Ga0299907_10002618_pt1 | contig 11198 bp, 10 predicted proteins | sample RVTome_16_FD_198680 | JGI IMG/M metagenome (GOLD analysis project Ga0299907, IMG submission 198680) | Soil microbial communities from uranium-contaminated site in the Upper Colorado River Basin, Wyoming, United States - RVT152D67 (version 2) ...
GGCGGCGGACCGGCTCAGGTCTTCGGCGCGCGCCGGCCGGTCTGCCGGCGCGCGCCGATGGGGACGCCGCTACGCACCGGCTCCATCCTCCTCGAGTCCGCTCCTCACCTCCTCGAACCCCTCCACGAGACCGCCGGCGTCGGGGAAGAGCTCCGACGCCCACCCGGTCCACCGCTCCCGGAGCGCCTCCACGTCGGTCGCGGCGAGCCCGAACGTGGAGAGCGACAGATAGAGCATGCTCGACGGTCCCATCTGCTCGAACGCGACCCCGAGCAGCGCATCGTCGAGCCCGTCCACCGTGACGAGCAGCCGGTACGGCGGGTCGACGAGGAGGACCTCGCCGTCGATGTCCTGCCCGAACGCGGTGCGCCCCCGGTAGCGGTCGCCCGTCGAAGCGGCATCCATCGGGTCCGAGAACCCGAGCCCCTGCCGGCCGACGAGCGCGCTCCAGGCCGCCTCGAATGTCCCCGAGAGCCCCTGCATGATCTGGATCTGGTCCCGCGGGGTCCCCCCGTGCCGCTCGAGGTAGTGCTTGAGCCCCATGAGGAAGATCGTCCAGCCGCGCTTCGTCCCTTCGTAGAACCAGTCCCAGTCCTCGCTGGCCGGGATCCCCGACGTCACCAGCCGGAGGACGGTGCGGCCGCCGCGGCTCTCGATGTGGTACTCCTCCACGATGGGCCCGGTGGGGATGTCGGGCGACCCCTCCATGGGCAGGTGCTCGAGCCGGAGCCGGCGGCGCGGCTCGAGGACGGCGATCTCGCTCGTCCCCTCCATCCCCTCGCCCCACGAGACGCGGTACCTGCCGCCCTCGCGCAGATCGACCTCGGCCTCGGGCACGTACCAGCGCGTGATCTCCTCGGCTTCGGTGATGGCGCGCCACACCGCCTCGGGCGGTGCGTCGATCTCGATCACGTGCTCCTGCCCGCGTGTGCCGGGCGTCGTCGCTTCGGTCATCATTCCGGGTCTCCCTCCTCGCGGGACGCGTCCGGGTCGGGGTCGCGTCGGGGGTGCATGCCGATGAGCAGCCGGTAGGGCCGGCCGTCCTCTTCGTCCACGTGGTACCTGCCGATGAGCGCGGCCACCGAGTCCGCGAGCTCCGCGGTGAAGGACCGGAGGTCCGCCGGGGTGCGGAAGCCGATCTCGGCCTCCTGGGTCATGGTCGCGAGCCGCTTTCCGGCCTCGCGCGCCCCTTTCCGGAGCACCGCCACGTCGCCCAGCAGACGCGCCGCCGCCGCCACCAGATACGCGCTCGAGAATCGGTCGCGGGTCACGATCTCCTCTCCGGGGAGCTCGCCGAGGACCTCGGGATCCACGACGAGCGCGCGCGCCGAGGTGCGGAGCAGCCGCTCGGTGCAGCCGCGCCGCGGGCGCTCCTCGACGAGCTGAACGAGCCCCTGCTCCTCGAGCACCTTGAGGTGGTACGCGAGCCGCTGGCGCGTGACCCCCAGCCGCGGCGCGAGCGCCGACGCCGACGCAGGGGTGCGGAGCTCCCGGAGGAGGCGCCGCCGAAGTGGCGAGAGGGCGGCGCGGACGCGGGCCGGGTCGTTCAGGACCTCGACGGGATCCTGATCCCGTGCGGACGCCGGATGCGCTCCGGGGGCGAGGGCGGTGGCCATCATGGGTCCCAATCTCGATTCGACAAAAGATTTTGTCAATAGAGCAGGGGAGCCGGGGAGACTCGACGCGATCGGAACCGGGGGTCCGCGGCGGCCGTGGACCCCGGGGCCCGGCCTCGGACCGGGCTCAGTCCGATCCGATCACGTTCCTCACCGAGCGCCTGAGGGCACCGAATCCCGACACGGGCGTCAGCTCGCCGTCTACGATCGCCGCGATCTCCTCCTCGGCCTTCCAGCGGGCCTCGAGCTCGGCGAGCTCCATCTCGAGCAGACGGCGCTCGGTCTCTTCGTTGACGGCGATCTCGAGCGCGAGCGCATCCGGGGTGATGAGGTTCCCGATGCCGACGCGCTGCGAGGCGACGCGGCGCGCGAGGTCGAGGGGCGAGCCCGCGTGCTCGATCGCGCCCGTCGCGTGCCGGATCTCCTTGTCGGAGGCGCCGGCGTAGTTGTGGTATGCGAGCGCGCGCCGCAGGACGTGGGCGCCCTCCGTCCCCTCGAGCCGGAACCCGCCGGCCCGGGTCGCCGACCGGCACACGTCGCACTGCCGCGCGATCGCGGGGCTTCCGTCTTCATCCAGCGACACGGTGAGGTGCGAGAGGTCATCGAAGCCGAGGCGGCGGAGCGGCCCGCCACACCCCGAGCACGGGGCCTCGCCGCGCCACGCGGTCTTCCCGAACCGGATCCGGCGCCCGAGCTCGGGAAACCGCTGCGCGGTGCGGTACAGGATGTAGAGCCCGAACCCGCCGCCGAACATCGCGACCACGCCCGTGGTCGACAGGACGACGGCCGTCCCGACCCCGGCCGCGGTCCACGCCTGGTGGACGCCGCGCCGGCGCCGGAACTCGCGCCCGAAGCGCCACCACGCCTCCTCCGTAAGGTTCGTGCGTCCCACGCGCACGATCTTGAGGTCCTCGCTCCGGAGGAGCGCGACGTTGTCCGTCTCGGCGAGGAGCCGCGAGCGGTCGCGCACGAGACGCTCGAGCTCCTCGAGCGCTTCCCAGCGCTCCTCGATCGGGGCGAGTGTCCAGCGGCGGCAGGAGGGGCAGATGTGCCACAGACGCCCGCGGGCGGGGTCGAAGGCCAGCTCGCGGCCCGCCCGCAGGTTCTCGAGCGACTCGTTGGCCTCGAAGGCACGGTGGCAGAAGGTGCAGTGCGTGAACATCGAGACGTGGTACACACGGACCGGCGGGGCCATTCGCCCGGCGGGCCCGAGACGCCTCCCGCGGCCAGATCGGCTCCGTGCCGCGCCGCCGCGGTCCTACGGCACGGGTGGCGCCTGGCCGGCCGGGAGGGGCGACACGTACGGCTCGCCCCCGGTGCGCTCGGCGTGGTCCGCGGCGGCCGCCGCGAGCAGCTCGGGATCGGTGAGCAGGTCGACCGCGGTCATGGCGAGGACGCGCGCCGCGACATCCGCGGCGGCCACCGACCACTCCGTCCCGTGCGCCGCGGTCGTCGCCCACGAGTGCCACGGTACGCCGGCCGGCGCGGAGGTCACCTCGAGGTGCACGGTGGGGGCGATCCAGCTCACCTCGGCAACATCCGTCGAGCCGCCGGAGGTGGCGATCGGGGTGTCCGCCAGCGGCTCGACCTCCGTGTCGAGCCCTTCTTCGTCGATGCCGAGTCCCGCCTGCATCTCCCGTCCCCACGTCTGGAACGCATCGGGGTATCGGGGTCCGCCCACCGCTTCGAGGTTCGCCTGCATCGCCTCCTGGAGCGGGCGGTTGATGAGCATGGCGTGGACGCCGGTGACGAGCGTGACCTCGTGCTCGGTGCGCGTCGCGAGCGCCGCCCCTTCGGCGATGTCGAGGATCCACTCGTAGTACGTGTCCACGTTCGTGCGGAGCGTGTCGCGCACGTAGTACCAGACCTTCGCGTACTCGGGCACCACGTTGGGCGCCTCGCCGCCGGAGGGGATCACGTAGTGGATGCGGGCCGACGGCTGGACGTGCTCGCGCATCAGGTTCACGCCGTGGTTCATGAGCTCGACGGCGTCCAGCGCGCTGCGCCCGTTCCACGGATCGCCCGCCGAGTGCGCCGCCTGCCCGCGGAACTCGACCGTGAAGTTGTTCATGGCGAGCGTGGACTGGTTCGTGACCCGGGTCTGGAGGTCGGGGTGCCAGGCCAGCGCGACGTCGAGCCCGTCGAACAGCCCGTCGCGCGCCATGTACACCTTGCCGACCACGGTCTCCTCGGCCGGCGTGCCGAACAGCCGGATCTCGCCCGCGATGTCCTCGCGCTCCATGGCCCGCTTGATGGCGATCGCGGCGCCGACCGAGCCGGCCCCGAACAGGTTGTGGCCGCAGCCCTGTCCGGACGTCACGCCATCGCCGCGCGCCTCGCGGTGCGGGACGGGCTCGTTGCCCACGCCGGGGAGCGCGTCGAACTCGGCGAGGACGCCGATCACCGGCCCGCCCGAGCCGTGCCGGAACGAGGCCACGAACGCCGTGGGCATCCCGGCCACGGCGCGCTCGAGCGTGAACCCTTCGGATTCCAGCAGGTCCGCGAGGTACTCCGCGGAGCGGTGCTCGAGGAGGGCCGTCTCCGCGAGCTCCCACAGCGTGTCCGACATCGCCCGGATCTCGTCCGCCAGCGCGTCCACGGTCTCGAGCGCGGCGCGCTTCCCGGCCGGCAGGCCATCGATCTCGGAGGTCGCGACCTGCGCATGCAGGGGGGCGCCCACGAGCGCCCCGGCGAGGAGGAGGAGGAGAGAGAGACGCGGCATGGGGGTTCTCCAGGTGAAAGGGCTGGGCCGGCGGGCGGCGAAGTCGTCGCCGAACGGGGTGCCGGGCGCGTCCGGAGCCGTGAAGCCCGGCCCGTGTCGGCAAGGGCGCATCGGGGCTACCGCTTCCGGCACACGGTAAGTCCGTCGCCGATCGTCGTGAGCGCCATGTCCACACGCTCGTCCGCGGCGATCTTCTCGTTGAGCGCGCGGATCGCCTCGGTGTCGGGCTCCGTGTCCGCGGGGTCGACCACCCGGCCGTCCCACAGCGTGTTGTCGATGGTCACCACGCCGCCGACACGGAGGAGCGTGAGGCAGCGCTCGTAGTAGTCGTCGTAGCCGGCCTTGTCCGCATCGATGAAGGCGAGATCATACGTGCCCGCCGCGCCGTCCTCGATGAGCCCGTCCAGCGTCGCGAGGGCCGGACCGAGCGCCAGGTCGATGCGGCCGGATACGCCGGCGAGGTCCCAGTAGCCCCGCGCGCGAGCCGCGAACTCCGGGGAGATCTCGCACGCGGTGAGGCGGCCGTCCGGCGGCAGGGCGAGGGCGACGGACAGGCCGCTGTATCCGGTGAACACGCCGACCTCGAGCGCCCGGCGGGCGTCGAGCAGCCGGACCAGGAGGGCCATGAACGCGCCCTGCTCCGGCCCGATCTGCATCCCCGCCTGTTCGGGGAGGTCGCGCTGCGTCTCCTCCCGGCAGCGCGCGAGCCCGGGGTGCTCGCGCGCCCCCACGCGGGTGATGTACTCCTCGAGCTCCGGGGTGATCTCGTTCACGCGTCCCATGCGTGAGGGGTAGCGGGCCGCCGGGGAGCGGGCAATCCCCGTCGGACGACCGAGCGCGTCGGACGAGGTCGGTGCGGCTCAGAAGCGCTCGAACCTGGGGTTCACGACGTTCGAGAAGATCGAGCCGAACGTGTACGAGAAGCCCACCGAGAGCTCGTACTGGAACCCCGTGGCCAGCTCCCGCTGACGGAGCAGGATCTCCTCGTCGCTGGCCTCGCCCGCGGGCAGGTTGATCTGGTCGCGCACGCGCGACGCGCTCGCGTTGAGGTTGAGCGAAAGGCCGCGGAACAGCCGCAGGTCGATCCCGCCGAACACCTCGAGGCGGTTCTTCCCCGGATCGTCGAGGAACTGCGTGAACTCGACGAATCCGTACGATTCGCCCCACGGCTGCCGCACGCTGAGCGACCCCGTGAGGCTGTGGAGCGGCACGGTCTCCTCGGTCTTCAGGAAGATCGTCTCCTCGATGTAGCGGAAGTAGTTCACGCCGACCGCGTACAGGAAGCTGAACTGGCGGCGGGTCGACTCGACATACGGATAGATGTTGTACTCGAGCGCGGGCGCGAGCAGGAGCGCGAGGTCCTCGTTCGAGAACGTGGAGTGCTCCACACGCGCGCGCCCGCCCACCGACCAGTGGCCCGACAGGCTCCACACCGAGAGGGCGTTCGCGTCGAAGTTCCGTCGGATGCTCGTGACGGTCGTCGAGTCCTCGAGCTCGAACTCGTCCTCGTTGTACGAGCCGCCGAGCGAAAACTCGAGCTTGAGCGCCTCCGTCACCCGGTTCGCCGACAAGCCGGCCGACAGCCGGTAGAACTGCGTGCGCTCGTCGGCCTGGAGATACGCGTTCCCGCGCACCCGGAACGTCCAGAAGTTCCACGGGTCGGTCTCCGGCGTGGCCACCCCGGCCACGTCGCCCTCGCCCGCCTCGTAGGACACCTGGAAGGCCGGCGCCTGCGAGGTCCGCGCGACGTAGCGCAGGATCCCGAGCCTCATCGAGCTCGCCACGCGGGACATCACCTGCTCGGAGGCCAGGTTCGCGCGCGTGGCGACCTCCAGGCGGTCCTCGAGCCCCGCGAACTCTCCCCGGCCGAGATAGTCGAGCGTGAAGCGCCGGCCGCCGCTCCCCGTCTCCTCCGAAGTGACGAGCAGATGGACCTGGGAGTCCTCGCGGTCCCGCGTGTAGTTCACGAAGGGGATCTCGCGACGATAGAAGTCGAAGTCGCAGTACGGCCCGTCGCAGTCGAAGAACACCCTGAGCGTGCCGGGGCTCGCGGTCGAGTCGGGCCGCGGCGGATCGGGAGCCTCCTCCTGGGCGGCGGTTGGGGCGGCGAGCAGGAGGACGGCGAGACCGACCGCGGCGACGCGCGCGCGGCGTGACGCGCGCGGTCCGGCGGGTCGGACGGCTCCTTCGGCTCCTTCGGGGGGGCACATGTGAGGCGGACGCTCCTGTGGCTCCGGACGGGTGCGGGCTCGTGGGTCAGACACGGCGGGTCGGAACGGCGTTTACTCCGCGTCGCGCTCGGGCATCCCCTCGAAGAGCCCGATGACGGTGGTCCCGTCCCGCCGGATGAGGTAGTTCTGTGCACGGTCGCCCCTCGCGACGTCGAACCCCGGCTTCTCGTACAAGCCCTGCGAGGCGTCCAGATCCTCCACGCTCAGGCTTACGGAGAACAGGCCCACCTCCATGCACGGCTCCCGGGAGTCCGGTGGTTCGAATCGCGACTGAGCAGCGTGGCCCCAACATGAGCCGCCCGGTCGCGGACGCCAACCTGCAGCCCGCGGATCGCGCTCCGTCGGCGCCGGGGTCGGGGTACCTGCGTCTCTCTCTCCCGCGGGGGGATGGGTCCCCCGGCGCCTGGTCGGACGCCGAGACCGCGGTGCTCGACCCGGCGCGCGCGGCGGTCGCACGGGAAACGCTCCGCGCGTGGGACGGCTACGCCCCGACGCGCCTCGCCTCGCTGCCGGTCCTGGCCGAGGCGCTCGGGGTGGCGCGCGTATGGTGCAAGGACGAGTCGGGGCGCTTCGGCATCGGGTCGTTCAAGGCGCTGGGAGGCGCGTTCGCCGTGCTCCGCGTGCTCCAGGACGAGGTCGAGCGCCGGAACGGCCGCCGTCCGGACGCGCGCGAGCTCCTGGCCCGCGAGGTCGAGGGGGTGGGCGACGTGACCGCCGTGACGGCGTCGGCCGGCAACCACGGCCGCTCCGTGGCGTGGGGATGCGAGCGGCTGGGGTGTCGGGCGGTGGTCTTCCTGCCCCGGGATGCGGCCCCGGCGCGGGCCGACGCGATCCGCGCGCACGGGGCGGAGGTGATCCGGTTCGAGGGGGAGTACGACGACGCCGTCGGGCACGCCGAGCGCGAGGCCGCGGCACGCGGGTGGCTCGTCGTGTCGGACACCGCCTACGCGGGCTACGAGCGCGTCCCGCGCGCGGTCTCCGAAGGCTATACCCTGCTCGCGGCCGAGCTCCTCGCGCGCCTGGAGGAGCTCGGCGAGGAGCCCCTCACCCACCTCTTCATCCAGACCGGCGTCGGCGGGCTCGCGACCGGTGTTTGCGGGCACCTGTGGTGGACGCTCGGCGCCGGGCGCCCGCGCTTCGTCGCGGTCGAGCCCCTGTCCGCCGACTGCTTCGGCCGCAGCCTGCGCGCCGGACGCCGCGTGTCGGTTTCCGGCCCCTTCGACACCCGCATGGGCGGGCTGGCATCGGGCGTGCCCTCCACCGTCGCTTGGACCCTGCTCGGTCGCTGTCTCGACGGCGCCGTGGCCCTCCACGACGCGCTGGTCGACGTGGCCGCGCGGGCGCTCGAGAGCGGGGCGCTCGGCGCCTCCATCGACGCCGGTCCGTCCGGCGCGGCCGGGGTCGCGGCGCTCCTCGGGCTGAGCCGGCTCCCGGGCGCCGCGCGGCTCTTCCGTCTCGGCCCATCGTCCCGGGTCGGCGTCCTCGTCACCGAGCGGCGCTTCTGACGCGGACGGGGTTTCACGCGACGCGCGCTCGTCCGTATTCTGGGTCATGACCGACTTCGGCGAGTACATCGACGCCCGCATCGACCGCTTCCACGCGGAGCTCGGCGAGTTCCTCCGCATTCCGAGCATCAGCACGGACCCCGAGCGCGCCGGCGACGTGCGGCGCTGCGCCGAATGGGCCGCGGACCACCTGCGCGCGGCCGGGATCGACGAGGTCGAGGTCGTCGACACGGCCGGGCACCCCATTGTCGTTGGCGAGCGGATCGTCGATCCGGACGCCCCCACGCTCCTCGTCTACGGCCACTACGACGTCCAGCCGTCCGAGCCGGACGACCTGTGGACGAGCCCGCCGTTCGAGCCGACCGTGCGCGGTGGCCGCCTGTTCGCGCGCGGCTCGGTGGACGACAAGGGCCAGGTGCACATGCACGTGAAGGCCGTCGAGACCCGGCTCGAGAGCGGGGCCGGTCTCCCGGCCAACCTCAAGTTCGTGGTCGAGGGGGAGGAGGAGGTCGGGAGCGCGCACCTCGGCGCGTTCCTGCGCGAGCAGGCCGATCGGCTGTCATGCGATGCCGTCGTGATCAGCGACACGACCATGTTCTCGCCGGAGCTCCCCTGCATCACGACCGGGCTGCGCGGGATCGTCTACATGGAGATCGACGTCTACGGGCCGAAGACCGATCTCCATTCCGGGAGCTACGGGGGCGCGGTCGTGAACCCGGCGAACGCGCTCGCGGCGATCCTCGCCGGGCTCAGGGACGCGCGCGGGCGCGCGACCATCCCCGGCTTCTACGAGCCGGTGCGCGAGATCACCGGGCGCGAGCGGGCGGACCTCGCGCGGCTCCCGCTCGACGAGGAAGGCCTCCGCGCCGACATCGGCGCCCCCGCGCTGGGCGGCGAGGAGGGGTTCTCGACGCTCGAGCGGCTCTGGTATCGTCCGACCCTCGACGTGAACGGCCTCCTGAGCGGGTTCACGGGCGCGGGCTCGAAGACGGTGCTCCCCTCGAAGGCCATGGCGAAGGTGTCGATGCGGCTCGTGCCGGATCAGGACCCCGGCGAGGTGGCCGATGCGTTCGAGACGCGGGTGCGCGAGCTCGCGCCCCCCGGCGTCCGGGTAGATATCAAGCGCTTCCACGACGGATCCCCGTGGGTCGCGAATCCCGACCACCCCATCTTCGAGGCGGCCCACCGCGCGCTCGAGGCGGGGTTCGGCACGCCGCCCGCGCGGATCCGCGAGGGCGGCTCGATCCCGATCGTGCCCTTGCTCGAGCGCACGTTCGACGCCCCGGTCCTGCTCGTGGGGTTCGCCCTTCCGGGCTGCAACGCGCACGCCCCCGATGAGTGGATCGACCTCGGGGTGTACCGGAAGGGGATCGAGGCGCTCGCGAACCTGCACGACGAGGTGGCCGCGGCGCTCTGAGGCGGAAGCGCGAAGGAGACACCTACATGGATGAGCTGACCCGACGACGGTTCCTCCGGCTGGGCGTGTGTGGTGGCGCCGGCCTGGGGCTCGCGGCCGCGCTCCCGGGCGGGGCGCTCGCCGCCCGTCCGGCGGGTCACGGACGCGCCGGTCCGGATCTCCGGCCGGGGCTCGATCCGGCGGGGCCGCTCGCGGGTGTGAGCCCGGGAGCCGCCGCGGATCCGCTCGAGGTCGCCCGTGCCGCCGGCCGCTGGCTCGCCGCACGCGCGATCGAGACCGACTCGGGGCTCACGTGGTCCCGGGTTCCCGCCGAAGGTGACGAGGGCGACCTGAGCCTCTATCACGGCTCGCCGGGCGGCGTGCTCTACTTCCTCGAGCTACACACGGTGACGGGTGACGGCGAGGCGGCCCGAGTCGCCGAGCGCGGGGCCGACCACCTCGTCGCCGCGCTGCGCTCGGGCGACCCCCTCGCGCCCGGCCTGTACACCGGTCTCGCGGGGCTCGCGTACACGCTCGATCTCGCCCACCGCGTCACCGGGGCGCCGCGCTACCGTGAGGCGGCGCGCGCGGCCGTGGATCGGATCGTCGATACCGCCCGCGAGGCCGCCGGCGGGGTGACGTGGTTCGAGGACGATCCCGCGAACGCCTCCTCGGACATCGTCAGCGGGGCCTCCGGGATCGGGCTCACGCTCCTCGCGCTCGGCGAGCGCTGGGATCACGAACCCGCCCTCGACACGGCACGAGCGGCGGCGCGTCACCTGGCGCGCATCGGGACGGACGCCGGGGGAGGCCGGAAGTGGGCGATGATGCCCTCCGTCCCGCGATTCATGCCCAACTTCTCGCACGGCACCGCCGGAGCCGGGTACTTCCTCGCCCGCGTCCACGGGCACGCGGCCGAAGCCGAGCTGCTCGACGCCGCGATCGCCGGCGCCCGCTACCTCGAGGCCGTGTCGCGCTGCGAGGACGGCGGATGCCTCGTCTTCCACCACGAGCCCGAGGGAGAGGACCTCTTCTACCTCTCCTGGTGCCACGGCCCGGTGGGGACCGCGCGGCTCTTCCACCAGCTCGCGACCGTCACCGGCGGTGCGTCCTGGAGCGAGTGGGTGTTCGAGGGGGCGCGCGGGATCCGGAACATGGGCGTTCCGGAGCGGCGCTCCCCCGGGTTCTGGAACAACGTCTCGCAGTGCTGCGGGGACACCGGGGTGGGCGAGTTCTTCCTGTCGCTCCACGCACTCACCGGCGATGAGGCCCACCTCGAGTACGCGCGGCGGATCGCCGAGAACGTCGCGGGGCGCGCCGACGACCCCGGGGCCGACGAGCGGAAGTGGACGCAGGCCGAGCACCGCGTGCAGCCGGAGCTCCTCCAGGCGCAGACGGGCTGGATGCAGGGAGCGGCCGGCGTGGGCGCGTTCTACCTCCACCTGGCGGCGCGCGAGCGGGGCGAGGCGCCCTTGGTGGTGCTGCCGGACTCGCCCTGGGGGTAGGCTTCGCGCCCCTTCTCGTTTTGAGAGCGAGTTGATCGTCGCTTCCATACTGTGGAGGGCCGGTCGGGATCGGGACAGGGTCGCGTTTCCGCTGAAACGTTTCGAACCCGTTGATGGCCCGGTGAGGCCGGGATGAGAGCCCGCGTTTCCGCGGAAACGTCCTCCCTTTTCTCAGTCCAGATATGGGGTCAGGTAGATCCAGGCGATTCGATCGTCGACGATT